>Ga0268266_10007015_pt1 | contig 10227 bp, 5 predicted proteins | sample KBSS13metaG_FD_190356 | JGI IMG/M metagenome (GOLD analysis project Ga0268266, IMG submission 190356) | Switchgrass rhizosphere microbial communities from Kellogg Biological Station, Michigan, USA - KBS S1-3 metaG (SPAdes) (version 2) | ecosystem: Host-associated > Plants > Roots > Rhizosphere >... | reverse complement strand
TAGGTCGGCGCGTAGGCTGCGCCGCTGTAACCCGATCGCCGAAGGATCGCCGAGACGAAATACCGTCCCGGCGTGAGGCCGAAGATCCGGTACTCGCCGATGTCGTTCGTCAAGCCGGTGAAACCCGCTTGCTCGAGACGCCGCTCGCCGCTCACGAGTGCGTACCGCATCGGCATCACCTGCACGCCGGTCATCGGATCGCCGTACTCGTCGACCACGCGGCCCGCAATGACGCTCGAGCGCTGCAGCGCCGCGTCGATGCGCGTAACCACCTGTCCGTTCGCAATCTCGATCGGCGTGCCGGGTCCCAGCGGCCGTCGTTGACCGTAGTTCGCCCGCACGTAATTGACGCGCGAGAACGCGACGGTGTATCGGCCTGCGGGCAGCTCGGCAATCTCGTAGCGGCCGTTCGCGTCGGTGAGCACTGCCTTGTTGACGCGAAGCGGCGGGCAGACCGCGCGCACTTCGACCCGCGACAGCGCACGATCGACGCCGGACACCGTCACTCGTCCGCGAACCACCGCCGTGCCCGTCGCCGCCGGCGCGTCGCGCGCCGGCGCCTGCGCGAGTGCCGGCGACGCCGAGCAACCGATCAGAAGGAGGGCGGCGAGACTCCGCATGGAGCGCGCTCTCACGGCACCGTCGAGATCTTCAGGTCGACGGTTCGGGTTTCGCCCTCCCGGATGGTGATCGCCGTCGCCCGTGTCCTGATGGCGTCGAGAAACTCGGGATCCGTCACCTGGCCGGGATCGATCTTGTCGAGGGCCACGACGTAGTAGTCGGACGGCGCCAAACCGGCGATCTTGAACCGCCCGTCTTGATCGGGCCGCCCCATGCTCTGGTAGCGGCCGGCGACCTTCCACTTCTCGCGATCCTGCGCGAAGGCGATCGCGGTGTACTCCTTGATCGCCTCGCCGCGCGCGTTGGTGACCAGGCCGGAGATCGTCGTGACCTTGTTGGTCAGCTCCACTTCGAGGCCGCTGATGTCCTCGTTCGCCTTGAACTCGAGGCCGACGTCCGTGATGTCGGTGCCGTTCAGCCGCACCGCGCGGACGGTGAACCCGTTCATCGGGCCCATCATGTTGATTCGCATCCGGCCTGGAGCCGACTTGAGCTCGAACGAACCGTCGTCGGCCATGCGCGCCGGCTGCATGCCCATCATCATCTCGCCGGGATCCATCGGCATCGTCATCAGCGACAGCCCGGTCGGCAGCGACGCGGCGATCGCCGGGTCGAGCACGATGCGACCGCTCGCCGTCGATGGCTTCGCGCCGACCAGGCGGAGGTCGGCGATGTCCTCGCCGGTCGCCGTGATCTTGACGGTTGCCGTTTCGGTCGGTCCGCCCGGCCCGAACGACTGTGCGCGGAGCGTGTAGTCGCCCGGCGCGATACCGTTGATGCTGAACGTGCCGTCCGGCTGGATCGCACCGCCTCCGGACATGTTGAAGCCGAAGCCGCCCGTGGCCATCACCATGATCTGCCCGGTCATCGGACGTCCGTCGGAGCCGGTGACGGTGCCGCTGACGCGCGTCGCGCGGATCGGCTTCAAGGCCATGACGATGTCGCTCAGCTGCTGGCCGACCGCGAGCGTGATCCGCTGTGCCTGGGCCGGGTTCTCGGTGCCCGGAAAATACATCGGCGCGTATGCGGTCTTGTCCTCGTTGCTCGGGTTGGTGGAGCGCCAGGTCGCGCTCAAGTAGTACTGACCGGGCGGAATCCCGAACAACCGGAACTCGCCCATGTCGTCGGTCGAGGTCTGGCGACCGGCCGGCACGAGGCGGCGCTGGCCTTGAATCGACTGATAACGCTGCGGCGCGATCTGCACGTCCGAGATCGGCTCGCCGAACTCGTCGACCACGCGGCCGGTGATGACGCTGCCACGTGGAAGCGCGAAGTCGAGCCTTTCAACCGTCTGGTTGTCGAGGATCTGGAGCGGCTTCGGCGGGTCGGTCGGGCGCTCCTGGCCGTACGACAGGCCGACGTAGCTGCCCTTGTTCACCGAAACCGTGTAGCGGCCGGCGCGCACCTCCTTGAACTCGTATCTGCCGTCGGCGTCGGTGGTCGCGAGGCGGTTCTCACGGATGTCGCTCGCGAAGATGCGGACCTGTGCCTTGCGCAGCGGCTGGCCCGAGTCGGCCGCGGTCACGTGCCCGCGAAGCGTCGCAGTGCCGGGCGTCGGTGGCGTGCTGTTGCTGTTGTTGTTCGCCGGCTGCGCGAGTTGGCCGACCTGGGTCGAGAACGTCGTTTGGGCGTGTGCCGAGGCGCCCAGGGCCAGTGATGCGAAAGAGGCGGCGAGAAGGTGTTTCATACCTACCACCCTTCAGAACACGGGCGCCGGCGAGAGCGGCAGATCGACGGTCTTGGTTTCGCCGGCCGCGATCGAGAACTTCGTCGCCCGCTCGCGGGCCTGCGTCAGGAACTCCGGATCGGTCCACGCGCCCGGATCGACGTCCGTCACCGCAATCGCATAGTAGGCGCCGGCCGGCATCTTCGCGTGGAACAGATCGTCGAGCCCGGGTCGGGTTGACGAGAGGTAGCGCGTGCCGGGCGTCCAGCCGGCAGGATCCTGGCCGAAGACGATCACGAAGCAGTCGCGCACGAGCGTACCGTTCGAATCGGTGACGCGGCCGCTGATCGGGTAGAGATGATCGGTGAGCTCGACGACAACGTCGTTCAGCGAACCGTTGACCGGCACGTCGACGGCACTGTCGGTGACGTCGATGCCGTTCAGCAGCACGCGGTTCAGCCGCCAGTTGGGTCCGGGGGCCGGCGAGCGCACGAACACGCGCCCGGCCGGCAGCGGCATCTCGAACGAGAGATCGTCTTTCACGGCGACGCCGCCACCGGCCCCGACCACCGAATCGGCGCGCATCGCCGTGACGCGAATCGCCGACGCCTTGGGCGGCGTCCCGCCCTCTTCGAACGCGACGCGTCCGCGAATCGTCGACGGCTTCGTGACCATCAGCTGCAGGTCGGTGACGTCGCTGCCGTCGATCCGGAGCGCCAGCACCGCCTGCTCCTGGTTGCCCTGGAGGTTGGCGCGCAGGGTGTACTCGCCCGGCGTCAGGCCGTTGATCGTGAACGTGCCGTCGGGTTTCGTCTGCCCGCCGAAGTAGCCCATGCCGCTGAACCCCTGCATCGCGCTCACGCCGACGTTGCCCATCGGCCGGCCCTGCGCATCCACGACGATGCCCGACGCGCGCACGGTCTGGGTCGGCAGCAGCGTCAGGTTGACTGCGGTGAGCGTCTGTCCCTGCGCGATCGTCAGCCGCTGCGCTTCCGCCACGTTGCCCGTTCCCGGATAGTAGGTCGGCGCGTATCCCGATCGGTCGTTGGTGTCCTGTTGTCCCATCGAGACATTCTGGAGGACCGCCGACACGTAGTACTGACCGGGCGACAGCCCAAATATCCGGTACTCGCCGATGTCGTTGGTCTGCGCACCGCGGCCGGCGCGCGTCAGCCGGCGCGAGCCCTGGACGAACTGGTAGCGCATCGGCACCACTTGCACGTCGGTCACCGGATCGCCGAACTCGTCGACCACGCGGCCGGTGACGACGCCGGCGCGAACCAGCCGCAGGTCGATCTTGTCGAGCACCTGGCCGTCGGTCAGCGTCATCCGCTTGCCGGGACCTTCGACCCGCTCGGCGCCGAACGCGGAGCGGACGTAGTTGGGCTTGGTCGCGGCGATCGCGTAGGTCCCGGCGGGAATGCCTTTGATCTCGTAGCGGCCGTCCGCGTCGGTCATCGCCGCCCAGGGATACGGCACCGGCGGCGGGCCGGTCATGGTGGTATTGGCGCGGACCTGGACGCGCGACAGCCCGCGTCCGGTCGCCGCCTCGACGACGCGGCCGCGAACCACCGCGGTGCCGCCGGTCGCGGCGGCCGGAGTGTCTCTCGCCGGTTGAGAGGGAGGGGTTTGCGCGGGCGATGGTTGCGCCCACGCCAGGGTTAGAACGGCCACGAGGCAGACGAACGCTCGCGACATGCGCACCTCGGAGAGATTAGACGCTAACACGGGCAGGAGGGGCTGGACGGCCCATCCCGCCTGTCCTGCCCATCCCGCCTAACGTAGATCCAGCTTTCTCCCAGCGTCCAGTTGGTCGAAGTTCAGCAGTGCGTTGAACACCAGGAAGTAGCTGCCCTGCGTCTCGCCGCGCCAGATCGGGTTGTTGGAGAAGGCGACGACGTGCCCCTTGTCGAGTGGGACGTCGACGACCGCCGCGTGTTGGGCGATCTCGCCCCCGTTTTCCACCAGGCCCGACACCAGCAGGTCGCGCGTGTCGGCGTAGCGCAGGATCACGCGCGGCCGCGCCGCCGGCGGGATCACGTTGATGCCGTTGCGCAGCTGTTCCTCGGTGATCGGCACGGCCTTCCACGTGTCGACCCGCTCCTCGCGCGTGACCTCGACGCCGGTGCGCCCTTGCGGCACGTCCGGATCATCCGCCGTTCCCCGTCCGGTCGGCCGGTTCCCGCCATCGTCGGGCCCGAGGCGGCGTCCGCCGCGACTGCCGAACACGTTCGAGAGGTTGAAGATCGGACCGTTGTCGCACCAGAGCGCGAGGTTGTCGGTATAGCCGTACGCGATCGGGCTGGTGGCATCGATCGTCTTCGATCGGACGACGCTGCCGACGATGCGCAGCCGCTGACGGGCGGTGACCGAGAGGCCGGGCGTGAAGCCGGTCGACACCGCGAGATCGGCGGTATCCATCACGGTGAGGAACAGCCCGCCCTTGCGCACGAAGGTCTGCAGGTTGGCGACGCCGGTGTAACCGAGACCGGGGCGCATGTCGTCGGTCTGATCCTCGGAGCCGAGGTTCGGGGTCTCCGCCGTCTTCTTCCACGGCAGCGCGTTGCCCCACATCGGCATCCCGTTGACGATGCCTTCGGGTCCGCGGCCGACCGGCGGAAAGACGATGACGTCGTATTTCGCGTTGAGGTTCGTGTCGTTCGTGATCTGCTGCGTGCTGATATAGGTGTACGGCACCTGCGCGCCGTCGAACGCCTGGCGCCACCAGCCTTCGGTCTGGGTGCTGAGCCAGGTATGGAGAATCGCGACGCGCGGCGCGCGGAGCGGGTGCGTCTTCACCGACGGCGCCGCGCTCACCCCGACGATCTGCAGGCCGAGGTCGGTGGCGGTTTTCTCGAGGTCGCCGGCTGACACGTTCTTGATGATGAACGAGCCGCGGTTGAATTTCTTTCCCGCCGCTTCGAACGGTTCTTCCGCGGCTTCGAACGACGCGTCCTTGAATTTGTAGCGCAGCGTGACCAGCGCGATATCGGCGTTGTGGTTCACCACGTAGATGGATCCGGTATTGGTGAAGCCGCCCTTGACGCGAATCGGCCCGGCCATTTTTTCAACCGGCGCGTCGAGCACTTTCACGTCGGCGACGCGGACGGCCTGCACGTTGAACAGCTCGGGGAACGTCCAGCCGGTATCGTCGTACGGCGTCTTCTGCGGGTCGTTGGGGCTCCAGTACTGGTAGTCCATCAGCGAGTCGGCGATGCGGCTGTACGGCTGATCCATGCGGACGATGTAGGAGCCGGCGGGGAAGGTGCGGCTCACCGGCGCCGGCGGCGTGTTGCGATCCCGCGCATCCTGCCCGTCCCGCCGGTCCTGCCCTTCCTGCCCGGCGCTCGGCCCACCTGTCCTATCTGACCCACCCGCCCCATTGGACGACCCACCCGACCCATCCGTCGTCGTGGTGTTCTGCCGTGCGGGACCGCGCTTGCCCGGCACCATCACCGTGAAGTCCGCCGTGGCGCGTGAAATCTCCACGCCCTGCTTCTGCAGGATCTTGAGCAGCTCCGCCTGTGCGCCAGGACGCGGATCGTCGGCGGCCAGCACGTACGCCGCCGGCCCCTCGGTCTTGGCCTTGAGGATCGAGCGCTTGCTCTTCAGGTAGTAGTTGCGGAGGAACAGCTTGCCGTTGCCGGCGAAATAGTGGAGCGAGGTGAGCAGCCCGGTCTGTTCGTAGTTGTTGTTGTTGCGCTGCGACCAGGTGGTCTTCGGCAGCGGCGGGTTCTGCTTGTACCAGGTGCGCGCGTACTCGTCGGGCCGCAGCTCGCGGACGACGGTGTCGGCGCCGCCGTTGCCGAAGGTCTCGTAGAGGCGGCTGATGCCGTTGTGCAGCGCGGCGATGAACATCAGGTAGCCGGGCGACCAGGTGTCGAAGTTGCCGTGGGTGAAGACGCCGGGCATGCCGAACTTGGTCATCTCCGAGACGTTGTTCCAGCCGATCATCTCCCACTCGTCGGCGAGGATGGGATCGATCCAGGCGTTGTACGGGCCGTCGCCGACCGTGTTGTCGTAGAGATACGGCACCGACTCGTGCAGGTCGTGCAGCACCTGCGGGTGCCACTGCATCCAGGTGTTGAGCACGTTCTCGGTGAGCTTCAGCGTCGCGCCCATCGCGTCGCGGTTGTTGTCGTGGGCGACGTACTTGCCCCAGTAGACCAGGCCCGGGTAGTTCTGGCCGGGATGGGCGAGGTGCCATTTGTAGACGTCCACCATCTTGTCGCGGCCGTCCACCTCGATCACCGGCGTGATCAGGGTGATCAGGTTGTTGCGGATCGACTTGATGTACTCGTGGTCGTCGACGACGAGGCGGTAGGCCAGCTCCATCAGCGCAGTGGGCGCACCGGTTTCCGGCGAGTGGATCGTGCCGGTGATGTAGTAGATGGGCGTGGACGCGCCGACCAGCGTCTCCGCCTGCGCATCGTCCATGTTGATGGTGCGCGGGTCGCCGAGCTTGGCGAGTCGAGCGCGGTTCTCGTCGAGCTTCGCCATGATCGCGTCCGAGGCGATGGCGACGGCGATCATCTCGCGGCCTTCCTCCGTCTTGCCGATGCTGACGACCTTCACGCGTCCAGGCGCCGCCTTCTCGAGCATGCGCATGTACTGGTAGACCTCCTCGGCGTACGGCAGCTTGCCGGGCGCGCCGGCAACGTCCCCCAGCACGGCTTTCGGCGTCGGCACCGTTTTCGAGGCGGGCAGGTAATCGACCAGCGGCGAGCTGAAGAACGGCTCGGTGGTGTACTCCTTGATCTTCTTGGTGTACTCGTCGTCGATCGGAATCTTCGGGTCGCGCAGAAACGGCTGCGACGGCGACATCGGCGACGCGGCGGTTTTGGCCTGCTGCGCGCCGAGCGGAGATTGTAAACACACGCCGGCGACGAGCAGCGCCAGCGCCAGGGACTTCTTCATGGAAACCTCACAAAATAGCCCCTATGCTATCTCACGAGGAGTATCCCTGATGCGTGGAAAACCGGTCGTTGCGCTTGCGTTGCTGCTGCTTGGTCCGGCTTCCGCCTCCGCGCCACGCGCTACGGCGGACAAGGAAGCCGGACACTACCGAAGCGTCGCCAGGTCCGCGCAAGCTCCGTCGGCCGACGAGCGCGCGGCGATGCTCCGCAGCATCGATGCGAAGCGGGACAAATACGCCGGCGTCGCCAAGGAAATCTGGGGCTTCGCGGAAGTCGGCTACCAGGAGCAGAAGAGCAGCGCGCTGCTGCAGCAGCAGTTGAAGGCCGCCGGCTTCCAGGTGACGGCGGGCGCCGCCGGCATTCCCACCGCGTTTGTCGCGACGTTCGGCTCCGGCAAGCCGGTGATTGGCATCGTCGGGGAGTTCGACGCGCTGCCGGGCTTGTCGCAGGAAGCGCAGACCGCCAACCATCACGCGATCGAAGAGGGCGCGCCGGGCCACGGCTGCGGTCACAACCTGCTCGGTACGGGCGCGCTCGCGGCGGCCGTCGCGGTGAAGGACTGGCTGGCGGCCTCGGGTCACGCCGGCACGCTGCGCTACTACGGGACGCCGGCTGAGGAAGGCGGTTCGGGCAAGGTGTATATGGTGCGCGACGGGCTGTTCAAGGACGTCGACGCCGCCGTGTCGTGGCATCCGGGCGATCGGAACGAAGCGAGCCCGACCAGCTCCACTGCCAACATCACCGGCAAGTTCCGGTTCCACGGCATCGCCGCGCACGCCGCGGCGGCGCCCGATCGCGGCCGCTCGGCGCTCGACGCGGTGGAGGGGATGGACTACCTGGTCAACATGATGCGCGAGCACGTGCCGCAGGAGACGCGCATCCACTACATCATCACGCGCGGCGGCGCCGCGCCGAACATCGTGCCCGATTTCGCCGAGGCGTACTACTACGCACGACATCCGAACATGCCGATTCTCGACGGCATCTGGGAGCGCATCGTCAACGCGGCGAAAGGCGCGGCGCTCGGGACCGGCACGACGATGGACCTCGACATCACCGGCGCGGTGTACAACGTGCTGCCGAACACGTATCTCAGCGGGCTGATGAACACCAACCTCGAGAAGGTCGGCGGGTTCAGCTACACGGCGGAGGAAGTGAAGTTCGCGGAAGAGCTGCGCAAGACGCTCACCGATCCGCCGGATGTGCAGATCGGCTCGCAGGAGAAAGTGCGGCCGATGCGCGAGGGGCAGATCAACAGCTCGTCGACCGACTACGCCGACGTCAGCTGGAACGTGCCGTCGGTGTCGATGACCGGCGCCACCTTCGTGCCCGGAGTCCCTGCGCACAGCTGGCAGGCGACCGCCTGTGCCGGCGGCACGATCGGCGTGAAGGGCATGATGGTCGCGGCAAAGACGATGGCGTTGACGACCGTGGATCTGTTCACGGATCCGTCACACATCCAGAAGGCGAAAGCGGAGTTCGACCAGAAGCGCGGACCGAACTTCGTCTACAAGACGCGCCTCGCGGACCGCAAGCCGGCGCTGGATTACCGGAAATAACGCGCACTCGCGCACGCAGGTTAGTGATCTGCCTTAACCACGAAGGCTCGAAGGACACGAGGGACGCACGAAGAAGAACACGATTTGAAGGACGTTCCGGTAGTGTCCGCCTTTAGGCGGACCTCCCGTCGCAAAAAATCGTCGCTCTCGTAGTGCAGGCCTTCAGGCCTGCCCGGTATGCCTCTTCAATCGCAGTTCCAGGTGACGCCTGACGTCCGGCCACTCCGCGGCGAGGATGCTGTACATCACCGAGTCGCGGACGGTGCCGTCCCTCCTCGTCGCGTGGTGACGCAGGACGCCGTCTTTCTTCGCGCCCAACCCCTCGATCGCGCGCTGCGAGCGGAAGTTGAAGTTGTCCGTCCGCAGCCCCACGACCTTGCAGCCGAGCGTGTCGAAGGCGTGCGTCAGCAACAGCAGCTTGCACGTCGTGTTGACGCTGCTCCGCTGACGGCTCTGCGCGTACCACGTGTAGCCGATCTCCACGCGATCGATCGACGCGACGATGTCGTGATACCGGGTCGTGCCGACGATGGCGCCGGTCGCCAGGTCGCGGACGGCCCACGGCAGCATGTGGCCGTCCTGTTGACCCTTCAACGCGTCGGCGATGTACGCCTGCGTCCCGCCCGGAGCGGGGACGGACGTGAACCACAGCTCCCACAGATTGCCGTCGGCCGCGGCGGCGGCGAGCGGGTCGTGATGGGTCGTGGTCAGCGGCTCGAGACGAATGCCGCGCCCTTCAAGCGTGACCGGCTGGACGGTGATCATATGTCTGCAGGGTACCGGCAAATCGCGCAACTCGCCACCCTCAAAAAGGGCAACCTGGCGCATACTGCGGCGGGGGTGTGTCATGACCGCGCTCATCACCGGCGCGTCCAGCGGCATCGGTCTCGAGCTGGCGCGCATCTTTGCCTCGCATCGGCATGACGTAGTGCTCGTCGCGCGTACCGAGGGCAAGCTGCGCGAGCTGGCGCGCGAGTGCGAGGCGGCGGGCGCCCGTGCCCACGTGATTCCCGCCGATCTCTCGAAGGCCGGCGCCGCGCAGGCCGTCGTCGACGGCGTCGCGGCGCTCGGACTCGAGATCGACGTCCTCGTGAACAATGCGGGGCTGGGCCGGTACGGCCCGTTCATCGACATGGCGCCCGGGTCCGAGCTCGAGATGATTCAGGTCAACGTCGTCGCGCTGACGGAACTGACCAGGCGCTTCCTGCCGGCGATGGTGGCGCGCCGCGGCGGCCGCATTCTGAATGTGGCGTCGACAGCCGCCTTCCTGCCGGGTCCGCTGATGGCCGTGTACTACGCGACGAAAGCCTATGTGCTGTCCTTCAGCGAGGCGATCGCCAACGAGCTGGAAGGCACCGGCGTCACCGTGACGGCGTTCTGTCCCGGCCCGGTAGACAGCGGCTTTCAAGGCGTCGCGAAGCTCGAGGACTCCAAGCTCGAAGGCAAGATGCTCATGACCTCGCGC
>Ga0268266_10007011_pt1 | contig 10234 bp, 11 predicted proteins | sample KBSS13metaG_FD_190356 | JGI IMG/M metagenome (GOLD analysis project Ga0268266, IMG submission 190356) | Switchgrass rhizosphere microbial communities from Kellogg Biological Station, Michigan, USA - KBS S1-3 metaG (SPAdes) (version 2) | ecosystem: Host-associated > Plants > Roots > Rhizosphere... | reverse complement strand
CAATCCGCAACCAGCGCAGCGCCGCCCACGTCGATGTCCTTCGCGGCCCGCATCTACGGCCCGATGCCCCGCGGTCTGCGCCAGGAGGCCGACGCGATGACTTTCGAAGCGTTTCACGACCGATATACGTCCAGCTCGGGACCGCTGCGGCTCGGTAATTGGCAGTGCACCGATGCCGAATGTCCATCGACCCGGCTGGGCCCGCAGGCCCGCCACTACCAAGCCACGTTGGCCGTCGGCGATCGCATCACCACGTCGTCTGCTGCCGCGTGCGGACCTGTCGCGGCACTCACCGAGATGCTGTATGACCGCGGCATTGCGGTCGAGATGACGGCGTTTCACCAGGTTCCGGCCGGCGAGCACACCGCGACCTTCATTCGCGGCTCCGACGGTGCCCGGTCGCACTGGGCGATGGGTTGGTCCGACGACCCGACGCAGTCCGCTCTGCGCGCGGTGATCGCCTGCGCCAACCGGCTGCTGACCGAGGCCTGATTTCCGCCGAAACTGTATTCCAGCAGGCCTGTTCTCGATCTTTCTCTGCCGGAATACCGTTTCGGCGCAAAGGGGTCAGCGCAAGGGGCGCAGCACAATTGGCATGCCGTCGAGTGGCACCGGCATGCCGCCATAGTCGTAGCGCGGCTTGTACTCCGGATGGGGCAACTCGAGCCGATACTTCCGCAGCAACCGGTGCATGACGGTTTTGATCTCCAGCTGACCGAAGACCATGCCGATGCACTTGTGCGCGCCGCCGCCGAAGGGGGCGAACGCGTACCGGTGCTTCTTGTGCTCCGAGCGCGGCTCGGCGAAGCGTTCGGGGTCGAATGTGTCCGGGTTCGTCCACAGTTCGGGCAGCCGATGGTTGAGTGACGGCCACGTCACCACATCGGTGCCGGCCGGGATGAAATAGCCGAGCAGGTCGATGTCGCGGACTGCGCGCCGGAAATTCATCGGCAGCGGCGTGACCATCCGCAGGGCCTCGTTGATCACCAGGTCGTAGGTTTCCAGCTTGTCGAGCGCCTCGATGTCCAGCGGACCGTCGCCGATGCGGGCCGACTCGTCACGGCAGCGCTCCTGCCATTCGGGGTTGGCCGCCAAGTGGTAGGCCATCGTCGTCATCGTCGACGTCGAGGTGTCATGGGCCGCCATCATCACGAAGATCATGTGCGCCACGATGTCGTCGTCGGTGAACCGCTGGCCGTCCTCGTCTTCGGCCTGGCACAGCACGCTGAGCATGTCGGTGCGCTCGTGACCGCGCGTCTCGGCGACACGAGCAGAGAAGTAGTTCTCGAGCGTCTTGCGCGCCTCGATGCCTCGCCACCACGTAAGCGGCTTGACCGGTTTGCGAATGATCGCGTTGCCGGCGCGGGTGGTGGTGGTGAACGCGTGGTTGATCGTGGTGACCAGGTCGTGATCGGTGCCTGCTTCATGGCCCATGAACACCACCGAGGCGATGTCGAGCGTGAGCTCCTTGGCGGCGGGATGGAAAAGGAACCGCGGGTCATTGGCGACCCAGTCGTTGGCCACCACCTTGCTGGCCACCGAGTCGATGTGCTCGACGTAGCCGGCCAGCCGCGAGCGGGTGAACGCCTCCTGCATGATCCGCCGGTGGAACATGTGCTCATCGAAGTCGAGCAGCATCAGGCCGCGCTCGAAGAACGGCCCGATGACCGGATCCCAGGCCCGCTGCGAGAACTCCTTGTTGCGGTTGGAGAAGACGGCCTGCGTGGCGTCGGGCCCCAGCGCCATCACCGAGGCCAAGGCGGGCGAGTACTGGTAGTGGATCGGACCGTACTTGCGATAGACCTCGACGGCGAACTCCGGCCCGAGGCGGAAGAACTCGATCATGTGGCCGATGATCGGTAGCCCCGAGTCACCCATCGCCGGCTTGAGACCGCTGCCCGCGGGTGGCTGGGCCAGCGCGAACTGTTTCCACTCGTGCCTGCGTAGCCGCTTCTCGGCCAGGCCCATGCCGGGGATGGTCACCGGGGTCGGCTTCAACCGACGCTTGGCCTGGTCAAGCAGGTAATCCTTGGTGCTGATGGTCGCCATGAATTCTCCCTGGGCAAAAGACTGTGGCCGTTGTCACTCCTGATCCTCATCCTGGATGGCAGACTTGACGCATGTCAAGTTTTGTTTCGGCGCGGCGTGGATGCAAAGGTCTAGGGCGATGACCACCCAGCCCGCTCCACAGCAGGTTCGCCGCAGCCGCGGGGACCGGCAGCGCGAGGCCATCGTCAACGCGGTACGCGAGCTACTTCAGGAGGGGTCGTTCGCCGAGCTGTCGGTCAGCACGATCAGCGAGCGGGCCGGCGTCGCCAGGTCCGGCTTCTACTTCTACTTCGATTCCAAGTACGCGGTGCTCGCGGTGATCCTCGCCGACGCCAGCGAGCTGCTCGACGAGCTGACGCATCACTTCGCGCCGCGTGAGCCGGGCGAGACGCCTGAAGCGTTCGCGAAGCGGATGGTCGGCAGCGCAGCTGCGGTATACAACAACGACGATCCGGTGCTCAAGGCGTGCTCGGTGGCGCGAAATACCGACGCGCAGATCGGCGAGATGATGGACGACTTCTACGACGGCATCATCGACAAGCTGATCACGCTTCTCGAGCAGGACTCCGACGCGCGGCCGATCTCGGATGATCTGCCCGCGCTGGTGCGGACGCTGGCTGCGGTGACGTCGTTCACGTTGACGGAGGACAGTGCGTTCGTTGGCCGCGGCGAGGACCCTGCGCGCGCCATCGACATCGTCGAGCGATTGTGGCTGAGCGCGTTTTGGGGTGACCGGTAGTCTCACCGCCATGGCACAGCGGAGCTTTGCGGCAAAGCGTTGTTTTCTCACCGGTGCCGCGAGCGGAATCGGCCGCGCCACCGCGCTGAAGCTGGCGGCCCAAGGTGCCGAGCTGTACCTGACCGACCGTGATGCCGAGGGGCTGGAGAAAACCGTCGCCGACGCGCAAGCGCTCGGCGCGAAGGTTCCCGAGCACCGCGTTCTCGACATTTCTGACTACCACGAGGTCGCGACTTTCGCCGCCGACATCCACACCCGCCACGGCGCGATGGATGTGGTGATGAACATCGCCGGCGTGTCCGCGTGGGGGACGGTCGACCATCTCACCCATCAGCATTGGAAGTCGATGGTCGACATCAACCTGATGGGCCCGATTCACGTCATCGAGACATTCGTGCCGGCGATGATGGCCGCCGGGCGTGGGGGGCATTTGGTCAACGTGTCATCAGCCGCTGGCTTGGTCGCGCTGCCCTGGCACGCCGCCTACAGCGCAAGCAAGTACGGCTTGCGCGGGTTGAGTGAAGTGCTGCGGTTCGACCTGGCCCGGCATCGCATCGGCGTGTCGGTGGTGGTGCCGGGCGCGGTGAAAACCCCTCTGGTGGAAACGGTCCACATCGCTGGCGTCGACCGCGACCACCCGAAGGTCAGCCAGTGGGTGGAGCGGTTCGCGAACCACGCAGTATCCCCCGAGCACGTCGCCGACACGATCCTGGCCGGCGTCGAGAAGAACCGCTACTTGATCTATACGTCGCCCGACATCCGTGCGCTGTATTACTTCAAGCGGGCAATGTGGTGGCCGTACAGCATTGTGATGCAACGGGTCAACGTGTTCTTCACCCGCGCCCTTCGGCCGTCGTCTCGCGTCTAGCGCTTACCCCAGTCCCATGGGGGCGCCGTCAGCATGCCCAAGCCCTTGACGCGTGTCTCGCCGAGTTCCTTGTACAACTCGATCTCCACTGCGCTGCCCTCGTCGGCGTCGCTCGCCGGCATGGTGTCCAGAAACTCCAGCATCGCCCTCGAGTGCGTGACGACGACGACCTGCGTCTGACTGGCTGCCGCCTGGATCAGCGACGCCAACGGTCGTACCAGGTCCGGGTGCAGTGAGGTTTCCGGCTCGTTGAGCACCATGAGAGAGGGCGGGCTAGGAGACGTCAGCGCAGCTGCCCACAGCAGGAAACGCAGTGTGCCGTCCGATAATTCGGCCGCACGCAGCGGTCGCAGCATGCCGCGCTGTTGCAGCTGCAGATCGAAAAGGCCATCACGGACGGCCACCGATACCGTCGCACCGTCGAACGCGTCGGTGACGGCACGCTGCAGGTCCTCGAATCCGGCCTCGATGATCGTCTGCACTGCGGCGGCGAGGTCGGCGCCATCGTCGGAAAGCACCGGTGTGCGAGTTCCCACGTGGGGCAGTCGCGACGGTGCTGCCGCGTCCACCCGGAAGCCGTCGTAGAACCGCCAGCTGCGCAGCCGGTGCCGAACGGCGGCGAGCTCCGGATGCGCACCCGGGTGGGCGTATTCGGCGAGGACACTGCGGTAGGTAGGCAGCGATCGCGTCATCTCGTCGAAGCCCCGCCCGGATTCCGCGCTGGCCTCGGCGAATTCGCGGGTGCGGCGCACCAGCGTCGAACTGGTCCGCATCACCCGGCCGACGAAAACCGCCTCGCGCTTGATTTCCGGATCGCGCGCGAACAACGAATTGTGGCCCGCCATTTGCGGCAGCCCGAGGTCAACCAAGTAACCGAAATCGTCAGAGGCGAAACCGAGTTCGAGTGAAACCGGCGCGGTGCGCGTAGTGCCCTCGACCCTTCCGGTGCGACGCGCGCCGGACAGGTGTTCCGGTCCGGCCCACAGCACCGACTCCAGACCGCCCTCGCGGGCCAGTGAGCCGATCACCTCACCGCGGCCGCAGTCGGCGAGCAGCCGCAACGCCCGATACAGCGACGACTTTCCGGTGCCATTGGCGCCTGTGACGACGGTGAGCCGGGCAAGGGGCAGCACGATTTCTCGCAGCGAGCGGTATCCGCGGATGGCGACCGTCTGCAGCATCTGGCTCAGTACCCGCCATCCGGAGGATTGAGCTCCAGTCGGACGCCGAGCAGCCGGATGGGGCGGTCGAGTTCGAACTGGGCGAGAAGGTCCAGCGCCGTTTGTTTGATGGGTTCGGCGTCGACGGTCGGGGCGGCAAGCTTGCGAATCTTGGTCCGGGTATAGAACGTGTTGGTGCGGACGGTGACCGCCACCCGAGTGACGATTCGACCCTGGGCGACAATCTCGTCGAGCGTCTGCTGCGCGAGATCTCGTACAGCGGAGTCGATTTCGGCGCGGTCCGTCAAATCCGCGGCGAAGGTGATGACGTGGCTGCGCGAGCGCGGCACCCATGGTTCGGCGCTGACGGTGGTGTCGCCGCCGCCCTTGGCCAGCAGCAAGATCCACAGCCCGGTCGTCGGGCCGAACGTCGATGTGAGCACCGTCGCATCGGTCGCAGCCAGATCGGCGACCGTCGTAATGCCCATTCCGGCAAGCTTTTTCGCGGTCTTCGGGCCGACGCCCCACAACGCATCGACCTCGCGATCACCCATCACCGCCATCCAATTCTCATCGGTCAGCTGATAGATGCCTGCCGGCTTGCCGAACCCCGTCGCGACCTTGGCGCGCTGCTTGTTGTCGCTGATGCCGACCGAACACGACAACTCCGTCTGCCCGATCACCTCACGGATCTGCTCGGCCAGCGCGACGGGGTTGTCGACGTCGGCGCCGACATAGGCCTCGTCCCAACCCCACACCTCGACGGGATGGCCGAGGTCGCGCAGCAACGTCATCACCTCTTCAGACGCTTCGTCGTAGGTCGCCGTGTCGAGCGGTAGAAACGTCGCGTCCGGGCACTTGCGGGCAGCAGTGCGCAGCGGCATGCCTGCGTGCACACCGAACTTGCGTGCCGGGTACGACGCGCATGTGACGACCTTGCGCGGCTCGTTCGGATCGCCGTTGCCGCCCACAATGATTGGCAGACCGGCAAGTTCGGGCCTGCGGCACACCTCGACGGCGGCCTGAAACTGATCGAGGTCGACGTGCAGGATCCACCGTTGATTCATCGGCCGCAGAGCTTGCGCGCCACGCTTTCCCACGCCGCGCCGAGTTGCTCGAGGGTCTGGCCGCGCTCGATCATCTGGAACTGGACATAGTCAGGGTCGAGCAGGCCGAGCAACGCGAACGCCTGGGCATCCAGGTCGCCGGTCGTGCCGGCGGCCTCCAGCAGCACGCGAATATGCCGGTGGTGAAACATCACCGGGGCGATGAACCGCATCTGCGGATCTCGGTTGGCGTCGGAGAGCAGCGCGTGGTGGGCATCGACGAACTTGAGCCGATCAGCGCCGTATGCGAGCAGCCGGTCCAGCGGCGGCGCACCGGGGCCAAGCGGCGGCGGGCCGAACATCAACGCCTGCTGTTCGGCCTTCTCGTCCTCGTCGAGCAGCACTATCATCAAGCCGGCCCGGCTGCCGAACCGCCGGAACAGCGTGCCCTTGCCGACGCCCGCGGCCGCTGCGATGTCGTCGGTGGTGACCGCATCGGGGCCGCGCTCGGCTATCAGGCGCCGCGCAGCGTCGAGAAGTAGCGTTCGGTTGCGGGCGGCGTCGCCTCGTTCCTGCGGCGGTTGATCGGTGACCGGCAACTCACGCAGCGGGGGAGTAGCGGTCATATCAGCAGTTTAGTTCAGGCGGAATAATTCGGACTGCGGTCCGGTTGCGGCATGCGAGGATCTTCCAGACGACCGAAGGGAAACGTGAAATGTCCGACATCAAGGTGTTGGTGCTACTGGGAAGCCTGCGCGCCGCGTCGATCAACCGTCAGCTGGCTGAGCTGGCGATCGAGTCGGCACCTGAGGGCGTGAGCCTGCAGCTGTTCGACCGGCTGGGCGAGCTGCCCTTCTACAGCGAGGACATCGACAACGCCGATGTCGCCGAGCCTGTGGTTGCGCTGCGTGCAGCGGCCGCTGACGCCGACGCCACCCTCGTCGTCACCCCCGAATACAACGGCAGCATCCCCGGGGTGCTGAAGAACGCGATCGACTGGCTGTCGCGCCCCTTCGGCAACGGCGCGCTGAAAGGCAAGCCGCTGGCCGTCGTCGGCGGGTCCTTCGGCCAGTACGGCGGAGTGTGGGCACACGACGAGACCCGCAAGTCGTTCGGCATCGCCGGGCCGCGGGTGGTCGAGGACCTCAAGCTGTCGGTGCCGTTTGCTTCGCTTGACGGCAAGCACCCGCGCGAAAATGCCGAGGTGGCCGCGAACCTGCGCGACATCGTCGGCAAGCTCACCGCCGAAATCGCCTGAGCGCGAATAGCTTCAGCTCGCCAGCAGCCTGCCCAGGGCGTCGGTCAAGACATCGGTGCTCAGCGGCTCACCGGTGATCAGCGCGTGCAGCAGGGCGCCGTCGATGAAGATCGCGGCGGCCTGCGCAGCGTTGTGACCTGTCTTCGGCTCGAGGATGGCGATCAGACCGTCCAGCCACAGGCGGGCGTGCGGTCGCAGTTCGGGCCGATGGCTGGCCGCTGTGTACAGCTCATTGCAGGCGCGGTAGCGGTCGTGGTCGGTCAGGTAGTCGGCCGTGAGTCGGGCGAGCGTGCCCGGTAGGTCGGCGGTGGCACGCAGTTGTGCCGCCCATTCGTCGAGACCCTCGATGGAACCGCGAGCCGCGTCGGCGAGGGCGGCCTCGCGCAGTTCGTCGAGATCCTTGAAGTAGTAGGTCGTGGAGCCGACCGGCACGCCGGCGACCTCGGCGACCCGACGATGCGTCAGCCCGGCCAGCCCAGCTTCTGCGATGACCCGGGTCGCGGCTTCGACGATGGTCTGTCGACGGCCAACGGGGTCACGCGGCCGGCGCCGCGGTGGCGCGGTCAATGGGCGCCGGCCATGTTCAGCGTGACGACGCCGCCGATCACCAGCGCGATGCCCACGACCTTGCCGAGCGACATCGGGGAGCCGAGAAACACCACCGCGATCACGACGATCGCGGTCGTGCCCAGCGCCGACCACAGCGCGTATGCCACGTCGATCTGCATGCCGCGGGCGATCGCCATCGCCATCAATGCGAAGGCAACCGCATATCCCGCCAGACACGCCACAGTCGGCCACAGCCGAGTGAAGCCGTCGGTCGACTTCAGCAGGCTGGTCGCGAGCACTTCGGCCACGATCGCGACGGCCAATAACAAGTAAGCCACGATTCTCCTAGTGTACGTATGTACATGTACAAACGTACACTACGTGCCGTGGCCTAATCGATCGGTTTGCTGTTACGTCACCGTGACGGTTCGCGCCAGGTCGCCTGTCGGTGCCCGGTGGTAGACCAGACGTGAGGCCGCGACACAACCGCAGTGTGATGTGCGACACGCCGGGCGCGTCGGCGGCGGAATGCTTACGACCAGGGAATTTCAAAAATGTTATTCAGAACATCTTGTATCCCTTCGCAATGTCGGACACTAGGTGTAGTGTTTCGAACACCGACAGACCCCCACCGGTACCAGTACCCCCAGGGTCGGCCGGAGGCCACAAATCCGGCGGTGTCGGTTCCCGGACCCACCGGACGCGCGGCGCGGGACACCTGGAATTTTGAGGGCCCGAGGGTCGCTGAACCTCAGCGAGATGCAGTACCAGAGCAGTTGCCAGTCCCAGTGCAGTGTCGTCAGTGCCAGTTGTAGAGGAGCCGTACCGCAGATGACCGTCACCGTGTACACCAAGCCCGCATGTGTGCAGTGCAACGCCACCTACAAGGCGCTGGACAAGCAGGGCATCGCCTACGAGAAGGTCGACATCAGCCTGGACAGCGAGGCGCGCGACTATGTCATGGCGCTCGGATATCTTCAGGCTCCCGTCGTGGTGGCCGGCAACGACCACTGGTCCGGGTTCCGGCCAGATCGCATCAAGGCGCTGAGCGGCGCGGTCGCGGTAACGGCATAAGAGGTATCCCGACAGCAGAGAGGAGATGACCGATGAGCAATCTCGTGTACTTCTCCAGCGTGTCGGAAAACACCCACCGCTTCGTCCAGAAGCTGGGTCTGCCCGCCATCCGGATTCCGCTGCACGGACGCATCGAGGTCGACGAGCCGTTCGTGCTGGTGCTGCCCACCTACGGCGGTGGGCGCGCCACTCCCGACATCAATGACGGCGGCTATGTCCCCAAACAGGTCATCGCCTTCCTCAACAACGAACACAACCGGTCGTTGATCCGCGGCGTCATCGCCGCGGGCAACAACAACTTCGGTGCCGAATTCGCGTACGCGGGCAATGTCGTGTCTCGCAAATGCGGCGTGCCGTACCTCTATCGCTTTGAACTCATGGGTACTCCCGAGGACGTGGAAGCCGTCCGTGCGGGCTTGGAAGATTTCTGGAAGGAACAGACGTGCCACCAACCGTCACAGCTGCAGAGCCTGTAACCACCGGCGCGCACGCGCTTCCGGGCGAAACGGATTACCACGCCCTCAACGCGATGCTGAATCTGTACGACGCGGACGGCAAGATTCAGTTCGAAAAGGACCGCGAGGCCGCGCACCAGTACTTCCTGCAGCACGTCAACCAGAACACGGTGTTCTTCCACAACTACGACGAAAAGCTCGACTACCTGATCCAAAAGGAGTACTACGAGCGCGAGGTGCTCGACCAGTACAGCCGCAACTTCGTCAAGAGCCTGATCGACCGAGCGTATGCGAAGAAGTTCCGGTTCCCGACGTTCGTCGGCGCGTTCAAGTACTACACGTCCTACACGCTGAAAACCTTCGACGGCAAGCGGTATCTGGAGCGGTTCGAGGATCGCGTCGTCATGGTGGCGCTGACGCTGGCCGCAGGCGACACCACCCTGGCAGAGAAGCTCGTCGACGAGATCATCGACGGCCGGTTCCAGCCGGCCACGCCGACGTTCCTCAACTCGGGCAAGAAGCAGCGCGGTGAGCCGGTGTCCTGCTTCCTGCTGCGCATTGAAGACAACATGGAGTCGATCGGCCGCTCCATCAACTCGGCGCTGCAGCTGTCCAAGCGCGGTGGCGGGGTTGCATTGCTGCTGAGCAACATTCGCGAGCACGGCGCGCCGATCAAGAACATCGAGAATCAGAGCTCCGGCGTCATCCCGATCATGAAGCTGCTGGAGGATTCGTTCTCCTACGCCAACCAGCTCGGTGCGCGGCAGGGCGCAGGCGCGGTGTACCTGCACGCCCACCACCCAGATATCTACCGTTTCCTGGACACGAAGCGCGAGAACGCCGACGAGAAGATCCGGATCAAGACGCTGAGCCTCGGTGTGGTGATTCCGGACATCACGTTCGAGCTGGCCAAGAAGAACGAGGACATGTACCTGTTCTCGCCGTACGACGTCGAGCGCGTGTACGGCCTTCCGTTCGCCGACATCTCTGTGACCGAGAAGTACTACGAGATGGTCGACGATGCGCGGATCCGCAA
>Ga0268266_10007010_pt1 | contig 10234 bp, 7 predicted proteins | sample KBSS13metaG_FD_190356 | JGI IMG/M metagenome (GOLD analysis project Ga0268266, IMG submission 190356) | Switchgrass rhizosphere microbial communities from Kellogg Biological Station, Michigan, USA - KBS S1-3 metaG (SPAdes) (version 2) | ecosystem: Host-associated > Plants > Roots > Rhizosphere >... | reverse complement strand
ATGGACGGCTCTCCTCATGTGAGCGTTTCAAAACGACCACACTTTGCCACAAAACTCAGGGGTGGGGCCGTCCACCACATCACCTCTCGCCGACAGAAGAGCTTCGGCATTACCGCCGGCTACTGCCGTAGTCTGCGCCTTATCTGAGCCGGGCAGAAGATAACCGATCAGCCATGTGCGTTGGCTGAGTTCAAGGGCGACATAGCAATCGTTGGCACGTTCGGCGCTCATGATCATCCTCCTTAAAAAGCGGAGGCAGATTATCAAGCTCCGCGGCGAGCTTGCATAGGATCTATAACGAGTTTCGGCCGCATGGTGCGATCGGCAACAAGTTGCCGATCTCGCTGATGAAATCAGGAGGCTCAACCAGCCCGCCTCCCTGAATGAAGCCGGAAAACTCTAGCCGCCGCTGGTCCAGAAACCTGGGGCGGTTCAGTTCAGATCAGCATCTGGAAACTCCAACCAAAAACGTGCGAGTTTACAGGGATCAGATCGGGACCTGCAGCCAAGACCAGCTATTTACGGCCACTCACATCTTGAAGAAGGTCAATCCACTTCGGAAAAACAACTTCCGGCGTGAAAGAGAGACCGTTCTTACGAGCATTTTCAGACATCGATTTTCGTAGAGCACGATCGCTCCACATGCTTTTCATGGCCTCCGCGAGCTCTTCCCCGGTGTTAAACGGCGAACTGAGTATCCCATCAACGCCATCCCTTATGAGATCAGACGGACCGTTACAATCTTCAAAGGCAATAGCAGGAACGCCGGCAAGCTTCGCCTCTACAACAACAATCCCAAATCCCTCGAAGCGCGAAGGCACTACCAATGCGACTGCATCTTTGAGTGCAGAGGTAATGGATGGCACCACGCCCATAAACGACACACGCTCAGCTACACCTAGACTAAGTGCAAGATTGGCAAGGTTATCCTCTTCCGGCCCTTGGCCGAAAATGCGTAGTTCTGCATCAGGAACGTGACGCAATAGGAAACTCATGGCCGAAATCAGGCGGTCAAAGCCTTTTTGCTCAACCAGCCGACCTACAGCAACGAATATCGGGGCTTGGGGTGCCGCGTGCATAACGAGACCCTGATCCGGAGATGCGTTAGGCACTACAGTAACGCTATCACGTATGCTCTCCGGAATAGTTTCCACAAATTTATCTAGCAGCAAATGAATCCTATCGAATTTCGAAAAAGTCTCAACCCGCCGATGGCGGTCCCACCACAGTTTCTCTATCATCCAAGGGTCGTTGTGCTCAGAAGCGACCGACTTAATATTTAAATCCTGAACCGCCTGAGCCATGTATTCAAAAATATACTCTGACAACATAGGGACAAAAATCTCAACGTCCCTCTCAACTAGTTCTTTACGGATTGTTTGAACAGTTGTGTGGGCGCTATTTTCGTCGAATATTGGCACAATATCTACAAACGGCCCCACATCAAATACGGGCTCTTTTTGTCCCCATACCCTGCAAAAAACAGTGACTTTAATGCCTTTGTTTGCAAGGAATTTCGCTAAATCAGCGCACTGTCTTTCTATCCCACCTTTTGAGAAAAGCATGCCGTGCACATAGAATGCCACATGTGTTGGAAGGCTACCTCGACTGTCAACGACATTCCAGAAGTTCGCTACGTTTAGATAGTCGTTTAATGACGACTTTGATTTTTCGATTTTTGAGAACCGTATCCATTCGTGTTCAAGATCTAAAATGAGCCTTCTCGCAGCGCGTTTGTCGAGATGGAAATTATGTGCGACGTATTTAGCAATTTTTGATCTTTCCTCGAAGTAAACGTCGGTGCCCTCAAGCCTGCTAACCGTAGAATGAGCATGTCTTCGAAAATAATTCCTCGTCTCGACGTTGTAGGAAATGCCGCCCATTTGCAGTAAGTTGAGGTATACCATCCAATCACCACACATCCTGAAGCCTGCGCTCGAATCGATCGACTTTTCGAGCAAATCTCGTCGGAAAATGGCCGCGCTCGCGTTAACAATGGTGCACCTGAATGCCATAGCGGAGTTTACTTCGTCTCCTCCGGCTGACACGAAGCTTTTTTTGTACCGCCCCTTTTCTGCTCCATCAAGATAAGCGTCGAGCGCGCCATCCTGCACGATACCGTCAGAGTTTACGATTTCGGTTGCGCAATAGCTGATGGCTATCCCATCAGTTAGACCGGCTTGCGTGATAGCCAAAAAATCTTCTTTGCAGTAATCATCGCTTTCAGCAATCCAGACCCTATCTGACGAACATAGAGACAGCCCAAGTTTCCACTGTGCAAATGGTGACCCGGATTGTTGCTGGTTGTAGACAGTTTTAATTCTTGGGTCTTTATACTCCGCAATTATGTCCCTGCTGTCGTCAGTTGAAGCGTCATCGAGAACAAATATTTCGATGTCATCTAACGTCTGGTTCACTATAGAATCTAGACGCTGTCTGAGATAAGGTGCGTGATTATAATTTGGGACGATTACAGAAATCGATGGCTTGATTTTCAGGTAATTTCTTAGCTCTAAGAATAGCGCCCTACAAGAATCATCTAGTTCGTAATAGGTGAAAAATCGTCTTCTTGCCTCCAAACCGATATCTTCAAGAGTGCGCCTATTCCTAAGCAAATAGCCAATCTTGTCGGCTGCTTTGTCAACATCGAAGGCCTTTACGCTAAACCCAGCACCATCATTTGTTAAGGCGGATATACCAGATGTACCCTCGAAGAAGAGCGTAGGAATTGCGTATGAAGCCGCTTCCAAGCAGACAAGAGGAAATGGATCCTCTCTGGATGATAGAAGAAATAAGTCTGCTGCGGCGAGAAGGTCCCTTGCGTTATCCTTGTACCCAACAAAGTCGACTAATCCATGCAATCCCTTGTCAAACGTTGCTTGCTGGAGCCTATCACGGTCGGGACCGTCGCCAATCCAAATGAACCTAGCGCCCGTGGAAGCATGCTTCAGAACCCGTTCTGCGACGCTCAAAAATAGATCTGGCCCCTTTCTTGGATACATGGTGCCACAGCCAACGACAACAAAGTTGGTCTCGGCGCAACTTAGCTCTTCCCTTGCCTTTCTGCGGAGACCATGGGCCTCGTGAAGAAGCCTGGCACGGGCTTTGATAAAGGAGTAGCAAACAAAAATCTTATCATTGGGTATCTGGAATTCCTTGATCAGGTCCGTCTTCACGGCGTCCGAAGCAACCACAAAACGCGTTACAAACGATTTGGCAGAGGAAAACTCGTTTTCATATTCTCTTATCACCCCTGCCATTTCGTGAACATGCATAACGAGCGGCACGCCACTCTGCAGGTACTTCGTAGCATAGATATCCCCAAAGCGACCGGAAACAACCGTATTGAGATAGATATAATCATAAGTGTCGCGCAAAAATCCTTTGGAAATAACAGTGTTAACATCCTCATCCTCACCGAGGCAATATACGTTCCCAAAGCTCTGATACCTGTTGACTAATACTCCAGGTGAAAGTATAAGTATATCTATGTTATACGTTGTGTGGTTCGCATACCATTCCACTATTTCTGCCAGCATTAATTCGGCGCCCGCAGGATTGCCGCTGTGGCCGACAAACAAGATTGACGGAGAAATACGTGAAGCTTCAATCTTGCGATTGGTCTGTCTTTTTGCTACTCTTCCCTCGAAACGACCGTTTGCTAAGTAATGCTTGTATGGGTTAACCGGAGATAGCCTCACATCCGCATTTAGATTTAAGTAGTCTGTTGTCGAAAAATTTGGCGCGGGATCTCTGCCTTCTTTCCACCCTTCGTTCAAGTAATGGAAAATATACTGATCGTCTGTCGCCAGATTTGCGGGCAAATCGGGATAATTATGCTTATAATAAGAAACATCAAAATGAGGTTTTAATATCTCTAGTTCCTCATAGCTGGCGACCGGTAACGCGCGGCCCTCGTTTCGCCCGTAAGAAATGTAATGAAAGAACGGTTCCATACCAGCTTCACTGACATCGGGGTATAGCGCGAGATAGGCACGAGCGTTAAACCAAGGAGCGGGATTGTACCCTTTCAGTCTTCCTTGGGTCAAATAATGAGAGATGAGATCAGTTACACCCGAGAGCTCATCTTTGCACTGCTCGCGATAGTAGTTGCGATCAAATTCGGAGGCGATAGTTTTTCGAGTTCGGTCCAAAATTCTCAGCATGGTTTTTAACGCCTGTCGATAATTAAATGTAACCCCTAGTAGTAAAAAAGATCTTGTAAATCAATAGTTCTACTTAGGCGCTGTCACGATTTTTTCTATACTCACGCCGAATTATCTGTTGTCGCGCTGAACTAAAAGCTACATGAGAATTAAATGAAGCGTCTCCGAATGCTCGTTGCAAATTATCTCGAAATGCCGCCATTCCCGCATGATTCGATGCGGCAGCGCACAGTTGGTCTACGTAGTATCCTAACCGAAACACGTTGAGGTCGAAATGGTGGTCGATTGAGTTAATAAACAATGTGCTTTCCATGAAGCCGCGCGTAACTTCGGAAAAAATCTCTTCGGCAGAAAGGCGCTCACCGAGATGTCGACCCGAAAAATTTTTGGATAGAGCTTCGTTGAAGTTCACATCCGTAAGCCAGCCTCCGGAACCAAACGCATCATACATAAATACGGGGCGTTTGGATGCTATGCAATATTGGACCGATTTTCCGATCGTGATGACTGCATCCGAGTCAAGTATCAACTCAGGCGTGACTCTCTCATATTTACCTTGAATTCCCACAACCGAGCAAGATACTTGATTTTCTTCAAAAAGCCTTATCGAATCAAATAATTCGGACGGAACATGGTTGGAAATAATGAGCAACCTTTCCAGTGTAGCCTTCGGATTTGCGGAATTTTTCCTAAAAAAATGATCTGGTGCAGCATTATAGAAAATCTCTATGCTACGTATATTAGTTCCGCGACCAAATATAGCCAGTGCGGTCTCTTTAGAGTTGACGAATAGAGGTGCGCCGAGGTGACCGATTGCAAACAGATCTGGAAACTCAAAGGGTTCAAATGGAGATAGCGACGCATAAACAATAAGAGGCGCTTTCGTTTTTGAGCGCAGCGTTTCCATTTTCGCGCTTATCAAATCGTGCTGAACCCAAATAAGATCGAAATCACCTAAGTCGTATTCGAGTGAGTCGGAGATCGATATATCAAGACAAGCGCGTGCAATAATATCGCCAAGCAAATTGCATCGTATTTCGGAACTCCAGCCTCTAGCGTTCAGTGCCTCGGCTATTTCGATAACGACTAACTCCGAGCCTGTGAAGCCTATCATGTGGTTGGTAAGTAGGAGAGCCCGTTTCTTCATTTGTCAGCAAAGCTTACTATTTTAAATTACCGTAGCGAAATTTATGGTCGTTGTTTCGCAGGCAATATGTCAGTCCGTGAGTGTGAACGTTCGGACGAGTTGCTGGCTACGAGTGATTTTCTCCCACTTGCCAACTTGTCTTCCGCTATTGCAATCCGAGCATTTCGTGAAAAAATACCGTCGTTTTTCCTGAAGTCTTTTTCGTGCGTTCTACTTCCTTCAACCAGTTCAACGTTGATAACATTGTCTCGGGGATATACGGAAAAAATCTCTCGGCCTGGATCTTTATGACAACGTCAGGTTCAAATTGGCTCTCTAAATCCGGTGCAAAATTGGGGCAATGGAAAAAGAGGGTCTCCTGATATATCTGTGATAAAAAGGGAAACAGCGCCTGCCCAAAACTATCGTGTAGTATTAGAGCGCGTCCGGCACCTGACTTGCAAGAATAATGTCGGTAATAGCCCTCGTTCACTATGTCGCCCTCGAAGTGGCAAACCTGCGGGTTGTCAACCGGCGACGCGTGTACCACAATTTCCGGCGGCAAGCCGGCATGAAGTGCCAAGTCTCCCTGCCGGATAAATTCATTTGAGATGAGAGCTATTTGTTTTAATCGGGTAAGATCGTCGTGACGTCCAAGCTGCGCAAATGCTTCTTTTACATAATGAAGGGCACCTTGCGGCGTCCAGTGGCTCTCGCCGCGTTCATATGACACCAATTCATTTGACGGCCGAAGTAAATCCGAATCGAAAAAAGTTTGTTGTTCGGCGGTAGGGCGTTGCTCATTGTACTGGTTGAGAGGTGTTTTGCCGTGACCCTCGTATGTATAGCCAATCGGCAAGAAATCCCGATAAGCGGTTTCTTTGTTCGGCGCCACTATGTGTACATATTCCGCTCCTCTTTTTTTCGCCCGTTCACGAGCAGAGGCGTGTGCGGCAAATATTGCGTCAACGGCGTGATTATCAAGCTGGTGTAGACCTACAGTTTGCGCTTGTACGCCATTGTGGTCATTCACTAAAAACAGGTAGCCATCTTTTCCTAGTAAAGCTTTACTCACGATCTGCCCACATAAATTTTTTCGATTGGATATCAGACATTTATTCGCCTATCAATATCCTTGTGAATTTGCGCGTTTTTTGATACCAAGCTCAACTGCTAATTATCAAGCTGGACCACTTCTCAATCGACCCGGCAGCTGGCATTGCTAATATTTGGAACTGATGGGGCTGTCTAATCACGGCTAGGGCGTCAAGCGTTAAGTTGTCGAAGCGTTGCTACCCGATGCATGGTTGTCTTCGCGGTCGACATCAGTCGCCGCATGATAGAGCTTTGCGGGACGAGCCTTCGATGTGGACGACGCATTCAGCTGAGACAGCGATTCACCCCCATCAACTAGCACTACTTTGGCGGAATGCATTTTGGCGGTCTGAAGCGGATTCTGCAGTGCGGACATCGTTCTGGGGCTGACGCTGCCAGGAGGGTGTTTATGACCGCGCGTCGGATGGCTGGCAGTGTCGGTTTAGGCAGGCCGTGCAGAGGTGATGTGGTGGACGGCCCCACCCCTGAGTTTTGTGGCAAAGTGTGGTCGTTTTGAAACGCTCACATGAGGAGAGCCGTCCATGGAACCGATTGCTACGATAGGGCTTGATTTGGCGAAGAACGTTTTTCAGGTGCACTGCGTCGATGGTGTCGGGAATGTCGTCATTAAACGTCAGCTTCGGCGAAGCGAAGTTTTGAAGTTTTTCACAAAAGTTCCGGCATGCCTGGTTGGTATCGAGGCATGTGGCACTGCCCATTATTGGGGCCGTGAGCTGTTAAAGCTTGGTCACAATGTGAAGCTCATGCCCCCTGCCTATGTTAAGCCGTATGTCAAACGCGGGAAAACGGATGCAGCTGATGCGGAGGCTATCGCGGAAGCAGTGACGCGCCCAACGATGCGGTTTGTTGCGGTTAAATCCGTTGAGCAACAAGCTGTTCTGATGCTCCATAAGGCCCGCGACCTGTTGGTGCGCCAGAAGACGATGCTTATCAATGCTTTGCGAGCACATCTTGCTGAGTTTGGAATTATAGCTGTGCGTGGTCCCGCAGGCGTGAACACGGTGCTCGACATATTGCACGCGACGCAGGGCGAACTGCCGCGTGCTGCTGTACAAGCTCTCAACGGCCTGGCTGATCAACTCAACAGCGTAAGGATTGAGATCGATAAGATCGAAACCGAGATCAAAGACTGGCACCGCGCAAATGAAGTCAGCCAGCGTCTTGCGACAATCCCGGGTATCGGACCCATAACTGCCAGTGCGATTGTTGCAGCGGTTCCGGATGCAACACTATTCAAGTCATCGCGCCAATTTGCAGCTTGGCTTGGCTTAACGCCAAAATCGCATAGCAGCGGCGGGAAGGAACGGCTTGTAGGAATTAGCAAGCAGGGGGACGGATATATTCGGCGACTTCTGGTCCTTGGGGCGACTGCAGTCACCCGGTTCACTCGCCAGGGTCACGGCATCAAAATCTGGGCATCCCAATTGCTCGACCGCAAACCGAGCAGACTGGTAACGGTGGCTTTAGCGAATAAATTGGCACGCATCGTCTGGGCCTTGCTGATCCGGAAGCAATCCTACGCAGCGACGGTTGCGTAACACCTATCCACATTCGAGGCATATCTTCTCGAAGTGGTTTGCATGAGGACTGAGTATTGATGACGAACCGGTCGAACCGGGGATTGGGACAACCCTTCCGAGCCAAGCGCTTGGTGCGCGTAGAGGTGATTGGGATCCAATCTGCGGACTTCATCAAGGCCCGCGGCCATATGTGCGCCGCACATCGAGGCCGGACACATGGCTGCACCCGACCGCACCGAAACTTACTTTTTCCACTTGCAAAAACGGGGCCGTCCACACATGGCTTAAAGCTGCTCGATCATCGCTGCAGCGGCCGAGACCGTCGCCTGGCCGGGATTTTCTTCCACGTTGAGCGATGTAACCACGCCGTCTTTCACCAGCATCGAATAGCGCTTGGAGCGCACGCCGAGGCCACCGCCGGAGAGGTCGGCATCGAGGCCGAGCGCCTTGGTGAAGGCGGCGTCCCAGTCGGCGAGGAAGTGAATTTTGCCTTGGCCGCCGGACGATTGTGCCCATGCGCCCATGACGTGCCAGTCGTTGACGGAAACGACGGCGATGTCATCCACGCCCTTTGCGAGAATGGCGTCGCGGTTTTCGAGGTAGCCCGGCAGGTGGTTCAGCGAGCAGGTGGGAGTGAAAGCGCCGGGTACGGCGAAAAGAACCACCGTCTTGCCGCCAAAAAGCGCATCGGTGGTGGTTTCCACCGGGCCATCGGCGGTCTTTTCCTTGAAGGTTGCGGAAGGCAGTTTTTCGCCGATCTTGATAGTCATGTCCATGCTCCTATGGCCGTTTGGTTCGCGCGACTATAGAGCAAGGAAAAGAAAACTGTCATACGGTTTTCGCGGGAAATTACATGGCTGAGACAGCCGTTCGGGATATGCCGCCTGAACGGTCAGGGCTTTGGAAAATTGAGCATGGTCTCCATGGTCCGATCGCCGGATTTGACCAGAATGGGCCAGCTGTTGCCCTGCACCTGATAGGTTTTTGGCAAGCCCTTGATGTTCATGTAGAAGGAGAGCTTGCGCTTGTCTCGCACCAGGTTCTGCGGCTCATAATAGGCAAAACCGGAGGGGCCGGCGATGAATATCTCGGTCTCCTTCGGCGCGTTTTCCGGCAGCTGCAATTGCACGCCAAGCATGGTCTTGTCGGGCGTGATGTGGAAATCGACAACCTTGAAATCGTCGGATGCAGCCTCTGGCAGCGTCTCGCGCGCCTCTTCCAGCAATCGCCGCTCTTCGTGGTCGTCATCGCCCGCATTGCCGCGGCTGATCGAAAACGTCGCCTCAAAGGGAATGCAGATATTCTGGCAGACGCCGATGAAGGCGGTGAGGTCGATATTGCCTCCCGCTTTGGTGTCCACGGCTTTCAACTGAAAGGGAATGCTGACGGCGTGATCGTAGCCGATATCGGTGATATCGCCGTTCTCGATGAGTTTGGGAACGGGATAGGCCATCGATGTCAGGCTTACACCGCTTGCCGGATCAAGCGTGATCTTGGGCGGTATTCCAGCTTCGCCTGGTTCGCGCCAATAGGTTATCCAGCCGTCTTTAGGCTCGATCTGCAACACGCCGCGCACCACGCCGTCCGCATCCATGGCAAGGCTTGCCACACGCATCTGGCCGCCTTCACTTCTCGCCCAGTCGGTAATTTCGGCCTGCGCTACTTGCCCGCTACCGAGAAGGGCGGCGACGGCAACGGCGAGGCGAAGATGTGAAAATCGAAAGAATGTCCTGACGCTCATTCTTTCCGTCTAACCCAACATCGCCTGATGGACCAGTTACGAATTCGTGCGGTTCATCATTTTCGGTTGATTGATCGGGCGCGATGCCGCATCCTGTGCTCTGTCGAAGTGCGAACGCCGCTTTCCCGTTCAATGATGGAATTCGGCAAGCTGGAGGCGCCGGTGAGCTTTTCAACCCTGATGGACAAACGCGAACGTGGCTTTTTTGACAGCCAGTTCCTTATAGCTATGCCGGGGCTGGACAATGGCAATTTTGCCCGTTCGGTGGTCTATATCTGCGCCCATTCGGATGCCGGAGCCATGGGTTTCATCATCAACCGGCCGCAGCAGATCACCTTCACGGATATTCTGCTGCATCTGAAGCTGGTGGACAGCAACGACGCCATCATGCTGCCCAACCGCACCCGGGAATTTCCGATCCAATGCGGCGGCCCGGTCGAATCTGGCCGGGGTTTCGTGCTGCATTCCGATGATTATTTAAGTGAATCGAGCATTCCGGTCAGCGACGATATTTCCTTGACGGCCACGCTGGATATCGTGCGCGCCATTTCCAACGGTCGCGGCC
>Ga0268266_10007006_pt1 | contig 10236 bp, 7 predicted proteins | sample KBSS13metaG_FD_190356 | JGI IMG/M metagenome (GOLD analysis project Ga0268266, IMG submission 190356) | Switchgrass rhizosphere microbial communities from Kellogg Biological Station, Michigan, USA - KBS S1-3 metaG (SPAdes) (version 2) | ecosystem: Host-associated > Plants > Roots > Rhizosphere >... | reverse complement strand
GGATGCAGCATCTTGATCGGCGCTTTGAACATTTCGACGAATTCGAGAATGCCCTGGTTGGCGCGGTTGAGGCCGCCCGAATAGCTGTAGGCGTCTGGATCGTTCTGGGCGTAGGTCTCCAGCTTGCGGATGTCGACCTTGCCGACCAGGGACGAGATGTCCTGGTTGTTCTCATCGCCGGGCTCGGTCTTTGCAATCGCGATCTGGCGCAGACGCGACGGCTGGATCTTGGCGACGCGGAATTGCGAGATGTCGCCACCGAAGGCTTCGAGGCGCTTGTAGCACCACGGGCTCAGCAGTCCGGTAAGGCGGCGGCGCGGAATGCCGTACTTTTCCTCGAGCATCGGACCCAGCGATTCCGGATCGAACAGGCTGAGCGGGCTCTCGAACACCGGGCTGAGTTCGTCGCCCGCTTTCAGCACGTAGATGGGATGAACTTCCATCAACGCCTTGAGCCGTTCAGCGAGCGAGGATTTTCCGCCGCCGACAGGCCCGAGCAGATAGAGTATCTGCTTGCGCTCTTCGAGGCCCTGCGCCGCATGGCGGAAGAAGCCGACGATCCGCTCGATCGTTTCTTCCATTCCATAAAAGCCGGCGAAGGCCGGATAAAGCCGCATCGTGCGGTTCAAAAAGATACGGCCAAGGCGAGGATCCTTGGCCGTGTCAATCATCTGAGGCTCACCGATCGCAGCTAGCAATCGTTCGGCGGCGTTGGCATATCGCATCGGATCGCTTCGACACGACTCCAGATATTCCGCCATCGACATGTCGGTCTGGCTTCTTGCTTCGAAAGACCGGGCGAAAGCATTGAACAGAGAATCGTTGTACATGATCCGTCTCTCCATGGTCACCTGTAAATGCCGCACGCTCCACTCGGGTTCCGTATCGGAGCGTTACAGCTTCCGTTCGCGAATCACCATCAGCACATGCACCGATTGGACACGCGAGCGACTTCACATTGCAATGCAATAGTCGTGCTAAGGGCGCTTGCCTCGTAAAGATACGGTGCCATTTCGCTCGCGTTGTATCCGTGCTGCAACATTTTCACCGGGTAACTACTGAACAGTATGTAAGGGATTTTTTAAGGATTCCGAGTGGTCGTGCCGGCGCGATTCGGCGTTCGTTTGGCGATCCCAAGCGGCAAAGCTGAAAATCCGGGGTTCTGAACGGTCCGAACGCGCGATAACAGGGCCTTTTGTGACATTCGGACGGCCAGCCTGCGGCAAATAAGGCCAAGATGAACACGCGTTCATTTCACGGACCGAGCGTTGAACGTTCCCGGCGCCAACCGCAACTAAAGTCAAATGCCGCACGTTTAATCCGAGGCTGCCATGAAATACGCCTGCATCGTCGCCGCGATTGCCTCCGTCGTCGGCGCGCATTCCTGTCACGCCCAGGAAGCCGTCGACAAAGCCAAAGCCACCGCCTTCGATGCCAGGATGTTCGGCGGCCCGCTGGGCAAGAAGACCTATGCCTGCTTCGTGCGTCGTTATGACGCCAGCCATCTGGCGCAGCATCCGAAGCAGAAGGTCAGCGCGATGAAGCTGCTGGTGACGGCCGAGGACGCACCGGAGGACAAAACCGTCAATTATTCGTTCCGCCTCGGCTTCAAATATCGCCACCGCGCCGGCAATTTCGATTCCAGCGGCTTCTGCAGTCACATCGTCGCCGAGAACACCGGCGGCGAAATTCGACTTGGCTGCGGCGTCGATTGCGAAGGCGGCGGCATTGAAGTGGCGATGAAGGACGACAAATCCGCGCTGATCCGGCTGGAGCGGATCAGGATCTGGGAGCGCAACAAGCCTGACGACGACGCCAGCAATGATCTGGTTGCCGGCGCCGACGACAAGATCTTCCGTGTCGATCGCGCGGACTTGCATGAATGCTCCGAGTTGGTGACGGATCGCAAGGAGCTTGCGGCACTCCGGCACAAATGAGCCACGCTGCACAGGTTGGCGAGCCTCACTTCTTGGGTCTGTGATCCATACCACTTTGGCCGGGAGAAAATTCCATGCATCGACGCAATATCCTGTGGGGCGCGATTTCGGCTTTCGGCGCGGCCTTTGCCGCCTCTCGCACCGGCGCGGCTGGCGAGGCAGCATCGCCGGCGAAACTGAAAGTGGTTTATCACCTCAACGACCTCGACAAGGTGAGCTTCGCACTCGGCAACATCCAGAACCATTTCGACGGCGTCGGCGGTCCCGACCATGTGACGATCGCGCTGGTGGTTCACGGCCAGGCGTTGAGGGCGTTTCATTTGGCCGCCGCCAACCCGGATCTTTCGAAGCGCGTCGGTCAATTCTCCAATGCCGGTCTTGAACTCGCCGCCTGCGGCAACACCATGACGTCGCAGAATGTCACGCTGAAGGATCTGCTGCCGGGTTTTGTCGCCGCCGAGCGGGGCGGTGTCGTGCGGATCGCCGAGTTGCAATCGCAAGGCTATCTTTATCTCCGACCCTGAGCTGGCGATTGACGTGAAGCGTTCACGTCGACCGCTCGTTTGCGCGATTTGACCGCCGTACTTTCGCCCGCCGTATCGGGCTGAATAGTTCTGGTGTTCGGATGCAGTCGCGATGGCGCCTGCCCGCCCGCCCCGATATGCGGATTGTGTCCCCCTGCTACCGCCCGCGGAATGTTTTGCGCATGCCCCCTCAGATGCACGCCGATGCCGGCCGCTTCCGCCGTAGTCGCATCAAGCGCGATCAGGGCACACAAAAACAGGAGGCCGGCGGGGGACAGGAAACGGCGGTTCATGACGGCTGCCTTCACGACTTCGTGGGTGTGGCCGTTGGTGTCGCCCTTCGGAAAGCCGGTTCGACCGGACGGCTGACATCAGGGCCGGCAAGACCTGCCATTTTCGGGATCGAACCGGAGCCGATCGAGTTATCGTCCCGGACCATCCCCTTCCATCCGGCTGCAAGCCCAACCAAATGTTGACTTTCCGGCCCTGCCCCCGAAAGCTGCCGGGAACCCAAGAAACCGACTGAACAGACAGGCACCATGAATCCCGTCAAAACACTCGAAAACCATGGCCAGGCGATCTGGCTGGACTTCCTCGCCCGCGGTTTCGTCGCCAAGGGCGACCTCAAGGCGCTGATCGATACCGACGGCGTCAAGGGGGTGACGTCGAACCCGTCGATCTTCGAAAAGGCGATCGGCAGTTCGGACGAGTATGACGGCGCAATCGGCAAGGCGTTGCAAAACGGCGACCGCCCCGTCGCCGACCTGTTCGAGGCGGTCGCGGTCGAGGACATCCAGAACGCCGCCGACGTGCTGCGCCCGGTTTACGACCGCCTGGACGGCAATGATGGTTTCGTCAGCCTCGAGGTCTCGCCCTATCTGGCGATGGATACCAAGGGGACCATCGCGGAAGCCGAGCGGCTCTGGAAGGACGTCAAGCGGCAGAACCTGATGGTGAAGGTGCCTGCCACGCCGGAAGGCCTGCCGGCGATCGAACATCTGATCGGCGAAGGCATCAGCATCAACATCACGCTGCTGTTCTCGCAAGAGGTCTACCGCGAGGTGGCCAAGGCCTACATCGCGGGTCTCGAAAAATACGTCGCCAAGGGCGGCGATCCCTCGCACGTCGCGAGCGTCGCCTCCTTCTTCGTCAGTCGCATCGATTCCGCGGTCGACAAGCAGCTCGACGACAAGATCGCAAGAGCCAACGATCCGAGCGAGAAGGAACGACTGAGCGCGCTGAAAGGCAAGGTCGCCATCGCCAACGCCAAGCTGGCCTATCAGGACTACAAGCGACTGTTCGCCGGCCCCCGCTGGGAGAAGCTCGCGGCCAAGGGCGCCAAGCCGCAACGCTTGCTATGGGCATCCACCGGCACCAAGAACAAGGACTACAGCGATGTGCTGTATGTCGAGGAACTGATCGGTCCCAACACCGTCAACACGGTGCCGCCAGCAACGCTCGATGCGTTCCGCGATCATGGCAAGCCGAGGGACAGCCTCGAGGAGAACATCGAGGACGCTGGCCACGTGCTGGAAGAGCTCGAAAAGTCCGGCATCTCGCTCGACGCCATCACGGAAGAACTGGTCAAGGACGGCGTCAAGCTGTTTGCGGATGCCGCCGACAAGCTCTATGGCGCCGTCGCGCAGAAGCGTGCGGCCTCGCTCGGTGGCGGCATCGACCGGCAACAGTTCGCGCTCGGCGACGGCATCCGCAAGGCCGTGGAGAAGAGCACCGAGGATTGGCGCGCAGCGGCGACGATCCGGCGCCTGTGGCAGAAGGACCAATCGGTCTGGACCGGTGACGACGAGAACAAATGGCTGGGCTGGCTGAACAGCCCTGCCGCCGCCGACGTCGCCGATTACGAGGATTTTGCCCGCCGCGTGAAGGGCCAGAATTTCAGCGATGCGGTCGTACTCGGCATGGGTGGATCGAGCCTCGGGCCGGAAGTGCTGGCGGAAACGTTCGCGAAGAAATCCGGCTTCCCGAAATTGCATGTTCTCGATTCCACCGATCCTGCGCAAGTACGCGCCATGGAGGACGCGGTCGATCTCGCCCACACGCTCTTCATCGTCTCCAGCAAATCCGGCGGCACCACCGAGCCGAACGTGATGAAGGATTACTTCTTCGACCGTGTCGCCAAGACCATCGGCAAGGACAAGGCCGGGCATCGTTTCATCGCCGTTACCGATCCCGGCTCGTCGCTGCAGAAAGTTGCGACCAAGCAGGGCTTTGCCCGTATCTTTTACGGTGATCCTGCAATCGGCGGACGCTACTCCGTGCTGTCGCCGTTCGGGCTGGTGCCGGCGGCTGCCGCCGGCATCGATATTCGCAGCCTGATTACACATGCGCTCGCAATGGTGCGCTCCTGCGGCGCCGACGTGCCGCCACACGAAAACCCCGGCGTCCAGCTCGGGCTGGCGATGGGGCTCGCCGGCCTCGAAGGCCGCGACAAGGTGACGATTACGTCGTCGGCAAAGGTCGTCGATTTTGGCGCTTGGGCAGAACAGCTGATCGCCGAATCCACCGGCAAGGAAGGCAAGGGCCTGATCCCGATCGACGGCGAGCCGCTCGGCGATCCCTCGCTATACGGCAACGATCGCTTCTTCATCGATATCCGCACCGAAGGCGAAGACGACGCCTCGCATGACGACCGGCTCCAGGCGCTGGAAGCGGCCGGGCATCCCGTCGTCCGCATTATCATGAAATCGATCGACCACATCGGTCAGGAATTTTTCAGGTTTGAGATCGCGACCGCCGTGGCGGGCGCGATCCTTGGCATCAATCCGTTCAACCAGCCCGACGTGGAAGCGGCCAAGATCAAGACCCGCGAACTCACCGCTGCGTTCGAGAAGACCGGCGCGCTGCCGGCGGAGAAGCCTGTCATTTCAACTGACGAGGCCGATCTCTACACCGACGCGCACAATGCGGCCGAGTTGCGCAAGGCCGGCGCCGACGGCACGCTCGGCTCGTGGGTCAAAGCGCATCTTTCGCGTTCGGAGAGCGGCGACTATGTCGCCCTGCTCGCCTATATTGCGCGAGACCCCGGCACGATCGGCTCGCTGCAGAAGATGCGGCTCGCGGTGCGCGATACGCGTCATGTCGCGACCTGCGCCGAATTCGGCCCGCGCTTCCTGCACTCCACCGGCCAGGCCTACAAGGGCGGCCCCGACAGCGGCGTGTTCCTGCAGATCACCGCCGACGATGCCAGGGATTTGCGGGTGCCCGGCCAGAAGGCGAGTTTCGGCGTCATCAAGGCGGCGCAGGCGCGCGGCGATTTCGACGTGCTCACCGAACGCGGGCGGCGCGCGCTACGCATCCATCTCAAGGGCGACCTCGGATCGGGATTGTCTGCACTCGATGCCGCGATCGCAGAAGCGCTCAGCTAGGAAAGTCAGAATATGCAACTCGGCATGATCGGCCTCGGTCGGATGGGCGGCAATATCGTCCGCCGGCTGATGAACAACGGCCACACCGCCGTGGTCTACGACAAGGATGCGAAGGCCGTCGCCGGCCTCGCCGGCGAAGGTGCGGTCGGCGCCGACACGCTGGAAGATTTCGTGGCGAAACTCGAACAGCCGCGCACCGCCTGGGTGATGCTGCCGGCCGGCAAGATTACCGAGACAACCATCGACGCCTTGGCAAAGCTGATGCAGCCCGGCGACGTCATCATCGATGGCGGCAACACGTTCTGGCAGGACGACGTCCGCCGCGGCGCGACGCTGAAGGCACAGGGAATGCATTATCTCGACGTCGGCACCAGCGGCGGCGTCTGGGGCATCGAGCGTGGCTATTGCATGATGATCGGCGGCGACAAGGCAGTGGTCGACCGGCTCGATCCGATCTTCAAGACGCTGGCCCCAGGTGCCGGCGACATCGCGCGCACGCCGGGGCGTGAGGGCCGCGACCCGCGCATCGAGCAGGGCTACATTCATGCCGGCCCGTCCGGCGCCGGGCATTTCGTCAAGATGATCCATAACGGCATCGAATATGGCCTGATGCAGGCCTATGCCGAGGGCTTTGACATTCTCAAGAACGCCAATATCGAGGCGCTGCCGCCGGAGCATCGCTTCGACATGAATATTGCCGACATCGCCGAGGTGTGGCGGCGCGGCAGCGTTATCCCGTCCTGGTTGCTCGATCTCACGGCGTCGGCTCTCGCGGAAAATCAGACGCTCGATAGCTACTCCGGCTTTGTGGAGGATTCCGGCGAAGGCCGCTGGACCGTCAACGCCGCGATTGATGAAGCCGTGCCGGCGGAAGTGCTGACCGCGGCGCTCTATGCGCGCTTCCGTTCGCGCAAGGATCACACCTTTGCGGAAAAGATCCTGTCCGCGATGCGGGCCGGTTTCGGAGGCCACAAGGAGCCGCCGAAAAAATCCGACACGAAGGCCTGAGCAGCCATGGCGGTCGGTCAGATAGCGCAGAAGAAACCCGATCCCTGCTCCTTCGTCATTTTCGGCGTGACCGGCGACCTGGCGCACCGGCTGGTCGTCCCTGCCCTTTATAATCTCGCCGCCGGCGACCTGTTGCCGGACAAGTTCTGCCTGGTCGGCGTCGCCCGCAAAGGCGTCACCAGCGACACACTACGCGACAGCCTGATGAAGGGACTGCACGAGTTCGCGACCCGGCCGGTAGACGATACGATCGCGCAGCGCCTGCTGGCATGCGTTACCTGCATCGAGGCCGATCCGAAGGACCCGGCCTCGTTCGATGCCATGGGCAAGCAGCTCACCCAACTCGAAGCCGCGCGGGAAACCGGCGGCAATCGCCTGTTTTACCTCGCGACCCCACCCAACGCGTTCCTGCCGATCAGCCGCGAGCTCGGCCGCACCGGCATGCTGGCCGAGAACGGCGCGTGGCGGCGGCTGGTGGTGGAAAAGCCGTTCGGCACCGATCTCGCTTCGGCACGGGCGCTGAACAGCGAACTGCTCAAGCTCGTCGACGAGCACGAGATCTACCGGATTGATCACTACCTCGGCAAGGAGACGGTGCAGAACATTTTGGTACTGCGCTTCGCCAATGGCATGTTCGAGCCGATCTGGAACCGAAACCATATTGATCATGTGCAGATCACGGTCGACGAGCAACTCGGCGTCGGCCATCGCGGCAGCTTCTACGACCAGACCGGCGCGCTGCGCGACATGGTGCCGAACCATCTGTTTCAACTGCTGTCGCTGGTCGCGATGGAGCCGCCGATCCGCTTCGACGCGCATTCGGTGCGCGCGGAAAAGGCCGATGTGCTCGCCGCGATCCAGGCCCAGAGCGAGGCCGAAGCGTTGCGCAATTCGGTGCGCGGCCAGTATCTGGCTGGCCGGATCGGCGATACCGAGATCGGCGACTATCGCGAGATTGAAGACGTTACACCCGGCAGCACCACTGAAACCTATGCGGCGCTGAAGCTGGTCATCGACAATTGGCGATGGGCCGGCGTTCCCTTTTATCTGCGCACCGGCAAGGCGCTCGGCGTCAAGCGCACCGAAGTCGCGATCAAGTTCAAGCAGGCACCGTTCGCGATGTTCAACTGCACGCCGGTGGAGGAATTGGCGCAGAACTACCTCGTGATCGGCGTTGCGCCTAACGAAGGCATCGCGCTGCAGTTCAACACCAAGGTGCCCGGCCCCTCGATCCTGATCGACGGCGTGGAGATGAAGTTTCGCTACAAGGATTATTTCAAGGCGGAGCCTTCGACCGGCTACGAGACGCTGATCTATGACTGCATGATCGGCGACAACATCCTGTTTCAGCGCGCCGACAGCGTCGAGGCCGGCTGGAAGGCAGTGCAACCATTCATCGATGCCTGGAAGAAGGCGGGCGCCGACGGATTGAAGACCTACAAGGCCGGCAGCGAAGGGCCGGAGGAAGCCAACGAACTGTTGAGGCGCGACGGCCGAAGCTGGCGAAAGCTCGGGTGAACCATGGCCGCGAACGACAACCGCCACGTAATCACCGTCGCCGATGCAGCGGCGCTGGCGGCGACCGCCGCCGAACATGTGGTCGCGAGAATAGGAGCAAACAACGGCAGCGCCGCGATCTGCCTGACTGGCGGATCGAGCCCGAAGCAGCTCTATCAATTGCTTGCGACGGAGGCCTATCGAAGCCGGATCCCGTGGCAGCGCGTGCACTGGTTTATCGGCGACGAACGCTTCGTGCCGGCTGATGACCCGCTCAGCAACATGGGCATGGCGCGAACGGCTTTCCTGGACCGATGCGCGCCGGCGGAAAACATCCATCCGATTCCGACCGCGACCGCCGACCCTGCCGATCCCGATCGGGGCGCCGCGCTTTACGAGGAGGAACTGCAGTCGTTTTACGGCGCAGACGCGCTCGATGACGCCCGCCCCCTGTTCGATCTCGTGCTGATGGGCATCGGTCCCGACGGCCATACCGCATCGCTGTTTCCCGGCGATCGCGCCCTTGACGAGACCGCGCGCTGGGTCGTCGGCGTGCCCAAAGCGAATGTCGCGCCGTTCGTCCCGCGGGTTACCCTCACACTGCCCACCCTTGCCTCCTGCCGCGAAATGCTTTTCGAGGTTGCAGGCACGGAAAAGCGTGCGATCATGACGCGCCTCTTCGCGGCCGAGAACCTGCCCGCCAACCGCGCACGGTCCACCGGCGAGACGGTCTGGCTGGTGGACCGCGCCGCGATTCCGGAGAATTTTGGTGGGCAATAAAACCCCTTGCGCGCTGGTGGTGATGGGTGTGTCCGGCTCGGGCAAGAGCACCATCGCCGATCGTCTCGCTGGACGACTCGGCTGGCGTTACGAGGATGGCGACAGGTTTCACCCGGCAAGCAACGTCGCGAAGATGAGCGCCGGCCAGCCGCTGACGGACGAGGACCGCTGGCCGTGGCTGCAGGCGATTGCCGACGAGATCGACCGCCTCTCGGCCGCCGGTGAGCGCGCCGTGATCGCCTGCTCGGCGCTGAAGCGCGCCTATCGCGACATTCTCGTACACGGCCGCGACGATGTCCGCATTGTCTTTCTCGACGGAACGCGGGATCTGATCGCCGCACGCCTCGCCGCACGCAAGGGACACTTCATGCCGCCCGGCCTGCTCGCCAGCCAGTTCAAAACACTGGAGCGGCCGGGCGAAAACGAACGGCCGATCACCGTATCGATCGATGCGCCGGTCGAGGTGATCGTCGACGACATCGTCAGTCAATTGAACCTGGTTCCCCAATGACCCGCATCGCCCTTGTGGTTTCCGACGTCGACGGCACGCTGCTGACCAAGGACAAAGTTCTAACCGATGGCGCCAAGGCGGCGGTACAGAAACTGCACGACGCCGGCATCGGCTTCACCATCGTCTCCAGCCGGCCAACCGTCGGCATGGGCTTTCTGATCGAGCCGCTTTCGATCACGCTGCCGATCGGCGCGTTCAACGGCAGCTCGATCGTCGACAGCAAGCTCAGGCCGATCGAGCAGCACCTGATTCCGCCTGCCGTGGCGCAGCGCAGCCTCGACGTGCTCGATGCGTTCGGCGTCGATATCTGGCTGTTCACCAACGACCGCTGGTACACACGCAATCGCGACGGCGAGTACGTTCCGCATGAGAAGCTGGCGATCAAGACGGATCCGACCATCGTCACGGATTTCACCCCGCATCTGGCGGAAGCCTGCAAGATCGTCGGCGCGAGTTCGGACTTTGCGCGGCTGCAGCGCTGCGAAGCAGCGATGAAGGAAGCGGTGGGCCTGGAGGCGACCGCGGTTCGTTCCCAGAACTACTACCTCGACGTGACGCCGCCGGGTCATGACAAGGGCACCTTCGTCGCCGCG
>Ga0268266_10007005_pt1 | contig 10237 bp, 4 predicted proteins | sample KBSS13metaG_FD_190356 | JGI IMG/M metagenome (GOLD analysis project Ga0268266, IMG submission 190356) | Switchgrass rhizosphere microbial communities from Kellogg Biological Station, Michigan, USA - KBS S1-3 metaG (SPAdes) (version 2) | ecosystem: Host-associated > Plants > Roots > Rhizosphere >... | reverse complement strand
ATGCTTATCCAGCAACACCCTCACAGCATGCACGCCGTAAATCGTCTCTGTGTTCTTCAAGCGTCCTCAACCAGATCCAGATCAATGAGCCCTTCGATGGGGTTCACTGAAGTGACGATCACTCGGATATGCGCACCCGTCCGCAGCCGCCGCCCAGTGCGACGTCCCGTCCACGCATGTCCATCGTCCTCCATTACATACTCGTCATCCCGCAGGTTATCGAGGTGTAGCAACCCATCCACCCCAACGTCCAGGATCTGCACGAAGCAACCAAACTCCACCACAGTCGTGATGATGCCATGGAAGGTCTGCCCGATCCGCTCACGCAGATAGGTGCACTTGAGGAACGTCGCGACGTAGCGGTCAGCTTCGTCGGCTCGCTTCTCCAACTTCGAATTCGCCTCACCCAGGACTTCCAATTCATCGTTGCCGTACTGCACGGCAGAACCGCCGGGCGCCCCGATCAGGGCCTTCAGAGTGCGATGGACCACCAGGTCCGGGTAACGCCTGATTGGCGATGTGAAGTGCGCGTAGTGAGTGAGCGCCAGGCCGAAGTGGCCGATGTTCGTCGGCTGGTACACGGCTTGAGGCATTGCTCGCACGACCAGCGACTCGATGAACGGTCTTGCCTCTGAGCTTCCAAGGCGTTTGGTGATCGCCTGGAGATCGCGGGTCGTCACCGTCTCGGGAATCTGCACGTCGACGCCAAGGGCGTGAAGCGTCGTCTGCAGACGTTCCAACTTGAGTTCCTCCGGCTGACCGTGGACGCGGTAGAGCGTTGGCGTGCGCTTCCGCGATAGCTCCATGGCCGTGGCCACGTTCGCCATGATCATGCACTCTTCGATCAATCGATGTGCGTCATTACGGGCGCGCATCTCGATCGCCTTCACGCGCTCGCTGGAGTCGATAACGAATTCTGCTTCGGCAGCGTCGAAATCCAACGCGCCACGTCGGCCACGTGCCTTCAGCAGTGCCCTGTACACGTCGACCAGCGGCAGGAGTTTCCCTACCAGCGTGCCCAGCTCTTCTCGGGCGGCCGGGCGGCCTTCGAACAGAGCCTCATACGCCTGGTTGTACGTCAGGCGCGCAGCAGACCGCATCACTGCTGGGTAGAAACGAGACGCTTTGAGGGTCCCGTTCTTTGAGAGGAGCATGTCGGCCGCAAAGCACAGGCGGTCCACATGGGGTGCAAGAGAGCACAGGTTGTCCGATAGCGCATGCGGCAACATCGGGATCACGCGCGTCGGGAAATACACCGACGTGCCCCGCTCGCGCGCTTCGTTGTCGAGAGCGCTATCGGGACGGACATAGTGGCTGACATCCGCGATCGCGACGATCAGGCGGAACCCATCCTCGTGAGGCTCGGCATACACCGCGTCGTCAAAGTCGCGCGCGGTCTCGCCGTCGATCGTCACCAGCGGGATTGAGCGAAGGTCCTCGCGTCGATCGGACTCGGCGGGATCAACCTGGTCACCCCAGCTTTGGGCCTCTCTCAGCGCCGCAGAGGAGAACTGATGCGGCAGATCGAAGCGAGCGATAGCTGACTCGGTTGCGAGCTCGACGGGTCGGTCGGGGTCTAGGCGCTTGACGACGATTGCTTGCGCCGGCGCGATTGCGTTTGCGTGCTTCGTGATGCGCGCGATAACCCAATCGCGGCTTTTCGCGCCGTTGAGGTCGCCGTGTGACACCGCACAGTGGAGCTGGAGCCGTCGGTCCGCTGCGTTGATCCACGCACTGCGACCGTCAACGTCCACAGTCCCCAGAAATTCTTTGACCCCTCGCGAGACGATTCCCTCAACCGTCCCCAACCAGCGATCGCTGGAGTCCTGCGCCAGCTTCACTTTGAGCCGGTCGCCGTGCATGACGCCGTTCATCTCCTTGGGCGGGATGAAGACACTGTCCTTCATCCCTTCGACGCGAAGGAAACCGTAACCGGCGCGGTTCGCGCTCACGATGCCTTCGACCACGCTGCCGACATGGGCTTTCTCGCGGCCTTTCAGTAGCAGGCCCTTGCCCGCTCGCTCGAACGCTCCGCCGCCGCCCTTACGTCCTGGGACGCTTCCACCGCGCGGAGGATGCTCTACCGCGGCCTTTCCCTTACCGGACGCACGGACGCCGGGGCCTCGCGAAATCTTCGGGCCGGCCTTGCCGGTCTTCGCTCCACCCTTGCGGGAGCTGCCGCCCGGGGAGTTTTTGTCGCCTGTTTTTCCGGCGCTGTACTTACTTCTGCGCGCTTTCAATTGACAGCTCCGTACCCCGTGCGTAGATTGCCGCGCCTTCCCTTCCCTGCCCGGGTGGCGGAATTGGTAGACGCACTAGTTTCAGGTACTAGCGGGTAACACCGTGGAGGTTCGAGTCCTCTCCCGGGCACCAAGTTCTTCTTGGAATTCAATAGCTTAGATCCAGTTTATTAATTGATTCGAGGTCCGATCGGACCCGATGATACGCCGTTGCGACGGCGTTGTTGTTGTGCGGGCTCAGCTGAGCCGCGCCCGAATGGTAGGGCCGACAGGCCAGAAATCAAGAGGCTGTACACAATTCGGCGCTGAAACGTCGACGCGGATCTCGCAGAATCGGCGACGCAGCGAACTATTTGCGAGGAAATCAGCGACTCGACTTCCTCTTCGCTCACGCCCCGGTCGCCCGGCAATTTCTCGAGTCGGCATCCGAGCTGAACACGCCTTTTTTTACTTTGCACGTTGTGAACGCAGCGGCACTCATTGCATTCAGGCTGCAGGGTTGGTCAGCTCGATCAACAAATGAACAACACCAGCCTCATCCTGCTGTTCGAAGTGAAGGGCAAGAAACTGTTGTTTCCGGGTGATGCGCAACTGGGGAAGGCCCCCGTTTCATATCGAAGCCGATGGTGATTTTGCTCGATGCTTTGCTACGATAGCGCCAGGGACGCTGAGAGCGCGGAAACGCAATGACGACGATGTCAGTCGCTCACCCGGATACGGCGAGCGTCGATGAGAAAGTCCAGCAGGGTCTGCTGGCGTTTCAACAGGCCGACTGGTCCAAGGCACTGGCGCACTTCGACGCCGCCGTGCGGTTGCAACCTCATAGCGCTGAGCTTCACAACCACCGGGCCCGCGCCTACGAGAAGTTGGGCCGGCTCGAGGACGCGCTGGAGTGTGTCGAGCGGGCACTGGCCATCAATCCCGGTAACGCCGCCGATTTGCGCAACCGGGGTGTCGTACTGCGTAAGCTGAAACGGCCTGCTGAAGCGCTCGCCAGTTACGACGCCCTGCTAGCCCTCCAACCCGATGACCGCAATGCGTTAACCCGCCGCGGACTGCTTCTCAACGAGTTGGGACGTCGCGAGGAAGCACTGGTCAGCATCGACCGGGCCGCTCTAGCCCAGCCGGATGCACTCGATGTGCTCAACGCCCGCGTCATTGTGTTGGATAGCCTGGGGCTGTATCAGCAGGCGCTGCTGGATGTCGACCGGATGCTGGCGGTCAATTCCGACTGCCTGGATGCCATCAACAACTCGGGAATGCTGCTGGCCCGGCTGGGATGCTTTGCGGAGGCGCTGCGCTGTTATGAGCGATCATTGGCGCTGTGTCCCGACCAGCCGCAGGCCCGCTATAACCGCAGCCTCGTGCGACTGGCGCTGGGCGACTGGATCCGCGGCTTCGAGGAATTCGAGAGCCGCTGGCAGACCGAGTCACTGGAGCAATCGCGGCTTGCCACCGAGGCGCCCCTGTGGCTCGGCGAGGAGGATCTGAACGGCAAGACCCTGCTCGTATGGCACGAACAAGGTTACGGCGACACCCTGCAGTGTGTTCGCTATATCCCGCTACTCGCGGAACGCGGTGCACAGGTCATCCTGGCAGTGCCCCAACCTCTGAAGGTGCTGCTGCAGACGGTGGCAGGCGTGGCGCGGGTCATCTGCGAAAATGAGGGGGGACTGCTGCATCACTACCACTGCCCGTTGATGAGCCTGCCGCGGGCCTTTCGCACAACACCGGATACTGTGCCGGCGCCCGTGTCCTATCTTCACGCTGACCCAGCGCGGTTTGAGCGGTGGCGCCAACGACTGGGGGAGCGCACCCTGCCCCGGATCGGACTGGTGTGGGGCGGGCGCCGCTATGCGCCAATCAACTACCCGCGGGATGTACCCCTGGAATGTTTGACACCCCTGTTCGACCTGAATGCGCAGTTCATTGGTCTGCAAAAAGAGGTCGCAGCAGAAGACCGAGCCCGCATCGAACGACTGCCGCGCCTCGAGCACCTGGGCGAGCAGTTGGAGGATTTTGCCGATGCGGCGGCCCTCATCGCCCATCTCGACCTCGTCATAACAGCCGACACGGCCGTGGCTCACCTCGCGGGCGCGCTGGGGAAACCGGTCTGGCTGATGAACCGATACGCCTCGTGTTGGCGCTGGATGCAGCGGGGCGCGCAATCGCCCTGGTACCCTACCATGAAGCAGTTTCGCCAGCCCAATGTGGGCAACTGGCCCGCGGTGATCGCTGCCATCCGCGCGGAGGCAGAAGCGTTTCTGGGCGCGCTGCCGCTGGAACCGCAACCAGTGATTGCCACGACCGCAGCTCGCGTAGAGCGCGTACCCAGGGAAGCACGCCCGGAAAAGATCCGGTTCGTCTGTGCAACCCGCCTGTCAAAAGAAGAGTTTCTGGCTCAGACCCCCCTGGGACGGTCGCTGCCGCTCTATCGCAGCTTCCCCAGGCAACAAGTGATCGAGCTGCGACTGTTTCCCGACAACCGGGCGGGTCTGTCCGGCCTCTACAACGTGGCAATCGAGGAAGCACGCAACGAGGCCGCCGTGCTCGTCTTCATTCACGATGACGTGTACCTCAGCGACTATTACTGGGCTGAGCGACTACATGCGGCGCTGCGCTCATTCGACCTCGTCGGGTTGGTGGGCAATCAACGCCGCGTTCCGCGCCAGTCATCCTGGATGTTTCTCGACGATCGTTTCACCTCTGACAGCTACGACTTTTTCAGTGGTGTCCTGGGGCACGGCGATCCGTTTCCAAACCTGCGACAACTCAGTGTCTATGGCCCCCCCGGCCTCGAGGTCAAGTTGCTGGACGGCGTCCTGCTGGCCATTCACAGCCGCACGCTGATAGAGCACGACCTGCGCTTCGATCCGCGCTTCAACTTCCACTTCTATGACATGGACTTCTGCCGCCAGGCCGAGCTGCGCAATCTGAAGATGGGCACCTGTGCCATGTCGCTGGTGCATGCGAGCGCCGGCGAGCTGGGCAATGTCGGGTGGCGCGCGGCCTATGCTGACTATCTGGCCAAGTACGGCGAGACCTGAGCAAACGCCTGCAACTCCGCCGCCACGCGCTCAATCACACTGCCCCAATCCCCTGGCCGGGGCTGCCGGAACAACCGTGCAGTGGGATACCACGGGCTGTCCTCACGCTCGCGCAGCCAGCGCCAGTCCGCCACATGCGGCAACAGAATCCAGACGGGTCGGCCGAGCGCCCCGGCCAGATGAGCGATGGCCGTATCGACGGTCACCACCAGATCCAACTCAGAAAGCAGAGCGGCCGTAGCCGCAAAATCCGTCAGCGCCTCACCCAAACGCAACATCTCGGGCAACTTCAACAGCCGCGGCGCATCGGTTGCCCGGATTTCCTTTTGCAGGCTCACGCACAACACTCCACAGCTCAGCAACGGCAACAGGCTCTGCAGCGGCATGGATCGATTCAGGTCGTTTGTGTGACTGGCACTGCCTGACCAGGCAAATCCAACCCGGGGCACCGTGCGGGGTCCGAGGCGGGCCGCCCATTCAGCCCGGGCCGCCGGGTCGGCATGCAGATAGGGCACTGAAGCGGGAATCGAGTCCAATTCGGTGCCGAAGGCCAACGGCAGGCTCAGGAGCGGACAATGCCGGTCAAATGCCGGGATGGGCGGCAGAGTCACCACCGTGTCGACTCCTGCCAGGGAACCCATCAGAGTGCCCAGCGCACCGGGTACTCCCAACAGTACTTTTGCTCCGCACGCCGCGACCAGCGGGGCGTACCGGCAGAACTGGATCGAGTCTCCGTACCCCTGTTCGGCATGCAGCAGAATGACCCTGCCCTGGATCGAGTCAGCTCCCAGCCAGGGCGGATCGGGACTGTGACGGCGAGCCAGGTGCAGGCTTTTGACCTGCCAGCGCGATTCGTATCCCAACCAACCCTCCCGCAGTCTGCCTTGCGAGAGCTCCGCAATCGCTTTGTTCCAGGCTGCCTCCGCGAGAGCGGGCTCGAGCTCCAGAGCGGATCGATAGCTGACCAACGCCTGCTCATAACGACCCATGCACGCCGTAGCCGCGCCCAAAGCGCTGTGGGCGCGAGCACTGCCCGCCTCGAGATCGAGTGCCGTGCGCGCCGCGTCTGCTGCTTCTTCATACCGGGCAAGCCGTCGCAGCGCATTGGCGCGATTGATCCAGGCATCGACAAATTTCGGGCTCACCTGCGTCGCGCCGGCGTAGGCCGCGAGCGCCTCAGTAAAGCGGTTGAGATCAGCAAAGGCGTTACCCAGATTGTTGAGCGCCGCGGCGTGATCGGGCTCGAGGGTGATGGCGCGTTGATAACTGTCGAGCGCCAGCTCTGCCCTACCCAAAGCCGCCAGCGTCACTCCGCGGTTGTAATGCGCTTCCGCGAAGTCGGCGGCGAGCGCAATTGCACGCTCATAGCTCAGGAGCGCTTCCTCGTTGCGATCGAGTCCCGCCAAAGCATTGCCGTGATGGTTCCAGACAGCAGCATTCCCGGGCTGCATGCCCGTGACCAGCGACAAAGATGCGACCGCCTCGCCGTGTTTGCCCTGCTGTGCCAAGGCCACGCCGAGAAAATGCAGTGCCTCGGGCTGAAGCGCCTCGAGCGCCAACACGCGGCGGTAGCCCGCAATCGCCGCGTCCAGATGTTGCTGGTGATGAGACGCCAGCGCTGAGTTCAACAGCTCCACAATCGAAGTGGGCTCGACAGGGATGGAACTGTGGTCGCGGCGAAATTGGTCAATGAACGTCGTAGCAGCGGCGCCCACATCGCGCACCACTGTGTGCCAATCCCCGGGCGCCGGCTGCCGAAACAGTTTCAAGGTCGGATACCAAGGGGAATCCGTACGCGCCTGCATCCAGCGCCAACAGGATGCGTAGCGATTCATGACCCAGACAGGCTTACCCAAGGCACCCGCCAGGTGTGCCATCGCGGTGTCTACGGTAATCACCAGATCGAGCTTATCGACCAACGCTGCGGTGTCAGCGAAATCCTCGAAGACATCCTCGTATCTGAGCACCCGCGGCGCAACTGCCAGCTCGGCGCGCTCGGAGTCGGTCAGATCGGTCTGCAGGCAAACGAAGTCCGCATTGAGACTCAGCAGCGGACGCAACAACTCCAATGTCATGTCGCGCGGATAATTGATGGGCGGATAGCGCCGTCCACACCAGACCAGGCCGATCCGCGGGCGCACAGATACTCCCAACCGCCGGCCCCACTCCCGCGAGGCCTCCGGATCGGCATACAGGTAAGGAATCTCGGCCGGCGCATTCTGCGGTGTTGTCGAGAAAACATACGGCAGGCTCATCAGCGAGCAACAGTAATCGTGTGCCGGGACCGGCTCGCCCTCCGCGACAATCTGCGGTCGACCGCGAAGAGTCGCCATCAGAGTGCGCAGCCCGGCTGGGACCGCCAGGATGACATGGGCTCCGAGTTGTGCGACCAGATGCGCATAGCGTGAAAACTGCAGCGCATCTCCAAAGCCCTGCTCGTGCTGGAGCAAAATCGTCTTGCCCGCCACAGCATGCGCGCCGAGCCAGACAGGCTGCAGACGCTGCCTGCGCACCGCCTCCTGTGGAAACAGGCGCCAGCGGATCTCGAATTCCCGGAAGCCCCGCAACCAGCGCCCCAGCGACAGTAGCGCCGTGGCACGGTTATAACGCGTCTGCGGCTGCTCGGGGTCGATGGCCAACGATCGTTCATAACACGCCAGCGCCTCCTCGAAGCGACCGGCACGCGCATAATGGATACCCCGATTGTTGATTGCATCCGCGAAACGCGGATCGATTGTCAGAACCCGCTCGTAGTCCGCGAGCGCTTCCCCGTGACGGCCGAGGCAGTCCAGAATCATCCCCCGGGTGTTGAGCGCATGACAGTCCTGCGGCGCCAGCGCAATCGCCTCCTGCATGCAGGCCAACGCCTTCTCGCCTTCACCGTTGCGGCTGAATGCGCGGGCCCGCTGCACGAACGATTCCGTCAACATCAGGGTGCCGCTTCCTGCTCCAACAGCGCATTGAGGGCTTGCAGATCATCGGCAGACAACTGGCCCGTCGCCGCTTTCAGCTTCAAACCAGCGTAGAGCGTGTCGTAGCGTGCCTTGTCCAGATCCTGCAAGGTGTTGTAGAGCTGCTGCTCGGCGTTGAGCACATCGCTGTTGATTCGGATGCCCACCCCGTAACCCACGCGATTTCCCTTTACGGCGCTCCGCCCTGCAGACACCGCCGTCTCGAGTGCTTGCACCTGAGAGGCACCGCTGACTGCAGCCGCGAACGATTGGCGCGCGTCTAGGGCTGCCTGGCGTTGAGCCGCGGTGACATCCGACCTCGACCGGGCTCGCTGCTCGCGTGCCTCCACAACCTGCGCATGCATGCCACCGCCATCCAGCAGAGGCATGGTGACTTGAACACTGATCGCCTTGTCCCGCACGTTGGTGTAGTAGTTGATCGGCTCGTTGATGTTGCCACCGGCATAGTTGCCGCCGTAGGTGGCGACGAGGTCTACCGAAGGCAAGCGCTGCGCGCGGCTGCGATCGAGGGCATAGTCGGCTGCGCTGGCAACTGCCTCAGCCGATCTGACGTGTGGATTGTCCGCAGTTGCGCGCTGTACCCAACTCGTGACATCGCCGGGACTGGGTTTCGGCAGAGCAACGCCGGACCGCAGGGCCGCCAACTTTCCTGGGGGGACGCCAATGATTGCCTCCAGCGCGGCACGCGCTGACTCCAGGTCATTGAGTGCACCCACCTCCTGAGCCTGCGCCGATGCTGCACGGGCCCGCGTGTCATCCACATCTGTGATGCTCGCGACCCCGGCGTCGAAACTGTGACGGGCGGCCTGCAGTTGTTCATTGAGCGATACCAGTTGAGCTCGGGCGGCGGTTACATGGCTCTCGGCAACAATCGCATCAAAATAGGCGCGACTCAGGCGCAAAAGTAGATCCTGGCGAGCGGCCTCGTAGTCGGCAACAGCCTGGTCGACCGCCACACGCGCTTCTCCGTAGGCCAGCATGCGGTCGATCCGAAGAACCGGTTGCGTGAGCTGCAGCGTCCATTGATCACTGTTGAAGCCGCGGTTGATTTCGGGGGTGTCTGTGTAACGAGTGCGCCCCACAGTCCGGCCGTCTGAGGCGCTGACATTCAGGGCGGGCAGCAGGCCCGAAAAAGCTTCCGGCCGCTTCTGGCGGGCCGCCTCGAGCGCATGGCGGGCCGACTGGAATGTGGGATCGCTGCTCTGTGCCATGCCGTAGAGATCCATCAGGTCGGCGCCTCGGGCAACGGCGGCGATCCCGAGCACACACACCCAACCTACAGCGAGCCGCGCGATGGCTCGCGCCGCGGCCACCCTCACCGCTCGCGCCCGCTGTCATGAATGGCGCCCTGGATCGGTGAGAGCAGGTATTGCAGCACCGTCCGGCGACCTTCGCGCACTTCGGCCACAATCTGCATCCCCGCAACGAGCTTCAACGCCTCGCCACCCGCCTCGAGAGTTTGGCGGTCGAGACTGACCAGCGCCTTGAAGCCGTTGCCCGATTCGCTGACGGAAGTGCCTTCACCGCCGTGCCCCTCTGCACCTGTGGGGGAGTGGCCATGATTGGTGTCGTCGCTCGCGTCCGGCCACACCTGCAGCACTTCGCCGTCCAGCAAGCCATACTTCTGAAATGGATAGGCGGCAAGTTTGATTTTCACTTTCTGCTGCGGGTGTACGAAGCCGACATCGTCGTTCCGGATCATGACTTCCGCGACCAGCGGCTCGCTTTCCGGGACGATTGACAGCAACACCGTGCCGGTTGAAACGATCGTGCCGATTGTGTGGGTGGCGAGGTCCTTCACCACGCCCGCCTGCGGTGCCCTGAGCTCGAGAAGATTGGAGCGATGGGTCTGCTTGGCCCAGTCCTGCTGCAGTTTGCGGTACTCCCCGTCGGCGTCCACCCGCTCGTTCTCGAGGTCACTGCGATATTTGGAGCGCGCCTGGCGAACCAACTGCTCGGCCGCGTTCACGGCGGCAGC
>Ga0268266_10007002_pt1 | contig 10243 bp, 10 predicted proteins | sample KBSS13metaG_FD_190356 | JGI IMG/M metagenome (GOLD analysis project Ga0268266, IMG submission 190356) | Switchgrass rhizosphere microbial communities from Kellogg Biological Station, Michigan, USA - KBS S1-3 metaG (SPAdes) (version 2) | ecosystem: Host-associated > Plants > Roots > Rhizosphere... | reverse complement strand
CCCGGAGAATCAATACGGCTTGAATGTGCTGCGCGCAGGTGCCAGCGGGTTTGTCAGCAAATCGGCCGATGATGCCGAGTTGTGCCGGGCCATCCGTGCGGCGGTGCGGGGCGGGCGCTATGTCAGCCCGGAGCTGGCGGAAATGCTCGTCAGCGGCATGCAGGGGCCGGCCGGTGAGCCGCGCCACAGCGTGCTGTCGGAGCGCGAGTTCCAGATTTTCTGCAAGCTCGCCGAAGGCAAGAGTGTGTCGGAAATCGCGGCAAAGTTGTTTCTGAGCGTGAAGACTGTCAGCACGTACCGCACGCGCATACTGGAGAAGATGAGTATGAAGACCAATGCTGACATTACCTACTACGCCATCAAGAACAACCTGTTGCAGTAGGCGAGATGAGCACTGTGGAAGTGCAATCCCCCGGTCCTGGCGAGAGCGTAGCGGGCGAGCGGCGGATCCTCCTCATTGAGGATTCGGCCGTCCTGACACGCCGCCTGATCGATCTGCTGTCCGAGCCCGGCCGGATCGAGGTGGCCGCGCAGGCGAGCACGCAATCTGAAGCGGTTTCGCGGCTGCAGCAGGACGCGTACGATGTCCTGGTAGTGGACATCGAGCTCGCGGAAGGCAACGGGGTGGCGGTTATTCGTGCGGCGCGCCAGATGTATCCGCCGGATGCGCAGCCGCTGATTGTCGTACTGACCAACTACGCGTCGGACTTTGTCCGCGACCACTGCTTCGCGGCCGGCGCCGATTATTTCCTGGACAAGATGCGCGACATCGCTCTGTTGAAGGCGGTGGTGGTGGACGGCCACTCAAAGTGGACGCCACCGCACGCAGGTCACTGACGCGAGAGCGGCACTGCGACGCTCAGTGTCGTTCCAACTCCAACACGGGAATTGATTTCGAGTCGGCCGCCCATGCCTTCCGCCCGCTGCCGCATGCCCATCAGGCCGTGCGAGAAGCGGAACTCGGGGCTGTCGGCATCGAAGCCGCGACCATCATCCGTGAGTGTCAGGACGCAACTGTGCTCGTCCCCGTGCATATCCAGTTTGACGGTGTGGGCATGCGCATGGCGGATGATGTTAGCCAAGCCCTCCTGCACAATCCGAAACAGTGCGATTGAGGTTTCCTTCGACATCGACTCGCAGCCGTGCACGAGATCGACCGTAACGCCGAGGCCTTCCTTGCTGCACGTGGACTCAACGTACGCGCGCACGGCGGTGGGCAAACCAAAATGATCGAGCAGGGAGGGTCGCAGCTCCTCCACCACTCGCCGCTTGAGGTCCATGGCCTCATCGAGTACACCGCCCAATTGCGACAGGCGTTCCTGGATGGCGGCGGTGCCTTCGAGGCGCGATTGCAGCCAGGACAGATCCATCTTGGCTGCCGTCAGCAGCCCGCCCAGCTCATCATGGAGCTTACGCGCCAGCTCCCATTTTTCCCGTTCAGACAGCGCCTGCAAATGGTGCGACAGGGAAGAAAGCTCCCGCGCGCGATCCTCGCCCTGCTTACTCACGACTATCCGAAGCGAGCCACGACCCGAGGATCAGGCCGATCGCGGCACCTACTCCTACCGCCGTCCATGGATTGTCCTGCACAAAATCGTCGACCGCGCGTCCCGCGGTGTCCTTCAACAGGCGAGCCTGCTCTTCGATATCGGCCAGGCGCCGCTTTCCTTCGCTTACCGCGACGCTCAGCCGTTCGCGCAGCTCCACGAGGGCCTCGTCGCGATCCTGACCCAGGGCCACGACGAGTTGCTCGGCCTGGCGCATGACGTTGCGCAGCTCTTCCGCGAGCGCCGCCGTCTGTTGTGTCGTGCGCTCCATCATGCCGCGAGTACCAGCAGCATTCCTACGATCAGGGCCAGCAGGGATGACAGGTCACGGATAGTCATTTTCGTATCGACAGTCACTGTAGTGGCCTGAAGCGTGAACCGGGAGCGCGGCGTCGGCCACCCGTCGCCGCGCTGCCCACGTGCGCATTTTGACTGATATCAGCGTAGGAGTCGTCCTACCGCGCGATTATTTGGGGGGAGCGGAGTCGGCGGGAGCGGCGGGCGGGGTGGCGTCCGCGGCAGGGGCCGGCTCGGTACCGTAATTGGCGGCGCGCGCGCTGGCGGCGCTGCCGGCGGCTTCATCCTTGCTCTCGCCGAAAGTGTTGGTCTCGTTGGCAGCCGGGGCGGCGGGGCGCTCGACCGCGGGGGCCGTGCTGTGCTGTGAGCAGCCCAGCATGCCGACGGTCAGGAGAGCGACAGGAACAGCCACAATCATCTTCATGAGCAACTCCGAGAACGAATTAAACGAAAATTGTTCAAGTGAACGAACCATACCGTAGCAGAAAGTCGGTGCCCGTCAGTTGAAACCTCAGCCGGGAGGGCTGGATTTGCGGTAATTGTGTAGGACCGGGCCGACAAGGAGGCCCGCTGGGGGCGGGCCTCCCGAACAGTATATTACTTAACTTGGTACTTACTTCGGCGCCGCGGAATCGCTGCTGCTCGCGGCCTTGTGATGCTTCTTGCCATGGTGCTTCTTGGCATGGCTCTTGGCGGCCGGGGCAGAGGCCGAGGAGTCCTGGGCCGGCGGCGTGTCGGCGGCGAATACCGGACCCGCGAGCAGAATCAGGCTGAGCACGGGTACAACGCGTTTGAACATCAAAGCTCTCCGTAGAGGAAAAGGGGTGGGTTGCGTGAAAGGCGCCGTAGTATGACGGAAAATCAATGACCTTCGAAACTGACGAGAGTTCGCACAGGAACGCCCAGATCGGTGAGCTTTTTTGACCCTCCCAGCTCGGGCAGGTCGATGACAAAGCAGGCCGCCAGGATTTCCACACCCAGCCGGCACAGCAGTTTCACGGCCGCCTCCGCAGTGCCCCCGGTCGCAATCAGATCGTCTACCAGGATGATCCGCTCGCCACGGGACACGGCATCTTCGTGCATTTCCATCTCGTCCAGGCCGTACTCGAGCGAATAGGCGACGCGCACGGTCGTGTGGGGCAGCTTGCCTTTCTTGCGGATGGGCACGAACCCGGCCGCCAACTGGTGAGCTACGGCGCCGCCTAAAATGAAGCCGCGCGCCTCGATGCCCGCCACGCGATCCACTTTGGCCACGGACCAGGGCTCGACCAGCTCGTCAATGACACGGCGGAAGGTGCGCGCATTGCCCAGTAGCGTGGTGATGTCGCGAAACTGCACCCCGGGCTTCGGATAGTCCGGGATCGTGCGGATCGCCTCTTTGATTTCTTGCAGGGTGACTGTATCCACACCCGATTTTACTCCGGCTGCACCTGAGCTGTCCGCTCAAACGTCCCGGGCCAGCCGTACACCGGTGAACTGCCACCGGGCGGCGGGGTGGAAGAAGTTGCGGTAGGTGGCGCGGATGTGGCTGATCGGGGTTGCGCACGAGCCGCCCCGCAGGACGAGCTGATTGACCATGAACTTGCCGTTGTACTCACCGAGCGCCCCGGCGGCGGCACGGAAACCGGGATACGGGGCGTAGGCCGACTGAGTCCATTCCCAAACGTCGCCGAACATTTGCAACAGTCCCTCTTCGGGCGGCGGTGCTTCAGGATGCCAGCGACGGTTTTCCACGAAATTGCCGCGGATCGCCGCATCGTCCGCGGCCAATTCCCATTCGACCTCGGAAGGCAGTCTCGCGCCGGCCCAGCGGGCAAATGCGTCGGCCTCGTAGTAACTCAAATGACATGCGGGGGAAGCTGGATTCAGCTCGCGCAAGCCCGTCAGTGTGAACTCCTGGTCGAGCTCCGGCGTCCAGTAGATCGGCCGCTTCCAACCCTCTCTTTGCACCGTGGCCCACCCATCCGATAACCAGTGACCGGGTTCCTCGTAGCCCCCGGCACGGATGAACTGCAGGTACTCGCCATTGGTGACGGCGCGATTGGCGAGACTGAATTCTCCGGTGTAGGTGCGATGACGGGGTGTCTCGTTATCGAAGCTGAAGCCATCCGCGTCATGGCCGATCTCGAGCAGGCCGCCCTCGAAACGCCGGAACGCGAGCGGCACGGCCGTGCGCCGCGGCGCCATGCCCGCGCGCGTGTAGGCCGGCAACAGCGGGTTGCACGAAAACAAGTGTTTGATATCGGTGAGCAGCAACTCCTGATGTTGTTGCTCGTGATTGAGGCCGAGAATGACGGTAGCGCGCAGCGCGGCGGGCAGCTCCTGCCGTTCCAACAAGTCGCTCATGCGCTCATTGATGTGCTCGCGATAGTCCATGACCTGCCGGACCGTAGGTCGGGACAACAAGCCGCGGTGGGGACGGCTGTGCATGGGTCCCACGGAGTTGTAGTAGGAATTGAACAGGAAGCGGAACTGATCGTCGTGAAAGCGGTAACCGGGGAGCGCGTGCTGTAACACGAATTCCTCGAAGAACCACGTCGTGTGGGCCAGGTGCCATTTCATCGGACTGGCATCCGGCATGGACTGGACTACCTGGTCTTCCGGGGAGAGCGGCTCGGCGAGCGCGATGGAGGCACTCCTGATGAGCCGGAATCGATTGCCCAGAGGGGTGAGGCCGAGCTTCCTGTCAATGATCGCATTCACGGGGGAGTCCGGCCCGCAAGTTCTATGCCGGCGTCAGCGCGCGCTGCCAGATCCGCAACTGGTTGTTGGCGGGCATGGCATGGTCCGCCATCAGCTCGAGTCCCTGTTCCTGAGCCAGGCGGTCCACTTCGTACGCATCGCGCAAGCCGCTGTCGGGATCGCGCTGTTTCAGGAACGCATCGAATTTTGCGTTGCTGTCGCTGGTGTAGCGCTCGCCATAGCGGAACGCTCCATAGACACACAGCAGCCCGGGGGCGGTGAGTGTCTGTCCCACGCCTTTGAAGAAATCGTGTACCGAGCTCCAACTCATGATGTGGAGGGTGTTGGCACTGTATATGGCATCCACTTTGCCTACCGGCCACGGATGCCTGCGTACGTCGAGCTCCACGACTGGCAGTAGGTTGGGTGTGCCTTCCCGTTTCAGCCGCTCGCGCAATGCGGGCAGGTATTCGCCGGTGTCGGTCGGTTGCCAGCTCAGGTGCGGCAGGCGCGCGCAGAACAGAAGCGCGTGAGTACCCGTGCCGCTACCGATCTCCAGCACTCGTTGCGTCTGCGACAAAAGGGGCGCAAGAACGGCGAGAATGGGCTCTCTGTTGCGTTCGGCCGCCTCGGACACCACATATTCCATGGGGCGATTGTGCGCGACAATAGCGGCCAGTTCCTCTCTCAAAAGAAGGTATCGAGTCTCATGCAAGCCATTGACGCCCTGTTGCGACGCTACTCAGGCCGCTCACTCGTGGAGCCTGCGCCTGATGAGGCCGCCCTGGGCCTCATGTTCGAGAGCGCTACGCGGGCACCGGATCATGGACGATTGCGCCCGTGGCGCTTCATTGTGATCCGTGCGGAAGATCGCGCCGCGTTCGGCGAACTTCTTGCCGATCACCTGCGTCGTACCAGGGCTTCCGTTTCCGATGAGGCTTTGGAGCGCGAGCGGCGCAAGGCGTTTCGTGCGCCGCTCATTGTGGTGGTGGCGGCTGTGATCACGCTGGAGGGGAAAATTCCTCCCATTGAGCAGACTCTGTCTGCGGGCGCGGCCGCGCAAAACATGTTGCACGCGGCATTTGCGCTGGGATTCAACGCGGTGTGGAAGACCGGCGGCCCTGCCTACGATGATGGAGTCAAAGCCGCATTGGGGCTCGAATCAAAGGATGCGATTGTGGGATTCCTGTACATGGGAACGGATGCGGAGGGGCGGGGCAATCTGCCGAGGCCCGAGTGGCGGAAGTTTGTCCAGACCTGGAGGGCTGTTTAAATCATGCTACGGAGCTTCAAGATACTGAATGCAATGCTGCTGGCAGTGTGCCTGGCGGCCTGTACCTCCAAGCCCTCCCAGGAGAAATCCGTGGCTGCCGTTGTAAACGCACCCGCACCGCCCGCCGCGCAGTATCCGAAGGCCACCATCGGTGCTGTGGGTCTCGACCTGAGCGCCGGCAAGCCGCAGGTCAAGCCGGGCGATGATTTCAATGTGTATGCCAGCGGTACCTGGTTCGATCAGTTTCAGATTCCGGCCGATCATTCCAGCTTCGGTGCTTTCAATGAGCTCGATGAGCTGTCCAAAAAACGCGTGCACGAGATCATCGAGCACGCGGCCGCGTCGCAGTCCGCCGTGGGCACGCCGGCGCAGAAGATCGGTGATTATTACGCCGCCTATATGGACCAGGCGGCTATCGAAGCGAACGGACTGACTCCGGTACAGGATGACCTGAAGCGCATCTCCGCCGCTAAGTCGCGCAAGGACATTGCGACGCTGTTCGGCCTGCCGGGCTTTGCCTCCCTGTTCGATCTCGACCTGCCGCCGGATTTGCGCAATCCCGATCGGTACTCGGTGGTCATCAGCCAGTCGCGCCTGGGTCTGCCGGATCGCGACTACTACCTGAAGGATGATCCGAAGTTGAGTGACATCCGCGAAAAGTACACCGCGTATGTTGAGAAGATTCTCCAGCTTGCCGGGGTTGCCGGGCCGCATGCGCAGGCGCGCGACATCATGGCGTTTGAAACACATGTGGCGAAGTTGCAGTGGCCCATTGAGAAGCGGCGCGATGTGGACAAGGCCTACAATCCGCGAACCAAGACTCAACTGGTGGCCTATGCTCCGGGCTTTCCGTGGCAGTCGTTTTTCACGGCTTCCGAAGTCGGCTCGCGCCAGGAGCTGGTGCTGAGCGAGATCGATGCCATCAAGGGCCTCGCGGCGCTGTTCAACCGGACCCCGCTGCCGACCCTGCGGGCCTATCTGACATTCCACTACCTGAGCGATCACGCGCCCTATCTGCCGAAGCGTTTCGACGATGCCCGCTTCGATTTCTATGGCCGCACGCTGCGCGGCCAACCGCAGCAGCGCGAGCGGTGGAAGCGCGCCGTGGATGAGGTGAATGAATCCCTCGGCGAGCAGGTTGGACAGTTGTATGTGGAGAAATACTTCCCGCCCGAATCCAAGGCCATGATGCAGCAGCTCGTGGCCAATCTGCGCGCCGCGCTCAGCGAGCGGATCGATCAGCTCAGCTGGATGACGCCGCAGACCCAGGCGCGTGCCCACGAGAAGCTCGCGACCTTCACGCCGAAGATCGGCTATCCGGATCGGTGGAAGGACTACTCGGGCCTCGAGGTGAAACGCAACGATCTGCTGGGCAATGTCCGCCGCGCGGCGGTGTGGCACTGGCGCTATCAGGTGGCGCGCCTCGACGAGCCGGTGGATCGCGCCGAGTGGCAGATGACTCCGCAGGAGATCAACGCCTACTACAACCCACTCAACAACGAGATTGTGTTTCCGGCCGCCATTCTGCAGCCGCCGTTCTTCGATCCGCAGGCGGATGCCGCCGTGAACTACGGGGGCATTGGCGCCGTGATCGGCCACGAGATCGGCCACGGCTTCGATGATCAGGGCCGCAAGTTCGGACCTGACGGCAGCTTGAAGGATTGGTGGACGCAGCAGGACGCGGCGGAGTTCACCAAGCGGGTGCAGCGCCTGATTGCGCAATACTCTGCCTATGAAGCGTTGCCGGGCCTGCACGTGAATGGCGCAAACACCGTCGGTGAGAACATCGGCGATCTGGGCGGACTCAACATGGCCTATCACGCCTACCAGTTGTCATTGAAGGGACAACCGGCGCCGGTCATCGACGGCCTGACGGGCGATCAGCGCTTTTTTCTCTCTTGGGCGCAGGTGTGGCGGACGAAGTATCGCGACGGGGTGTTGCGCGAGATCGTGATGTCGGATGTACACAGCCCGGCCCAGTTCCGGGTCAACGGGCCGCTGCCGAACATCGACGCCTGGTACCAGGCATTCCACATCCAGCCTGGGGATAAGTTGTTTATTGCGCCCGCTGACCGGGTATCGATCTGGTAATGAGCTTCGGCAGCACTTGCGCGGACACCGGCCGAGCAAACAGGAAGCCCTGGGCTTCGTCGCATTGATAGGCGCGCAGGGCGCGCGCCTGTTGGGCCGTTTCGACACCCTCGGCTACGACCTTGAGACCCAGGTTGTGGCCGAGGGCGATGATGGTGCGCACGATGGTGGCGTCGTCGGCCTCGGTGGTCATGTTCTCGACAAAGGAGCGGTCGACCTTGAGTCGGTCCACGGGAAAGCGCTTGAGATACGAGAGGCTCGAGTAGCCGGTCCCGAAATCATCGACTGCAATCTTTACACCCAACTCCTTCAAGTCATCGAGCATGGCGACCAGCTTGGGTGCATCGTGCATGACCATGCTTTCAGTCAGCTCGAGCTCGAGGAACCGCGGTTCCAGCCGCGTTGAGCGCAACACGTCGGCCACCGACTGCACCAGGTTTTCGTGCCGGAACTGTCGCGGCGATACATTCACGGACACGACAATCGGCGGCAGGCCTGCGTCCTGCCAGGCTTTGTTCTGCGCACAGGCGGTGCGCAGCACCCAGTTGCCGATCGGCACAATCAGGCCGGTTTCTTCCGCAAGGCTGATGAAGCGCATGGGTGGCACCGTGCCGCGCTGGGGAATCCGCCACCGCAGCAATGCTTCCGCGCCGACAATCTGTCCCGTCGCCATGTGCACGCGCGGTTGATACCGCAGCACGAACTGGTTGCGCTCCAGGGCGCGGCGCAGGTGGGTTTCCAGCTCGAGCTGCTCGGTCAGCAGAGCATTGAGCTCGCGCGTAAAGAACTGGAAGTTGTTGCGGCCGTTGTCCTTGGCGCGATACATCGCCGAGTCGGCATGCTTCAACAAGGTCAGTGCCGTGTCGCCATCGTCCGGGTGAAGGGCCACGCCGATGCTGCAACTCACAAGAAACTCGCCTTGCTCAATGACCCAGGGTTGGGCCACCGCCGCCAACATCTTTTCCATCAACTGGCGTACGGACTCCGGGCCGGTATGGCCGTTGATGAGCAATACGAATTCATCGCCGCCCAGGCGCGCCACCGTATCGCAATCGCGGACACAGGACTTCAGGCGCGCGGCAACGGCTTTCAACAGCTCATCCCCCACGTGGTGGCCCAGGCTGTCGTTAATGAACTTGAAGCGGTCGAGATCCACAAACGCGACCGCCACGCGCCGGCCTGAGCTGGCGGCCGTCAGCAGGGCCTGTTGCAGGCGGTCCTGCAGCAGCGCGCGGTTGGCAAGGCCGGTGAGTGTGTCGTAGTTCGCCTGGTGTTCGATCCGCACCTGGTACTGGCGCCGCTCGGTGATGTCTTCAACCGTTCCTTCGTAGCCGACTGGAGTGCCGTCTGCAGCGAAAACGGCGCGCGCATTCTCCGAGATCCAGATGATGGCGCCGTTCTTGCGAAACACCTGGGATTCAAATCCGGTGACGGATCCGCGGGCCCGCATGATGTTGACGAACTCTTCGCGCCGTTGCTTTTCGACGTACAACTGCGTGCCGACGTTGAGGAATGAGGCCAGCAGCTCTTCGGGCGAGTCGTACCCGTAGATGTGGGCCAGTGCCGGGTTGGCATCCACGAAGTGGCCTTCCAGGGTCGTGCGGAAGATGCCTTCAATCGCGTTTTCAAACAAACCGTGATAGCGCCGCTCCGCTTCCCGCAGGCCGTGCTCGGCGTTCTTGCGCTTGGTGATGTCCTGGACGAGCCCTTCGATCGCAATGGGACGACCCTGCTCATCGGCAACGCCCGCGCCCCTTTCCCACACCCAGCGAATGCTGCCGTCGCAGTGTTTGATCCGGTATTCGAGATCGAACGAGCGCAGCTCCTTCACTGCGCAGGAGATCGCCTCGCGGACCCACATCCGGTCATCGGCAATCACCAGCTCGCCGTACGCAATCCGATTGTTGAAGAGCAGATCGCCGGGGTGATGGCCGGTGACGCGCAGGCAGCCGCTGCTGACGAATTCCATTGTCCAGTCGGGATCCAGGCGCCGCCGGTAGACCATGCCGTCCACGCTCGCGAGCAGGGTCCGCAACATCCGCGCGGCATCCTGGGGATTGTCGGCGGCCGTGGGCTGCGGCAGAGGAATGATGGAAGCGGCAGTGGTCATGACGAATGCGCTGTGGCTGTTGATGCAACGTAGCAACCGTCCGGGGTGCACTGGTGGGGGTTCGTCACAGAATATGACGAAAAAATTTACAACGCTAAAGCGTACTATTTTTGAGAAAAGTGGCTCTTTACGGGGAAATAAAATAAGCTTTATCTTATGAATTCCTTCGAGGCCGCCAGCAATCTCCGGCGTGCGGTCGGCGCTCTGGGGCGGCGGCTGCGGGCCGAACGGCCTGCCAAGCAG
>Ga0268266_10007000_pt1 | contig 10244 bp, 10 predicted proteins | sample KBSS13metaG_FD_190356 | JGI IMG/M metagenome (GOLD analysis project Ga0268266, IMG submission 190356) | Switchgrass rhizosphere microbial communities from Kellogg Biological Station, Michigan, USA - KBS S1-3 metaG (SPAdes) (version 2) | ecosystem: Host-associated > Plants > Roots > Rhizosphere... | reverse complement strand
GCACAAGAGGACGCTCGCGCTTCGCGCCGCCGACATTCACACGTACAGCGTGGTCCACGCCGACGGGGCGCGCGTTCGCGTGCTGTATTGCAGCGAGCCGCGCGTCGATCCGCTGCCGGCCGATCCGGGCTGGGGCGACGTCGCGCTGGTCGGCCAGCATTTCGAGCCGAGCGTGCTGCGCATCGTCGACGCGATCACGGGCGAGCGCCTCGCGATCGCCGCCGCCAGCTGCGACGCGCTATCCAACGTCCGGGACTAGGTCGAGCGGCGTCGTGTAGCGGCCGACCGGCTTGTCGAACGCGTGCACGAGCAGCGCCGAGGTCAGCCGCTCCATCGGCTCGGCCTCCTCGAACGCGCGCACGACGCGCTGGTGGAACGTGAGCGCCAGCTCGTCGTCGATCAGTGCGGTCGGGCTATCGATCGCGCACAGCACGCCGCGCACCGGGATCCCGACCAGCAGCTGCGCCGGTTGCGGCGCGCCGACGCGCTCGGCGACCAGGCGCATCGCGTCGCGATCGAGGATCTTCTCCGACGCGAACCTGCCGGCGACGATCACCATGCGATGCGGTCCGATCCGGTGCTCGTGGAGCTCGACGCGCTCGCCCGCGAGATTGGCGAGCGCGCGCCTGATGCGCTCGGGCGCGGGCTCGCCCTGCCCGGGCGGATGGCGCATCTGCTCGCCGAGATCGTCGATCCAGGTGACGACCGGGAGATCGTCCTGCTCGATCTCGGCGGGGAGCAGACGGCTCCATGGCGTGAGCGACACGAGCCCGCTGCTCCGCGGTTCGAGGCGCGGCATCGGCCGGCCGGTCGTCGCGCGCACGGCGCCCGGCACGTGAACCACCTCGACGAGCCCGCGCATCGTGCCCGCGCCGGCATCGACGATCGCGTACGCGCTCTTCGCGAGGTTCAGCCGCTCCGCACCCACGTCGAGCAGCAGCGGCAGCGGCTGGTTCGCCGCCGTGATCCAGCGCGCGCCGCGGTTCTCGCGCATCAGCTCGCCGGTGACCGCCATCAGCTCGACGACCGTGATCCACCGCGCGCCGCGTTCGGGCGGCGTCGCGCGCAGGTCAACCTCGAGCAGCTCGAGCGCCGTGTCGAAGCTGCGCGCCTTGAGCCGCCGGCGGACCGCGCTCGCCAGCTCGACGAACGCGCCGTCGAGCTGCATCGTGGCGGCGAGCGGCGCCGGCGCGACGCGCTCGGACGTGCCGTCGTAGACCACACCGCCCGCCGCCGTCACCGCCGCGACCACGAGCTCGGGCGCGCGCTTGAGCATGTACACGACCGCGCCGCGGCCGCCGTACTTCTGCTCGAGCGCGAGCTTGCCTGCGGCGACGCGCGCGATCGCGACGATCGTCGACAGCGCCTTGGTCGCCATCACGTCGTCGGGCGAACGGTCGTCGCGCAGGATCACGAGCGCCGAGCCGTCGGCGCGCTCGCGCACTTCGACCTCGTCGAGGTTCTGCCAGCGCATCCGATGCCAGAGTACGCGAGCTGCGACGCGCTATCTAACGTCCGCGCCTGACGTTTTCATCACGCAACCGGCGATGCGCAGTGCCGATAACGCGGCCCGTTGGAGGTCACGTCATGAAGCTCGCCTGTTCCATCCTCGCCGTCGCCGCTACCGCCGGCGTCGCCCACGCCTCGCCCGAACCATGGTGCGGCGGAGCCGTGCACGAACAGTTCTTCGCCTCGCGCGGCAACTTTCTCTACAACAGCGATGCCGACGATGTCGCGGACGACACCGCGTTGATGAATGTCGTCGGCGCGTCGTGCCAGGCCAACGGCGAGGACAACGCCAAGTTCCACGCGCAGCTCGCGGCCGCGCGCGCGCGCTGGGCCAAACGCCTGCACATGAGCGACGCCGATTGGGCGGACGCGGCGGCGTGGATCCGACTCGATCCAACCTCGCGCGGCAGTCGCGAGATCATGCCCAGAGAGCACGCGTCGTACAGCGAGATGAGCCCGATCGATCAGTTCGCGCAGCTGTCGCACGTGAGCTGGCTCGGCGCGGGCTCGTACCTCGCCGACGCGCTCGGCCCCAAGCTCACCGAGGCCGGCCGCGTCGCGTATCTGCAGAATTGCCTCCGCGACAAGTACGCCAGCCCGGGCAAGGACACCGGTGGCCCGGCGAGCTGGGCGCTGTGCTGGGGCGACGTCGAGTCGCTCGATCTCGACAAGCTCGCCGCCGAGCTGCGCTCGGATACGACGCACGACGGCGCCGACAAGATGACCGTGCGGATCGAAGCGTGGAAGCTCGCGGGTCAGCTGATCCCGAAGCGCCGCGCCGAGCTCGATCGCGCGGATCCGGTCTACAAGAAGCTCGTCGAGATCGCCGACACGGCTCGCAAGAGCTGGGCGGCATCGCCCGACTTGGTCGCGCTCGTCGGCGCGCTCGAAGATGCACACGCCAAGCAGTCGCGGTCGCACCAGGTCGAGCAGTGCGCCGACAAGTCGCGCAGTGCGCTCGCCGCACAGGTCTCGGCACTGCCGTCGACGCTGTTCGCGCACATGCCGATGCTGCCGGGCAACGGCGGCGAGTCCGCGCCGAAACGTGTCGATCGCAGGAACCGGAGCCAGCACAAGCCCGCCGACGACAGCGGAGCCTACGACATCCCGAGCCACAAGCTGCTCGCCGCGCTCGTGACCACCCCCGACGGCTATCTCGCCGCCGACGCGCTCGCGCTGTGCGCATCCGATGGCGACGCCACCGAGCTCGCCGAGGAGCTCGGACGCGCACTCGGCGACGCGCCGTCGCTGCGTGGACCGCGCGGTGCCGCACTCGCCGCGATGCTCGCGTCGCAGCTCGAGCCCGATGCGCGCGGTGAGGAGATCGAGTACCCGAAGCCCGGCACGAGCGTGAAGCTCGGCGCCGTTCAAAACCCGATGTCGAGCCGCGGCATCATCAAGAAGCTCACGCGCCACGGCGACACGATCCACATCGAGTACGACGGCAAGAACGTGACCGCGACGCTGTGCAACAGCTACCGCGAGACCAACCACATCACCGCGATCCAGGATGACGGCCGCCTCCAGTACGAGCGCGTGTGTGACGGTCACGAGACCGTGCACTACAACGACGCGCCCAAGCCGATCGACGTGCCGCTCGTCGACGGCGCGGCGCTCAAGCCGGGCCTGACGATCGAGTACGCCCACGGCGTGATGATGGCGTGGGCCAAGACGACCGACGCGCGACCGGTCGTCGCGCTCGGCATCGCGCTGAAGAAGTAGTGAGCGAGCGGGCGCAGCGGTCGACTGTGACCGCGTAGCGAGCGAACGAAAGATGACGATCAGCCGCGCAGCACGGGCAGGAGCTGCCCGGCGCGCCGCTTGACCTCGAGCTTCACGACTTCCGTGCGGTTCGAGAACGGCAGCGACGTGTGAATCACGCAGTCGACGCCGCAGTTCTCCTCGCAGCCCTTCTTGCCGCGATAGCCCGCGATCTCCTCGCGGGTCACGTCCATCAGCTTGCGGCGCGACGGCACGTGATAGCAGAACTGGAAGGCGCCCTCGGCCGACACGTAGAAGCACTTGTTGCCGGCCTGGCAGGTCCAGTCCATCGGCTGGTCGTTGAGCGCGCGCTCGTAGTAGTCGATCAGATAGAACGGCGTCGAGATCGGCTTGCCGTTCATCTTCTGGTTCTTGAGCCACTCGACGCGCTCGAGGAAGCGCGGCGTGTTCGCCATCTTCACGAGCCGGCCGTGGTCGTGGACGACCGAGAAGTTGATCGCCACGCCGAGGTCCCAGCAGGTCTTCGCGACTTCTTCGACCTCGTCGATCGTCTCGTCGCAGATCACCGTGTTGACGCGGAACCAGATCGGATGGCGCGACACCATCTCGATCTTCTTGCGCAGCGTCTTGAGCGACTTCGGCACGCCGTCCTTGGGGCGCAGCGCGTCGACCGACATCTGGATGCGGCCCATGCCGGCATCCATCAGCTCGCCGAGCTTTTCTTCGGTGAGCAAGAAGCCATTCGTCGTCATGCCGGTCGTCATGCCGTGACCGGTGACGTACTTCATGAGCGGGATCAGATCGGGATGGAGCAGCGGTTCGCCGCCGATCAGATCCGTGTGCAGCGCGCCGAGCGACTTGATCTTGTCGATGCGGGCCGTGAGGTCCGCGTACGGTACGTGGTCCTTCGAGTTGTCGTACTCGCTGCAGTACGAGCAATCGAGGTTGCACTTGTACGTGATGTTCAACTGCGCCCAGATCGGCAGATCGTCGAACGCGCGCGGAAGGGACTTGAGGATCACTCCCGGAGATACAGGGTCGTTGACGCGTGCCATCGGTCGCGCTGGTTTTTCATTGCCAGCCAATATTGTCAAGAGGATACGTTTGGCAGGGTCACCACGACCGCTTGGTCTTGGACTTGGACTGCCCGTACTGACTGAATCGCTCTCGGACATTGGCCAGCTCTTGCCGGTCCAGCACGTGCGGGGTGCCGAGCTGGGCTGCGTGCCAGTACTGGGAGGCCAGGGTCTCGACCTCCGCCGCGAGCCGCAGCGCCTGGGCCAGGGATGACCCGAGCGCGACCATGCCGTGGTTGGCGAGCAGGCACGCGCTGCCGCCCGCCAGCGCGGCGACCGCGTTGAGCGCGAGCTTGGCGCTGCCGAACGTCGCGTACTCGGCGCACGGGATCGCATCGGAGCCGGCGAGCACGACCATGTAGTGGACGGCCGGGATGTCGCGGCGCAGCATCGACAGCGTCGTGCAGAACAGGGAATGCGTGTGGACGATGGCTTGAACGTCGGGCCGCGCTCCCAAAATATCGCGGTGGAGCTGCCACTCGGTCGTCGGCGTCTTCTGGCCGGGCCGCACGGTGCCGTCGAGCTGAATGTCGACGCAGTCATCGGCGACCATCGAGCCGTACGGCATGCCCGACGGCGTGACGAGCAAGCCGACCGGGCTGCGCACCGACACGTTGCCCGACATGCCAGGCGTGAGCCCGAGCTCGCTCATGCGCCGCGCGGTGACCACGAGCTCGTCGCGCAGCCGCTGCGTCACTTGTCGAACATCTTCTGGAGCGAGGCCGGCGTCGCGATGCCGCGCTCGGTGATGAGCCCAGTCATGTAGCGGCGCGGCGTGACGTCGAACGCCGGGTTCGCGACCGGGCTGGTCGTGAGCTCCCTGCCGCGCACGAAGCGGACCTCGTCGCCCGAGCGCTCCTCGATCGGAATCTCGCGCGGCTCGCCGACCGTCCAGTCGATCGAGCTCGACGGCACGGCCGCGTAGAACGGGATCGCGTTGTCGTGCGCGGCGAGCGCCTTCAAGTACGTCCCGATCTTGTTGCAGACGTCGCCGTTCCGCGTCGTGCGATCGGTGCCGACGATGCACAGGTCGACCTTGCCCTCTTGCATCAGGTGGCCGCCCGCGTTGTCGGCGATCACCGTGTGCGGCACGCCGTGCTGCGCGAGCTCCCACGCCGTCAACAAACCTTGGTTGCGCGGCCGCGTCTCGTCGACCCAGACGTGCACGCGCACGCCGGCCTCGTGCGCCTTGTAGATCGGCGCGAGCGCAGTGCCCCAGTCGACGGTCGCGAGCCAGCCGGCGTTGCAGTGCGTGAGCACGTTGACCGAGTCGCGCCCAAAACCTGTGAGCAGCGCCGCGCCGTGCGTGCCGATCGCCTCGCAGGTCGCGACGTCGGCATCGGCGAGCTCGGCAGCGCGCGCGAACGCAGCATCCGCGTCGCGGATCCCCTGCATCTGGCCCAGCGCCCAGCGCAGGTTGATCGCGGTCGGCCGCGTCGCCGCGAGCTCGCGGCACGCGTCGTCCATCGCGATGCCTTCGCGCAGCGCGAGCGCGACGCCGTACGCGGCCGTCACGCCGATCAGCGGCGCGCCGCGGATGTGCATGTCGCGGATCGCGCGGCACGCGTCGGCGAGGTTCTTCAGCGGCATCCACTCGATCGAATACGGCAGCTTCGCCTGGTCGAGGACGATCACGTGATCGCCCTCCGGCTCGATCGTGCGGCGCCAGCGACCTTCGACGTTCATTCGGTCTCGGAAAAACTACAGAGCGCGTGGACCGGCGCGCCGCGCTCGACGAGCCGCTTGCGGCCCGGCAGATCCGACAGCTCGATCACGAACGCACACTCGACGACGCTCGCGCCGATCTGCTCGAGCAGCGACAGCGCGGCCAGCGCGGTGCCACCGGTCGCGAGCAAGTCGTCGATCACGAGCGCACGCTCGCCCCGGGCCATGCCGTCGACGTGGACGTTGAGGCTGTTCGAGCCGTACTCGAGATCGTAGTCGTGGCGATAGAACTGGCCCGGCAGCTTGCCCGGCTTGCGGATCGGCACGAAGCCGGCGTCGATCTGACACGCGAGCGCGGCGCCGAAGATGAAGCCACGCGCCTCGATGCCGACGACCTTGTCGACCTTGCCGCGATAGCGCTCGGCGAGCAGGTCGATCACGTGGCGAAGCCCGACCTCGCTCGCGAGCAGGGGCGTGATGTCGCGAAACCGGATGCCCGGCTTCGGGAAGTCGGGAACGGTGCGAATCAGGGACTTGAAGTTCACGTACGCCTCCCGAGCACGCGGCCGGCGACCGCTTCGAGCTGCTTGCAGACTTCGGGATCGGCCGCGCCGGGTGCCGTCATGATCGCGTGCTCGAGCGCGCGATCGCAGCCGGCGTCGCACTCGCCCGCGTGGGCACCGAGCACCGGGATCACCGCGCGCAACAGCGCCTTCGCGTTGGCGCCGTTGGTCTGCATCACGCGCACGACCTGCGCGACGTCGACGTGATCGTGATCCGGGTGCCACACGTCGAAGTCGGTGACCATCGCGACGGTGGCGTAACACAGCTCCGCTTCGCGGGCGAGCTTGGCCTCGGGCATGTTGGTCATGCCGATCACGTCGGCGCCCCAGCTGCGATGCAGCTTCGATTCGGCCATCGTCGAGAACTGCGGGCCTTCCATCACGACGTACGTGCCGCCCATCACCGACGCGAGCTTGAGCTCGGTCGCGGCCGCGGCGAGCACGCGCGCGACGCGCCGGCACACGGGATGGCCCATCGACACGTGCGCGACGAGCCCGGTGCCGAAGAACGACTTCGGCCCACGCAGCGTGCGGTCGATGAACTGATCGACGATCGCGAACGTGCCAGGCGGCAGGTCCTCGCGCAGCGAGCCAACGGCCGACAGCGACAGCACCGACGTCACGCCGGCGCGCTTGAGCGCGTCGATGTTCGCCCGGTAGTTGATCTCGTGGGGCGGGATCCGGTGCCCGCGGCCGTGACGCGGCAGGAACACGACCTGGACGTCGCCGAGCTTGCCGAACAAGAGCTCGTCCGATGGGCGCCCGAACGGCGAGTCGATTCGCTTCCACGCAGTTTCGGTCAGGCCTTCGAGCTCGTAGAGCCCGCTGCCCCCGACGATCCCGATGACGGCCATGGGCTTCCCGATACCACGCGAGCCAGATCCGGCGCTACACTGCCGTGGTGAAGGTCGCGCTGAGCTACCTGCTGGCGCTCGGCGGCGCGGGCATCGTCGCCTACGCCACGATGCTCGTGATCGCCATGAACTGCGACTACCCGGCCGCACGGTTCAAGATCATCCAGGCCCTGCGCACCCAGCCGTGGCAGGCCGAGATCATGACGAAGACCAAGCCAGGCTCGTTCTTCGACGGGATCCACGCCGCGATGAAGACGGCCGGCACCCTCGGCCTGCGCGACATCGAGATGCTGCAAAAAGCTACGCTGCCGTCCTACGACGCCGCCGTCAGCATGATCCCGATGAAGTGGAAGGGCGTCTTCGGCAAGCTCAAGCTCGGTGGCGGCGCCGCGGTCGCCGGCCTCGGGATGGCGATTTCCGCCTCGGCGATGCCGGTGCTCCACATCATCTTGCTCGTCGGCGTGGTCGCCGCCGCGATCTACATGTTCTCGGTCAAGAATGACTGCGACCGCTACGTCGTGCTCGCGCGCCACGAGATCTTGCCCGAGGTCGAGCAGTGCATCGCCGCGGGCCGGTACGGCGTGCCCCCGGTGATGTGAGCGACTGGCGCATCGCCGCCGACGAGCTCGTCGCGTACGTGCGCGCGACCTACGCACCGATCGGCATCGTGATCGCCGGCAGCCTCGTGCGCGGCGAAGGCGGGCCGACAAGCGACCTCGACGTATTCGTGGTGCACGCCGAGCCGTGGCGGCTGCGCGACCAGCGCGTGTTCGCCGGCGTGCCCGCCGAGCTGTTCGTCAATCCAGCCGCTCAGGTGCGCCGTTACTTCGCGAGCGAGCACGAGCGCGCCCGGCCGTGCACCGCGCACATGTTCGCGACCGGTGAACCAGTCGAGCCGGTCGACGCGGTGATCCACGAGCTCGTTGCCGAAGCGCACGCCTGGTTGAAGCGCCCGGTCGAGCGCAGCGCCGCCGAGCTCGAGCGGCTGCGCTATGGCGCGATCGACGTGCTCGACGACGCACGCGACGTCGGCGACCGCGCCGAGCGCGCCATGCTGCTCGGCGAGGTCGTGCGCAGCGTCGTCGAGTACGCGTTCGTGAGCCGAGCGATGTTCGTACCGCGGCGCAAGGAGCTGGTTGCCAGGCTCGGCGAGCTCGACGCGCATGCCGGCGCGCTCGTGACGAGATGGGCGGAGCGCGGCGAGCTCGGCGTGGTCGAGGAGCTGGCCAGGTATGTGTTAGGGGTCGACGGGTTCTTCGAGTGGACATCCGAGCGAGAGACGGTCGAGACGTAGGGTGGCCGTCCAAGGCCGGCGCTGCGTTCGCTCGAACGCATGGTGGGGAGAACGCGGCGGCGCTGCCACTCCAGATGGAGCGCGATCTCGTCGGGCTTCGGCGGTCCACAGGACTGTCAGCGCTTACCCTCGAGCCGGCGCTCATTTACAGGTTGGGTTTCGGAGAAGAGGCACGTCGAACACGTTCACTCCTGACGGACGGCCAGCGACCGTGCGACGCGCCGAGGCTCGGCCGCCCACAGGACTGTCAGCGCTCGAGCCGGCGCTCCGTTTTGGTTTACAGGCTGGGTTTCGGAGAAGAGGCGCGCAGCGCTTCACGCAGGAGCGTATCGAGCGGCGCGGTTGCACCGACCGCAGCGACTGCGATCGCGACGGCCGCGCGCGCTTCAGGCGGCTTGAAGCCGAGCGTCGTTAGCGCGAGCTCGGCATCGCGAGTGGTCGCACTGCGACTCGCCGGCTCGCGACCCACGTGGGTCATCCAGCGAACCTCGAGCTTCGGCGCGCTACCGGTGATCGACAGCTTGCCCTCGTGCAGCGCGCGATGATGACCGTCGCACAGCAACGTCAGGTTGTCAGCCGTGTGACTGCCGCCCTGCGCGCGCGGCACCACGTGGTGGATCTCGAGATAACGCGCCGACCGACAGCCGGGCACGCAGCAGCGCCCGCCGTCGCGGCGCTTCACGAACCGCACGACCCGCGGCGCTACATCTTGTATCGCGCGACCCTCGCCAACGCGCTGCGCATCGCACTCGGCTCGCGCGAGATCGGCCTCGTCGAGCGGCTGCGTCGTGCCGGCGCCTTCCTGCCAACCGGCGCCGCATGCGTCGCAGCGCGTGACGAGGATTTGATGTTTCGCGCGACCGGAATCGTCGTCGGCGTTACCGGCGAGCACGGCGTTGCAGAGCGCGGCGATCAGCGCGTCGTCGTCGAGCCGCTCGCCGCGCTCGGCTTCGAGCGCCTGCTGCGCTTGTCGAAGCAGCGCGAGCGTCGCTGGCCGGACGTCGAATCGGATCGTCTGCGCGACGAGCTCGGGGTCGGCCGGATCACTCGGTCGATCGCCGCGCTTGCGCCCGGCGACCGCTTGCTCGATCTGGCGCAGGTTCTGGCCCCGCACGTGGTCGATCCAGGCCTGTTCGGTCTCACGCGTCGCGACGCGCGTCAGCTCGCGCACCGCGCTGAAGTGCAGCTCGCCGCTCGCGAGCGCGTCGGCAAGCTCGGGCAGATCTTCGAGTGCGGTTGCCACGCGCATGCGCTCGGTCGCCTGGCGCGGCGAATAGCCGAGCACGTGCTCGAGATACTCGTGCAGCGACACCATGCCGACCTGCCGCCAGATCTCGATGCGCGATGCAGCCGACAACAGCTGCATCTCGTCGGCATCGAGCGCGCTGCGGCGCTTTGCCAACGCGCGCAGCTCGCGATCGATTCGTTGCCACTCGCGCTCGCCGCCGCCGCGCCACTCGCTCGCCACCGTCGATCCCTCGCTCAGCATCGCACCCTCCTCGATGAATACGTCGTTCTAACACGCGAGTTCCGAGCGCTCTCCGCTGCGTTCTCCGACGAG
>Ga0268266_10006999_pt1 | contig 10245 bp, 5 predicted proteins | sample KBSS13metaG_FD_190356 | JGI IMG/M metagenome (GOLD analysis project Ga0268266, IMG submission 190356) | Switchgrass rhizosphere microbial communities from Kellogg Biological Station, Michigan, USA - KBS S1-3 metaG (SPAdes) (version 2) | ecosystem: Host-associated > Plants > Roots > Rhizosphere >... | reverse complement strand
TGTTCATGCAGCGGACCATTAACACCGAAATTGGAAACGCTCGACCCCTATATGATCGAGTCAATCGCGAAGGCCCTGGTATAGTAGGGCGAGGCGGGGTTCACGATGTTGCCGCCCGAGAGGTTCCCATAGAGAAACCTATCGTGGAAGGCGAAATTGCGCTTGCTGTTGGGGATGATGAACACCGGCTCAGTCTCGCCCAGCCGCCGGCCGAGATCGCCATAAAGCGTTTCGTATTGCGACTCCGATAGAACACCAAGATCGAATTCGACCCTGCGCATCTTGAGCCCCAATTGGCGGTCGGGAATGCCGGTGCGCGTGCGCTCGAGACTGCCCAGGTCCAGCGGCGTTTCCTTCTTTTCCACCGCATGGTTCTTGCTCATGCGAGCGCGGCCGATGAGCGCGTGCTCGATATAGACCGTGTTCGCCGGCGGCATCGTGCCCCCCAGGGTGATGTGGGCGAAGCGGTCATCGGTGGTCGCCGGCAGCTGGAACCAGCCGTGATAGCCTGGCCGGCCGGGAAGGTTCGCCGAGGCGCGGAATGCCACCGCGTTGAGCGACGCGGCAGCCCCTGCAGCAGCTGCCGCGCTGGCGCCGTGGCGCACGGTGACCGTGGCCGCCTCGGGCAGGTTGCTGTTGAGCAGCGCGATCGCGTCCCAGGGCGTGCCGGCCGTCTCGATCGTGAGCGTGGGCGCGCCGGCGACCACCTTCCACCCGACCGGCGCATCCCGGCCCAGGTTGCTGGCTGGGAAGCCGCCCACCGCCGCGCTGGGCGTGAAGCTCAGCACCGGCTCGGGCACCATGATAACGGCCGGCTCGATCATGATGGCCGCCGGCGCCGTCACCTGGGCCACGGCCTGGGGTGTGCGGAAGCCGAACGTGGCGCTCCAATCGCCCGCCAGGCCGCCGTCCACGCCGCGGGCGCGGCCGTAATAGGTCTGGGACTGATTGAGCCCCGTAAGGTCATAGGTGGCGCCGGTGGCGACGTTGAAGATCGGCGCGACGCACCATTTGAAATCCGGCCGGGCCGAGAGCTGCACGTCGAGGCTGTCATTGCCGGCTGGCACGCCGGCGAAATTCAGCCGGGCGGTGGTCGCGGTGACCAGGGTAACGGTGACCACGATGGCCATTATTGCAGCACCTCGATGGCGTAGCGGTCGATCGACATTTTGCGCGCATAGCCGCGGGTGCGCACGTTGATGGTCCGGGCGTCTGCATCGGTCACCTGCCAGCACGGTACGCTCGGCTGGACCGGAATCACCGTGCCGATCTGCAACGACTCCTCGACCTCGATGCCATCGTGAAGCGGGCCGCCCAGGCTCAGGAGCTCGAACCGCTCATCGAGAACGGTCTGCGCGTCGGCAGCGTTCACGAAAAACATTTCGATCTCCTGCCCCTCGCTGGTGCGGCGGGCATTGGGGTGGGCATCGAGCACGGCCTGGCCGGCCACCAGGTCTGTGCTCAGCACCACCCCATCGGTGGTGAAGCGGGCAATATCGGCCGGCAGGGCGGGCATGATGCCGCCTTACGGCGCCGGCGCAGGAGCCGGCGGCGGCGCCGTCCCTTCCTCGGGCTCGGCCGGGGCCTCGAATTCGCCCTTGGGCGCGGGATCTGCATCGGCCTTGGGCCAGGGCACCCCGGTGGCGGCCTTCTCGCCCCCGTCGCGGCGCATCGCCAGGCTCATCGCCGGCGCCCGGCCCTCGAGCCGATCGTGATAGCCCATGCGGTTGATGAGGTCCGCGGTGCCGGCCGCGATCAGCGAGGCCTCGGCGGGCAGCGCCTTGCGGTTGGCATAGACGGACTCGGTGAAATTGACGATCAAGTCCACCGGGCTGCCGCCCTGCTCGACATGGGTTTGAAGCCGCTTGGTGATGTGCTCGGGCAGGTCGGCTTCGTTCTGGTAGAAGAAGCGGCGCACGGCGTTGGCGGCCTCGCCGATCTCGACAAACTGGCGCATTCGAAAGTCTCCTCTTGCGGAAAGGGCGGTGTATCAGATGGGTGCGGGCGCTTAAAGGGGCGGGGTTAGCGTCGGCCAGGGCGCGGCGGCCGGATCGATGGCCAGGATGTCGGCAAGCGTGTTGGCCGGGTCATTGATCTGATCGCGCAGCTGCTGGCCGAGCGCATGGCAGGTCGCATCATGGACGCCAGACGCGATGCCGGCCGCCATGATCTCGGGCCCGGTGAATTGCGCCACGGTGTTATCGGCCATCGTCCAATCTATCGTTGGGAAGGCCGGGCCCATCACCATCACCATCGTGACGGCAGCGTGTATCTTGGCCTGGCTCTCGAGGTCCGAGTCCATGACGCCCTTGGCGCTCAGAAATCCGCCGTGGCGCACCGCGTCTCGATAGGCCTTTACCTCAGCCCACTTGATTTCGCGGGCGCGCTCAAGGTCGGCATCGATCGTGCGCGTCTCGCCGTCCACCTTGATAAATTCGAGGTCAACGCCCGCGGGCAGCTCCTCGAGGTCGGGATTGTCCTCGCTATAGCCGTCGAGGGTGACCAGCTGCGCGCCACCGTCCACCCAATGAACATGCGTGGGCGGCCCGGTTTCCTCGGAAGTCGGAATGTCGCCCGCATTGTTGAAGGTGTTGCCCGGCGGCGGGGGGGGCTCGGCCGGCTCCTGCGGCGGCTCGAAATCGATCATGACTGCGCTCCCGATGCGGTGCCGGAAATGCCCACCGAGGCGAGACTGCCGGCCTTGTAACCGATCCACCGAATATAATAGTCGGTGCTGGCGGTGAAGCCGCTCACCAGGCTGTTGGCGGTGATGGTGCCGGTGACCTCATCCGTGAAAGTATCGTCGGCGTCGAGCATGCCGTTCCCGTTGGAATCGATCCAGTAGCTGCCCGAGGCCGACGTGCCGGTGGCAGAGAGCCCGGCATCGGACCAGGTGGTGCCATCGGTCGATTTCTGGGCCTTGGCGATGATCTGCGCCGTGTCGGTGCCACTCGCGTGATATTCGCCATTGAGCGTGAGCCTGATCTGTCCGCTGCCGTTCGAACGCATCCGGGCGGTGGTGGTGTAAAGCGGCTGGGGCGAGCCGTCATAGGTGGTGTCGGTGATGGTGGCGCTCACATCGACGCTGAAACCCGTAGCGCCCGCGCCGCCCCCGCCGGCGCCGCCTGGGTTGATACCTAGGATGCGCTGGATGGGAATTTGACCAGACCGGGTGGCCCCCAGATAGGTCGCGTCCACGGTGATTGCCGCGTTCGCGGCAGACACCCCCGTAAGGCGGACCTGCCCGGTGAGGCAGCCGGTGCCATCGATCGTGCAGCCATAGGCGGTAAACACGAATGAGGTGGAAGGCGTCACGTCTGTGCCGCCGCCATAGAAATTGCAGGTTAGGATTTTCGGCAGCTGGGTGGTGGTGCTGCCGGTATAGTCATATTGGACCGCCTGCGCCGGCGCGAGGGTGAGAACGCGGGTAAGGTCGGCGCTCATTTCAGTGGGCGCGACGCGCAGGCCGGTCATATAGGTGACGCAACCGGCCGGGTTATTCTTTTGCCAGAAGGGCAGAACCTTGCCGGTCCCGGCCGGCAACGTCACCCAGCCGCCGAGCCGATACCAAGCGCCCACGGCCGGCACCGAGCAGCTCACCCCTACATAGCTGGTGATGGTTCCAGAATTGGAGCCGCAGCCCAAGAAAAGGTCGCCGGCCGCGACGGCGCCGGTGCAATAGAACCATGCCGAAATGTGGGCGCGCACATAGCCATAGGGGATGGCGGTATTGCCGTTGGAAATCGCATAGGCATAGGCGCCGCCGGTGTTGCTGCTTATGACCGCCGCGCCATCGCCCGGCCATCCGCCCCCGGTATTGTCCGAATAGGCCATCCCCCCCGAGAGGGACCAAAGCGCGCTGCCGTCCCGAAACTCGGAATTGGGAACAATGTTATCGGTGGAGGCGCCGGCCGCCAAATCGATCGTGCGCACGGTGCTGCGCGTAGCGAGCGCGCCCTGCCCGGCGATGCCGGCCGCCGTGCCCAGGCTGGTGACGGCCAGGGCGTCGGTTACCAGCGTCGTTCCGTCATTGCGGAATGCGTTGCTATTGAAGGTCGACCCCAGGGTCGCGCCCATCGAGGTGGGGGCAATTCTTATCCCCGTAACGTCCATCGTGGCCGTCAAGGCGCCAGAGCGGATGAAGTATTCAACCACCTTCGCGGTGCCCACCGGCAGGGACGGCGTTAGCTTGCCATCGAAGCGCTGCCATGCGCCCGAGGCAGCGACCGCGAATTGGATTTGGGGGTACACGCCGAGATCGTTGCCAGCAATGTCCTGGCAGATCATCACAGTGGTGACGGTGGTGGCTACTGCCGATTTAACATAGAAAGAAACGAAAGCGTCCCGATGGGGATATGGCAAATAGGCCGCATTATTTACGTAGAAATAACTGTTGCTGTTGTTGGCTGGATTGGCGGCGAAGCGCACGCCATAGGCCGCCGGGTCCGCCGCGGCGCCGAGCGTCCGGTAGGACGCATCCGATGCCAGGAAAATGCCGGTCGGCCCCTCATCGAAAAACCCATTGCGTGCGAAATTGTCGCCGAGCGTGGCGCTGAGATCGCCAAGATAGAGGCCGCCGCCCGACCGGCGGAAAAGATTGTTGCTGTCCGCAATGGTGCTCGAGATCGAGGAAAGGGTGGCGAACGTGCCCTGGCCCGCGATCGCGGCGGCGGTGCCCAAGGCGGTAACCGCCAGGGCATCCGTGAGCCGCGTGCTGCCGTCATCGCGATAGACGCGGCCCGAGGTGCCGAGATTGACTTGACCCAGCGTCGCCAACGCTCCCTGGCCGGCGATGCCGGCCGCGGTGCCCAGAGCGGTGACCGCCAGCGCATCGGTCAATCTGGTGCTGCCATCGTCCCGATAGACCCGCCCGGATGCGCCGAGGTTGACCTGCGCTAGGGTTGCGAGAGCCCCCTGGCCAGAGATCGCCGCCGCAGTGCCAAGCGAGGTGACGGCCAAGGCATCGGTGAGCGACGTTGACCCATCGGCCCGGGTGATATGGGTGCCGAGCCGGAAGGCATTGTTGATTGCGAGCTGCCCATCCACGGCCCGCTGGAAAACCGGAAGGGCGAGATAGCCGGTGCCGGCATTATTGAGGGTGGCGGACCAGGCGACCCGCAGGGAAACTTGCGCGAAGGCCGCATCGGAAGGGGCGATGAGGAAACCGTCGATCGTCTCAGCGCCGCCAGCGCCGGCCGCCACGGTGCGGTGGTCTGGGGCGGTGATATAGTCATACGGGGTGACGGCCGAGGCAGCGCCATTCGCCTTGAACCAGGACACGCGAAACCAGGTGACACCCGTAAAGCCGGCCGACGCATAGGCCCGAGCGCTAACCCTGTAAGTGCGCCCCTTCTCGACCGGAATAAGCTGGCCGGCCGGCGTGTCATAACCGGATTCCCCCTGGGCAGTCGTTCCGTTGCCGTTGGGCGAGGCGAGATAGTACCGTACCGATGGCCCGAAGCCGTCGCCGGTGGCGGTGTCGATGAGGGTCCAGCCCGAATTGGTCCAATATACGGTGTCGCTCAGCGTCGGGTCGAGGAGAAGGTTGGCGGTGGTAAGCGAGCGAAGGTTGGTCGCGCCCACCGAGCTCAGGGTAGCGAGGCTTCCCTGCCCAGAGATCGCTGCGGCGGTGCCCAGCGCGGTGATGGCGGTGGCGTCGGTGACAAAGGTGGACCCGTCATTGCGCCGAATGTTGGCCCCGAGGCGCACGGCATTCGTGTTGAGCTGAGCCTCATTGATCGCGAAGGTGCCCATATAGGTGCCGACATTCGCGTTGGTGATTTGGCTGAGCGTTGCGAAAGAGCCCTGGCCCGCGATCGCGGCGGCGGTGCCCAGGCTGGTGACCGCCGCGGCATCCGTTACGAGCGTGGTGCCGTCATTGCGGAACGTGTTGAGGTTGAACGTCGAGCCCAGCGTGGACCCGCGCTGGGTCGGGGCGAAGCGCAGATTGGTGACATACTGATTGGCCGCGATCGTCGCGACCCGCTGGACAAAGGGCCGCACCTTGGCGGTGCCGGTCGGCAGGGTGAGCGCCACCTCGGAAACCTTGAACACCGATGAGGTGTCGGTGGTGATGGTCCCGATGGCCGTGTTGATATAGGCATCCGCGCCATCGTAGCAGTCCACCGCCAAGTAGAATTGAGCGCTGACACCGTTGGCGTGAAATTCGGCCGAGAAATAGGCGACCCGCGCCAGGTACGGAATATGAGTGCTATTGTTGGCGATGGCGTAGCAATTGGCCGAGGTGCCGCCGGCCAAGAACACGATCGCATAGGTGGACGGATAGCCGGCACCGAGCGCTGTATAGGCGGCGCTGGCGCTCAGCGAATAGCCGCTGCCGCCTTCCGAGAAGTCACCGTTGCGGATGAAATTGTCGCCGCGCATGGCGAGGATGCGCGCCACGGCATCGCTGTCGGTGGCGATGGCTGCCTGCCCCGCGATCGCTGCGGCCGTGCCCAAGGCAGTCACGGCCAGGGCGTCGGTGAGGCGGGTGCTGCCGTCATCGCGATAGACGCGGCCCGAGGTTCCGAGATTGACCTGCCCCAGCGTCGCCAGCGCACCCTGCCCGGCGATGCCGGCCGCCGTGCCAAGCGTGGTGATGAGGTCCGCATCGACCAACGCGGCGCCGCCCGTCGAGCGATAGACGTTGGTGCCGAGGTTCACGCCGCTGAGCGTCGCCAATGAGCCTTGACCCGCGATCGCCGCCGCGGTGCCCAGGGCCGTGATGGCCGTGGCGTCCGTCACCAGGGGCCCGCTTGAGCGATAGACGTTGGTGCCCAGGGTGACCTGGCCGAGCGTTGCGAGGGCCCCCTGCCCCGCTATGGCCGCGGCCGTTCCCAGGGCCGTAATCACGTCCGCGTTGACCAGCACGGCGCCGCCCGAGCGATAGACATTCGTGCCCAAGGTGACCTGGCTCAGCGTCGCCAGCGTGCCCTGGCCCGAGATCGCTGCGGCCGTGCCAAGCCCGGTGATAGCCAGCAGATCGGTGATATGGGTGGAATTGTCCTCGCGCAGGAGCTCCCCGCCGGTGCCCAGCTTCACGGTGCTCTTGGTCGCGAGGCCGCCCTGCCCCGCGATCGCGGCGGCGGTGCCCAGGTTGGTGATAACGTCCGCGTTCACCAGAACCGGCCCGCCGCCCGAGCGATAGACGTTGGTGCCCAGCGTCACCTGGCTGAGGGTGGCAAGGCTGCCCTGGCCAGCAATCGCCGCGGCCGTGTTCGCGCCGGTCACATCGGCGCCGAGCGCGGCCGGCTTCAAGCTATCGATGGGCGTGCCGTCCGCATAGGTGGTGACCCCGAGCAGCTGCTGCCACCAGGCATCCGCTGCAGGGGCTGCGGGCGGCGCCGTCGCGGCCGGCGGGACGTGCCCGGCCTCGGCGGCCTCATTGATGTAGAGGAAGCTGGAACCGTCCAGCCGGTACACAATATCGCCGTACCGATAGACCGTCCCGGCATCGAATATGCCGTTGGTGTCGTCGATATTGTCAACCGCGTTCACCTCATTGAATTGGAACACGGCCGCCGGCCGAGCGGTGCGCGCTTTGATGAGATAGAAAGGCGGGTCGCTCTCGATCGACTTATATTTCGTCACTCGAGGGTCGGTGCTGCCGTCATAATTGATGGCCGCGATCGGCGCGGAGCCGGCCACCCGAGTGACCTGGCAAAGACCTTGGAAATCCACAAGCACGCTGGCGTTGCAGCTCGCCGCGATCGCGCCCAGCAAATCGGGCACCTGCCTCTGTTCGCCGGTCCACCAGCCAATGGGGAACGGCACCGCGGCGTCGAGCGCATCGAAGGAAGCGCCCACAATCTTGCCCACATCGACCTGGGCATTCGTGAGCAGGATGCGCTTCATGAAGGCGCCAGGCAGCCCGGCGCCGAACGTCGCATGGACGGTGATGCGACCTTCCGGCGGCGCGCCCAGCCCCACGCATCCGTCCGCCACCGAGGTTGCCCACTGGCCGCGGCCCACGTCGCCGGCGACGATCGCGGCCTTGAGCAGCGCATAGGTGGCATAATCCGCCACCCGGTCACCAAAGCTCGAGAGGCCTTCGCCCAGCCAATCGATGGTGAGACAGTTCCCGTACCCATCGATCATGCCGATATTGTCGGTGAGATCGAACCAAACGGGCTCGATATTATAGACCGTCCCGAAGCCCGCCGGTTTCAGGACGCCGCGCTTGTCCCCATCGCCGTTGAGGCCGCCAGCGCCGGTGAATTCGAGGCGCAGCAGCGGCTTATCGATCAGCGTGGTGTCCACCTCGCCGTCTATGGCCAGCGTCATGTTGATTTTGTCGGGGTCGGCCGAGGTGACCTTGCCGTTGAATTCGACAAGGCGCCGGTCCCAGGCGAGGTCCACCACCGAATAGACCGCGATCGGTGCGCCGGTCCAATAGAGGAGGTGCGGGTTGGCGATGGCCGCGATCTGGCTGAGCGCCAGGGTGAGGCTCATCTTGCCCGCCATCACCTTGCCGGAAATGTCCGGGTCGAACAGCTCTATGGTGAGCTCGGGACGCTCCTTAACCGCGGGTTCCCAGGTGGTGGCGTTGAGCCCGTAAGCCTCCTGCACCGCGGCATCGGCCACATAGACGTCGACCCGCTGCTGGGTCGCCGGGTTCCACGGCCGCAGATGAATGAGCACCGAGTCCATGCGGACCTGCCTACGCTAGATTGTAGCGGTTTTCACGCCCCCCGCCGAAACCCACCAGGGAATCGATGGCCGTGTCATTGGCCACCTGCCCGCCCCCGCCGCCGCCGCCCGAGCCGCCCCAGAGCCCAATGAGGGTGTCGAGCTTGCCGGCCAGGATATTCGTCTGATTGTTGGTCGCATCCACCTGCTGCCCCAGGATCGTCTGCACCGCGCTATCGGATTCGAACGGGCTGGGCGGCAGCCCCACCACGTTCGCGGCCGTGCCGGCATTGTCCCGCGCCTTCGAAAGCAGGTCATAGATCATCTGGAAATCGGTAAAGAAGGTCTGCCCGCTGCCGTTGAGGGCACGGCTCGCATCTTGGAAATTCCGCGCAGCGCTCAGCAGGTCGCCCTGGTCCACCACTTTGCCGGCATTAATGTCGGCGGTGAATTTGCCGAGCTCAGTCTGGGCGTTGGTGTACGTCTGGCGCTTGTTAAGCGGCGAGGACTGCCCCCCGATCATGTCCTTTAGGTATTGATCGATCTGGCCGCTGGCCTGCTGGGTCGCCTGCTCGATCGCATCTTGCCGGTCGAGATCATAGAGCTTCTGCGCATCGGCGAATTGCTCGGTGGTCGCGCCGCCTTCTTTCAGCGCCGCGATCATCTTTTCGAATTGCTTGTTGAGCTCCTCGACCGCGTAGCGCGCCGGGTCGGTGCGCTGCATGAGCAGGCGCGGGATGGACTCGATGAGCGACGCCTTTTCGATGGCCTGCTGCAAGTCCTGGCCGGATTGCAGGATGCGAGAGGAGGCCGCCGAAATCCCGGTGATGACGCCGCGGCCCACCATGATCTCGATGGCCTTCGCGATCGCGGCTTCCTGATCGTCGCCGAAATCGATGGCGCCCTTTTTCGTTTTCGTGACGCCCTTGCCGGTGGGGTCCACGCGCCATTTGCCGTCGCGCTGCCCGATCGAAACGCCCCCCACCGAACCGATGGTGGCGCCCAGGGCGTCCGCGATCTGGTTGAGGCCTTGAATAACGCTGCCGGCGGCGCCGGTGGCCGCCTGGCGCGCCTGGGCGTTGCTGCCCGTCGCACCGCCGGCCACCAGGTTGCCGAACGCATCCGTGCTGATCGCCGAGCTGCCGGTTTTCGCTTTCTTGAGCAGGCCGCCGATGGTGCCGCCGATGATGCCGCCGATGGCGGACCCGACGCCAGGCGGCAGGCCGGGGATGAAATTGCCGATCGCGCCGCCGATCGCCGCGCCGGTCCCAGATTGCTTGAGGCCCAGCGCCTTGGCGAAGCCCGAGGCCATCGTGCCGATGCCGGCACCCTCGAACGCGCCGCCGACCGCCTTGCCCATGCCGCCGAAAAACTTGGTGCCGAACACGCTGTTGAGGGCGCTGCCGAACCCGTCGAACATCGTATTGAACACGGCCCGATTGCTCGGCAGGCCGCCCAGCGGGTTGCCGGGCATCGGGACGCCGGCAGCGCCCGCACGCTGGCCTGTCACCACGATGGTGTCGCCGCCGGTTGCGCCATCGATCGCGTTCTGAATCGTGGTGCCGATGCCTGCAATTACGCTGGTGATGGTCGCGGTCTGAGCATTGGCGGTATTGC
>Ga0268266_10006997_pt1 | contig 10248 bp, 14 predicted proteins | sample KBSS13metaG_FD_190356 | JGI IMG/M metagenome (GOLD analysis project Ga0268266, IMG submission 190356) | Switchgrass rhizosphere microbial communities from Kellogg Biological Station, Michigan, USA - KBS S1-3 metaG (SPAdes) (version 2) | ecosystem: Host-associated > Plants > Roots > Rhizosphere... | reverse complement strand
GGCCAAGCAGGGCTTCATGGACTATTCGCACAAGCAGACGCTGAGCTTCCGCGCCCGGGGCGATGGCCACGAATACATGGTCATGATGCTGGGCCCGACGCTCGACACCATGCCGGCCATGCACAACTTCGTTGCCGGCGCGGATTGGCAACGGGTGCAGATTCCCCTCAAGGACATGGCCAGCGTCGACCTGCAGCGCGTCAAGCTCATCAGTTTCGGCACCATGGCGCCCGGCGCCTTCCGCTTCCAGATCGACGACGTGCGCCTGGAATGACGCAGAGTTAGGATCGACCCGCATGCGTCCCTCACAGCTGATCCAGAGCATCCGCGAACCGCCCCCGACCTCGATCGTGGGGTACATGACGCGCTTCGAAGGGCGCTTCATGCGCAACATGCCCTTCGTGATCCTGATCAACCTGGCCTGGATCTGGTTGTGGCCGCTGATCGCGAATCAGCCCTTCCTCACGGTGCTGCTGCCGACGCTGATCGCCACGCTGGTCTTCATCTACCTGCACTTGTGCACGTATTTCTACGGCGGGCCGGGCGAGCACCGCCTGCGCTACATCGCGGGCGAATACCTGATTGGCTTCCTGCTCGCGCCGCTGAATCTCTCCGCGCTGGGCTTCCTGATCTTCGCGTTCTTCGTGACCGCGTTCTCGATGCCGCTGCGCATGGCGCGCTACGTGATCTTCGGCAGCGTCACCATTTTCATGATCGAGACCTGGCTGCTGGGCCACAACTGGCAGACCATGGCCAGCGTGATGACGCCGGCCATCCTGCTCGCCATCACCGCGCTGTACACGGCCTACACGGGCCAGCAGCAGATGGCGCTTCGCCGCAGCAACGAGGAGATCATGCGGCTCGCGACGCTGGCGGAGCGCGAGCGCATCGGGCGCGATCTGCACGACCTGCTGGGCCACACGCTGTCGGTGATCGCGCTCAAATCGGAGCTGGCGCGCAAGCTCATCGATCGCGACCTGGATACCGCGCGGAGCGAAATCAGCGAGGTGGAACGCGTGGCGCGCGATGCGCTGTCGCAGGTGCGCAATGCCATCTCGGGCATCCGCAGCACCGCCCTGCCCGCGGAGATCGTCGCCGCCACCGCGCTGCTCGAGGCGCAGGGGCTGGTGGTGAAGTGCGAGACCGAGAACGTGAAGCTGCCGCATGACCGCGAGACCGCGCTGGCGTTGTCGCTGCGCGAAGCGGCGACGAATATCCGGCGCCACGCCAGCGCCAAGGGCGTCACCATTCGCGTGCGCAAGGAAAACACCGCGGTGGTGGTCGAGGTCGCGGATGACGGCCGCGGCGGACGCATCGTGCCGGGGAATGGCCTGAACGGCATGCGCGAACGGCTGGACACCGTCGGCGGCTCACTGTCGCTCGAAGCCAACCAGAATGGCGGCACGCTGCTGCGCGCCTGGGTGCCCATCGCGGCATGAGCAGGACCGCATGATCCGGATCCTGCTGGCCGAAGACCAGGCCATGGTGCGCGGCGCGCTGGGGGCGCTGCTCAGGCTCGAACGCGACCTGGAAGTCGTGGGCACGGCGGCCGACGGCCTGCAGGCGCTGTCCGAGTGCCGCCGCCTGCGGCCGGACATCGTCGTCACCGACATCGAGATGCCAGGCATGACCGGCATCGAGCTCGCCCAGAAGATCCAGGCCGATGCCATGCCCTGCAAGGTGGTGATCGTCACCACGTTCGCGCGGCAAGGCTACTTGCGCCGCGCGCTGGACGCCGGCGTGAAGGGTTATCTGCTCAAGGATTCGCCCGCCGAACAGCTCGCGCAGGCACTGCGCAACGTGAACCGCGGTGGCCGCGCCATCGACCCCGCGCTGGCCGTGGAAGCCTGGAACGAATCGGACCCATTGAACGACCGCGAGCGCCAGACGCTGCGCCTGTCCGGAGAGGGCCTGTCCGCGCCACAGATCGCCGAACAGCTGGGATTGTCCGCGGGAACCGTGCGCAACTACCTTTCCGAGGCGATCGGCAAGCTGGGCGCAAACAACCGCATCGACGCATATCGACTAGCTCGCCAGCGCGGCTGGTTGTAGGTGCCGGGTGAGGAAAGTGGGGAAAGTGTTTCCCCACTTTCCTCACCCGGCACCATGTCATCCCCGACCTATGAAAGGCATCTTCGGGGGCAGGATGGTCATGAACTGGATGTTCGCGCTCAGCGGTAGTTTGGCCATGTGAAGCACGGCTTCGGCCACGTGTTTGACATCCATCATCGGCTCCGGCTGCGGCAGCTTCGAGGCGAGCTCGGTCAGCGCATTCCCGATGTCGATCTGGCCGACGGCGATGTCGTACTTGCGCCCGTCCAGCGACGCGGACTTGGTCAATCCCGTCACGCCGTGTTTCGCGGCCGTGTAGGGCGCGGAGTTCGCGCGCGGCACGTGCGCGGAGATCGATCCATTGTTGATGATGCGCCCGCCGCGCGGATCCTGATCCTTCATGAGCCGGAACGCCTGCTGCGTGCACAGGAACACGCCGCTGAGATTGGTGTCGATGACCGCGCGCCACTGCTCGAAGGTCAGGTCTTCGAGGTTCACGCCGAAGGGCGTGCCCACGCCGGCGTTGTTGAACAACACGTCGAGCCGGCCGAACTTCTCGCGCGTGGCGTCGAACAGCCCGCGCACCTGCGCGGGATCGGTCACGTCCATCTCGTGGACCAGCGTCTGCGCGTCGCCGGCGCTGCGTGCCACTTCCTCGAGCGCCTCGCGGTGCCGTCCCGCCAGCGTCACGCGGAATCCATCCGCCAGGAACGCCAGCGCGGTCGCCTTGCCGATGCCGCTGCCCGCGCCCGTCACGATCGCCACCTTCTTTTCCAGCACTAACTATCTCCGCGCCGGGCGATCAGCTCGCCCAGCTTGCCGTCTTCATCCACGTGCAGCTCCATCTCGATGGGCTGGCAGCACACCTGGCAGTCCTCGACATAAGTACACGAACCCGCGCTGGCATCCGCCTGCGTCTCGAATGCTTCACCGCAGTATGGACAATTGACCGCGACGAACTCCGCCGAGGGAGAACTGTCATTTGAGGGAGAATCGATGGCGGGTTCGAGACCGTAGAGCGCATCGATCTCGGCCGGGGTCATCGAACCGGGCGGTTTTTCGGGAGGGTTCATGTTTGCCGGACGGATGATGGCACGTCTGCTGCTGGTCATAAGCGCCTCGCTGGTGACCTTCGGTTATTCGAAATGCGTGTTCGTCAGCGGTGACGGTGGCGGCATCGCGGGCAGCAGTGGATCGGGTTTCGGCAACGACTTTTCAACCAGCCTGCTGCTGCGGGATTCCAGCGGCTCGGCCACCACGAATTTCGTGATGGGCGAACCCATCCGCTTCGACCTCGAGATCCAGAGTCGCAGCAACCTGAGCGCCACCCTGCGTTTCCCCGACGCGCAGGTTTACGACTTCTACGTACTGGACGCCGCCGGCTCGCAGATACGCTGGCGCTGGTCGCAGGGCATGTCCTTCGACCAGGCGCCCACCCAGCTCACCTTCGCGCCCTATTCCACCAAGGCCTACAGCGTCACCTGGAACGGCGTGCTGGGCGATGGCACCCAGCTCCCGGCCGGCAACTACCGGGCGCGCGGCGCCATCGTCGCCGACGAGTTCGGCGGTGACCCCCTGGTCGACGGGGACCTGGTGTCCAACATGATCCCATTCACGGTCAGGTAGGCACGGGCCGCGCCCCCACTGCACCCTCCTGGCGGTCCCGTCCGTATGAATGGCAGGACCCGCAAAAACAGGAACCCGCCCGTGAAAATGTCGACTTCCCTAGCCGCCCTGGCGGCCACCGTTGCCCTGGGCCTGCCCCTGACCGGTTCTGCGGCCGGGCCCGAGCTGAGCATCCCCAATTTCAGCCACCTGGCCTCCCGCGCCCGAGATTCGGTCGACATCACGCTGGACGGCTTCCTGCTGCGGACCGCGCAGAAATTCGCCGCCGCCGATGGTGAAAACGGCGACGAGCTGGCCATCCTGCGCGACATCAAGTCCGTGCGCGTGCGCAACTTCGAATTCGACTCCGAAGACGCCTACTCGAAGGACGACGTGGAGTCGGTGCGCCGGCAGCTCACGGGTCCGGGCTGGAGCCCGCTCGCGCAGGTGCATCGGCGCGAGCCGCAGGAACACGTCGACGTTTTTCTCAACATGTCCGGGGACAAGATCCTGGGCCTGGCGGTGATCGCCAGCGAACCGCGCTCGTTCACCATCGTGAACGTCGTCGGGAACATCGACATCGACAAGCTCGCGAGGATCGAAGGACAATTCGGCATCCCGAGGGTCACCCATTCCGAGCCGTGAAATTGGCCGAGCTGTGAAATTGGACAGCGCCCAGGCGGACACGCCGTCACTGCTGGCTCGCGCGCGGCGCGGCGACCAGGCGGCGTTCGCGGCGCTGATCCGCATGCACCAGGCCTCGGTCTTCAGCATCGGCTACCGCATGCTCAATCGCCGCGACGCCGCCGAGGACCTGGCGCAGGACGTGTTCCTGCAGCTCTATCGCAAGCTCGACGACATCGAGTCGGTCGAACACATGGGGTTCTGGCTGCGGCGCGTCGCCTCGAACCTCGCCATCGACTGGCTGCGGCGCGCGTCCTGGACTCGCGGCGCGCCGCTCGAGGAAGGCGTCGAGATCGCGGCGCCCCAGCCGGACGAGGATCCGTTGATGGATCGCGAGCTCCTGCGGTTGTTAGGCGAGCTCGCCCCCGCGGCACGCGCCGTCATGGTGCTGCGTTACCAGGAAGATCGCGACGTCGCGGAGATCGCGGCGACGCTCGACATGCCGGTGAATACCGTCAAGAGCCACATCAAGCGGTCGCTGACCGCGATGCGCGGAAAAATGATCGGTGCGCAACTGGTCACCGCCGAGGAATTGCCATGAACGAGGAATTCGAAAACCGCCTGCGGCGCGCCATGCGCCCCGTGAATCCGCCGGAAGGTTTTGCCGAACGCGTGCTGCGCGGGCTGCCCGAGCGCGCCGCGCCCGCGAACGTGGTGCCGCTGAACATCGTGCGCAAGGTCGCGCCGGTCAGCGCCTGGCGCCGCTTCTCGGCCCCCGCGGCCCTCGCCGCCTCGCTGTTGATCGCGGTGTTCGCGGGTCAGCACGTCGCCACGCGGCAAGCCGAGCGCGAGGAACAGGCCGGTCTCGCCGCGAGCCGCGAGCTCATGCAGGCGTTGCGCGTGACCAGCCAGAAACTCGACCTTGCCTTTGAAGCCGTGCAGCATCCCGCGCCGCAGCCGGCCGCCGAAGAGGAGAACCGCTCATGAATGCGCGAATCACATGGGTGCTCGTCGCCCTGTTGTCGGCCGGCCCATCGCTGGCGCAGACCAAGGCGTCGCTGGCGGCGTTGCCGAAGGGACAGCTGTTGCTGCCGGAAATGGCCGGCCTCGCCGACAAGGCCAGCGAATCCGTGAGTGTGACGCTCGATTCCCAGCTGCTCGGTTTTGCCAGCCGGTTCCTCAATCCCGAAGACCCGGACGAGGCAGCCGCGAAGAAAATCGTGTCTTCGTTGTCCGGGATCTACGTGCGCAAATTCACTTTCGACTCGGACTATGCCTATCCAAAGGCCGATATCGACGGCATTCGCCGGCAGCTGTCCACGCCCGGCTGGAGCCAGATCGTCGGCGCACGCAGCAAGAAGGAACAGACCAACGTCGACGTCTACATGCTGGTGGACGGCGGCAAGGCCCGGGGTCTCGCCATCATCTCCAGCGAGCCGCGCGAGTTCGCGGTGGTGAACATCGTCGGCAGCATCGACCTCGAACAACTGCATGAGCTCGAGGGAAAATTCGGCGTGCCGGAGATGCAGATCGAATCGGGCAAGAAGGCAGCACCAGCGCCCGCCCCGGCACCGGCTCCAGCGCCGGCACCAAAGGAAGCATCAAAACCGCGTACGCAGTAATAGCGCCACGATCGCCGGCACGCCGAACAACAACAGGAAAATCGGCAGCTCCTCCATGAAGGAGTAACCGGCCCGCGCCACACCGATGTACATGTTCACCGCCGTGGCCACGAACCACAGCGCGACGAACACCCAGGCCGCGGTCCTGAGGCGCGGTGCGCCCCCGGACATCCAGCCCAGTCCCAGGCAGACGGCCAGCGCGGCGAAACCGATGGCAAGGATGATGGCGGTGCGCATGGCTGACCTCAGGCTTCCGCGGCAATGTGGTTGATGCTGCCGAACACGCCGAGCGCGAACATCAGCACGGTGATGCCGTCGGCGACCATCTCGAAGGCGTACATCGCCGCCGGCTGGCCTTCCGGCGGGACCCAGCGACGCAGCAGGATCACGGCCACCTGCAACGCGGCGGCGATCAACAGGGCCTCCGCGAACGAGCCCTGGGGCTGTCTGAACAGGAAGCCGTAGCCGGCGATCAGCGCGGTGATGACGACACCGCGCACGCGCGTGTCGATTCGCATTTCACGCGGTGTCTGCGTCATTACGCGGGGCACGCGTCCTTGAACGAGAACCGCTCGCCCGGCTGCGCGGCATCCGGCGCGGCGAAAGCGTCGCCGAACGTGAACGCCTCGGGCGACGGACCGTGCTGGCGCAGGTATTCGAGCTTCGCCACCGCCTCCGCGGCCGTCGGCTGGTGCCCGGCTTTCACCCACCACATCACCATGTAGGCATCGGCCATGCGCGTGAACCATTCGCGCCGGCGCTTCATGATGGGCGTGTGCGCGCTCTGGTAGACGAAGCGCTTGAGCGATGCGACATCGCGCCAGGTGCTGAGATTGATGATGACGTCATCACCCAGCGGACGGATCGAGGTGGCGTCGTTACCTTCGTCCTTCAGTCTCCACGCGAAGCCCTCCGACGATTCGGCAAGCGCGTTGATGCGATCCAGGTTGTCGACGAAGTCCTTGAGCTCGGGACTGTCGAGCGGCGCCTTGAGCTTGGCGACGTTGAGTTCGGCGATGTGGTAGTTGGACATGACACTCCCGTTCAGGAATAGGCGAACTGCGCATACACCCAGATGCAAAAGACGATTACGGTCATCGCGATCACCTGGGCCATCACGCCACCGAGCACGGCGCGCACGACTGTCCAGACGATACGGCCGCGATAGAACTGTACCGCCGCCACGGAGAAATAGATCAACCACAACCCCAGGTACACCGGGGCCGTGGTCCGGCTGATGGGGGCAAGGTCGGCGAAATAAAAGACCGGCACCCCGACCAGCGCAAGAAACAGCAGGCGGAACCCGGACGTATAGGCCGCGAGGATCAGGTGCTCGGCGAAATTCAACCGCGAACCCTTGAAGAGCGACGCGCAAACACCCGCGAGCAGCGGCACTTGCAGGAAGATGACGAGATTGATGTGTTGCTGCAGGAAGTTGGCGATGGTGTTGTCGGGCACGGGCGTGAAGAACTTCGCCCCGGCGATCAACACCATGAAGCTCGCCAGGCCCACGGTGATGAACAGGAAAGCCAGCGGCCCGAAATACTTCTTCCGCTTGCCATCGATGTAGTCGCGCGCGACGTGTCCCGGCCGGTACGCCAGCGCCTTCACCAGCGTGAAGATGCTGTGATCCGCGTGTGTCAGGAGGTGCACGAAGTCGTGGGCGATGTCACGCATGGTGAGGCGCTCGCGTCCCGCCTTCTGGCCGCACTGGCCGCAGAAGCGCTGCGCACCGACCAACGGCGAATCGCAATTGGGGCATCGGGTGGCGGACGCCTCGACGACAGGCAATTGCATGACATCAGTCTCCGCCATGAAGCGACCTCACAGCCCCCGAGCGATGACTTCTTTCATGATCTCATTCGTGCCGCCGTAGATGCGTTGCACGCGCGAATCCGCGAACAGGCGGCAGACCAGGTACTCATTCATGTAGCCGTATCCACCATGCAGCTGCACGCACTCGTCCAGCACCTTCTGCTGCATGTCCGTGGTCCAGTACTTCGCCATCGACGCGGTCTCGGTATCCAGCTTCCCGGCCACCAGTTCGACGATGCAACGGTCCGAGAACACACGCGCGATGCGCGTGATGCTGGCGAGCTCGGCCAGCTTGAAGCGCGTGTTCTGGTAGTTCCATACCGGCTGGCCGAAGGTCTTGCGCTCCCGCACGTATTTCAGGGTCTCGTCGACGCCGCCTTCCATCGCGCCGACCGCGCCGACGGCGATCACCGTGCGTTCGTACGGCAGGTCGTGCATGAGCTGGTGCATCCCCTTGCCTTCTTCGCCGCCCAGCAAACAATCCACTGGTACCTTGACGCCCTCGAAGAACAGCTCCGAGGTGTCCTGCCCGTGCAGCCCCATCTTGTCGAGCACGCGGCCGACGCGATAACCCGCGAGATCCCGGGTCTCCACCATGAGAATGGACAAGCCCTTGTTGCGTTCAGGATCCGTGCGCACCACCAGCATCAACAGGCCCGCCAGCCAGCCGTTGGTGATGAAGGTCTTGCCGCCATCGACGACGTAGTGATCGCCCTGCTTCACGGCGCGCGTGCGGATGCCCTTGAGGTCCGAGCCCGTGCCCGGTTCTGTCATGCAGATGGCGCCCACCAGTTCGCCGGAGGCCAGCCGCGGCAGCCAGCGCTTCTTCTGCTCCTCGGTGCCATGGTTGAGCACGTAGTGCGCGCACATGCTGTGCACGCCCTGCCCGAACGCGCCGATGCCACGCCGCGCCAGCTCGGTGTACATGACGGCCTCGTGGCGGAAGTCGCCGCCGCCGCCGCCGTACTCGGCCGGCACGTCTAACAACAGCAGGCCGGTATCGCCGGCCTTGCGCCAGGTCTCGCGATCGACGTGGTGCTGCTCGCGCCAGCGCGCGTCGTGGGGAACCATTTCGGTTTCGATGAAGCGAACGACGGTGTCGCGGAAGACTTCGAGGTCGTCGTCCATCCAGGGAATGACATAGGGATTCATGGAACAGAGCCTAACGCGAGACGCGTGGCGCTGTCAGCGTTCGCAGGCCTGGCTCTTGCGGGCGAATGGATATGAAGTGCCACGACGCATCTTGATCGTGGCCAGTCCCTGGTCGAGCAACGATGAACGCACGGTGACCTGGTCGTCGTGCCCCGCCGTGAGCTTGAGATTGCGCGCGCCGCACGCATCCCATTCGACGTCCACGGTCACGTCGCCGCGCGCACGAATCCCCTGGACGCTGCCCTGGGGCCAGTCCTTCGGCAACGCGGGAAGAATATCGATGACGCCGCCCTGGCTCTGCACCAGCATCTCGATCATGCCGGCCATGGCGCCGTAGTTGCCGTCGATCTGGAACGGCGGATGCGTGTCCCAGAGATTCGGCAGCGTGCTGTCGTGCAGGAGCCCCGCCAGCAACTTGTGGGCGCGATCGCCGTCGCGCAGCCGCGCCCAGAAGTTGATCTTCCACGCGCGGCTCCAGCCGGTGCTGGCGTCGCCGCGCGCATCCAGCGTCACGCGCGCCGCCTTGGCGAGCTCGGCATCCTTCAGCGGATCGATGGCGTGGCCCGGGTGCAACGCGAACAGGTGCGAGACGTGGCGGTGATCGTCCTTGGGATCGTCGAGGTCGCCCTTCCACTCCTGCAACTGGCCCCACTTGCCGACGCGCAGTCCGCGATCCAGCCTGGCCAGCGCCTCGTCGATGCGTTTGCCGAAGGCCTTGTCCCCCACGAGCTTCGCGGCGTCGGAACAATTGCTGAACAGGTCGGCGACGATCTGCTGTGACATCGATGCGCCGGCGGTGAATGGCCCGTGCTCGGGCGAGTAGCTGGGGCTCACGACCAGCTTGCCGTCCCTGGGATCCGTCACCAGCGTGGCGAGCCAGAACTCCGCCGCGCCCTTCATGACAGGCCAGGCGCGCTGCTTCAGGAACTGCGCGTCACGGCTGAATAGATAGTGCTCGTAGTAGTGCTGCGCCAGCCAGGCCGATGCCTCCGGCTGCCAGAAGGCCGTGGGCCAGTCGATGGGCCCGACGTATCCCCAGGCATTGGTGTTGAGGAACATCGTCCATCCGGGCGCACCGAAGTAGCGCTGCGCGGCCAGCTTGCCGGGCGTGACCAGGTGGTCGACGAAGTCGAACAGGGGACCCGCGGTCTCGGCGAGATTGGCGACCTCCGCCGGCCAATAGTTCATCTGCAGGTTGATGTTGACGTGATAGTCGGCGTTCCACGGCGGCGTCGCCTTGTCGTTCCACACGCCCTGCAGGTTGGCGGGCAGCGAGCCCGACCGTGACGCCGCGATCAGCAGGTAGCGGCCGTAGTTGAAGTACAGCTGCTCGAGCGCGCGATCGGCGCTGGTATTGCCGCTGCCGTACTGGGCGCGC
>Ga0268266_10006994_pt1 | contig 10251 bp, 7 predicted proteins | sample KBSS13metaG_FD_190356 | JGI IMG/M metagenome (GOLD analysis project Ga0268266, IMG submission 190356) | Switchgrass rhizosphere microbial communities from Kellogg Biological Station, Michigan, USA - KBS S1-3 metaG (SPAdes) (version 2) | ecosystem: Host-associated > Plants > Roots > Rhizosphere >... | reverse complement strand
CCAAGGTCGCCAAAGTCATAAGCATGACCGCGATTTTCATGTCGTTGCCGAAGGGTAGAAACAGGGCGATAACTCCTACGACAACGCAGATCACGAGTGATATCGCCCAGATCAAACCTGCCGCGGCCCCGGTTATTTTCCCGACACACTCCGGGTCCTTGGCAATCTCGCGAATCATCATCCGAGGCAGGCCGGAATCGGCCACGAGTTGGGCGATCATCGCAAAGGCCAGGACCCATTGATATTTGCCGAATTCGACGAGACTAACGTTATGGTTGCGGGCAATAGCGATAGTGGTAGCCAGATAGACCAGGCCACCAATTACGCCGGCGGCAACGCCGACTACGGCGTTCTTTACGATCCGCTGAGATTGCTTCATTTAACCCACTTCCAGGAGCCGCCCGAGGCTTTCTGGAGGGCCGCGTAGAGCATAAGCCGGCGTACCTCTAGACCGTCCAAGTCATCTCGTTTTGCAATAAGATGCAATTCCTTTTCGATCGCCGCGAGCGGCGTTGCAATTCCTTCTTGCTGTTGCGAGCCGGTGACCTGGACATCGCGGTCGGCCTTTGCAACCTCCTGTTGCAGAGAGAGAATATTCTGACTCAAAACGTAAATGCTTTGATAAATCGTTACGATTTCAAAGGCAACATCATCGGCGACCGAGGAAAGCCGGGCGCGTTCAGCCTGATATTTTGCCAGACGCGAGCGGGTCGTCGCCTGTTGCGCGCCGAAATCGAAGATCGGTACGTTAACCGAAACAATTCCCGCATAGAGATCAGCACTGGAAGAGCCGAAGTCATCGATATGAATCGCGGAACCTTCAAGAGTCACAGAAGGATACAAACGGAAGTGTTCGAGCCGGTAATCCTGTCGTGCTTGATCGATAACTGCTTTCTGAACCTCAAGCGATGGGTGTTGATTCAAGTTCGGACCCAGCAAAAGCTTAGCACTTGGTGGCTCGGGCGGTTCCGGAAGTTCGTCGGAAAGTCTGAACTCGTCGGGTGAATCGAAACCAAGAGAGCGGGTCAACTCGATTTTTCCTGCCACAGCTTGCTGTCGGAGAATCTTGGAAAGTGTTTCTGCCCCGCTCAGCTGGCTCTGCGCGAGCTTAAGATCGATGGGAAGAGTCAGTCCTTGCTTTTGCTGTTCTTGAGTGATGTCAACCTGCTGTTGCAACAGTTTGACTCGCCGCTCTGCATAACCCGCGCGATTCTCAGCCGAGACCGTACTGATGAACGCGTCGGTGATGCGCGCGATAACGTCTTCGCGCCTCAGGCGACTCGTCCAAGCCAAATTCCTTCGCCGAGCCAGCTTGCTTGCTTCGGCGGGGGCAGTGTTAAGACCAAGGATACTCCCATCCCTGAAAAGGGGATAAGAGAGATGCGCCGAATATGTTTCGACCGCTCCCGACTCGATCGCGCTGTTCACGCCAACGCCAATCCCGGTGCCGGCGTCTACGATGGAAAATTTGCTGGTGGGACTGCCCGAAAAATATTGATAGGCGGCCCTGCCTGTGATTTCGGGAAGCGTCTGGTCACGCGCCGCCCGTGCGTCTTCTGCCGCAGAGGTGACGTCGAGCCGGCTAGCCTCCAAAGCCGGACTTTCGTTCAGCGCGAGGGCGATACAATCGTTCAAGCTTAAGGCCCGCGAATTGTAACTAACCTCGTTCTGTCCCGCCCGCGCCAGTGGGGCAACAGAGAGAACAACTATTAGACCTAGAACAACGCTATTTCTCAAGCGATTTCTCCGTTGTACGCACTTTGTCATTGTTGTTGAGATATAGCTGGCCCACGGTTACGACCTTTTCGCCCTCTTTCAATCCTTCCTGGACGGCAGTCATGGCGTCGACGACAATCCCAGGACGAATCTTACGCAAAGCGGCATGGTTATCCGAGTCGACGACAAAGACGGATGCTTGCTCGCCCGATGGATTCATGATCGCGATACTCGGCACCGCAAGCACGTCTTTGGCCGAGCGCCGGATGCGGGCAAAGCCGGAAAGTCCGGGTTTCAGCCGGAAGTCATCGTTCTTAATTTCCACGTAGGCGGTGAAGTTGCGGGTAACCGGATCAATGTTCGGATCGATCTTGACTACTTTGCCTTCGAAGCGTTCGCCGGGGAAAGCGGGGAAACTTGCCTCGGCCGCCAGACCCAACTGCACGGAATGCACCTTGTCTTCGCCGATCTTTGCGGCCAACAGGACGTTGCTGAGCGAGCCCAGCTTTATGACCAACTGATCGCTGTGCGTGTTTTCTCCAGGATTTACGAGGCGCTCCAGTACAATGCCGTCGAGAGGAGCGGTCATCTTGACATGCTCGAGATCGAGTTCCGCCTGGCGTAGAGAAAGGGTCGCCTTGGCAAGTGCCTCCTTAGCGTCCGCGAGCGACATTTCGCTTTTCTCCAGCTCCAGTGGCGTTCCCATGTTTTTCTGTTGCAACGCCTTATAGCGTTCGACTTGCCGCGTCTCGTCCTTGATCTTGATGTTGCTCGAATCGACATAGGCGCGATTAGCCTCCAGGGTCGCCAAGATCAGCCGGTCGTCCCAGCGGACGAGAAGGTCGCCTTTCTTGACGATGTCGCCAATCTTGACGGGGACCTGGAGCGCTTGCGCGGTCACCTGGCCGGTCAATTGCACAGTCTGCGCTTGTTCGATTGCTCCGCTCCCGCCGATCACCTCATTCAAGTCTTGTCGCCGGACAGGCACGGTCTCAACCGGTGTTGGAGCATGAAGCAAGCGTGCCTTCGAAGGCGTGGTGCTGACTACGTGGATGATCGTAAAGAAGACGAGCAGTCCAAGAATAATGCAGATAGCGAAGAAAATGATCCAGTGTGAACGCCTCATTTGCGGTGCTGAAGTTTGGCGAGCAAAGGAGCCACCGTCTCTGGAGCGCGTCGGTTCATCCGCCAATGTATTTTTTGTGTCCATATGAGTAGTAAGAGGATCGTCACGGCACCGGGGGGAACAGGTGATAAGCGGCCGAAAGGAGTTTGTCGATACTAAATAGCTCGGCCAGAAACCTGTGTTCAGTGGAGTTCCAGGTTCTGGCGAAACTATGTGTGATGGAAAATGCCACAGAACTTAAATGTCAGTGCTCAATCGCAGCCGGAGTCGCTGTTTCACTTAGCGGATGTGTGGCGGCGGCCGACGCGCCGAGAAGCCGATCGTAAATGTGCTCGATCCTCAGGCAAATTTGCCGCCAATCGAAATCAGCCAGGACGGTCGCCCGCGCGTTGGCTCCTAACTCGGTAGCGAGCGCTCGGTCCTGCAAGATCGTAACAATGCCGCGGCCGAGCGCTTCGTAATCGTGGTTGGCGACGATAAAAGCGTCATGAAGATGGCGAACGCCCTTGGCACCGCCGGCGAAGGAGACAACGGGCTTGCCCGCGAGCATATAATTCAACAGTTTCACCGGGTGACCGGGACACTCCGGCCGCGGCACGACCGTCACATCCGCAAGGGCGAGATAACTGGGCAGGTCCGCCAGTGCGTGCGGAGCGATCCAGATGATCGAACGAGAAATCCCGAGTTGGTCGGCAAGCTCTTTGTATTCCGCTTCGTGAACCGCTGAGACGAGCGGACTAACGATCAACAAGAGAGCATTCGGTTCCGCTTGCAGAGCGACGGCGAAAGCCCGGAGCAAGTGGTCGACGCGCTGGAAGGCGTTCAGCACACCGGTGTACATCACGACCGGTCGGCCGTTGATTTGATATTGCTGCCGAAATTTTTCGGGCGCCGGGTTATCGAACATCTCCGGCTCGATGCCGGCTGGCACCATGTCGACCTTTGCGGCCGCGACTCCGTGGTCAACGAACCAGTCTTTCAGTTCCGGCGAAACCGCCGTAACGTGATTGGGAAAAATGGGAATAAACCAATCCAAGGCGCGAGCGATGCCGTGGGCGAGCCATGCTGGACGGATAAAACGGTAACCTGGTAACTCATCCGACATGAGATTAACGGCGTTATAGAGGAGCGGCCGGCGCGTCAGCCATTTGGCCATGATCCCTACGAGACCGCCTTCGTAATTATGCGCGTGAATAATATCTATCCGTTCGCGGCGGATTACACGGCAAAGAAGACGCAGGAGCTGGAAATCGTGAAAAAACTTATCTGCTGAAGGACCGACCTTGGCATTACCTTCCGGCCGGAAAGACGCCGTCCGGTGGACTTTGGCGCGACGGACACGGATATCCTCCTGGCCAAACGGATAGGTGACGATATGAACATCGTGACCCATGTCCACCAGTGTATCAGACATCTCCCGAATGCTCGCGGCGGAGCCGTGGTTGGCCGGGAAAGGACAAGCCGCCACCATCGCGACTGAATAGCCGCCTGTCCTGGTTCGATGATTAGGGGCGAGGTTGGTCACGGGGCGGTTGTTGCCGGTGTCGTGGAGGGGACCGGCATCACGGGGTTCTTAAGATAGGGGCTGGTAGCTTCGCGTGAGATGACTCGTGCTGGGACCCCTAAGACCGTAGCTCCACTCGGTACGTCACTAACGACTAGCGAATTCGCGCTCACGACCACGTTGTCGCCAATCGTGACCGCGCCCACGACTTTGCAGCCTGCGCCGAAATACACATTATTGCCGATAGTTGCGCGGCCAACTCCGCGGACATTCATGATACTTGCACTCTGGTTGAGAGTGCAACTGTGGCCAATCTCTTTGGCCAGGACGAGAATGCCGGAGAAGTTATGAATGACAAGACCGGGCCCAATCTTGGTTTCGCGTGCGATATGGATCCCCGTAATCGCCATGCAAAAGACATTAATGAACAAGTAAAGGGTGATGAGGATTTGGCGGATAACCGGAATATTGACGGTATAGGCCCAGGAACCGAATCGATAAACCATAACGGCAAAGGTTCCGAATTCGAGGAAGGGGGTAATGCGCTTGCGGAAGAACGTCTGATCTTCCGGACGGACACCGAAGCCTCGTATCTTTCGAGCGATATCGGCACGAATGAGTTCAAACATATGATTGAATTAGTTTTCGAGTTAATCGAGGTATCCGAGGGCTTGCAGCCGTTCTTCGACTTTGGCCGACTCTTCGTCAGTGTAGCCGCTCGAGCGATCGCCTCCTGAGGTGCCCGAGGCAGCCCCAGATTTCACAGCATGTTCCGCGAGGAACTCGGGCCGGAAGGCACCGATCAAAACACTGCCATCCATGTCTTGGGGAACTGAAACTCCAAGCAGATGAAGAATGGTAGGAGCAAGGTCGATCAGGTGGGGATTTTCGATTTCCGCCCCTGTCTTCAAAGCCGGCGCGCGGGCGATGAGGATACCGTGAAGGCGATGGGTGCCGCCCCACTCTGAAATCTCAGATGGCTCGTGTTCCCGAATAACAAGGGCCGGTTTATCGGTATCCTCGGGGAAGCTCGGTTGAGTCGAGAACAGGCTGTTTTCGCTCCACCAGTCGAGCACCAGATCCGCGCCTTCATTAGCGAATGGTCCATGGAAAATTTCGTCACGCCGGTAGACCCGATTGATAACCGGCTTGCCATTACGCGGATCTTTCAGCTCGGCCAGTTTCGCAATGATGAAGTTGACCAGAACCTCGTAATCGGCCTGATCGACAGTTCCCTGAGGCTTTACACCTTTGAGGTTGATCCAAATGCTGGGCGGCGAAGCGAGCACCTCGCTGCAATAGGCTTTGGTCCGGCTCCAATCGATGCTGGTGAAAGACGAGTAGGCCATTTCGGTCTTTTGCACGAGTTTTGGAAAGAGCATGGAAACCTGGCTCTTCTGACGTGAAGTGAGAGTGCGGCGGAGAAGATCAAATCCGAACCGCAAGACCCTCGTCGGGATGGTCCTCAGGCCGCCAGTCGATTTTGGTTTGTAATTTAAGAGCCCGAGTTGGGCCAAGTAACGGTTGAGGAAGATTGTACGGTCAACAACTGGGCCGCCGCCATGATCGGAAACGATAAAGACGGCGGTCTCGGGCGGTAGCCGATCGACGATCTGACCAGTCGCCGCGTCCAGGCGCTCATAAACCTTGCGCACCGCGTCGCCAAACTTCGGCGCCAGCTTCGAATCGTGGATGAAGTGATCCTCATCCATGTGCTGCCAGAAGTAATGCTGAACTGTGTCAATCGACATGAAGACGAACATCATCACGTCCTGCGGATGGTTCTCGAGCAGGTAGAGCGCGGCCTTCGTCCATTGCTCATCCATCTGCTCCATTTCGGCGAGCACCTGACTCCGTCGCTCATCGGTCGACATAGCTCCGAGGAATCGGAGGTCGAGCTGAATTTCGCCGAGGTGCTTGAGCAAATCCTCCCGCAAAGCCGGCGGATAAATAAACGGACTGCTCTCAGACGGTGTATCCATCCCGGAAATCTGGAATCCATTCAGAGGCTCAGGCGGGTAGGTGAATGGAATGTTCATCGTGCCGACGGAGTAGCCGGCGTTGTTCAGCAACTTCCAGACGGTGGGCGAGCGGCGCGACGTGGCGTTGGCGTAATTCATCGTGTAGCCGCCATGCTCGGTCTCGACGAAATGGAAGATGCCGTGCTTGCCGGGGTTCTTGCCCGTCATGAACGACGTCCAGGCAGGAGGAGTGATCGGCGGGAGAATGGACTCGAGCGTACCCGAAACGCCGGCCTTCATCAGCTTCGCCAAATTCGGCATGCTCCCTTCCGCCATCCACGGCCGAATGAGAGTCCACGTCGCGGCGTCCAAGCCGATGACCACAACCTTTGGAACCTTCTTCACGTGGCGAGGAGGTTAACTGTCCCCAGGGATGGCGTAAAGTTGTGACCGAAAATTGTAATCATTTGTAAACCCGCCAGGTTTGCATGCCGACGGGGTCGAAACGGAAATCGGTCACCGAAGTACCAAGTGCGCTCAGGCGCTCTCGAACGATGTGACGCTTGTTAAACGGGCAATAAAGCAGGAGATGGCCGCCCCCGCCGGCCCCGGTGATCTTGCCGCCAATCGCTCCCGCTTTGCGCGCCTCTTCGTAGAGTTCATCGATACGCGGCGTGGTGATGCCTTTGGCCATCTGCTTCTTTTGCCGCCAACCTTCGTGCAACATCTCGCCAAAGCGATCGAGATCGCTCGCGAGAAGTGCCTTTTTCATTTCGTAGGCGATCGCTTTTACCTGATCCATCGCGGCGAGCGGCGCCACTTCGTTGTTTTTCGCGCTTTCCATCTGGCTGTCGATGATCGGCTGAGATTCGCGACTACCCGTGAAGCAAAGGATGAGGTTGTATTCCAGTTCGTTGATCAGGTATTCGCTCAGCCGTAACGGCGTCACGACGACTTCTTCGCCGTTGAATTCCATGAAATTGAAGCCGCCAAAGGCGGCGGCCCATTGATCCTGACGGCCGCCTTTGATTCCGACGTCGTTGCGCTCAATGTCGTAGGCCAATTGAGCCATTCCATTCGAAGTAATCGGCAACCCGAGTAGCTCCCGGAAAAGCCCGATCAACGCGACGGTAAAAGTGGAAGAACTGCCAAGGCCGGATCCAGGTGGAGCGTCGGCATGAACGAATAGGTCGAAACCGTCGGTTCGGAATTTGTCGAGTTCAAAGCGTTTGAGCACCCCTTTGACGAGATCCATCTGCCCGTCGAATTGGAAATGCTCCTCTTGGGTCCAGTAGACGACCGTCCCGTAATCGAAGGAGCGAAAGCCGATCGAGCGTTCGGATTTTGGCACCAGCGTTCCGTAAACGTAGCGTGAGATAGTGGCATTGAGGACACAACCGCCGTGCGTGTCCGCATAGGGCGAGACATCAGTTCCTCCCCCGCCGAAGCTCAAGCGAAGCGGCGTTCGAGCGCGCACCATCTTGATCTGACTGAGGAAGTTCTTCGGTTGTGGAGTCATTGTCCGGCGAAAAGCCCGCGCTTTAGTTTACGAGCGGCTTGCCCTCCATGTCCTGCGGAATGGCCAGTCCCAAGATCTCCAGAACTGTCGGTGCCACGTCAGTGATCTTCGCGCCCTCGATTTGACGAGGACCTCGAGTGCTCCCCGCAGGTCGCCATAAGATCATGCCGTTTTGCGCGTGGTTCGCGCCGTCCGGGCCGGTGTCGTTTTCGAACGTGTGCAACTTACCGCCGCCGATCGTGCCGACGGACCTCCAGTAGAGGTCGCCGAAATAGACGATCAAATCCGGGGCCACGCCACGCACTTCTTTGTAGAGTTCCTCGGGACGGTAAACCTGCGTGCCGATGTCACGCCCGTTTTCGTCGGGGATCGATTTCAGCCCAGCGATAAGCTCATCCCGCACCTTCTCGTAATCCTCCGGCGCAATCGTGCCTTCCGGTTCGCGCCCGGCGACGTTGAGAAAGACGCGAGCGTAATAACCGCCGTCGCCCCACGCCTTCGTGCGTGACCAATCGATCTTTACCTTGGAAAACGGAACTACACTGGTCGGCTTTTCCTGCAAAACCAGATAGCCATTGGCCATGAGCCATTCGTTCACACAGATACCGCCGTCCATCCGCTTTGCCCCGTGATCGGATACCACCAAAACATCCGTGTTCTCATCGGCAAAATTCAAGAGCTCGCCAATCTCGCGGTCGACCTCCTTATAATAGTCGTGAATCGCGCTCTCGAGCTTATTCCCCGGCTCGTAGAATCGATGCGCTGGGTCCATGTTATCCCAAAGGGCGTGATGGATGCGGTCGGTGCCCATTTCCACCATGATGAAGTAATCCCAGTCATCCTTGGCCAGAAGATGGCGCGCGAGTTGGAAGCGTTTGCGCGTCATCTCGTAGATGTCGGCCAGAATCTTTTCCTTGTTGCCGGAGCGGAAGTCGCGGACATCGAGGATGTATTCACCGACAACGCGCTCGATCTCCTGTTTGAACTCTGGTGGATGGGTGTATTCGCAAGAAATATCTGGCGTCAGGAAATCAGTCACCATCGTGCCGTTGAGGGGTTTCGGAGGATACGTTCCCGGTACGCCGATGACGATGGAGCGCTTGCCGTTCCGTGAGAGAATGTCCCAAAGCCGGTCTTCCTTGATCGCAAGCGAGTTGGCGATCGAGTAGCGATCGTAGGAGTGATCGGCACGATTGCGGAAACCGTAGACTCCGAGCCGGCCGGGGCTTTTCGAGGACATCATGACCGACCAGGCCGGCACTGTGATCGGCGGATCGCACGAACGGAGGTCACCATGCATTCCGCTTTCGTAAAGCGACTTCAAGGTCGGCAGGTCATCGAGCCAACGGTCGAAAATCAACTCGGGCGCTGCGCAGTCGAGCCCGATGACCATGACGCGGCGGCGCGAACCATTGGTCGGCGCATGCGAAGTCTCGGCCGGGATTTCATCGGCAGATTGACCGGAGAAAAGGCCTTTCAACATGATGGCGTGAGCAGGCTGAAATTAGCAGATGCTGCGCCAATGAACACGCAGCGGAAGCGGCCCCGATCCATTTCGCCTAACAATTTGCGGAAAGTTCAGACCGGACCGGCGGTCTTCAATCAACAAAACAGCGATTACGCGCGGCTGACCGACCCGCTTGCTCGACGTTCAGGCGACCGGCCAACACCGTCGAACCCCCTCGCACCGAGTCATATCCGTTTTCGTGCTGAAACGAAGACGCCTCCGCCAGCGCCGCTTCTGTGCGAAACAGCCCGGGCTGCTCATGAGTAACATTGCGTAGCTGTCCCCAGAGCCGGAAAAGTTCCCGGAACGCCTTCGCGATCACACGTAAATTCGCACCGGACGGTTTCCCGGCCCGCCGTGGATAATGGCTCACTTTCACTTCGTGAATCCGCATTCCGAAGCTTTTGGCCTGCGCCAGAATTTCGGTATTGACCATCGCACCAACGGAACGGATTTGCACCCGGTCGAAAACTGAACGTTGGAAAATCTTAAAGGCACAGTCGATATCACGGACTTTCACTCCGAGCACCATTCGGACGAGAGTCTTCCAACCCCAGGCGTTGATAAGACGATGGGGCGGATCTTGCCGCTTGGCCCGGTAGCCGGTCACAATCTCGTAGTGGCCTGCCCACTCGATGAGGTTTTCGAGTTCCTGCAAATCGAACTGTCCATCCGAGTCGGTAAAGAAAATGTAGTCGTAGCGCGCCGCGAGAATCCCGCTTTTGAGCGCGGCCCCGTAACCGCGATTCTCCACGTGATGAATCGCCCGTACCTCCGGGTATTGTTCGGCGAGTTCATCGCACATCGGTGTCGTTGCGTCCCTGCTTCCATCGTTGACCAGGATGATTTCCCAGGTCTGTGCCAGTTTTGGAAGCACCAGCCGGGCCGCCTCCACGGTATACCGAATGTTGGCTTCCT
>Ga0268266_10006991_pt1 | contig 10252 bp, 5 predicted proteins | sample KBSS13metaG_FD_190356 | JGI IMG/M metagenome (GOLD analysis project Ga0268266, IMG submission 190356) | Switchgrass rhizosphere microbial communities from Kellogg Biological Station, Michigan, USA - KBS S1-3 metaG (SPAdes) (version 2) | ecosystem: Host-associated > Plants > Roots > Rhizosphere >... | reverse complement strand
CCCGATGGTCAGCCACGCCGGCTTCGACCTGCTGCAGATCGTGCCGTTTCTCGGGCTGAGGTAGACGCCCAGCCAAAGTCTTCTTTTGCGGTCGTGAGGTCGAACCGATGCGGCTGACGCCGATTCAGCGTCCCGCCAGGTACAGATCGATGACGCCGCCGCGCTGGCGCAGGCTCGTCATCCACTCGTCGACGGCGTTGGGCCGCCGGTCGCGGGTGGTGCTGAAGCGCTGATCGAGGTACGCGCGCATCCTGAGATCCTGACGGAGCGTTTCGCGCAGGTGCTTCTCGTCGATCCCCGAGCGGGCGAGCGCCGCCTCGAACGCGGCCGGCGTCTGGAGCCGCTGCCGCACCCGCTGAACTTCGCGGTCCACCTGCTCGGCGGTCGGCTCGGCCGGAGCGTAGCGATCCACCTCCGCCAGCACCAGCTCTCGATCGATCAGCTTGGTGAGCACGGCGCGCACCGGATCGGCCGCGCTATCGGTCGACTGCAAGCCAAGGTCGATCGCCGCCGTGACGTCGCTCAGCGTGATCACCTGGTTGGCCGCCACCGCCAGCACTCGATCGATCGTCTCGGCGTGAAGGATGGCGGGCGCGAGCGCCGCAACGACGAGCGCCACGCCAATCTGAAATCCAATCTGAAATCTTAATTCTGAAATCTTAATTCTCATGATCGCTAAAACGCCTGGCCGAAGCTGATGAACCACGCCGTGAGCCCTTCCCCCGGCTGACGGTTGATCTTGAAGCCGAGGTCGAAGCGGATCGGCCCGAACGGCGACTTGTAGCGGACGCCGCTGCCGACCGAGGTGCGCAGTTCCATGAGGTCGATCTGCGACGCGCCGGCGAACACGTTGGCGGAGTCGACGAAGCCGACCACGCCCAGCCCGCCGAAGACCGGCGCGCGCAGTTCGGCATTGAGAATCACGAGGCCGTTGCCGCCGATCGGCAGCAGATCTGAATCGAGCGTGTCGCTCGGCTGCGGAGGATCGTGCCGCGTGCCGACGCGGTCGAGATAGAAGCCGCGGTTGGTGGTGTCGCCGCCGGCGTAGAACCGCTCGCTCGGCGGCAGGTCGAGGGTCACCGACAGCTCGCCGTCCGGCAGCTGCACTTCCCGAGGGAACCCGGCCGCCAGCCCAATCCGGGCGTTGCCCGCAAAGACGATCCGTTTCGTGTGCGGGATCGTGTGGAACAGCTGTCCGGTGAAGACCCCCTTGCCGAAGCCAATCTCCGATCCGATGGCTCGAGCCGCGATCTGCCCGCTGGCGCTGGCATAGGTGCCGTTCGAGGGATCGACCGGGTCGTTGCGGGTGTCGCGGGTGATCGACGACGAGAAGGATGACAGCCGGAATTGGGGAAACGCCTTGTCGACCAGCGGCTTGTCTTCCGGGGAGAGCTTCTCGTCGAAGACCGACGTCCGCTGGAGCTGATAGCTGCCGGTGACGCTGACCGCGCGCGTGATCTTCCGGGCGAGGTCGAGGCTCACGCTGCGCCTGGAAAAGTTGAAGCTCGATCGGCGCTGCTGCTCGACGGTCGCGTTCACGAACGCGTCGGCCGCAGTGTTGAACACCCGCGGTTCGCGAAAGGTCCCGATCACCACGTACTCGATCGGGATCGTGCTTTGTTCGGAGTGGAAGGCGACGCTCGAAAAGAAGTTCAGCGATCGGTTCTTGCCGAATACGTTCCGGCGGCCGGCCTCGAAGAAGGCGCGCGGCGCGAAGTCGAACTGCTCGGTGGCCACGCCGCCGTCGGCGGGTTCGACGGTCACCCGTCCGACCTCGAAGCCGCCGCCGTAGCCGATGGTGGTGGGCGGCGCCTCCTCGACCGTGACCAGCAGATCGCGCGTCGTCTCGTCGCCGTGGCGCAGCTCGGTGATGCGCGCCCGGCGGAACAGGCCGAGCGCGGTCAACCGCCGCTGGCTCTCGTTGATCGCGGCGAGGCTGAACGGATCGCCGGCCTTCACCCGCAGCTCGTGCTCGATCGTGCTGGTGCTCGTCCGCACGTTGCCGACGATCAGCACGTGGTCGACGAACACCCGCGGACCCTCGCGGATCGCGAACGCCACCGTCACGTGGGTGTCGTTCTCGCTGAAGGCCGGCACCGCCTCGACCGACGCGCTCTCGTATCCCAGATCCTGGTAGGCCAGCTGGATCGCGTCGCGGTCCGCGGCGAGCCGTCCCGGCACGTACGGCGAGCCCGGACGCAGCGTCAGGCGCGCGCGGAGCGCGCTCTCCGCGATCGCCTGATTACCCGCGACGATCACCTCATCCACCGTCGTGCTCGGTCCCTCGTTGATCACGGCGCGCACCGCGACCGGCACCTGCGCCGGCGGCGGCGTCTGGGTCACGATCTCGACGGCCGTGCTCACCCGCGCCGCGGCGAAGCCGCGCCGGTGGTAGAGGTCTTCGATCGCCTGGACGTCGGCGTCCAGGGCGGGCGACGCGAACGGCTGGCCGTCACGCAGCCGCAGCGACGATTCGAACTCGGCGAGCGCGATCGACGCGTTGCCGGAGATCTCGTACGACGCGACCTTGAACTGCTGCCCGCGCGTCACCGCGAAGGTGATCAGCAGCTCGCCGTTGCGCTCTTCACGGGCATGCGGCGCCCGCGCGTCGCGATAGCCGAGCGCGCGCAGGTATTCCTCGATCCGGTTGCTCGAATCCTCGAGCAGATCCTCGTCGACCGATCCTTCACGCTCCACCGGCACCAGCTCCGCCCGCCGATCAGAAGGCAGCGGGTCGCCCGTGAAGACGACCCGCACGTGCGGACCGGGTTGCACCGTCAGGGTCAGGTCGGCGATGCGCTGGTCGCGAGAGAGCCGCACCACCGGCAGGATCTTCGCCTCGTAGTAGCCCTTGCTGCGGCGCTCGTCGATGTACTTCTCGATCCGGGCGTTCAACGCCTCGCGCAGGTACGGCGCGCCGGGCGCGGCGCCGAGGCGGGCCAGCAGCTCGCCGCGGCTGACCGTCGGCGCGCCGACGATCTCGACGTCGCCAATCGTGGTGCGCGGGCCCGGCTCGATGGTGAACACCAGCGTCGCGCGCTCCGGATCGTGTTCGAGCACCGAACGCGGCGTGCTCGTGGCGTTGAGGTAGCCGCGCTCGCGCAGCGCCTCCGTGAGAATCCGCGTCATGTCCGCGACGCGTCCCAGCGGCGGCGACACGCCATAGCGATCGACGATGGCGCGGCGGAGCTCGCCCTGGTCGATGCCCGGCACGCCGAGCGGTCCCTCGAAACTGATGCGAGCCACCGGATGGATCGGGATGAGATCGTAGCGCAGCACCACGCTCCCGTTCGCCATCGTCGCGTCGACGCTGACGCCTTCGAACCGGCCCAGGCTGAAGAGGTGGGCGATCGTCTCCCGTACCTGGATCATCGACAGCGGCTGACCGGCCACGGTCGAAACGATTTGGGTCAGGAGCGGCTCGGTCGTGTCGCGCCCTTCGACGACCAGGTGCACGGATCCGATCGGCTTGCCGAGGTAATCCGTCACCGCTGCGTCCGCTCGCGCGGCCGCTGCGGTGGCACCGAGGACACCAAGGAGACAAAGGTCGCAAAGGAGGCAAAGGAGACGCCGCATCAGAACACGTGTCTCACGCGGAGCTCGAGCGCGTAGGTCTGCCGATCCTCGTTGCGCGACAGAATCCAGGACATGCGATCGCTCTCGTCGATCTCGAGCAGCACGATCTGATCGTTGATCGTCGTCCCCAGGCTTCGCGAAAACGTCAGGTAGACGCGCTCGGAGATCCGCTTGCCGATGGTCAGCCGCGCGGTCGGGTTGAGGCGCGACGTCTGCTGGCTGTACGGATCGATGAACGACGGCGTCAGCTGGAACGTATCGACGCCGAAGGTCTGCTCGACGACCTTTCCCACCTCGGACGACAGGCTGCCGGTGATCGCCTGGGTCGCACGGGTGGTGACGATGTCGGTCTGCGTCTGGTTGGGATCCCGCAGCGCGCGCAGCTCGGGCCCGATGTCGGCGGTGCCGGTGCGCTGGACGTTGCTGAACAGCAGCGCGAGCACGTCGGCGGTCGGCAGCGGCGGATCGGAATTGAAGGTCGGCCGGAGCTGCTCGCTGGTGCCCGCCAGCGCCACCGTCACGCGATAGGTCTGGCCCGGCACGCGCACGTTGGTCTCGGCCTCGACGTCGAAGAACGGCTCGATGCGCGCCGGGTTGGTGAAGTCCATCGTGCCGTGCGTAATCCGATAGCGGCGCCCCTCGAACGTCACCTCGCCTCGCTCGACGTCGGCGTGGCCGGCGACCACCGGTCGATCGTAGGTGCCCTGCAGGGTGAGGTCCGCGCTGGCCACCATCCGCGCCAGGTTGTTCTCGACCCGCAGCGTCGAGGGCATCAGCAGCCGGAGGTCGAACTTCAGCGGCACCGTCGGCGCCTCGGCGGTCGACGGACCGCCCGGGGCCGCCGACCGTCGCGAGGCCAGATCGAAGATGCTGCCGGGGGTGTCGACGCGCCGGTTCCAGAGCGCGCTCTTGACGGTGACGGTACCGCCCAGCGTCGGCGCCTTGAAGCTTCCCCGCAGCAACAAGTCGGCGTCGACCACCGAGCGCACCCCTTCGGGCACGCGCAGGTGCATGTCGGTCCCGCGCGCCGTGACGTCGAGCTCCCCCGGCTCGAGGCCGTCGAACCCGAGCCGGCCGCCGAACTGCACCCGCCCGCCGCCGATCGTCGCCGCCAGGTCGTCCAGCCGGATGCCGCCCGGATCGAAATGAATCGTGCCGTTGATGCCGTCGAGCGAGTTGGGAATCGAGAAGTGCCGGATTCGCCCGTCGGTGATCGAGGCGCTACCGGAAAAATGCGGCTGGGCGACCGAACCCTCGATCGAGGCGGTCAGCTCGGCGCGTCCGGCGCCCCGCACGTCGCGGAAGAACCCCTGGAGAATGCCGAGGTTGGCGTCGCCGATCGCGGTCAGCGCAATCTTGTCGTCGTTGAGGCCGATCGTGCCGGACACCCGCAGCCGGGTGTCGTCGCCGACCAGCTGCAGATCCTCGACCCGAATCTGCTGCCGATCGAGCGCGATGCGGATCGGCGCGGCGTTTTTCACGGTGTAGTCGAGCAACCGCATCTCGAGCGAGTCGACCGTCCCTTCCACCGCCAGGTGGTCGACGTCGGCGAGCTCGCCCACCACCCGGATCGCGCCGCTGACCACCGCGGTGGTGAACGGCGACAGCTTCGGCACGAACAGGCGGACGTAGGGATCGAGCGACGTGTCGTGGAAGCGGAAGGTCAGCTCCGCATCCGCCTGCGGCGTGAGCGCGATCCGGCCGGTGCCGGTGAGCGCCATGCGTGGCGAGGCCGCGTCGATCGAGCCGCTGAGCTCGTTCCCCCGCAGCGCCAGGACGCCGTTCACCACGCCGATCCCTTCCTCCCCGACGAACAGATCGTCGACCCGGTACTTGAAGTCGTTGCGCGGCGACTCGAAGGTGCCGCTGCCGCTGGCGGTGAATTCGGCGAGGCCCGAGAGCGGCGCGCGCGGGAAGTTCACAAACGCGAGGCGCTCCACCACGAGGCGCCGCCCGCTGGCGTTGAACGAGTAGGTCGAGTCCCACCCGACGTACGCCGCGCCGGTGATGGTGGCGGTGTCCTTGGCGAGGTTCAGGTTGTCGAGCCGGACGCCCTTGCCGTCGAACCGCAGCGGCGAGGTCGCCGACTGAAACCGCTCGCCGTAGGCGACCCCGTCCGTGATGGTCATCGCCCCGAATCCGACGGGGCGCTCGTAGGCGCCGGTCAGGTGGAACTCGCCCGACAGCAGGCCGGACACCGGGTACTCGTCGATGCCGAAGGCGTGACGCAGGCTGTCGAGATCGCGCCGTGCGACCCGGATGCGCGCGTTGATCTCTTCGCCGCCGTCCTGACGCGGATAGCCGAGCGAAAACTGGCCGTCGGCGCGGATCTCCGAATCGCCGGCGCGCACCGCCCCGTCCTTCACGTTCACGTAGCGGTTTTCGACCACGATCTGGGCGGAGCCGCTGCCCCAGAGCGTGTCGAAGGCGCGCAGATCCTCGCCGGTGAACAGCCCTTCGACGCGCGGCGCGCGAAACGCGCCGGTCATCACGCCGTCGAACTCGCCGCGTCCGGCAAACGGCACGGCGCCGGTCGGCGAGCCGAAGTCGCTGATGATGCCGGCGAGCACTTCGTCGCTCTCCTGCCAGTCGCTGCTCGTCACATGGAACGGCAGCCGCGATCGCACGCCGTAGGCGGTCGTGCCGCCGAAGGTGACCGCGGTGCGCTCGGTGGCGAAGCGCCCCTGCTCGATCACGACCTCGTCGGGCCCGTAGCGGTAGCTGAGCTCGGCCGCGATCGGCAGGTGGGCCGGCAGCGGCATCGGCGCGAACGGTCCCCACTCCCGGCCCGAATCGTCGGCGCGCGCCGCGGCGAGCGCCGCGGTCATCGGCACGACGCCCGGCGGCGGGTCGATCACCAGATGCCCCTCGCCACGATGCTCCGAGAAGCGCCCCGACGGCCAGTCGAGGATGTTGTGCAGCGAGGCGCGGCCGCCGAAACGCAGGCCGGGGAACTGTTCGAAGTCGGTGAACCGCTCGAGATCGACCTGGGTCAGGGTAGCGTCGAAGTGGTGCGTCGGCTTGGTCGGCTGTCCGAACGGCTTGATGCCGTAGACGAACTTCGCCTCGCCGCCGTAGAACTGCGAGCCGGCGTTCCAGACGTCGAAGCCGTGCTGCGTCCATTTCAGCGAACCGTAGAGTCGCGGAAACCGGTAGTCGTTCAGCCCCGCCAGTTCGCTCGCGAAGGTCCCGGTGAGATCGCGGTTGGTCTCTTCCCCGGTCTTGAAGAGCCGGAAGGTGCCGGTGAAGTCGCCGGTGCCGGCGAGGCGCCACGTCGCGTCCTTGAAGAAGAGCTCGCGCATGCGCGGAAAGTTGACGCGCGACTTCACCAGGTACCCCTGGTTCGGCCAGTGGCCCATGTCGACGTCACCGCTCGCAACCGTGGTCGCGCCGTCGGTGTCCATGTCGATGCGATCGAGGTGAATCCGCGATCCGTCGATCACGAACTGCGCCTTCATGTTCGCCCACATCGGCTCGAAGTCCTGGATCGCGACCGTGCCGCCGGTGAAGGTGGCGGTGCCGTGGTACTTCGGCAGGTTGCCGATGTTGATGTCGAGGTTGCGGCAGATCACGCTCCATGGCGTTTCGTGATCTTCGAAGGTGAACTGGCCGCGAAAGGCGTGGAGGTACTTCAGCGTGGTCGTCACCCGCTTCGGGCCCGGCGGCTTGCCGTCGTCATGGCTGAAGCGCGGGAAGTTGTGGGCGCCGTCCCACTTTTCGACCAGCATCTGCCAGTCGGTCATCTCGACCGAGCTGACCGTGACGTCGGGGTGCAGGCTGAAGGCCGGGACCCAGTCGAGCGCCACCGCGATCTGCTTCGCGGTGAAGAACGGACGGTCGCCCGGGTGAAGCCCGTCGATCGTCAGGTTCTCGACCAGGACCTTGCCTGTCAGCAGGTGGATTTTCAGCGCGCCGATGTGGAGCGGCCTTTCGATGTACTTCGACCCGGCATCTTCGGCTCTGGCGCGTACCGCCGGGCCGAGATCGACCGTGACCGACGCCACGATCGCCGCCGCCAGCAGCGCGACGACGCCCGTGACGCAGAAGCTGACGTAGCGGAGAACCGGATGGCCGCGGAGGCGTTTGAACACGTTCACTGAATGACGAGAAGCAACGCGCCGGCGTCGACCGACATCCCTTCGCTCACGTGGACCTCGGCGACCGTCCCCACGCGGCTGGCGCGCAACTCGTTTTCCATCTTCATCGCTTCGATCACCACGACCGGCTGGCGGACCGTGACCGGGTCGCCGCTCTTCACGAGCACGCGGACGACCTTGCCGGGCATCGGCGCCACGAGCCGCTGTGGTCCTGAGGCCGTGCCGGCGCCTTCGTCCTTCCGGCCCCAGCGTCGGCGGCCGTTCAGCGTCACGGTCACCGGCGTCGCGCCGACATGCACGCCCAGCTGCCCACCGACCGGATCGGCGGCGATGCTGACTTCCTTTGACCACACCGTGTCTACGAGAAGCGACAGCGTATGCGCGTCAATGCGCGCCGCGTCCACCTGCCGGGTCCGTCCGTCGACGGTGACTGCAAAACCGTCGCCCGCGCGGGTGACCGCGACGTGGAGCAGGCGTCCGCCGATCTCGACCTCGTACTGCATCTACGTCACCTGCTCCGCAGCCCCTCGGCGCGGGCCTGGGCTCGCCAAAGACGTGCGGCCCCGGGGCTGTCGGACGCGGCGTCGGACGGCTCGGCGGCCAGCGCCGAGGGCGACATGACCGCTTCCAGGGCGGCGGCCATGGCGGCCAGTTCCTCGAGCGCCGGCGTCGCCTCGACGAAGGAGCGGCCGTTGCGCGCCTTGAGCTCTTCGTCGAGGTAGGTGGTGTGGAACCGGCCGGCCTGGAAGTCCGGCTGTGCCAGGAGCCAGGCGAAGAACGGCACCGTCGTCTTGATGCCGGTCACCAGATACTCGCCAAGGGCCCGCTGCATGCGGGCGATGGCAAGCGGACGATCTTCGGCCCAGGCCACGAGCTTCGAGATCATCGGGTCGTAGAAAATCGGCACGTCGAGCCCGGCGGTCGCGCCGCTGTCGTCGCGGATGCCGGGGCCGGCCGGCACGCGCAGCTGCTGGATCCGCCCCGGCGAAGGCAGGAAGTTGTTGTCGGGGTCTTCGGCGTAGATCCGGCATTCGATAGCGTGGCCGTTGGGCCGCAGCAGCCGGGCCGGATCCAGATCGAGCCGCTCGCCGCGCGCGATCCGAATCTGCCAGCGGACGAGATCGAGGCCGGTCACCATCTCGGTGATCGGATGCTCCACCTGCAGCCGGGTGTTCATCTCGAGGAAATAGAAGCGGCCGTCCTCGTCGAGCAGGAATTCGATGGTGCCGGCGTTGGTGTAGCCGACCGCCTTGGCGACCGAGGCGGCGGCCGACGTCATCGCCTGCCGGAGCGCGGGCGACACCGCGAGCGACGGCGTCTCCTCGACGACTTTCTGGTGACGGCGCTGGATCGAACACTCGCGCTCGACGAACGGCAGCACCGTGCCGTGGGCATCGCCGAGCAGCTGCACCTCGATGTGGCGTGGACGCGTCAGGCGGCGCTCGAGATACACCGCGGCGTCGCCGAATGCGGCGCCGGCCTCCGACCGCGCGGCACGGACCGCCGCCGACAGCTCGGCCGGGTCGGCCACGGTGCGCATGCCCTTGCCGCCGCCACCGGCGACCGCCTTCACGAGCAGCGGATAACCGATCGCCGCGGCGGCCTTCGCGATCTCGGCGTCGGGCACGTCGGGCGCGAGCGGATCTTCGGTGCCGGGCACGACCGGCACGCCGGCGCGCCTGGCCGCCGTCCGCGCGGCGGTCTTGCTGCCCATCGTCTCGATCGCTTCCGGCGTCGGCCCGATGAAGGTCAGGCCGGCGTCGCGCACCGCGGCGGCGAAGTCTTCGTTCTCGGCCAGGAAGCCATAGCCCGGGTGAACGCCGTCGGCGCCGGATTTTTTCGCCGCGTCAATCAGCGCGTCGATGCGCAGGTAGCTCTCGCGCGGCGCGCTCGGGCCAATCGCGTACGCCTCGTCGGCGAAGCGCACGTGCAGCGCCGCACGATCGCACTCGGAGTAGACGGCGATCGGCGACACGCCCAGCTCCCGGCACGCACGGATGATGCGCACGGCAATCTCGCCGCGATTGGCGATCAGAATCTTCTTCAAACCACACAATTGTACTCGTAGGGGCGGAGCTTGCCTGTCTTGAGCGCGTCGAAAGGCTCGGCCCGGGGCCGACCAAGGTTCGGCCCCTACCGCTGGGTCCGCAGCGGCGGCGTGGCGGCGGGCGCGCGACGATGGTGGGTCGCCTGCTCGTAGGCGTAGGCGAGCTTCAGGAGGGTCGGTTCGCTCCAGGGCCGGCCGAGCAACTGCAGTCCGGCCGGCAGCGTCCCGCCGCGCGTGAAGCCCATCGGTACAGTAATCGCCGGAAAACCGGTGCTCGGCGAGAACAGCTGGCTGTTGTCGCCGCCCGGCGTGTTGAGATCCCCGATCAGGCGGGGCGGATTGCTCCACGTCGGGTAGGCGAGCGCGTCCAGCTGAGCGCCGTCCATCAGTTTGAGCACGGCGGCGCGCAGCTTCTCGCGATACGCCTCACGGTTGCGGCACCCCGGCGTCTCACCCGGCACATCGTCGGTCGCCTGACCGCTTTCGAGCCGCGCCTGGATCGACGGATGAAAACGGAGCGACTTGATGATGT
>Ga0268266_10006987_pt1 | contig 10260 bp, 8 predicted proteins | sample KBSS13metaG_FD_190356 | JGI IMG/M metagenome (GOLD analysis project Ga0268266, IMG submission 190356) | Switchgrass rhizosphere microbial communities from Kellogg Biological Station, Michigan, USA - KBS S1-3 metaG (SPAdes) (version 2) | ecosystem: Host-associated > Plants > Roots > Rhizosphere >... | reverse complement strand
AGTCGAGGCGGATACGATTTATATATTGCTGACAGCTTATCAAGCAGTGTTTGGCCTTTACCGATCAATACCAATTTAAATGAATTAGGGGCTTTTTATACGCCTTACTAATCAATAAAAAAGCCGATTAAGAAATCGGCTTTTTTATTTTAGAAAACAGATTAATCAAAAGAAGCTTCCATTTCTTCTAACTCCATCATGAGTTCTAAAAGCTGCTCTTCGTGTTGCTCAAGTTTAGCCTTCAGCTCAGTCTGTTCATTCATAAGTTTGAGTAAATCGTCTTTACGTGCAGCCTCATATAGAGATGTGTCTGCTAGAGATTCTTCAATTTTGGCAAGCTGCGGTTGAAGCTTCTCAATTTGAGACTCAACTTTTTCAATGTTTTTACGAATAGGTCGAGTCTGTTCACGACGGCGAGCTGCTTCTTTACGCTGTGCTTCTTTATCAACTTTAGCTGGGGCAACAGCAGCGGTAGAGGACGAATTATTCTGTGCCACAGCAGTTTGAGCGTTAATGAGTTGCTGACGTGCTTCACGTAGCCATTTTGCATAATCCTGTAAATCACCTTCGAATTCGGTACATTTACCGCCGTGTACCAAAAGAAGCTCGTCACAAACACTTGCAATGAGTTGACGTTCGTGGGAAACCAGTACAACAGCACCCTCAAAGTCTTGTAATGCCATGCTCAGTGAATGACGCATATCTAGATCTAAATGGTTCGTCGGTTCATCGAGAATTAAAACGTTTGGACGCTGCCATACAATGAGTGCGAGGGCTAAACGAGCGCGCTCTCCACCAGAAAAGGTTTCACATGGCGTATCCATGCGTTCACCACTAAAGCCAAAACTACCTAAGAAAGAACGGAGGGTGGCTTCACTAATTTTTTTATCCGCTATACGAGCAAGCTGTAACATTGGGGTAGCATGGCCATCTAAAGCATCCATTTGGTGCTGCGCAAAGTAACCAATGTTAAGCAGTTCAGAAGCTTTACGTTCACCCGCTAAGAGTGGTAAATCACCAACCAAGCTCTTAATCAATGTTGATTTACCTGCGCCGTTCATACCAAGTAAACCAATACGTGAGGTTGGTGTAATTTGTAATCTGATTTTTTCGGCTATTTGTTTATCACCATAACCAATGCTGGCATTGTCTAAAGTCAGCAAAGGAGAACTCATTTTGGTGGGTTCACGGAAACTAAAAGTAAATGGCGTATCTACATGAGCGGGTGCAAGTTGCTGCATACGTTCGAGTTGTTTGATACGACTCTGCGCCTGACGAGCTTTCGTCGCTTTTGCTTTAAAACGATCAATAAATTTTTGTAAGTGAGCGCGCGTTTCTTCTTGTTTCTCAAAAGCTTGTTGTTGTTGGGCAAGACGTTCACTACGCGTAGTTTCAAATGTAGAGTAGTTTCCGGTGTAAAGCGTGAGTTCTTGATTTTCGATGTGAAGAATATGATCTGTAATCGCATCTAAAAAGTCGCGGTCATGCGAAATGAGGATGAGTGTACCTTCATAGGCTTTAAGCCAATCTTCTAACCACAGAATTGCATCCAAGTCTAAATGGTTGGTTGGTTCATCTAGTAATAATAAATCTGAACGACTCATAAGGGTACGCGCCAAATTTAAGCGCATACGCCATCCACCTGAGAAACTCTCAACGTTTAAACGTAATTGATTTTCTAGAAAACCAAGACCCGCCATGAGTTGGGCTGCTTTTGATGGTGCTGAATAACCATGAATTTCATCAAAGCGGCCATGCAATTTAGCCAATTCAAAATCAGTCAGTTGATCTGGTTGAGCAAGCTTATTTTGAATATCCCAAAATTCTTCATCACCCGAAAGAACAAAATCAATTGCAGGCATATCTAAGGCTTTTATTTCTTGAGCCATATGCGCTACAGTCCAGCCTGTAGGACGAGTAAGTGAACCTTCATCGGCACCTAAACTTCCAAGTAATGCAGCAAATAATGTTGACTTACCTGCACCATTTACACCAGTTAGACCAATCTTCCAACCTGGGTGTAATTGCATAGACGCTTTTTGAAATAGAACACGTCCACCGCGGCGTAAAGAAACTTGGTCAAATTGAATCATCTTATTGTATCGAGGTGAGTTAGGGATGCTGTATTTTAAAGAGAACTGCCGATGAAAACAAAACTTTCCGGATTTTAGTGAGCGGCTGTTAATAATTACATATATCAAGACATTCTAAATTTCGCTATTCATCCGAAATTCTCAAAATATTGAACAAGATAGAACACATTTAAAAAAATATGGCTAAAATAAAAACAGTTTAAAATTTGGTTGATTAATGAGCTACTAATAAAACTAGACTAAGGAAAGTCAAATGAAAAAAAAATTGGGGATAATTGGCGCAGCATTTTGCTGTGCTATGGGAACAGCACATGCGGGACAAAATGTGTGCGTGTTTGATTTATTAGGAAAGTCAGGTGAATCCTATAAACTAATGGAAGAGTGGGCGCTTGCAGCGAAAGAGTGGCAAGCAGATATCACTTTAATTCCATTTCAAGATGAAGCTTTGGTTGACCGTAGGTTGCGTGAAGGCAAGTGTGATGCCGCTTATATGACTTCAATGCGGGCGAGAAATTACAATAAATTTGCAGGTTCGATCGATGCGATTGGTGGGGTCACCAGTAATGCTATTGCGCAAAAAGCAATTAGTTATGTTCTCGATAAGCGCAATAAACATCGTATGGTAACTGCACAAAATGGAGCCAATTACGAAGTCGTCGGGATTGTCCAGATTGGATTGGCTTATTTATTTGTAAGAGATAAAAACCTGAATTCAATTGAAAAAGTACGCGGTACTAAATTTGCTATTTTGCAATATGACGCAGCACAGAAAATTATGGTGGAAAGTGTAGGTGCCCAGCCTATTCCATCAGAAATTACCGATTTTGTGAAAAAGTTTAATAGTGGACAAGTCGATGCAATTGCTGCACCAGCTTATGCTTATAAACCTTTAGAGATTGGTAAAGGGGTGGGAGGGAAAGGGGCAATGTTTACTTTCCCCGTAGTTAACGTTACGGGAGATTTGATTGCTCGAAGTGATAAGTTCCCCACAGATTTCGGTATAAAGTCACGTGCTTGGTTTCTACAGCAATTACCTCAGAACTTTGCCATGATAAAACGGCTAGAAATGGGCGTACCCTCAAAAATTAAAATGAATTTTTCAGCCGAAGACAAAATTAAATATCAAAAAATTCTACGTGAAGGTCGCCTCAGCTTAACAAAACAAGGTGTATACGATGCAACAATGATGAGTGTGCTGAAGCGTGCTCGTTGTACGGTTGAAAGAACTAATTTTGAATGTACCCTTAATGGAGAATAGTTTATTTTTTAAACACAAAAACGCTACATATATTTCAAAGCTGAATATGGGTATGAAAATTGTGAATATAAAAAGTAACTTACGGAAACTTAGTGATTTTTACCACTAATAAATAATTTAAATTGAACAAACAATGGTTCAATGAGATAAAAATATTTGAGTAAAAGCTCTATTTTTTTCTAAAAAACATGATTAATATCTGTCTTTGAAAGGAAACTTCAAACAAAAAATCTGTTCCGTGGAAGGATGAAGAAAATGAAAAAAATCGTACTTGCTATGGCTGCCGCTTCTGTTGTTGGTTTTTCTGCTTCAGCGCAAGCAGCGAGTACCGTATGTGTATTCGACCTCTTAGGAAAAGCAGGCGACTCATATAAAATGATGGAAGAATGGGCTCTAGCTGCAAAAGGCTGGGGTACTGAAATTAACTTGGTTCCTCGTCAGGACGAGGCTGTTGCTGATAATGATTTTAAAGCAGGAAAATGTGATGCTGTAGCAATGACAGCAATGCGTGCACGCCAATATAACAAATTTGCAGGATCTATCGACTCACTCGGTGGTGTTCCAAATAACCAAATCGCTCAACGTGCAATTACTTATGTATTAGATGCGCGTAATGCAGCAAAAATGACCACTAATATGGGTGGTAAAAAATACGAAGTTGCTGGTATTTCTCCGCTAGGTTCAGCCTTCATTTTCGTACGTGACAAAAACATCAACTCTGTTGAAAAAGCTGCGGGTAAAAAATTCGCCGTACTTGGCTATGACGATGCACAAAAAATTATGGTGCAACGTGTAGGTGCTCAAGCGGTTCTTTCTGATATTTCAAACTTTGCCGCGAAATTTAACAATGGTCAGGTAGATATGGTAGGTGCGCCTGCTTATGCTTACAAACCATTAGAGTTAAATAAAGGTTTAGGTGCAAACGGTGTAATGTGGAATTTCCCTGTATTACACGTTACAGCAGATCTAGTATTACGTTCTGATAAATTCCCAGCTGGTTTTGGTCAAAAATCTCGTGACTGGTTCGTTAAACAGTTACCTAAGAACTTTGCAATGATCAACCGTTTAGAAGCGCAAATTCCTGGCAAATACAAAATGAACTTAAGTGCAGAAGACAAACTTAAGTATCAAAAAATGTTGCGTGATGGTCGTATGGACTTAACTAAACGCGGTGTTTACGATGCAGGAATGATGTCTGTATTGAAAAAAGCACGTTGTTCTGTAGACAAGGCTAACTTTGAATGTTCAATGCCTGGTGAATAATCTTAATTTCTTTCAGAAAGCCTAGACTTAGTTCTAGGCTTTTTGTTTTATATGTGCTGTCAATTCTGCCATTGTGGTTAGTTAGAAAGACGGTAAGCTAAATTTAGATAAAAACTTCATAAGGAAACATGAAGGTATAAAAATGGATCAAGGACTTGAGTGATTAAAATAATTGCTAATAGGTAGGTTAATCGCTATCTATTTTTCATGGAAATAAAATCATAAAAGTAAATAGGGTCTATACGAATATTCCATCATGATTTTTATATGAGGCCTATCCGATTCATACCTGATCGGTATGAAATTTCTTGGTATCGAAAAACAAAAACTCCACAAGGAAAGGAAAAAGAATATGCAATTTTCTAAAATGCTATTACTTGCGATGGGACTTACTACAGTTTCTTTTGCAGCTCAGGCTAAACAAACAGTATGTGTTTTTGACTTCGTTGGTAAAAATGGCGATGTCTATGCATTAATGAAGGATTATCAACTTGCCGCTAAAAACTGGGGAGCTGATATCGAACTTAAAGTAAACCAAAACGAAGCCGTGATTGCTGAAGATTTTAAAGCAGGCAAATGTGATGGTATTAGTGTGTCAGGGATGCGTGGCCGTCAATTTAACTCATTTACTGGATCATTAGACGCGATCGGGGCCATTCCTGACCTCAAGCTTGCTGTAAAAATAATGCAAGGTTTAGCGAGTCCAACTTTTAGTAAATATATGGTTAATGGTCGCTATGAGGTTGTCGGTGTTATTCCAGTTGGTGATGCTTACCTTCTAGTAAACGATCGCAGCATCAATACAGTAGCGAAAGCCGCAGGTAAGAAAATTGCTGTTCTTGACTATGATGAAGCACAAAAAATTATGGTTCAGCAGGTCGGGGCACAGGCGGTTAGTGCTGACGTCACAAATTTCGGTGCGAAATTTAATAACCATCAAGTTGATATTATTGGTGCGCCAGCAGCAGCATTTAAGCCTTTAGAGCTACAAAAAGGTTTAGGAACAAAAGGTGCGATCGTGAACTATCCGATCTTACAGGTCACCGGAAATATTATTATCCGTCCTGATAAGTTCCCAGCTGGTTTTGGTCAGAAATCTAGAGAATGGGTTTCAGGTCAGCTACCACGTGCCTTTACCATCTTGGGTAAAATGAAATCTGATATTCCGCAAAAATACTGGATGGATGTTCCAGCAGCCGATAAACCGGGCTACCAAAAGCTTATGCGTGAGTCTCGAATTAACCTTACACAACGTGGTGTGTATGATAAACGTATGATGAAACTCCTTTGGCAATTCCGTTGTAAGCAAGATGCTAAAAACTTTGAATGTGGTTTACAAGACGAGAATTACAAATAATCTTGATAAAAATACTCAAGATTCGCTTTAAACTTCGAAGACAGACCCTATATTGATTATGCTATACTCAATATAGGGTCTTTTTTATTTTGAAAGGCACAGCAAAATCCGAGGAACAATCATCATGAATGCCCAAGCTCTAGTTTTGACAGATAATGCTGCCAATAAGGTACGCCAACTCCGTGATAGTGAAGGGAATGACGATCTCATGTTACGTGTATATGTAACAGGAGGCGGGTGTTCAGGATTTTCATATGGCTTCAATTTTGCTGAAAGCGTAAATGAAGATGATGCAGAATTCGTAAATGGCGATGTAAAAATGCTTGTTGACTCACTTAGCTATCAATATTTAATTGGCTCAGTGGTTGACTATGTAGAAGGTCTTGAAGGGTCACGTTTTATTATTCAAAACCCGAATGCAACAACAACATGTGGTTGTGGTTCTTCGTTCTCGATTTAAAAAGAATTTTAAAATTCAAAAAAAACCTCTCTATTTTGAGAGGTTTTTTTATTGGTCAGATCATTATTTTTCACGGACAGATTCTAAAAAATATTGCACCAGTTCAGGTGCATTCTGATATGGAATCCAATGCGATGCATCCATAAAAACTGCGTCATAACTATTTTTAAAATACTGTGAGTTTAGCTCGGCACTTTTTTCTGTAACGGCAATATCATGTTTACCCCAAATAAAGAGAGTAGGGACATCTATGGCTTTAAAAGGATTTTGAGGCTTGTCCCAAAAAAAGCCACGATACCAATTCAACGCTGTAGTTAATCTATTTTCTTCTATAAACTCAGCCTCGAATATCGCAATTTGCTCTTCGGTCATACCTGATGACCTAAGAAACTTACGGCCCAATTTAGGTATCTTTTTAAATAAAAGTTCGGGCAGAATCGGTAGCTGAAAAATTGCAAAATAATAAGATTTAAAAAGTTGTCTGCTGCTTAAACAAGCTTTTAAAAAAGCAGCTTGATGGGGCACAGAAACTAAAGTGAGATGCTGAATATATTGTGGATACTTCATCGCAACGCCCGAAGCGATTGCTGAGCCCCAGTCATGCCCAATTAAATAAACTGACTGGCCAAGCTGCTCAATGAAACTGGCCACATCTTCTACAAGTTCACTCAGTGAATATTGAAACCGGCTTTGAGGTCTAGCATTTAAACTATAACCACGTTGATGAATCGCAAGTGTTCGAAATCTCTGCTGATGCAATAGTTCAGAGGTCTGTTCCCAACTATGAGCAGTTTCTGGAAAACCATGTAATAAAACAACGAGTGGACCATCTATAGGGCCTGAATCAATCACATCGAATGTCCAAGTCCCACGTGTGTATTGAGAAATACGTTTGGTCAGATCCATACAAACATGCCTTAAATTATTTTTGTCGGCATTTATCATGAGTTTTTATGCTCATTTAAATAACAGCATTTCGGGTCAGTAAATGTGTTATGAGGTCGAATCTGACCAATCAAATCAATAAGTAGTTTTTATACTACTGTGATTGTACCTAGAATTCTGAAATCCGAAGCACCTGTTACTGCAGGCAAATTACCACTTAAACCATTTACAAAGCGCATTGCTAACCATGCAAATGCTGTAGCCTCAACCCAAGTAGGGGAGAGCCCTAAAACATCTGTAGGTTGAACAGACCAATTGTGCTTACGAAGACGCCAGCGTAATTGTTCTAATAAATAAGAGTTATAAGCACCACCGCCACATACATATACTTCACCTGTTTCCATCTCAGAGCGATAAATCGCTTTTTGAATGGCACGCACAGTAAGCTTTAATAAGGTGGCTTGGATGTTTTCAGGTGTATCTTCTAACTCATCGTAAGTTAAATCATTTCGCCAATCGATTAACTGATCATCTAACCAGTCAATATTAAAGTCTTCACGACCTGTGCTTTTAGGTGGTTCTTTAGAAAAATACTCATGCGCATGAAGGCGGTCGAGTAAAGAGCGAATCGGATGACCATAGGCAGCCCAGTCACCATTTTCGTCATATGGATGGCCTGTATGGCGATGGCACCAAGCATCCATCAAAATATTTGCAGGCCCTGTATCAAAACCAAATACGCTGTCAGCATTATTGGCAGGCAGCATACTCACATTAGCAATACCACCCAAATTCAAAATCACACGATGAATGCTTGGATGTTGAAATAGTGCTTGATGGAAAGCTGGAACTAATGGTGCGCCTTGACCGCCTGCTGCCATATCTCTACGACGGAAATCTGAAACAACTGGAATCTGAGTAATTTCAGTAATGATGTTGGGATCGCCAATTTGTAGCGTAAATCCATGTTCTGGACGGTGGCGAATGGTTTGCCCATGCGAACCAATTGCTTTAATTTGACTACGATCTAACTGGTTTTTTTCAATGAGAGTATTAATCCCATGACCAATCATTTTGGCTAGAGCAACATCAGCTTTACCCATGCGGTCAATTTCATTGTCATCAGGCAAAGTTAACGCCATAAGCTCATCACGTAACTCGGGTTCAAATGGAACTGTAAGAGTGGCATGAAGCTGTAGTGGCTCAAATGAAGCCGCAACAATATCCACACCATCCATACTAGTGCCAGTCATTACGCCGATATAGATTGCGCTCATATGCAACTTCCCCTGCAAGACGCTGAAAAAATGTTAGTATATCGCACAAATTGAATAACTGATGTGTTTAGGTTTTGTGATGTCAAATTTCTTGCCCGCCGAAGAACAGCTTGCCCTCATCCAACGAGGCACCCACGAAATTATTTCAGAAGAAGATTTACTGAAAAAGCTCAAAGAGAATCGTCCTCTTAAAATTAAAGCTGGTTTCGATCCTACAGCACCAGATTTACATTTAGGACATACGGTTCTTATTAATAAATTAAAAACTTTCCAAGATTTGGGCCATGAAGTTACCTTCTTAATTGGTGACTATACAGCCATGATCGGTGACCCAACTGGTAAAAGTGCAACTCGTCCGCCGTTGTCACGTGAACAAGTGGAAGCCAACGCTAAAACTTATCAAGAACAAGTTTTCAAAATATTAGACCCGAATAAAACAAAAGTACGTTTTAACTCAGAATGGTTTAATCAAAAATCTGCTGCTGACCTTATTCAGCTAGCAAGTCAGCAAACCGTATCCCGCATGTTAGAACGTGATGACTTTACAAAGCGTTATAGCAACCATCAGCCGATTGCAATTCATGAGTTTTTATATCCTCTAGTTCAAGGTTATGACTCAATTGCGCTTGAAGCTGACGTTGAGTTAGGCGGTACAGACCAGACCTTTAACTTACTCATGGGTCGTACATTACAAAGCCGTTATGGCCAAGAATCCCAAGTGTGTATCACTGTGCCGATTCTAGAAGGTTTAGATGGCGTAAATAAAATGTCTAAATCTTTAGGTAACTATATTGGTGTATTTGATACACCAGGGGCAATGTACCAAAAAGTTTTATCAATGCCAGACTCTTTAATTGAACGCTATTTCGATTTATTAAGTTTTAAATCTCTAGATGAGATCAAAGCTTTATTAGATGAAATTGCTGCTGGTCGTAATCCACAAGAAGTAAAGCGTATTCTTGCACTTGAGCTAGTTGAGCGCTTCCATGATGCAGAAGCTGCCGCTAATGCACATAAAAGTGCTGGCAACCTTATTACAGAAGGTGAAGTACCAGAAGACACCCCAGAGGTGACTATTTCGCGTGGTGAGTTTGGTGGAGAAATCTTTATTGCCACGATTCTACGTGTAGCTGGATTAAATCCGAATGCTGCAGCTGCAAAAGATGCAGTAGCTCGTGGTGCAGTAAAAGTTGACTGGAATGCTGTTGATGCTGGTTTCTCTGTAAAAGAAAACGGTACTTTCATTATTCAGTCAGGTAAAAAAGCAATTGCACGTGTAACGTTCACTGACTAAGAATGTTCTGTAGTGAAAAAAGCAGGAGTAATCCTGCTTTTTTTATTTTAGGATCAAAAAAACAATCCAACGTTCCACGTGGAACAATTTATAGATCAGTAATAATGAAAAGTAATGAAAGCAAGTAACAAGATAGAGCGAAATATAGCTTGAGAGTAGAGCATTTGCTCTAATATTCCTTTGGAATCTTTGGAATCTTTGGAATCTTTGGAATCTTTGGAATCTTTGGAATCTTTGGAATCTTTGGAATCTTTGGAATCTTTTGAATCTTTGGAATCTTTGGAATCTTTGGAATCTTTGGAATCTTTGGAATCTTTGGAATCTTTGGAATCTTTGGAATCTTTGGAATCTTTGGAATCTTTGGAATCTTTGG
>Ga0268266_10006983_pt1 | contig 10264 bp, 6 predicted proteins | sample KBSS13metaG_FD_190356 | JGI IMG/M metagenome (GOLD analysis project Ga0268266, IMG submission 190356) | Switchgrass rhizosphere microbial communities from Kellogg Biological Station, Michigan, USA - KBS S1-3 metaG (SPAdes) (version 2) | ecosystem: Host-associated > Plants > Roots > Rhizosphere >... | reverse complement strand
ACTTCGCTCTCGCCCTGCTGCTCATCTATGGTCATTTTGAGCTGGCTAAGCATGTCATTGTCGTCACTCTTTAGCAGTCGGATATAAACCCGGCCTGGGCGGTCCACTGCCTGCACCTTCTCGGCGCTCCGCTCTGCCTTGGCAGCGGCCACAGCCGTGGCAAGCGCACTGCCTTTGCGCTTAGCCACCTTGAGTTCGCGCTGCTTGCGGCCAGTACTTTGGTATGCCGTTGCCTGCTCATGTGTGACTTCACGGCCATCATCCACTAGTATCTTTACTTCGGTGCTGATGTTGCCGTCACGGTCTTTAGCGTTGATTTTACCCCTGACGATAACAACACGATCGCGCTCCCACAGGCCAATAGTCTGCTGGTAGGTGCTTGGGAACAAGATGAGCTCAGTCTCGCCGAACTCGTCCTCTATCTTTACAAAGGCCATCTTTTGGCCCTTTTTGGTTAGGATTTCGCGCATATCGGTCACCAGTCCGCCGATGACGATTGGCTTGCCATCGTGCTCTGGCTTGAGGAGGTTTAGCGGCGTCGTCTGCTCGGCCAGCAACACACTGAAGGCTTCGAGCGGCTGCTGGCTCAGGTACAGTCCCAGCAGTTCGCGCTCCCAAGTCAGTAACTCGCGTGGGTTGATCTTGTTTGGCGGCAGGTCGAGCTTAAGTGTCGGCTTGGCGGTAACGGCATCATCTATCAAGTTACCGAAGAGGTCGGTCTGGCCGCTAGCACGCTCTTTGGCCAGGCGCTGGCCGTAGGCGACGATCATGTCCATGTTGTGCAGCAGCGTGGAGCGATCACCAAAGCGGTCGAATGCACCGGCTTTGGCGAGGCTTTCCAACGCCTTACGATTCACCACCCGTGTATTGACCGATGATATAAAATCTTCCAGCGTCTCAAACTTGCCGTTCTCTTCGCGGGCCCGGATGATTTCGTCTACCGCACCCGAGCCAACGTTCTTAATGGCATCCATACCAAAACGGACGTCGGCCTTAACATTGCCCGGGCGATCCTTATCCGGTACCACAGCGAATTCGTGGAATGATTCGTTAACATCGGGTGGCAGCACGCTAATGCCCATCTTTTTACACTCGCCAATCTCAATACTCAGGCGATCGGTGTCATCGAAATCGCTGGTCATCAGGGCAGCCATAAAGGCCGATGGATAGTGCGCCTTCAGGTAAGCTGTCCAGTAGGAGGTCATCCCATAGCAAGCCGAGTGGCTCTTGTTGAAACAGTAGTCGGCAAAGCCGAGCAAGTCTTTCCAGAACTTCTCGATGACTGGCTTGGGTACGCCATTGGCCACCGCGCCGTCGATGAACTTGACCTGCATCTTCTGCATCACATCCAGCTTCTTTTTACCAATCGCCTTACGGAGCGTATCGGCTTCACCACCGGTGAACCCACAGACATCACGGCTGATCTGCATCACCTGTTCCTGGTACACCAGCACGCCGTAGGTGCTTTCGAGCGCGTTTTTCATAAGCGGATGGGCATAGCTCACATCTTCGAGGCCGTTTTTGCGGTGGATGAAGCTATCGGTCAGACCGGCACTGAGCGGACCCGGGCGATACAGTGCACCCATGGCGATCACATCGTTAAACTCCGTCGGTTTGAGCTCGCGGAGGTAGCGCTTCATACCGGAAGATTCAAACTGGAATACGCCCGTAGTGTCACCGCGGCCCAACAACGCGAACGTATCGGGATCATCAAGCGGAATTGAACCCAAGTCTATATCCTGGCCGTCCACACGCTTGATAATACGCAGGGCGTTCTTGATGATGGTCAAGTTGGAAAGGCCCAAAAAGTCCATCTTGAGCAGCCCCAGCTCTTCCACCTGCCCCATTGGGAATTGCACGGCCACCACACCCTTTTGGGCCATTTCTAGCGGCAGATAGTTCACCAGCTCTGACGGTGCGATCACCACACCACAAGCGTGCACACCGTGGCTGCGTACCGTGCCTTCCAGTGCAATAGCCATGTCTATGACCTGCTTGGAGATCTCGTTGGTTTCGTAGTCGTGTTTGAGGTCGGGGTCATTTACAATGCTCACCTTGAGTGGAATATGTCGGCCCTGCACCGGCTGTGGTATGAGCTTTGCCAAGCGATCGGCCTCGCTGTACGGCACCTGCATCACGCGGGCCACATCACGCACAGCGGCACGGGCAGCCATCCGGCCAAACGTTACGATGTTACTCACGCGGTCGTGGCCGTATTTGTCGGCACAATATTGGATAACTTCGTCGCGACGTGTGTCCTGAATGTCAACATCAATATCGGGCATGCTGATACGGTCTGGGTTCAAGAAACGTTCGAACAGCAAGCCGTACTTGAGTGGGTCGAGATCGGTAATGTACAGCGCATAGGCGATGATGGAGCCAGCCGCACTACCACGTCCCGGCCCAAAGATAATCCCCTGGTCTTTGCCCCAGTTGATGAAGTCCTGCACGATGAGCATGTAGCCGTTAAAACCCATGCCATCGATGACACCGAGTTCGTATTCGGCCCGCTTCAGCACATCCTCTGGCAAGCCTTCTTTTATTTGCTCAATCGTGAGGTCGGTTGCCGCCCCGCGGTCGATGTCAGCATAGCGCTCCGCCAAACCCCGGTAGACTAGCTTGTCTAGGTAACTTTTTTCGTCCTCACCCTCTGGCACAGGGAACTTTGGGATGAGTATTTTGCCCAGCTCGATGTTCACATTGCAGCGATCGGCAATAGCCTTGGTATTGGTAATAACTTCTGGGTGATCTGCACCCCAACGCTTGATGATATCGTTTGGATCCTCAACGTGCAGTGGGTAGTCCTTAAGGCTCATGCGCTTTTCATCACTCAGAAATGCACCAGTACCTACACACAGCAAGATTTCGTGCGCGTCTTGGTCTTTGTGCTGCAAATAGTGGGCATCGCAGGTTACTACAACGGGGATGTTGAGCTCCTTGCCAAGCTTGAGTACTTGCTCGTTGATCCTCCGCTGTTCGGGAGAGTGCAGCGGGTTGTCTGGGTGACCGTGATCTTGAATCTCCAGGTAGTAGCGATCGCCAAACACGCCCTTGTACCAGCCGGCAATCTCCTTGGCTTTGGCAAAATCTTCCGTCTTGAGCGCATCGCCAACCTCGCCACCCATACAGGCACTGAGTGCGATGATGCCTTCGTTGTACTGTTCCAGCAATTCGTGGTCGATACGCGGGAAGTAATACACACCGTGCAAGTTGGCGGTCGTGCTCAGCTGCATCAGATTCTGCCACCCTGTGTTGTTCATGGCAATCAGGATGAGGTGATAGCGGTTTTTATCCTTCTGCGGATCCTTGTCCGTGTGGCGACGAGCTGCCACGTAGGTTTCGATACCAATGAGCGGCTTGATCTCTTTGCTGGTGGCTTCTTTATAAAATTCTATGGCACCAGAGAGCGTCCCGTGGTCGGTCATGGCCACCGCTTCCATACCCGATTCTTTGGCAAAGTTAATAAGCTCGGGGATTTTTGTTAATCCGTCGAGCAAGCTGTACTGCGTGTGGTTGTGCAAATGCACATAATCTGATGGCTTTAGCGCTGCCATAGGTCACTCATTACCCCCATACTTTCTATAAATAGTATAGCGCAAACCATGCCCTGTTTCTGTACGCTACCCCAACAATTACAACAAAAACCAAAGTAGTTAAGCCCCCACCGCAAATGAAAAATGCCGAGCGAACAACCAACTCCAGTTCATCCCCACTCAGCAAACAATAAACAATAAACAGGGCTTCAGTTCACCTCCACCGATATGCAGCCATAGGCCCGGCCATTCGGAAGGTTCCCGGCTGAGGTGTTTGTGAAGACTACGATACCTCGCCGCTAGGCGAGACGATTCGACATGTTTGCAGGTCCATCCAGGACCAAGTTGTCGAATCGGTTGTAGTGCTTCACAACAGCTCACCGAGAACCTGGAGTCTGGCCGGGTGGTTTTGGTTACTTTTGGCAGCAAAAGTAACGTGTCATGGAGCGAAGACAATAATCTTTGAAACAGGTGGTGGTTCGTGCGATACCTCCAAAAACAGGGAAGATCTCTCCGCTTTGGTCGAGATGACGGGAGAGGGAGATAGGGTTACTTGCGAAGAAAGTCGCGGAGATGCTCAATGGCTTTATTGGCATCCGCAATAGCATTCCTAAGATCCTTGTCGCTAGCCTCACCCTCATGCAAGGTACTCAGCACTTCACGTGCCTTCTGCCTGGCATCGCGACCCCTATCAAGGGCGCTGTTTACTTCTTTGCTGTTGCGAAACGAGGCCACACGGTCGCCGACTTCGTCGATAAGATCAGAGAGCTCAGTGTGCAGTTTTTTGAGCTCCTTTTCGGCAGCAACGTAGGTTTCCTCTGCCTTGTTCTTGATGGCCGCCCGAGTTTCTTTACCGCTCTTGGGCGCGGTAAGTATGCCCGCCAGGTAACCCACGAGTGCGCTCAAAGCAGCCCCGAGGGCCAGCTTCTTTACCAGACCTTGCTTCTCTTCTTGATGTGACTTAAACATAGCTAGTCCCTGCCTTTCTTATTAGCGAGCGTGGTAACAAACTTCAGCAACATACGTACCATCCCCACCGCACCAGCATTCTGGCGTAAGGCCTCGCCCAACGCTTCGGCGCTATCCACCAGATGCTCCCCCTTGGCGACGACCAGTCGCAAGCTCTTTAGGAGCTTCAACACCAGGCTGATAGCAATAATGGACAATATAAGAAACAGTGCGAGCAGACAGCTCAGCACGATAACCAAGATATCGAATGTTGTATTCATACTCTCAAATATAGCACAACCAGTGCCGAGCACAGTAGTCAAGTTTCTAACAAGCTGCCTCAGATCTCAGCACGCCACCGCCGTCTCGCCCCTTGAACCGAGTTCATGGGCGAACATAATAGGAAGTGCTAGTCGGCAAGCCGGGTACGCAAGTACTCACGCAGTTCGGGGCCAAGTTCTTCGTGCGCCAAGCCAAAATCCATGACCGTTTTTAGATACTCAAGCTTATCACCGGTGTCGTAGTAAGTACCGTCCTGGATTTGCTTGGCATAAAAGGTGCGGCCATCGTCAATCATAGCTTGCATCACCGGCTGGATCATCAGCTCGCCGTCGCTATGCAGTTCGGCATACTTTTCTAGGTAGGAAAAGATGTCGGGCATAAGCAAATAGCCACTCACACTGGCCAAATTCGATGGCGCCGCCGTCTTGCCCGGCTTCTCAATGATACGCTCAACCCGTAGCAGTCCCTCTTCTACGGCTTCACCGGCAACAATACCATAGCGATTGTATTCGCTATCTTCGGTAACAGTCTTGCAGGCAAATGCACCGGCGCCTGTTCTTTCGTACACCGAAATCAGTTGGCTGGTACGCCCTGGGTTGGCTACAAAAAAATCATCAGCAAAAGTGTAAACAAACGGTTCATCACCTATCAGATGTGCCGCATCCATGATGGGAGTAGCATTGCCATAGGGGCCTTTTTGCCGCAGATAGATAAAATTGGCCATGCTGGCAACAGCTTCCAGCTCATCGATATAGTGCTGCTTGTTCTTACCGCCGCTGCGTAAGTTGTTGAGCAGGTCTTCGTTTGGCAGGTCAAAATGGTCTTCGATAGCCCGCTTGTTGCTACTCCCCACAATAATAATGTCGCGGATGCCCGCTTCCACCAGCTCTTCCACAACGTATTGGATAATGGGCTTATCGATCAACGGCAGCATTTCCTTGGGCATAGCCTTAGTCTGCGGCAAAAACCGCGTGCCAAACCCCGCCGCTGCTATCACTGCTTTGGTAACTTTAGTCATTAGCTTCTAGCTCCTTTTGGATTGTCATAAGTCATACGCATTTCCATAGTCCTCCAACCTCCATTCCACTTCGCTCGCACAGGCCATAAGCTGATTGCTCAGCTTCTATGGTACCAAACTATGAGCTTGCGTGCGGCTTCTTTTGTGACCGTGGTCTTTGAGAGCTTGCTCATATTGGGCTTCGTACTGTGCCATGATGCCCCGGTAATCAAACTGTTTTACATACTCCAAGCCCCAAGTGCGCCACAGGTCCCGCAGGGGTTCGTTATCGAGCAGCAACTCTAAGCGCCGGGCAAAGTCACGAGCGTCGTACGGGTCAACCAGAGAGAGCGCACCCTTGCCCTGCATCACACCTGCATAGCCAGGATTGTTGCCGGCTACTGTGACCAGGCCCGTAGCCATGGCCTCAAGCAGTACCAGTCCAAAGCTTTCGCCAAACATGGCTGGCGAACAGAACAGATCAGCCTCTGCCAGCAATCGCAGTTTGGTGGCGTTATCGACAAAGCCCAGGAATGTTACGCCATGCAGCCCCAGCTCAGCCGCCTGCGCTTCGAGTTTGGTGTGGTCGGGGCCAGAGCCAGCGATTATAAGTTCCACGTCGTCGCGACCACGCGAAAGCAGCGCGAATGCATCCAGCAAATATTTAACCCCTTTGCGATACTCCAAGCGCCCCACAAACAGTATCTTTTTGCGCGCTCCTGGTGCGGTTCGCTTCACCGGCCGGAATGTTTCCAGGTCAACTCCATTGGGTATGTAGTGCAGCGGCCGATCGGTCAGTGTGCGAACGTAATCAGCTGCCGCCTCGGACCCAACCGTTAGCTCGTCCAGATCTTTTAAGATACCGCGGAGATACGGCGTCACCACCTTGGCCACCGTCTGGCTCATGAGCGTTTCAGGCAGCTTGGCATGAAACGTCGCCACATTCACGCTGGTACTGTGGTCTAGCAACTGCTTGCCAATCACCGGTATGCCCGGCTCGTGGAAATGCAGAATGTCGAACCGCTCGGCCTGGAGCATTTCGCCAACCGCTTCGTTATCGTAGTTGGTCGTGAACGATGCCAGCGTATGAGTAGGCGAACGGAAGTCGGTAACTTTGCCCGCAAACAGCATGTGCGACAAATCTAATCCGCTGACATCTTTTGGCCGGCCAGTGATGATCTTCACCGTGTGCCCGCGTTTGCTGAGCCCAACTTGCATGTCTTTGACGATTTCTATAACCGCGCCACCACGGGACATGTTGTAGGGGCAAATCAGGCCAATTTTCATATGTTGCCCCTTGTGTGAAACGCTGTGAGCAACGTCAAGGCTACAGCCCTAGTTGCTTTTTGATGAGATCGGTAGCTAGGGCGGGATTGGCCTTGCCCTGGCTCAGTTTCATCACTTGGCCTACCAGGAAGCCGATGGCTTTCATTTCACCGTTCTTTACGTCTTCGGCAGCTTTGGCGTTTTCGGCCAGCACTTGGGCAACTATTTTGGCGATTTCACCTTCGTCGCTCACCTGCAGCAGGTTCTTTTCGGCCGCAATGGCTTCGGGGTCTCTGCCGGTTTTGAGTACCTCTGCCAGGACTTCTTTGGCGGCGGTGGAGCTAAGTTTGTTGTCTTCAACCATTTGGCTCAGCTGAATTAATTGAGAATCATTAGACTGGATTCCAGCCGGAGCCTGCCCTGAACTTGCTTCGTGGGCTGGAATGACAACATCCGAATCCTGGTCTTCTACCTGCGGTTGGAGCAGCCAGAAAGCGACGCGTTTGGCGTGTGACGCACCTGCAGCCTCGTAGACGCGTTTGACGGTCATAGCAGTATCTGGTACGGCTACAATGTCGCTGGTGACTTTGGCGTCAAGACCTACTTCGGACAAGATACGGCGATAGTCATCGGGAAGTGCCGGCATAGCGGCTTTAATTTCATCGATATAGCTCTGTTCGAGCACAATTGGCGGCAAGTCCGGGTCAGGCATGTAGCGATAATCGTGAGCTTCTTCTTTGGCACGCTGGCTAAAGGTTTTCTGAGCCGTGTCGTCCCAGCCGCGAGTTTCCTGCACGATCTTTTCACCCTTTTCGAGCTGTTCAATCTGCCGGTCCACTTCGTACAGCACCGCCTTTTCAACACTGCGGAAACTGTTAAGGTTCTTGGTTTCGGTGCGCGTGCCCAGCTCGCTGGTTTTGCTCACCGACACGTTGACGTCGAAACGCATGTTGCCGTAGTACAGGTTTGCCTCGGAAACGTCGGCATATTTCATGCGCAGCCATAGCTCACGGGCGTAGGCTTTGGCTTCGGCCGCGGAGTGCATGTCTGGCTCGCTGACGATTTCGAGCAGCGGTGTGCCGGCCCGGTTGAGGTCCACCAAGCTATAGTCCGCACCGGCCGGGTGAGTGCTTTTGCCGGCATCGGCCTCCATATGGGCACGAGTTATGCCGATAGTTTTCTTTTCGCCGTCGACTTCAACGTCTATCGAGCCACCGAGCACAATTGGCTCGTCGAACTGCGTTATCTGGTAGCCCATGGGTAGGTCAGGATAAAAATAGTGCTTGCGGTCGAACTTGCTGAACTTTTGTGGTTCGCTGCCGAGCGCAAACGCAGCACGGCAAGCCAAGTTCACAGCTTCCTTGTTGAGCACCGGCAGGCTGCCAGGCAAACCGAAATCGATGTGATTCACCAGTGTGTTTGGCGCGGCTTCGCGGGCATCGTTATCAGCACCACTAAAAAGTTTCGTCTTGGTCTTGAACTGCACGTGGCACTCTATGCCAATGGTAACGGTGTATGAGTCGCGCATCTCTTTCGTAATCATACCTTCTTCTCCTCTTGAGTAGCGTGCAGTATGCAGTATGGGGCATGGGATGGGGCACAGCCCATGCTACCTGCTACATAACCCATACTACTCATAATGCCCCCAGGTCTTTCAGCGCGCCGCGGATGCCAATGAGCGCTTCTTTGACGTTCTTTTCGGTAAGGCTGACATTGTTTTCGTGCACCAGGCGGTTGCGTAGCTTGTGGCCGTACCAGACTTCGTCGTTGCTGCTGATATCACGCTGGGCGCTTACCAAGCGCTCGCCCATGGTTTTACCCTTGTACTTGGAGCGCTTGAGCGCATCGTCGAGTAGCTTATCGGCATCGATGACGGCCAACGGCCAGGTGGATTTATCTTTGCAAAGTTTCTGCAACGTCTGCCAGCGCTCTTGGTAATAAACTTGGTCGAGCTTTTTTGGTTTGCGGCGCAGCAAAAAGCCAGTGCCAAAAACCAGCACAAGCAGGACCACCACTGCGGCTATCGCCAGGTATGTTTCGTTCACGCCAGAATCTCCTCAGTCGCACGTGCCATTGCCAGTAATTCGCGGTCCGCTCGCTGCGGGGCTATTAGCTGTAGACCCACAGGCAGGCCGTCGCTGACTCCACAAGGTATGCTAATAGCCGGTACGCCCACTAGGTTGATAGCTACGGTCATAACGTCCGCCAGATACATTGCCAGTGGGTTGTTGGCATTCTCGCCAATTTTGAACGCGGTAGTAGGCGCTACCGGACCAACGAGAAAATCAACCTGCTCGAATGCGGCTGCCGCTTCCTGGATCAATTTGGTACGTACCGTCTGGGCCTTCTTGTAATATGCATCGTAATAGCCACTGCTAAGCACGTAGGTGCCGATCATGATGCGACGCTTAGCCTCTTTGCCAAAACCGATCTCACGCGATTTCGTGTAGCTTTCGTCTAGGTTTTGGGCGTCACCGTAGCTAAAGCCGTAGCGCTGACCATCGAAACGGCTCAGGTTGCTGCTGACTTCTGCCGGACATAAAATGTAATAAACGGCCAGCGCAAGTGGCACTGACGGCAGGCTGACCTCTGTTATTTCGGCGCCGGCATCTCGTAGTTTCTGTATAGCTTGTTCGACCGGACCACGAACACTATCGGCTAGGCCTTCGCCCATGTACTCTTTTATGACGCCGACTTTTTTGCCCCTTAGATCGCCTGCAGGTGCAATGTAGCCAGCCTCATCGCGTTCTATAGTGGTACTGTCTAAGTCGTCTTTACCTGCCATAACATCTACGACCAGTTCGGCGTCCGCTACATTGGCGGCAAAAGTACCAACCGTATCCAGACTACTGCCCATGGCCACTATCCCTGAGCGGGACATAAGACCGTAGGTGGGCTTGTAGCCGACTATACCCACAAAGCTAGCCGGCTGACGAGTAGAGCCGCCCGTATCAGTGCCCAGTGCGAATGGCACGAGCTGGAGTGCCACGCTAGCCGCAGAACCGCCAGAAGAACCACCTGGCACGCGCGTGGTGTCATGAGGATTTAACGTAGTGTAGAAATCAGAGTTCTCCGTGCTGGCGCCATGCGCGAAGGCATCAAGATTAGCTTTTGCTACACAAATTGCGCCTTCGGCCTCAAGTTTTTCTATAACAGTAGACTGATAGGGTGCATCGAAGCCTTTCAGAATGTTGCTGGCGGCAGTGGTATCAGCACCAAACACTAAGAAGTTATCTTT
>Ga0268266_10006980_pt1 | contig 10268 bp, 7 predicted proteins | sample KBSS13metaG_FD_190356 | JGI IMG/M metagenome (GOLD analysis project Ga0268266, IMG submission 190356) | Switchgrass rhizosphere microbial communities from Kellogg Biological Station, Michigan, USA - KBS S1-3 metaG (SPAdes) (version 2) | ecosystem: Host-associated > Plants > Roots > Rhizosphere >... | reverse complement strand
GAAACCCAGCGTCTGCAAGATGGTGGTCGATTCCAAGCCGAGCTTATTCGTGGTTCATGTCGATCCCGCTGTCATCCGGCCGTGGGCCAGCGAACCCTATTTTCCGGTCCTCAAGCGGCTTTCCGCCCAGGGACTGACAAAGGGCACCATCGTGCTGGTGATCGAGCGGCGGCGCTCCATCGTCATCCTGCCTGATCGCGAAGTCGATCTGGGCGTGATCGGCCCTGACGCCCGCATTGCGATGGAGCGCGTGCGGACGCCGCAGGGATTGCAATGGCGCCCACGGGTGATGGCTGAGGCGGAAAGCGGCGAGACGTGACCGGCGGCGCTTAGCGACAGCGTAGCGGCGCGACGGGCCGGTCTCGCGCTTCACCAAAAAAAAACGGCGCGGGATGTCTCCCGCGCCGTGGCAGTTCCAAACTGTCTTAGTCTTCGAATCTCACACCGATGCGGTAGGAGCGGCCGATACAGTCATAGGTTTGGCAGCTCGTGCCGCCACCGCCGATGGTGGGAATATTCGGCGGCGGTGCGTCAAAGGCATTGTCGATCGCGCCATAGAGCTGGATGTGATCGTTCCAGCGATAGGAACCACGGAAGTCGCCATAGATCACCGCCGGCACGGCGTTGTTGTCGATGCTGACAAAATTACTCTGGTTCTGGGTCAGGTTGTTGGTGAGCCGCGCCGAACCGATGATGCGGGCCTGGCCGGTCACCGACCACGCACCTTCGGTATAAGTGTCCGAAAGGGTGACGTGGAATTTGGGCGTGGTGAAGCCGTTCAGGGGATTGAGCGCACCGTCACCGCTGACCGCACCCGCACCGTCCACCGTGATGCCGTCTGGCGTGGTTCGGGTCTTTTCGTCGGTATAGTTGCCCACCACATGCCAGCTCAAGGTGCCGTCGAACAGGTCGTGGAAATAGTCGATCTGGAAATCCAGGCCCGACACAGTTTCCCGGTTGGCATTCACCGGCCCTTGATAATAGCCGTTGAAGTCGCCGGGATTGATGGAGGCGAAGGTCAGGCCCCCGATCAAGGCAGACGGATCTTGGCCGTTGCCGTCAAGTTCCGCCGTCCGTGTTCCATCAGACTTCAAAGCACCCTGGCCGAAGAAGACGAACTTGCAATAGGCCGGATTCTTCAGGACGGCGCACTGATTGAAGATCAGCCCGCCCGACGGCGAGAAAATGCCGCCATGCAGGGTGATCGAATACCAGTCGAACGACATCTGCAGGTTTTCGATCCAGTGCGGCGTCAAGACGATACCGCCCGACACCGTGGTGGCCTGTTCCGGCACCAAGAGGGGGTTACCCGCCTGGAGCTGGCGGACCTGGAAGGTTGGGCTGCCTGGTGTCGGCGGATATTGCACCCCCGACTGGGTGCTGACCAGGATGGGCGAGAACAGTTCGCCGATACCCGGGGCCCGGATGTCCGAAGACAGGGTGGTGCGCAGCTTGATGTCCTCATTAAGCTGGCTGGTGGCGCCAATTTTCCAGGTCTCCACCAAACCGCTGGTGGAATAGGACGTCATGCGGCCCGCGGCGTTGAGCTCCAGGGAGTCGACGAACTGGTTCTTGAGAACCGGGACCGTCACTTCCAGGAAGCCTTCCTGCACATTGTAGGCGCCTTTGCCGTACAGGCCGGTTGCGGGGTTCAGATCAGGAAACTGAGAGAAGTTTCCCGATTCCCACACACCACTGGCGCCCAGTTGCAGCGGATCGCGCTGATTGCGCTGCTGCTCCAACCGGTCTTCGACGCCCATGGCCACCGCGATCTTGCCGGCCGGCAGACCCCAGGGCAGCGTGCCCGAGGCCGAGATCGAGAAGACCTGCTGGTTCAAGCGGTAGAGCGCCTGGTCCGCGACGGCGTCATTATAACGGCCCGGTGCGACGTAGTTGAGCGCCGCCTGACTGGTGACGCCTTCTCCGAACAGATTGAGCGGCACGCAGCCCGGCGCCAAGCCGCCGCCCTGAAGCACCTGGAAACCGGCCGCATTGGTGGTGGTGCCATAAGCGGTCGATGTCAGAGTGGAGCGGCAGGCGATGCTGCCGACCTGCGGGATCGGCACGCCGGCAGCCGTCAAGATGCTCCTGACCTGCGTCGCCGTGGTGGCATTGCCGCCGCCCAAGGAATTGGGGCCGGTCGCCGTAACCACCACCGCGTCCACCGCATTGTTGATGTTGGTGCTCATGGTGTTGTAACGGGCCCATTGCCGCTCGCGCACCGAGCTGTTTTGGGCATAGGCGTTCCACGACCAGTCCTCGCCGAAGATGTTGAAGCCGCCGGTCAGGGTGAAGACGCCGCGATACAGCTGGCGATAGTTCTGGATGTAATTCTGCCCAACCGCCTTGGACAGGTTGTAAAACGAGACGTCCTTATGATTGAGAAGATTGCCCATGGCCGTGCTGCCCAGCGTCAGGGTGGGAATGCCCTGGGCGATCATCTGCTGGCGGATCGAGTCCGGAATGAAGGCGTTATCCGCCTTGATGGTATAATTTTGCGCCCGCCCGTTATTGGCCTGGTTCTGCTCCGCGTTCCAGCCATAATTCAGCATCAGGGACGCGGTGATGTCGTCGGTGAGCTTGTAGCTGGTATAGCTGAACAGATTGTAGTTGTGATACGGCACGCCGGTGAGCGGCGCATTTTGCACGGCCGTGTCCACATTGGCCGAACAATTATAGCAATTGCTGCCCGACGTGACGCCGTAATTGAACGGCACAGCCTGGGCATTCGGTCCCACGAACTGGATACCCTTCAGCGCATTGGCGGCCGCCAGCGAGGTCACACCATTGACGCCAACGGTTCCGGTGCCCGCTGCGCTGCCTGTGATCAGGCCGCCATTGGTGAAGGATGTGGTGAAGGTGCTGCTGGGTGTATGGCACAGCGCGTTGGCGGCGCCGCCATTGACCAGGGAGCAGGGATAGAGCGCCCGTGAGACATGATCGTTCCACTTGCGGCTCCAGTTATACATCGCGTCCGGGCTCATCGTGTAGTTGGCCGCGAACTCGGTATGGCCACGATCGCCCAGGAAATCGGTGCCGAAGGCGGCTTCGATCTTGTAGCTCTTGTGATCGTTGTGAGAGCTGTTGCCGAAGGTCGCGTTGGCCTTGAAGCCGCTGAAATGCTTGTTGATCACCAGGTTGACGACACCGGCCACGGCGTCGGAGCCCCAGGCGGCCGAAGCGCCGCCCGTCACGACATCCACGCGCTCGATCATGGTGCTGGGGATGGTGGAAAGGTCCACGCCGCCGATCGCCGGCGGGCCACCCGAGTTCGGGTTGGAGGTGACGATGCGCTGGCCGTCGAACAGGACCAGGGTGCGCACCACGCCAAGGGCGCGCAGATCGATGGTGTCGAGACCGGCGTCGCCTTGCGAGGCGTTACCGGAATGCGAACCGTTGCCCGGCGAGTCGCCTCTGCCGCCGACGGCGGGGAGTTCGCGGATGGCGTCACCGAGACTCACCTTGGCGTCACGGTTCAGCTGTTCGACGCCGATCACGGTGACGGGGGTGGGCTGGTCATAGCCCTGAATCTGAATGCGGGATGCGGAGACCGTTACGTTTTCAGTTTGCGGTTCTTGCGCTTGGGCAGTCGACGCGATGGCTGCCAGCATGGCCGCGGCCGAGCCGCCGAGCATGAGCTTTTTGCACAGATAATCCATAGGCCCCCCTAAAGGCGTGTTTGTTGTTGTGTAAGGTTAGGTACGCGTCTCCTCAGATCCCTCAGTGCGGCTTTTTGTTGCGCCGTTTTCATCATCTCGCCGCAAAACGACTCCGGCCGTCAAGGGTCATTCCATGCCCCACCCCCCATCGTCCGTACACGATCCATATTTTTCAGGCTTGTATACGCGCTCGCCCCATCCTGCCTCCCTTGGGCGTTCTGCGGCGCACCCATTTGTCTGACAAACCAGAAAGCCCGGCTAACCCGAGGGGTTTGTGGACGAAAGCCCATTTAACGCCTGCCACTCCGTCGCGGCTGATATTGCGTCGCACCAATCCATCCGGCAGCACCTGTGACCCAAAAACAAAGGCTGGCCAATTTCTTCGCAGCACAAACCTTAAACCCTTGCCGCCAAGCCCCAATTTTCCGCTAGGCTCGCGGCCGGCGGGCAAATGTGAGCGTAACCATGCGAATCCTGACGGTGTTTGCGGCGGGCAGGACTTGGATGAGGATATGATCAGCGATCTTGCCTTCATCGCGCATGGCGAGCGCCTGCTTTATCTGGTCTTGTTTCAAAAGCCATGACCGCCAGCGCCCCCGCCATCCCTCAATCCATTGCCCTGGCCTGGCAGTTGCTCCAGCAAGGCAAGCCCGCGGCCGCCGATGAGATCGTGCGACCGTTGTTATTGGCAGGCGTCACGGGCGACGAGCTGGTGCCGCTGGTCGGGGCCATCAGGCTGCAACAGGGGCGTTTTGCCGAAGCCGCGCCGCTGTTCGAACGGGCGCGCGCGCTTCATCCCGGCGAGGCGCGATTTGCCTTTCTTCACGGCACGGCGCTGGCCGGTATGAGCCGGTTCGAGCAGGCCGTGTCCGCCTTCCAGGCAACCATCAGGCTGCAACCGAATATTGCGGATCCCTATCTCGCCGCGGGACAGGCACAGCGAAAGCTGGGACAATTCGAGGAAGCCCAAAACACCTACCGCAAACTGCTTCGCGTGCTGCCGGACAATGTGGATGGTTACATCGCACTGGGTTCAGTCCTGGCGGAGATTGGGCAATTTGCGCAAGCCGAGGCGCCGCTGCGGCGAGCCTTGCAGCATGCCCGCGATCCCAAGGTCCAGGCCGCCATCCATAACAATCTGGCCATCGCGCTGAGCAGCCAGAACAAGCATGCCGAGGCGCTGGAGAACCTGGAACGCACCCAGGCCCTGGCGCCGGAATTGCCGGATCTGGATCAGCGACGCATCGACCGGCTTTCTCAACTGGGCCGCTATGAAGAGTGCCTGGTTCTGTACCGCAAGCTTCTGGATCGCACGCCCGCCGACGTGCAACTGCACAAGGCCTATAACAGCCTTCTCTACAGGCTGGGGCGCATGGACGAGTTTCTTGCCTCCTATGATCGGGCGCCGCAGACGCGCGAGATCCTGCTGGGAAAAGCCCGCTTCCTTTCCCTGCAGAAACGCGGCGACGAGGTGGACGCCATCTACAACACGCTTCTGGCGCGCGATCCGCTCGACAGCGCGGCGCTTTCATGCCGAGCCGACAATCTGATGGCGAGCGGCCGCAACCAGGAAGCCCTGGCGATCTTCGAGAGCGTGCTGGCCCGCCCGGGCGCGACTCCCGGGGTTTTCAGCGCCGCGGCGAGCGCCGCGCTTTTGACCGGCGATCCGCAGAAGGCGGAATTTTTCTGCCAATCGGGGTTGCGGCTGGCCCCCTTCGACCAGACCTGCCTGGCGCTTCTGGGCACATCGTGGCGACTTAAAGGTGATGAGCGCGACGAAGCTCTGAATGGCTACGACCGCCTTATCCGTGTCTTCGATCTCGAGCCGCCGGATGGCTTTTCCGACATGGAAAGCTTCAATGCCGAACTCGGCGCCTACCTGGAGCGCCTGCATCCGCAAACCGATGCCTATCTGGAGCAATCGCTGTATGGCGGCACCCAGACCGAAGGCATGTTGTTCGGCGCCGGCCATGCCCTGGTGGAGAAAGTCCGCGTCCGGATCGAGCAGGCGATTTCCTCTTACATCGCCGAACTCAAGGTCGATGCGGGCCATCCATTCCTCGCCCGCCATAGCAGCAATTTCCGCTATGCCGGCGCCTGGTCCTGCCTGATGCGCGGCCAAGGCTTTCACACCAACCATCTGCACCCGGAAGGGTGGATCAGCTCCTGTTATTACGTGACGGTGCCGGGGGAAACGGACAATCCCCAAACCCACAATGGCTGGATCAAGTTCGGCGAACCCTCGCTGGCGCTGCCGCTGAAGAATCCCATTCGCCGCGCCGTGCAGCCTGTGCCTGGCCGGCTGGTGCTGTTTCCCTCATACATGTGGCACGGGACCGTCCCGCTTCAAGCCAACTCGCCGCGCACGACGATCGCCTTCGACGTCACAACGCGATAATCGCACACCGCCCGGCTAGGGCGGCGGCGGGCTGACGCAATTGAGCTTGTATGCCAATGTATAACGCTCTTCATAGCAGATGCGTGAGGGCACATTGCCCCGATGGAGCACGGCGCCGCGCGCGATCACCAGCCGTCCGGGACGGGGTGAAATGGCAAATTCGGCGTCCTCTTCATCGTTGTAATAGACGGTTTCGCCGCCCCAATCGGGCTGCCATTCCAGATTCGCGTAATAGAGCGCCGTAACATGCCGCTCATGGGGCGCACAGTCCCGGTGGATATAGTATGCATCCCCATAAACGCTGCAATTGACGTAGGCGCGCTGATCCGTGAATTGTTCGTTTGGGAACAGCATTTCCACGGTTTGCCGCAAACCGCGAAGAAAAGTGTCGGCGGCAATTGTATCGGGCGCAATGTCGCAAACCGCGACAAGGCCTGGCACGCCGACCCGGCTTTTTTCCGTTCGCACATAATGCATCGCTCTGACAAGGGTGCCGATCTTCTGCATCATCAAGGGTTCGACCATGCCGTCGCACACAAAAAGTTCGCGGCCGGCGATCATCGACTTGCGGATTTTGGGGTTGGTCATGTCTGCTCTAAGTGGCAACTCGCCGGTACTGTTTCAGCAGCTTGCCCCGATTGCAACGCCGGCAGGCTGGATCAGAGGATTGCAAAGCCATTGGCGCGGCCTGTCGCAAACACGATACGGCAAGCCGCATTCTCAAAACGGACAATTCCCAATCTCATCGCTGATAGGACAGCCTGATCATGGCGCCGTCCGGGGCCGGCGGCGAAGCGCCACCAGAGGCTCATCCCCCTTCCCGCATCGCAACAAGCGCGCAAACATTGGGAATTTACAGGCTTTCGCACGGCAGCCGGAGTACCTGAATTTGCGTTCATGCGCCGTTCATGCAGGCTCTGCGATTCTGCATGCAACGGAATCCCCGGCCATGGAGGCCAACATGAAACGCCAACTTCTCACCTACGGCCTGATCACCGGCGCGGCGCTGATCCTGCTGGGCGGCTGCGCATCCTATGATGACGACTATTACGGCCGCGGCTATTCCAGCGGCGGCGCCTATTACGGCGGGAGTTATTATGATCCCGACTATTACGGCTCGCAGTATTACGGCTCGCGCTATTACGGCCGGACCTATGTTCCGTATGGCGGCTATGGCGGGGGACACTATCGTGACCGCCATGACGGCGATCGCACTAGAGACCATGACGGGGATCGCGGCGACCGCCGCGGCTATAATCGCGGCGACACCAATCGCGATGTGAGCAGAAACCAGCCGCAGCAGAATACCCAGCCGTCGCAGCCTTCGGGCGGCGGCGGACGCGGCGGGCGTGATGGCGGTTCCAGCGACAGGTCAGGTGACCGCTCCGGCGACCGGTCCAGTGGCGGACCGGAAGGACGCTTCGGCCACCCCGGGACGCGCGGCAATCCGCTGTAGGACGTTGTCTCCTGCTATCGCCGACTAGCACTCAATGTCATTCCCGGCGAGGGACTGCACAAAGCTCCGCAGCGCGCCTCGTCACCGTTGCGCTTCGGGTGCAGGCCGGCATCCATGACACAATTGCGACAATGCGAGCGCGCAAACTGCAAAAAGCACTGGCCACATTACAGTCATTACAGTTGCTTACTACAAGATTAGTAAATTACTACTACATCTGTCATCTTACGCAACGCCTGCCCGGCCGGACAGCATCCGATGCATCCCGTAAAAGTCATCAGCCTGGAACGGTCGGTGGAGCGGCGCGCGGAGTTCAAACGGCGCAACAGCCATCTCGACTATGAATTCGTCCCTGCGGTCGACGGCCTGGCGCTTGATGTCGAGGCGATACGCGCCAGCGGCCTGTTTCAGGCCGGCCTGCCCTACAATGCCGGCGCCTATGGCGCGGCGCTGTCCCATTACGGCCTGTGGAATGAAGCCGTTCGGTCGGCGCGCCCGCTGACGGTGGCGGAAGACGACGCCATTTTCCGCCTGGATTTTTCCCAGACCCATGCCGCGCTGCTGGACGGCCTGCGGCCTGATTGGGATTTGGTGCTGTGGGGCTGGAACCTGGACTCCATCCTGGCCATGCAGCTGATTCCCGGCGTCAGCACCGCGATGTATTTCGATTATCTGCAACTGCTGGGAAAGATCGAAGAATTCCAACAATGCGCCGGCACGCCGCGCCTGTTCCGGCTGGACAAGTGCTTCGGCCTGCCCGCCTATTCCATCAGCCCGCACGGCGCGCGGAAACTTTTGTCCCAATGCTTTCCCCTGACCAGTTTCTCGCTGAACTTTCCGTTGCTGGGCGATATTCCCAATTACGGATTGGATGTCGCGGCCAGCCGCGTCTATGCCGGCACCAATTCCTTTGTCAGCTTCCCCCTTCTGGCGATGACCAAGAACGATCAGGTCATCTCGACGATCCAGAACACACCCTATCCTGGAGGCTGATCTGGAATTTGGCTTATAATGCCGCGATCCACGCCATTTCCTGGAGAGTTGCATGGCCGCGTCCCCGTCCGATCCCGCTTCCGGTCCCAACAAAGTCTGGTTCATCACCGGAACCTCGTCCGGCTTCGGCCGCGCCTTTGCTGAATATGCGCTGATCCGCGGCCATCAGGTGGTGGCCACCGCCCGCAACACCGAAACACTCATGGACCTGTCGGCCAAGGCGCCGGATCGCGTCATCGCCCTCAGCCTCGACGTCACCCGCGCGGGCGATGCCGAAAAAGCCATCGCCGCCGCTGTTGCCCGTTTCGGCCGCATTGATGTCCTGATCAACAATGCCGGCTATGGCCTGGTGGGCGCGCTGGAGGAAACCTCCGACGCCGAGCTGCGCGCCCTGATGGACACCAATTTTTTTGGCGCCATGGCCGTCACCCGCGCCGCGCTGCCGACCTTCCGCGCCCAGGGCTTTGGCGCAATCGTGAACATTTCCAGCATGGGCGGGCAGATGTCCTTTGCCGGCTTCAGCGCCTATTCCGCCGCCAAGTTCGCCTTGGAAGGCGCCAGCGAAGCACTGGCCCAGGAAATGGCGCCCTTCAACGTCAAGGTCCTGATCGTCGAGCCCGGCCAATTCCGCACCGATCTGGCGGGCGCCGGCATGCGTCACATGCCGCAGATGGAGGCTTACAAGGACAGTGTCGGTCCCACCCGCGTCTTCGCGCACGATATGCATCACACCCAGCCGGGCGATCCGGCCAGGGCGGCGGCGGCGATCGAAACCGCGCTGGACGCAATGGTCACGCCGCTGCGCCTGGCCCTGGGAAGCGATGCGGTGGACGCCATCAGGGGCCATGCGCAAACCTTGCTGGCCGACATGGCGACATGGGAGCAGGTTTCACGGGGAACCAGCTTCTGACGCTGTCACTTCGCCCGTTTGATGTGATGCGCCTCTTTTGTTTGCCGCCGGATTGGTTATCTCGTTGGGACAACAGACGGAGATTCCCCCATGTCCAAATCCATGACGGCCAAATCCACGACATATGTCAGCAAAACCATTCCCTCCCCCGTCGGCGACCTGACGCTGGTGGCCAGCGATGCGGGGCTTGCCGCAGTGCTGTGGGAAAATGACAGTCCCCGGCGCGTGCCGCTGACCATCACGGGCGAGGATCCCAAGCACCCCGTGTTGCGCGAGGCCGAACGCCAGCTCAAAGACTATTTTGCCGGCAAGCGCACCAGCTTCGACCTGCCGCTGGATTTCCACGGCACCGAGTTCCAGAAGCGGGTGTGGAAGGCGCTGCTGAAGATACCGTTCGGCGAAACCCGCAGCTATGGCCAGATCGCGCGCGCGCTGGGCAAGCCCACAGCCATGCGCGCGGTGGGCGCGGCCAATGGCAAAAATCCCATTTCGATCATCGCGCCCTGTCATCGCGTGATCGGCAAGGATGGCCAGCTCACCGGCTTTGCCGGCGGCCTCAAAGCCAAGGCGCATCTTCTGGCGCTGGAACAGCACGCCGCCTGATTGAACTGCCGGCGCGATGCGCACGAGCGCGTCGCGCCGGGGATCGGGGCATCTGCTTTTTCGCGCCAAACCCCTTCGCCGGGGATGCCCTGCGCGCAAGAATTTCAATTCACTGACTATTTTCCACTGACAATCTCTCAGCACTGTTCTGGCGCATTTGTCAGAAAGAGTGACTAGACATTGCCATTCACTCATGTCTATCTTGTCATGCAAGGTACCAACTCAGACATGACAGCTTGACCGAAGTCG
>Ga0268266_10006979_pt1 | contig 10269 bp, 7 predicted proteins | sample KBSS13metaG_FD_190356 | JGI IMG/M metagenome (GOLD analysis project Ga0268266, IMG submission 190356) | Switchgrass rhizosphere microbial communities from Kellogg Biological Station, Michigan, USA - KBS S1-3 metaG (SPAdes) (version 2) | ecosystem: Host-associated > Plants > Roots > Rhizosphere >... | reverse complement strand
CCTGTTCATCCAACCCGGCGAGAAGTCCGCGCGCTGGCTGCTCGGAGATAACCAGCATGTCATCGAGCCGACCGATCTCGCCGAAGGAGACAGCTACTCGAGCGACCGTCGGACGGTTGCGACGGCCGTTCTCGTGAAACCGCCAGAGGGCGAACGCGACGTCGAGGGAGGAAAGGTGCTGCTGGTCGATCCGCCAGGAAGACGCGTCGTGGACGCGGCCGTTGGCGTGAGGAAGATTCAGATGGCAGTCCTGAGGAACGACGAAATCACGTTGCTCTACGAACGCGACCGCCGCCTGGTCCTCGCAACGTTCGATGCCGGTACGTTCGCCAGACGCGGCGAGCAGGAAATCGAGGTGCCGTTGCTGAAATAGCGTCGCCGACTGCCGACTGCCGACTGCCGACTGCCGACTGCCGACTGCCGACTTATAATCCCGCCATGGACCTCAAAGATCTGCGAACCCTTCTCGACTATCACTACTGGGCCCGCGACGTGATCTTCGACGCGGTGGCCCCGCTGTCGCCGGAGCAGTTCACACGCCAGGTGGACAGCAGCTTCAAGTCCGTCCGCGACACCGTGGCGCATGTCTACGCCGCGGACTGGATCTGGTACACGCGCTGGCGCGGCGAGTCGCCCTCCTCGCTGATCGCGTACGAGAACTATCCGGATGTCGAATCCATTCGCAGCGCGTGGGCGGATCTCGAGACGAAGGTCCGCGCGTTGGTGGACGAACTCGGCGAGGCCGGCGTCTCGCGAGTCTTCGAATACAAGCTGCTCAGCGGCGCCAGCGGCGCGTCGCCGTTTTCGGAGATGCTCACGCACGTCGTGAACCACGGCAGCTACCATCGGGGGCAGGTGACGACGCTGCTGCGGCAGTTGGGCGCCCCGCCGCCGAAGAGCACCGACATGATCACGTTCTATCGGCTGCGTGCGTAAGTCGTGCAGGCCTTCAGGCCTGCGGCGAGCACAGCAGGGCTGACGCCCTGCACTACTTCCGCGCTGACGGCGTGAGCGTGGTTTCTTTCCGCTCGCCGTTTCTGGTGTAGACCACCTTTGCGGGCTGGCCGATTTTCAGGACGTCGAGCGCGTAGGTGTAGTCGTAGATGTTCGTGATCGTCTGGCCGGCGATCTCGACGATGACGTCGCCCTTCTGGAGTCCGGCCTGCTCGGCCGGGCCGCCGCCCACCACACCGCCGAGCAGCAGCCCCTTGGCATCCGACGCGTAGTCGGGAATCGTGCCCGTGAAGATCCGGACGCCGGTCCGGCTCGCGCCGCCCTGAGTCTGGGGTTCGACCTTGGTGAACGCCGGCGCATCGGTGAGCGCGTCCAGGCGCCGGATGATGGCTGCGGCGAAGTCCACGATCCGATCGAGATCCTCGTACTGGATCTTGTCGGCCGTGTCGCTGGGCTTGTGGTAATCCACGTGCGAGCCGGTGAAGAAGTTGAGGCTCGGGATGCTCGCCGTGTTGAACGTCTGGACGTCGGTCGGCTGATAGGGATCCGGCTGCAGGCGGAGATCGAATCCGGCCTTCACGTTCGCCTGCTCGATCAGCTTGTCCCATACAGGGCTCGACCCGCTCGCCTGGAGATTGAGCTTGTTGTCCTGCATGCGGCCGACCATATCGAAGTTGAGGTAGGCCTCGATGTCGGTCAGCGGGATCGGCGGCTTCGACGTGAACGCGGAAGACCCGAGCAGCCCGAGCTCCTCGCCAGACCAGAAGTTGAAGACCAGATTCCGGCGGCGCTTTTCCTTCGAGAACGTATCGGCGACGCCCAGCACCGCCGCGGTGCCCGACGCGTTGTCGTCGGCGCCGCCATGCACGCGTCCGGCTTCCTCTTTGGACGCGAGCGACAGGCCGTTGGCGCCGGATCCGAGATGGTCGTAATGCGCGCCCAGCGCGACCCACGGCTTGGGACCTGACGCCGGTGACGTCGTCGCAGGCAGATAGCCGCTGATGTTGCGACCGGTTCGCGTCTCTCGAACGACCGCGGCATGCACGCCGACCTCGACGCCGGACAACGCGAACCCCGCCACGTGCGGGTTGCCGGAATCGAGCGACTTCTGCGTTTCCGACAGCGTCTTCCCGGCGGCCCCCGTCGCGAACAGTGAGGTCGCGACCTTGTCCGTGACGCTCACGGCGAGAATCCCGGACCCGGCGATCGCGGTGTCGAATGTCATCGGCGCCAGCTCGCCGGCGTTCGGCGAGTGCGGCCCCGTGACGACGAGGATCGCCTTCGCGCCGTGCTGCCGGGCGGCCATCGCCTTGTACCGCAGGTCGGAATAGCGCGCCAGGATGGTGCGCGTCTTCTGATCCGCGTCTTCGGGAAAGTACCGCAGCACCAGCACGACCTTGTCCTTCACGTCGAGCGTGGCATAGCTGTCGTACCCGAAGTCCTGGCTGTCCGGCACGACGATGCCGTAGCCGGCGAAGACCACGGGCCCGCGCACGTCGCCGTTGTCAGAAAAGGAGAGGGCGCGCGCATCGGCCGCCGCGAAGGCCGCGCCTCCGGCGCTGACGGTCGACCCGCCGTCCCGCGTGCCTGCGGTGAACTCGAACGGTGAATCGAAGTCGCTGCGCCCGGGCAACGGCTTCGCGCCGATACGTTTCAACTCCGCGATGATGAACTGCCGGGCGAGCGCTTCGCCCTCGGTGCCCGTCATCCGGCCGCCGAAGCGTTCGGAGGCCAGCGTCTGCACGTACGTGCGGAGCCTTGTCGCGTCTGCTGTCGGGTGGGTGGCGGCCGCGGCCGACAGGGCGAACGCGAGCAGGAAAGTGCGATGTTTCATGGTTTCGTCCCGGACTTCTTCAGCGGCGCCTGCGTGATGGCCTCGAGCGCCTTCTCGTGATTCCACTGCGCGAGGAAGAGCTGGCCGGCGGACCCGCCGCCACGGGACGAGGTCCAGGCGAGCTGCCTGCCGTCCGGCGACGGCACCGGCAGTCCGTCGAAGCCCGCCGAGTAGGTCACGCGCACCGGCTCTTTCGTGCCCGCGACATCCACCATGTACAACTCGAAATTGTCGAACCCCAGCTTGTTCGACGCGAAGATGAAGTACTTCCCCGACGGGTGCTCGTAGGGCGCCCAGCTCATCGCGCCGAAGTTCGTGACCTGCCGCTGGTCGGTGCCGTCCGGCTTCATGGTCCACACGTCGGCGATGACGCCCGTCACGTCGAACCGCCGCCAGACGATGCGCGAGCCGTCGTGCGTGAAGAAGGGCCCCCCGTCGTACCCGGCCACATTCGTGAGCCGCCGCTGGCCCGAGCCGTCCGCCCTCATGATGTAGATCTCGGCGAAGTAGCTCGGATCGACCTCGAGCTGTTTTTTCTCCGTGTCGCTGAGCGCCCGGTTGTAGGCGTCGCGCATGGACGTGAACGCGATCCATTGCCCGTCCGGCGAGTAGCTGCCCTCGGCGTCGTACCCCCGGGCCGTCGTCAGTTGTGTGAGCTTGCCGGTACGGCCGCTGTGGACGTAGATGTCCATCTCGGGGTCGTAGTCCCAGGAGTAGCGGCGTTCCTTGCCCGAGGCGCGGAACGCGTTCTCCTCGTCCTGGTACTGTTTGGATTTCGGATCGCTGTGGGTGGACGCGAACTCGATGTCGCCGTCCGGACCCGGCCGGAAGAACGCGCAGGTGGTCTTGCCCAGGCCGGGTGAGATCCGCTTCGTGTCACCGGTTTCCAGATCGAGCGAGTAGATCTGGTAGAACGGATTGCCCGGTTCCCGTTCGCTCTGGAAGACGAGACGCTTGCCGTCGGGTGACCAGTAGCCTTCGCCGGCGCGCTTGCCCTCGACGGTCAGCCGCCGGACGCGCGACAGGAAGTCGCCCTCCCCGAAATCCGCCGACGCGGGTTGCAACGTGAATGCGGCGGCAATGGCGAGCGGCAGAACAGATCGCAGTTTGATCAGCATGGTGACAGGTGGCGTTTCGCATTATCTAACATGCGCCCGCCTCCGCCGCCGACAGGGCGACAGCAAGTGTCATAGGACAAAAAATGACAGTGTGTTCCGTTTAGTGGCACCCGCCAGTCAGGACTGAACACAAAACTATAAACAGTTGTATGTCAATGAGTTAGTGGCTTACGTGTCGCGAAATCGTCAAATTTTCATGGTTCTTTATAGGACATAGACGACGCAGGGGCCGCGCTGCTAGATATCCCGTAAGTTCCTTATCTGTCGCGAGATAGCCAACCGGCGGCGACGCCTTTTCGTCTGGCCGTCCCTTTGCACTATTGAGGTCGGCACATGACACTCGGCTCGCGGCAACCAGTCGTTTCGCTGACGGACGCGTCGGACATCGCGTGGGGGGGCCTGTAATGGACAAGCTCCCACTCGGCCGTCCGCACGACGTCACCGCTCCGCGAACCGCAGTCTCGGCGCCGGCCTCCACGGCGGTCGTGACGACCGACTGGCGCGACGCCCTTCCCGTCTTGACCGGCACGAACATCACGCTCCGCGAGATGCGCGTGTCTGATGCGCCCTCCCTCTTCGCGTTGCTGACGACGGAGGAAGTGGCGAGGTTCATTTCGCCGCCTCCAGGCACCGTCGAAGCGTTCGAGCGGTTCATCGTGTGGGCGGCGCGGCAGCGCGCGGCCGGCGCCTACGCCTGCTTTGCAGTCACGCTCGTCGACACCGATACGGCCGTCGGCATCTTCCAGCTCCGTTCGACCGAACCGGGATTCGGGACGGCGGAATGGGGCTTTGCGCTCGGCTCGCCGTTCTGGGGCACCGGCCTCTTCGAGAAGGGCGCGAGGCTCGTGATGGAGTTCGCGTTCGAGACGGTCGGCGTTCACCGCCTCGAGGCGCGCGCGGCCGTCAGGAACGGCCGGGGCAACGGGGCGCTGCGCAAGATCGGCGCGGTGCAGGAGGGTGTCCTCCGCAAATCATTCCTGCGCGACGGCGAGTACCTCGATCAGATGCTCTGGACGGTGCTCGACGAAGACTGGCGCGCCAAAGCCATCTGGGGCGGCGGCCGGATGATTCTTCACTAGCGCCTATTGCGGGTCGGCCGGCCGCCAACCTTGCGTTTCCCGATCCGCCCGCTTCTTGTCGGCCCAGGCCAGCGCCTCTTCGCCCGTTTCGAAGACGCGGGTCACGACGGGGTCGCCGTCGCTCGTCAGATCGATTTCGATCCCGTAGGGCGCGAGGCGCGCGCGGCAGGCCGCTTCGCGGCCGTCGCGGCGGAGGGTCCAGAGGATCGTGGGGACGTCTTCCATCAGGGCTTGCTGCCGAGCTGGCGGATCAGGTCGTGAGGGTCGAACGCAATGCTCGAAAAGGTAATCTTGCCGCCGCGGATTTCGATGAGCTCGCGAAACCGGATCGAGGTCTTGGCGCCCGACGCCTTGAAGACGCCGTAGCCGCCCATGTTGAAATCGCCAAGGTGCGTGCCGGTACCGACGATGTCCACCTCGCAAATCGTGTCGCCGCGCTGCTCGACGTGCTCGATGTGCATGTGTCCGTCGGGAAACGCGCGGACCCACTCGTTGACGAGGTCGAGGTAGCCCTGACGGCCGTGCCTGGTCTGTCCGAACGGCGGGTGCTCGAGGAGGCAGTCCTCCGCGAACAGGTCTGCGCCGTCGGCGAAGCGCCGCTGGTTGAAGCAGTCGTAGTGCTTGCGGATGAGGAGATGCGCTGCTGCCACGTGCGGGACAGTTACACAGCCTATCACGCCACTTGCCTTCCATGACCACGCCCGACACGCTCCGGAATCAGCCTCCTGCGGCCCGCGTCTTCGTGGCGGCCGTCGTGTCGGCGGGCGGCGCGCTGCTCATCGCGTCCACCTGGCGAGGGTCGCTCGAACATCCATTGCTGCTGAGCTCTCTGCTGCTGCTGTCGGCCTGCGCGAACACCATCAAGATCCCGCTGCCGGTCGGGCGGTCGGTGTCGTCGCTGTCGCCGGGCTTCGCGGTGAATTTCGGCTCGCTGCTCGTGCTGGGCCCGGGCGCGGCCGCCTGGGTGACCATGGCGGGCGGGTGGGCGCAGTGCACGTTCAACGTCACGGTGCGCAACCCGTGGTACCGGACCCTGTTCAGCGTGTCGTCGCTCGTGCTCTCGATGGAACTGGGCGCCCGCGTGCTCGCCTGGACCGGCGGCGCCGGCAGCCATGCGGGGCTCGTGGTGCCGTCCGTCGCGGCTTCCGCGCTCGCGTATTTCCTCTGCAACTCCCTCCTCGTCGCCACCGTCGTCGCGCTGTCCACGAGACGGTCGTTGCTGCGCGTCTGGGACCAGGAGTTTCTCTGGGGCGCGCCCAACTACTTCGTGGGCGCATTCGTGGCGGCGGTCACCGTCCGGGGTGTGGACGCCTGGGGGTACGGGACGCTCGCGCTGCTCGTGCCGTTGTTCCTGACGTACCGCCTCTACAACGTGTATCTGGGACGGATGGACGATGAGCGTCGCCACGTCCGCGAATTGTCCGCGATGCACCTGGCGACCGTCGAAGCGCTGGCGATGGCCATCGAGGCGAAGGACGCCACCGCCGGAAGCCACGTGCGGCGCGTCCAGTTCTACGCCACCGAGCTCGGCCGCGCGCTCTCCCTGCGTGACGATCTGATCGAGGGCGTGCGCATCGCGGCGCTGCTGCACGACGTCGGCAAGCTCGGCGTGCCCGATCACCTGCTGGCGAAGTCGGGGCCGCTCACGCCCGAGGAGTTCGCCCGCGTGTGCCGCTATCCGGAAATCGGCGCGGAGATTGTCTCGGCCGTGCCGTTTCCGTATCCGGTCGCGCCGTTCATCCGCCATCACCACGAGCGGTGGGACGGCACGGGTTATCCGGACATGATCGCCGGCGACCTCATTCCGCTGGGCGCGCGCATCATCGCGATCGCCGAGCGATTCGACGCCCTGCTCAGCGAGCGGCCGTACCGTCCGCCGCTGTCGCCGTCCGAAGCGATCGCGCACATCCGGCACGAGGCCGGTACGAGCCTCGACCCGCACCTGGTGGCGAAGTTCATCGAGATCCTGCCCGCCATCGAGGCGAAGGCCGGCGACACCGATCGGCGCGACCCCGTGCTCGACAACATCTCCGAAGCGCAGGGCGAGCTGTACGAACTGTTGGAGCGGGCGCGGGCCGAATCGCACACCGACGCCCTCACGGACCTGCCGAACCGCCGGTTCGTGGAAACCCATATGGCGCGCGAGCTGGCGCGCGCGCAACGGAGCGGATCCGGCCTGGCGGTCCTCGCGATCGACCTGAACGATTTCAAGATCATCAACGATCGGCTGGGCCACGGCGCCGGCGACATCGTGCTGAAGGCGGTGGCGCAGTGCCTGCGCCGGGGCCTGCGCCCGCACGACATCTGCGGCCGCCACGGCGGCGACGAGTTCGTGGTGGTCCTGTCCGGGGCCGCCTCCGAAATTGCGGACCTGAAGAGCGTCGAGCTGGCGCAGGCCGTGGACAGTCTCGCGATCGACGTGGGAAGCCTCGAGTCCCTGCGCGTCAGCGTCAGCATCGGCGCCGCCGTCTATCCCGCGGACGGAGTGACGTACGACGATCTGTTCGCCGCCGCCGACGTGCGGATGTACGAGAACAAGCTCCGCCTGCGCGCGCTCGCAGTCTAATTGCGATCGCGGCCACGTACGCGGCCACAGAGGCACGGAGGACACAGAGGATTATCTTTGAAGAAAAGATCTCTGTGCTCTCTGTGTCTCTGAGGCACGTACGTGATCAGAATGTCACGCGAACGCCGAGGTGCACCGCCGTCGGGGGCTGGATGGCGGTGATGTAGCGGAATTCAGGACCCGTGACGACGCGCTCTTCGACCTCGTACCCGAGGTTGAACAGGTTGAACCAGTCGAGGATGGCGTCGATCCGCGCGCGCCCGGCAGAGAAGCCCTTCTGCAGCCGCATGTCGAACGTGCCGGTGAAGCTGAAGCGCGCGTCGCCGGCCGGATATGCGCGCACGAAGTCGGTCCCCTGGTTGAGATCGGGCACGACGGTGACGCGCGAAAAGGGCTGACCGTCCTGATAGCGCGCGATGAGGCCGATGTTCACGCCGTGCGCGAAGCGATAGACGGATGCCAGCTTGATCGTGAACGCGCGATCGAAGAACAGGCGCCCGCGCGCGTCCGTGTTCGCGTTGGGATCCGTGAACACCTCGCCGGCCAGGCCGGGATCGTTTTCGTCCGCGTGGAAGCCTCTGTTCGCACCCAGGCCCTCGGTCTGGCTCGCGGTCGCGCCGAACAGGAACGTCCACGGCCCCGTCGCGATATCGCCGCTGAGGACGACGCCGCTGAACGTCGCGGCCTCCGCTGACGCGTTGTTGGTCAACAGGTACTGATCGCGGCCAAAGCTCGACGGCAGGCGGTTGTAGACCGGCAGCAGCACGTTGCCGCCGTCAGACGCCGGCCGGCCATCCACAATCGTCGAGAGGCTGTAGCTCGAGAGGGGCACGCCCGTGTTCAGCAGATCGATCCGGTTCTGCTGGCGCTTCATGACGCCCGCGAGCCGCACCCGCATGCCCGGCATGGGGCGGGTCTCGGCACCGACCGTGAATTCATCGGTGGTCGGGCGATTCAGTGACGGGTCGATGGCGCTGAAGGCCGGGTTGCCGCCGGTGCCGGGGCCGACGCGCGCGACAACAGGGCCGACGCCCTCCGACGTCCACGCCGATACCGTTCCCGCCGGCGCCGCCGGATCGCCGTAGGCCAGCATGTCGAGCGGCAGCGAGTCCGCCGCTCGGCGATAGCCCGCGAAGATCCACGTCCTGGAGGACCTGGTGGCGGCCCACCAGAACGACGCGTTGCCGAGGAGCGTGTTCCAGCTGACGCCCTGTGCAGCGTTGTCGGCCGACCCCCGGACGCCGTCGTAGCTGACGCCCGCCTCGGCCACCACGCGCCGGCCCATCTGGATGTGGTCGGAAAGATAGGCGGAGAACGTCGTTTCATGGCGCTGCGCGTCCATCCCGGGGCTCGCGAACGTCCACATCCGCGCGCGCGCGCCGTCGACGAGCTCGCCGATCGTGCCGGCGAAGGGCGCGACCCGCGACGCCCCGCCGGCGATGTCCGCCCCGAATTGCAGCGCGTGCGTGACGCCGCCGGGCGGCGGCTGCGCCGGCGCCGCGCGCAGCCCGGCGGACCACCGGGAATCACTCCGATCGCCCGAGGCGGCGAGCAGCGGCGGCGGACCGTCGGTCAGGCGTTCGATCACCAGGGGCGTGCCGGGCAGGAGACTCGTGTTGCGTGTGCTGGTTCGCTGCGAGTACGCGCCGAACAGCCGGAAGAGGAGACCCTGATCCACGTGCTGCCAGGTCGACTGCAGGTGGGTGAACGTCTGCTCGTCGGTGGCCGTTGACGGCACCGCTGACGGCGCCGATAAGGCCGGCACGAACGGCGTCTGCGTCTGCTGAAACCAGCCGACGGTGTGAATCTCGTCGCGGCGGTTGAGCGCGTATACGACGTTCGCGAAGACCGATGCCGCCCGGCCGCTGGGCTGCGTGACCCCTGACCGTTCGACTTGCCCCGCATCGTTCCACTCGATCGCAGTCACCAGGCCGAGTCGTCCGGGCACGATGGGTCCGCTGCCCAGGAATCCGACGTGCCGCCAGTCGCTCAACGTGCTGATGGGCGGCGCGGGCGCTCCGGAGGACGGACCCGCCACGAGCCCGGATCCTGCAAACGAGGCATCCACCACGCGCGTCCACATGGCGCCGGGCTGCATCGGTTCGAGCGTCACGCCCAAGCCAGGCGCACTCAGTCCGGGCGGCATGAAGCCGGTCGAGACGGTCGCCCGTTCCCACAAGGGGAGTGTCGGGAACAGAAACGGCGAGCCGCTGCCGTCCGGCGCCGTGATGTTCACGTCGCCCACACGGTACTGCGTCTGCGTCCACGAGCTCAGGAACGCTCCGACGCGGCCGGCACGGCCCATGTTCAGGCCGCCGCCATAGAACCGGTCGCTGATCACGTTGGCATCGACCGTCTCGAGGAGCGAGAACAGGTTGTTGCTGGCCGGCAGGTCGCGCAGCATCTGCAGCGACAGGTTGGTTTCGTACTCGGTCTTTTGCTCGGTTTGCGCCGGGGCCTGCGCCCGGGCCGCGACGGGCGCGCCGAGCTCCGCGATGACCAGCACGGCGAGGACCGGCAGGCTCCTGCGCCGCCTCCACAGCAGCGGCGCCACCGTGAGGCACAGCAGGACGACGAACACGTGCGACGCCCAGGTCAGCGGTCCGTTGACCACCGCTGCCGGCGCCGGCAGGCTCGCCCCGTCGTAGCGAAGAACAGGATTCAGATACATCACCATGTTGGGCGTGCGGATGACGGTGCGGATGTAGGTGTCGTCCG
>Ga0268266_10006976_pt1 | contig 10269 bp, 10 predicted proteins | sample KBSS13metaG_FD_190356 | JGI IMG/M metagenome (GOLD analysis project Ga0268266, IMG submission 190356) | Switchgrass rhizosphere microbial communities from Kellogg Biological Station, Michigan, USA - KBS S1-3 metaG (SPAdes) (version 2) | ecosystem: Host-associated > Plants > Roots > Rhizosphere... | reverse complement strand
CCATCAACGCCGGCTTCTTCGGCCAGACGACGCGCTTCGGCATAATTTTTCTTCGCCATTTCCTTATCCGCCTGATCCAACTTGTCCTGCGCGGTTTTTAATTCGAGTGGCGCGAATTCGGCACCGCCGGCGCCGACTGCACCATCCACCGCGGATTTCGAAATCGCCATCTCCGCCGTAGGCGGAGGCGTGCTCGCGCATCCCGTCAACGCCAGACCAGCAATCAACACGCTGGCTCCGACTATTCGCTGTGTATTCATCATGATTTTTCTCCTGGCTGACATTGCCGCTGAAATCTTTTTGTTTCGCAATTCATCTCCAGATCATTGCCCAGAGCTCTCCTCTTCAGGCGCGATAAATAAAATAATCAGAGGCGATAAATCGTCGCGTCATCGATTCCATTCGCCTTCTCAATCTCTATCATTTCCATTGACTCATGCGTAACGGCTGACTCATGCACCACGGAATTGGCGGTCGCGCGTTGGACAAAACCGCCGACGCTGATCGGCGTGGGCATCAACGCGGCACTCCTGCCACGCATGGGATCTCGTGCTGTAGTAGTAGAGCGTGCTTCGATGACCACGCCACTCAACATAACAGCCGCAGAAACGAGCAATGACGTAAGCGCTTTCACGATCTCTTTCTCCGCAGTCTGTTGAGGCTTCCCTAATGTGTCTGACGACTAGCAACTCACCCGCGACATCCGTCGTCTAAATTTTTAGCGCATTCGTTAAGGTGCTTTGCGCCGTGACAGCCCAATGACGAAACTTAAGAGCGTCATCACCGCGAAAATCACAAAAATGATTTTTGCAATTTCCACCGCACCGGCGGCGATACCACCAAAACCGAACAACGCGGCGACCAAAGCAATAATTAAAAAAACGACGGTGTAGTGCAGCATTTAGATCTCCTCTCATATTGCTCAGCGACAGTTAAATTAAAAATCGTCGCGATTAAGGAATGGCTGAGTGTGTGTATGCATCTTAAAAAATGTTGCACGGAATGCTTATGGGAGTTCCCGCCAACTTAATGTCGGAAAAGGAGGCGTGGATTTGTAGGAATAGTCTTATACGGAAGTGTTGCGCAGCAGCGGTATTGTCGCGGCAATGAGCGTACCCTCGCCGACCGCCGAGTGCACGACCATGCTACCGCCATTGGCGGCGACTCTATATTGCATGCCTTCCAAACCATGCGAAGAAGTTGAAGCTTGCGTCGCATCGAATCCTTTGCCGTTGTCTTGGACTTCGATATGCGCGCGCAGCGGCTGCTTACTCAACCGTATTTCGACGCGTGTAGCTTCTGCGTGTTTGGCGATATTGGTCAGTGCTTCCTGGACTAAACGATAAACCGTTAATTCCGCGGCCGGCGCAAGTGTCACCGGTTCCAACTCGCTGTCGCATGACATACCGGTGCGCGCAGCAAACTCGCGGATCAGAATTTCCAATGCCGCTACCAAACCGAGTTTACTTAACGAAGATGGATGCAGCTCTTCAATGATGCGCCGCTTCAGCGAAATGCCATTACTCAACGCCTGGCCGAGATGAAACAACCGTTCTTTGATGTAATCCTCGGCGTCGCCAAGACGGGCTTTCAACCGCGCCAGATCGAGCTTTGCCGCGACCAACAATGCGCCCAATTCGTCGTGCAATTCGCGGGCGAGACGCGCACGCTCATCTTCACGCGCATTCAGCAAATGCAAAGTGAGCTCGCTCAGGCGACGTGTGCGTTCTTGAATTTGCGCTTCGAGCAGATCGCGATCGCGTTGCAATTGTTGCTGTTGTTTCTCGCGCTCACGCACCAGCATGCGGGTCTGCCGCGCGTATACGCCAAACGCAATCAATCCGATCGATACCAGCACCATAATCGCGATGCGACTCAGCACCAACGTTTGGTGCAGCATCTGTTGATAATGTTCGATGAGCTGAGTTTCTTTATCGCGCAGCTGCATCACCGCATCGCGAATGGCCGCCATTTCCATACGACCGCTGTCTGTGTCCAATACGGTTTTCCACGCGTCATCACCGCTGCTGCGCAACGCCACGGTCAGACTCAGCTCTTCTTGTTTTTTGGCCACCCCCGTAGCGAGATTTTGAAATTCCGCAGCGAACTGCGGATTATGCAAATAGCGACTTTGCATCGCTCGCAACGCGCCGGCCACGGCCACGCTGGCCTCTTGATAAGGCCGCAAATAGTCGGGTTTACCCGTCAGCAGATAACCGCGCTGACCAGTTTCAGCATCGGTCATCAGCCGCATTATTAATTGCAATTGCACGCGGCCATCCATCGCCGCATCGAGTTCACGATTGATTGCAAGCGCGCGTCGATAGCCAAACTCATTGACTGCCACTAGGCTCAACGCGACGATCGCTGCAAGCAGCGTATTGGCGTTATTGCGCAGCCATCGCGCACGCTGCTGCTTCATAAGAAATTCTCCACCGGTCCCGTTCGCGCGTTCATATTCACCATTACATATTCTTTATTTCTTTATGTAATCGCCTTGCACACCGATAGCCAATACATGCCACCAATTATTACGCGCCATGCTCAAATCAATTAGACGCATTTTTCAATTACGCGTGCAGGATGCTTGCCATTCGTAACGTTGCGCGCAATATTGACGCAATGGGAAAAAGGGGAACACCGATGATCAGAGTGGCCATTGTCGACGATCACGCGATTGTCCGGACCGGACTACGACAGTTCTTGTGCGAACACAACGATATCGAAGTGGTGGGTGAAGCCGCGAACGGCGGCGAAGCACTCAGCCTTGTGCGTGGCGGCGGTATCGATGTGCTGATGATGGATATCGCGATGCCCGGGCCGAGCGGTATTGATGTGCTTGGGAATATCCGCGCGCATGCGCCGCAATTGCCGATATTGATTCTGACCGGTTATCCCGAAGCCCATTACGCGACCAATTTATTGCGGCAGGGCGCGAGCGGTTATCTGAATAAGGAATGCGAGCCCGAAGAAATTGTCACTGCAGTGCGCGCACTGGCACGTGGCCGTCGTTACATTACGCCGGCTGTCGCGGAACTGCTCGCCCATCGTTTGCACACCGATACCGATCAGGAACCGCATGAGATCTTATCGGAGCGCGAATTTCAGGTATTTTTGCGTCTCGCGCAAGGCGAAACAATCACCGCGATCGCCACGACGCTGGCGCTCAGCGTAAAAACCGTTAGTACTTATCGCTCGCGCGTCCTCGAAAAAATGACGTTGGCGAGCAATAGCGATCTCACCTATTACGCACTCAAACATCAATTGATCAAATAATTCCACGTATCATCTTTATTCTATCGATTCGCTTTTTATCAATTCACCGAACGACTGGCAGTAATCGATGAGGCCATCTATTTCGGTCGATTTATCGAATATCGCATCAGCGCCGAGCTTCTGGCTATGCGCGCGAATTTCCGGTGTCGCGTAATTGCTCAGCACTACCATTTTTTGATCGGGCCGACGTTGGCGACATGCGGCTAGCACCTCAAGCCCCGAACCCTCGTGCAGAAAAATATCGACGATCGCCAGATGCCAGTCGTTATCGCTGTCGGTGAGCCAAGCGCTCGCCTCTGCTTCTGTGCCGCTATTGCCGACCACGGCAACATCAGCCAGCTCCTGCAGCGCCGCGATTAGATTCTCGGTGATCACTGGACTGTCTTCTACGAGATATGCTTTGACGTGGCTCATGACATGAAAAATTTCTGCATGCGATAAAAATAAAATATACCGACGGACAAGCCGGAAGCAGTATAGGCCGCTCTTATTTAATGAAGGTGTAGTCCGTTTCAGGCGCTTGCTGTAGGACTACACCTACATGGATGTGGTTTTCTATTTCATTTCGCTATTTCATTTCATCACGACGGCTATCTAATCACTGAGGCTTTTTAACTAACCGGTGCGACTATCTAACCACTGAAACAGTTTTCGCAATCAGTACCGAGCGTTCGCTGTTGCGATCGATCTCGCCGTATACACGCAATTGCGCATCGGGAGCGAATTTCACTTCACCCAGCAGGTCATGGCTCGCTTCCACGGTAATTTGACCGGTACTGTCGCGCAGCAATAAATGCTTTTCATCGACTTGCTGCACAATTGCACCGGTTACCACCACTTTGGTGTCATCGGGCGCGGCCACCGCTTCAGCAATTGTGTAATTCATCGGCTGGTGCGATGCGCAACCGGCCATCACCAGCAACGCCGCTGCCAACGCCATTGAACGCGGCAATAACAACATATTGGACATACGCATGATCGTCTCTCCATCAATTGAACAAATGCGAGCTACTCTGGAATTGATCGCGAAAACGCAAAAATGTTCGATCGATATTGTTGACTGTGCGCACAGTTCGTAAGCGAGCGCACGATATTTAGCAGCGCCCGCTATTAACGATATCAATAGGAATGCAGAGCTCGTGTGGTAGAGTTTCCGCGTACGTCGCACGGAATTTATTGATGCCCGCTTTATATATTTTATTAATTGGCGCGTCGTTGCTGTTAATCAGCATCGTGCTGACGCCGCTGTCGACGCGCATCGGGCTGCCGGTGCTGTTGTTATTTTTTGTCGTCGGCATGATCGCCGGTGAAAATGGTCCCGGCGGCATTCAGTTTCACGATTTCAACACCGCCTTTCTGGTGGGCAATCTCGCGCTCGCGGTGATTTTGCTTGACGGCGGTATGCGCACCCGCGCGGAAACATTTCGCGTCGGTTTGAAACCGGCTACCGCACTCGCGACCATCGGCGTGCTGGTCAGCGCCGGAGTGACCGGGCTCGCTGCGATTTATTTATTGCATCTGCCGCCACTGCATGGGTTGTTGATGGGCACGATCGTCGCATCAACCGATGCGGCGGCGGTGTTTTCGCTGCTGCAGGGCCGCGATCTGCATTTGAACGAGCGGGTCAGCGCGACGCTGGAAATCGAATCGGGCAGCAACGATCCGATGGCGATTTTTCTCACCATCCTGTTGCTCGAAATGATCGAACACCAAACCACCACCCTGAACTGGGATGCACTGCTGCTATTCGCGCAGCAATTCGGTATCGGCGCCATCGGCGGCATCATCGGCGGTTATGTGTTGAATGCACTTATCCGTCGGCTGGATCTGGCGATCGGCCTGTATTCGCTGCTCGTCGCCACCGGTGGATTACTGGTGTTTTCACTGGTCGGTCTGCTGGAGGGCAGCGGCTTTCTCGCCATTTATCTGCTCGGCGTGCGCCTTGGCAATAGCGGCACGCCTCTGCTGACCACAATTCTGCAAGTGCACGACGGTCTTGCTTGGCTGGCGCAACTCGGACTGTTTCTGATTCTGGGATTGCTCGTCACGCCAGCGCAGATGTTGCCGCTGGCATTGCCGGCACTCGGTATCGCGCTGGTGCTGATGTTTGTCGCGCGGCCGCTGGCGGTGGCACTGAGCCTGCTGCCACTCGGCATTCGCGGCCGCGAACTGACCTTCATTAGCTGGGTCGGATTGCGCGGTGCGGTGCCGATTGTGCTCGCGCTGTTTCCGATCATGGCGCAAATTCCCGAAGCGAAGTTGCTGTTCAACGTTACCTGCGTGGTGGTGCTGGTATCGCTACTAATTCAAGGCACCACACTAGCGCCGGTCGCGCGCTGGCTGAAGCTTGAGGTGCCGGCACCGCGACTGCCACAGCGACGTATTCCGCTGAATTTACCCGACCACAGCGATCACGAGCTGTATCTGTTGCCGATGCAGGAAATTCACGCCGGCACCACCTCCGCCGGAGCGTTGCGCCTGCCCAAAGACAGCGCGCTGCTCGCCGTATTTCGCGAGCGTAAGCTGTTGCTGCCCGATGTAACACTGAAGCTGCAGCCGGGTGATTGGCTTGCGGTGGCATCGAATGCGCAGAGTGCGGAGAACATCGGCAAACTGCTGACCGCCGAAACGCCGGAGCGTCTGGCGCCGCGTTTGTTCTTCGGCGATTTCACGCTGGCCGGCGATACCCTGCTCGGCGATCTGGAAATGGTTTACGGCTTTGAAGTCGAACCCGAGCTGAAGGCGCTGAGCCTGTCGGCAGTCATCGCCCAACGCCATCGCGGTCACCCGGTGGTCGGTGACCGCGTCGAGCTCGGCCCGGTGCAACTGGTGGTGATGGCGATGGAAGGCGATCGTGTGACTCGCGTCGGCATGAAATTGCCGAACGCATGAGACGGCATCAGGCCCAGTCGTCGTCATCCGGCAGCGCATAAAATTCGCTGATTTTTGCCCATGCATCCTGCGCCGAATCGACATACTGAAACAGCTTCAAATCCTCAGCGCTGATACAACCGATTTCGTACAGATAATCGAAATTGATCATCTTTTGCCAAAATTCGGTGCCGTACAGCAGGATGGGCACGCGCCGCGCTTTGCCGGTCTGTACCAATGTCAGCGTTTCGAATAATTCGTCGAACGTACCGAAGCCGCCCGGAAACGCGACCAGCGCTTTGGCGCGCATCATGAAATGCATTTTACGCAGTGCGAAATAGTGAAACTGGAAACACAGCTCCGGTGTGATGTACGGGTTCGGGTGCTGCTCATGCGGCAGAATGATATTGAGACCGATACTGCGCCCGCCAACATCGTACGCACCGCGATTCGCCGCCTCCATAATGCCGGGACCGCCGCCGGTCACCACCGCCATTTCGCGATCCGGATGCGCCAGATTGTGCTCGGTCACCAGCTGTCCGAACTCGCGCGCGGCATCGTAGTATTTGCTCAATTCCAGTTGCGACGTGGCACGCCGCCATGCCCGTTCGAGCTCGACATCGTCCGGCGCCGCCGCGTGCCGCTGATCGAGTTCGTCGAATTGCTGCCGCGCGATTTCCGGCGGCAAAGCACGCGCGCTGCCGAACACGACGATAGTCGCGCGAATATTGTGTTCCTGCTGGATCAGCTCGGCTTTGAGCAATTCCAATTGCAGACGCAGCGGACGCAGATCGCGTCGCAACAGAAAATCCTGATCGAGAAAGGATAATTCGTAAGCCGACGATTGATCGTAGGCGGTCTCGGCGCGCGTGCGGATTTCCTCTTCCGCGCTGAAAAAATTCTCGTCGCGCAATCGATGTTGAGGCATGGACATCTCCTGATGAAACGATGGCGCATTTCGCCAATCGAATAGGGTGAAATATAGTGGCGTTATCACATTTGCGATAAATGACACATTTGCACGAAGTGAATGGACTAACAATAGGGTCCGAGTGGAATCCCCCCGCAAGGTCTCGAAGGAGAGAGAAAATGGCAGCGATATTAATCAGCGGCGCGAGCCGCGGCATCGGCCTCGCACTGGCCCAGCAATTCGCAGCGCGCGGCGATCGCGTGATCGCAGTTTGCCGCACACCCAGTGCGGAGCTATCGAAAATTGAGAGCATTCGCATCATCGCCGATATCGAGGTCACTAGCGATGAAGCATTGCGACAATTGGCGGCGCAACTCGACAAGCAACCGCTCGATACCATTATTCACAATGCCGGCGTGCTGACGGCAGAAACACTGCAGGATTTGCATGCCGAACGCATTCGCCGCCAATTCGAAATCAACGCGCTGGCACCGCTGCGTATTACCCAACTTTTGCAGCAGAATTTACGCGCTGTTTTCCAGCGTTTATTGATTACCAGTCGCATGGGTTCGATCGACGATAACACTTCCGGTGGTATGTACGGTTATCGGATGTCGAAGGCCGCGCTGAATATCGCCGGCAAAAGTCTCGCCCTCGATTTGCGTTCCGCAGGCGTTGCGGTCGGTATTTTTCATCCCGGCCTGGTGGCGACGCGAATGACCGGCAGCCACGGCATCACTCCCGCCGAAGCAGCGACCAATCTTATCGCGCGCATCGATCAATTAACGCTGGAAAACAGCGGCCAATTCTTTCATGCGAATGGTGAATCACTGCCGTGGTAACTGGCTCGCAAACCCCTAAAAATTCGCCAGACCAAAACGTTGACCCAGTGAATGTTGTGTATATAATGTGACCAGCCTAAGAATAGCTAGTATGTATGTTCAGTAAATTCGACGTTCCTCCTGCAGTGCTTCGTCCATTTCTCCACAAACACTACCTGCGCTTCTCGGCTGACCTGCCTGCTTCAGGCAATTGTTATTAATTGTTACGGGATTTTTAGTATGTCCAATGTAAGCACTGGCCACGTTAAGTGGTTCAACGAATCCAAAGGTTTTGGTTTTATTGCGCAGGAGAATGGTCCGGACGTGTTCGTACACTTCAGCGCGATCAACAGCTCTGGATTTAAAACACTTGCCGAAGGCCAGAAAGTGCAGTTCACCGTCACTCAAGGCAAAAAAGGCCCGCAGGCTGAGAACGTCACCCTCGTTTAAGTCTTAGAATGCTGCAGCGGGATCGCGCCGCTGCAGCGTTTTTGCTTTACTCCTGCTCGAACCGACCGGCGGCACTCGCAAAGCCGGAAAGTTTGTAAATTCTTATTGTTTTTGAAAATCCCGTTTCCAACGCTATCTCGTCAACCGACGCGTGCAACCGCCGGTTCCGCTACAGCGTTTTCGCGAATCAATCGATTCAACTCCGGCACGCACGATCCGCAATTAGTGCCGCACCGCAATTTTTCGCCGAGCGCGGCACTAGTCCTACAGCCTTCGCCAATCGCAGTGCGAATAACCATTTCCGATACTTGAAAACAGGTGCAGATCATCGCGCCCTGCGCTACTTGTTCGCCCGGCGGCTTACCCGAGAGCAGTACGCGTCGCTCATCATTATCGAGCAATTGTCCCAGCCGACCAGCAAGCCACCACGGATCGGGGACGAGTTCGCGCTCGCCAAGCAATAGCACAGCATCGAGACAACCATCGACCAGCCATGCTTGTCTCAGCTCACGCGCGTCGTCGACGATAAATTGCATATTCGCCTCGGCTGGCAGCAATGCCTGAAAACGCGCGCGCACTGTGTCGAACGTATCCTCGCCGGCAAGCCAGTACAGCCAGCCATTGGCGACCGGCACCCGCGCCCAATAATGCGAGCGCGGCAGGTCCAGCGGCGCGCGCGATAACAACACGCCGCGCCACCGACTCGGCAACGGCCGCATCGTAACGCTTGCATGTTTTAATTCAGGCTGCCCCGAATGCGGATCGACATGCGCCGTCACTAACGCATCCACTCGGGCGCGTGCCGCAAATTGATCGTTCCAATGCATCGGCACGAATACTGAGCCACGCCGCTGCCCCGGCTCAATGCGAACGCGCAGCCATGCGGTCCCGTGTCGATTCGATAGCTCGGCAATTTCGCCGGCGGCGAGACCGAACACGGCCGCATCCTGCGGATGCACTTCAACATACGGTTCGGCGCGGTGACGATTTAATTTTTCACTTTCGGCGGTCCGCGTCATCGTGTGCCACTGATCGCGCACGCGGCCGGTATTCAAAATCAATGGCGTATCGCGATTGATTTGCGACTGCGGCCAATAAGGTTCAATGGGGATAAGCCGCGCACGTCGATCCGCCGTCGCGAATTGTCCGTCGCCAAATAAACGCGTTGCGCTCACGCCGTTTTTAATCGGCCATTGCAGAGGTTCGAGCGCGTCGTATTCGGGTTTATTCAATACACTCAATTCGCTGATATCGAGTTGCAACGGCGTGTCGGTATTGATGCCGGTCATTGCCGCGTATTCAACAAACACATCGCGTGCATTCTCGAATGCAAAGGCATCGCTGTGACCGAGCCGTTTACCGATTTGCGCCAATGCCCACCAATCGGGTTTGGCTTCACCGGCGGCGGGAAGAAAATTGCGTTGCCGCGAAATCGTGCGTTCCGAGCTGGTTACGGTGCCGTCTTTTTCGCCCCATCCCACCGCCGGTAATAAAATATGTGCGAGTTGCGTGGTGTCGGTATCGCGCACGCAATCGGACACGATCACCGTTTCGCAACGCGCGAGCGCAGCGCGCCAACGATCGGCTTCGGGCATACTCACAATGGGATTAGTTGCGAGCACCCACAGAAATTTCACTTCGCCGCGCTCGATCGCCTCAAACAGCGGCACTGCTTTCAAACCGGGTGTGGTCGCCATATTCGGCGCACGCCAAAATTCTTTTACTTCAGCAATCGACTCGCGCGTAAAGGCACGATGCACCGCGAGCTGATTAGCCAGCCCACCTACTTCACGGCCGCCCATTGCATTCGGCTGTCCGGTAATCGAAAACGGACTGGCACCCGGCAGCCCGATACGACCGGTAGCAAGATGGCAATTAATAATTGCGTTACCTTTATCGGTACCGCTGCTGCTCTGATTGATGCCCTGCGAAAATAACGTC
>Ga0268266_10006975_pt1 | contig 10270 bp, 7 predicted proteins | sample KBSS13metaG_FD_190356 | JGI IMG/M metagenome (GOLD analysis project Ga0268266, IMG submission 190356) | Switchgrass rhizosphere microbial communities from Kellogg Biological Station, Michigan, USA - KBS S1-3 metaG (SPAdes) (version 2) | ecosystem: Host-associated > Plants > Roots > Rhizosphere >... | reverse complement strand
CGCGCGGCGTCAATGAAGGCGCCGACCATGGAAAACCTGGCCAGGCTGCAGGTGCCGCTCGGTCCCGAGTTCGTGCTGTGCCACGGAGAGCGCGGCTGGGAGGGCGACAAATCGAGCCGCCGGCAGTTCGTGGCGGCCGATCATCGAGTGCTGCTGATGGTGGGAGACGACCTCGGCGACTTCGTGTCGATCAGCGACGCCGTGCCCGCTGGGACCACCGAGCCACCGCGCATGTTCACGCGCGAGGAGCGTCGGGCCCTCATCCATCGCTTCAGCGGGTATTGGGAGGACCGGTGGATCGTCCTGCCCAATCCCGCCTATGGTTCGTGGGAGCGGATCCTGTATTCCCAGACCGCGCCCGACGCCGAGCAGCTTGCGAAGCAGTTCAGTGCGGTACGGGGGCTTCCGAAGTAGAAGCAGAAGGGAGAAGCGGGCGGCTGGCAGCCTGCAGCCGGCAGCGACTCAGTGGCTTAGCGATCTCGCGAAAATCCTCGCTGCCCGCTGCCCGCTACGGTTACTTCAACAGTCTCACATCCCCGCTGAACGTCTTGAAATAGAGCTCGCCGCCCTGGCCGCCCTGATTGAGCTGCGCATGGAGCGAGCGCTTGCTCTTGCTCTGGAGCAGCAGCGGCACGTCGGTCTTGATGTCGCCGCTGAACGAGTTGAACTCCAGCGAACCGGCTGCCTCGGCCGGCAGGTGCACTTCGATGTCGCCGCTGAACGTCTTGGCCGACAGCGACTGATCCTTCACCCACGAGGCCGGCTGGATGTAAATGGCGCCGCTGAACGTCTCGGCGTCCACGCCGCCGGTGCTGCCGTTGACGTGCAGGTCCGCCGAGAACGAATGGACGCGATGCTTGCCGGAGACGCCGGTCACCGTGACGGGGCTGCTGAAGACATCGATGTCGAGGTTCGCGTTCGAGGGTACCTTGAGGGTGAAGTCGGTCTCGACGACGTTGTCGTTGTGCTCTTCCCACTTGTCGTCGCGCTTGTTCGCTTCGATGGTCACCGTCGAGCCGCTCGACTCGATCGACAGCTTGATGTGATCCAACCGATCGCGCGTCGCCGTCCGCACGGCCACGAGCGAGATGTCGCTGCGGTTCTCGCCGGTGATCTCCACCTTGCCGGAGAAGTTCTTCAGCTTCAGCGTGCCACCCGGGCTGAACGCGATGGTCTTCTCGACGCGCTCGGTCTCCTTGGCTGCCGCGGCCATGGTGGGAACGCCAAGGGCGATCAGGGCGACGAGCGCCGCGCGGCCCAGCCGGGCAGGGGTCAGAAATTCAGGGATCATCGTTCCTCCGATGCACCTGATAGACGAAAGGGGGGTGGGGAAGGTTGCCTCTTGCTGGCCTGGGGGGCGAGCAGGGCGAGCAAGGCCGGAGTCGAGTTCCGGCTCGCCTCCTTGGCCCGCTCGCCCCGCTAGGCCCCTAGGCCTTCTGCCCGTTGCCGGCCAGCATCTTGGCGATCATCGCGTTGACCAGCCCGCCGCCTCCGTCGCCGCTGACCGCGATCTCGGGCACCAGCTTCACGTTGTGTTCGCCCAGGATCGTCGCCAGCTGGATGGCGGTATAGCCGGCCCCGCCGACGGCCTCCATGCCCTGCTTGTAGGCGTCGGCTTTCGCGCCGCCCACCGCCCGGACCGCGGTCGCTTCGGCCTCGCCGTTCAGCCGGACCGCCGCAGCCTGGCCTTCGGCGCGCAGGCGTGTCGCATTCGCCTCGCCACGCGCGACCTCGGCGGCCGACAGTGCCGTCTGCTGCGAGATGCGCACGGTCTGCTCAGAGCGGACGACCTCGTCCTGCATGTTGGCCACCGCCGTTTCGCGCTCGAGCGCCTGGCGCTGCACCTGCGCCTCGCGCTGCACCTCGTACGTGCGCTCCAGCTCCTGGGCGATCTTCCGGTCGGTCTGCGTCTTCATCAGCTCGGCCGGCGGCACGATGTCGCCGATCAGCGTATCGATGCACTCCACGTCGTACGCCTCCACGGCCTTCTTGATATTGTCGAACGCCTCCTTCTGGCGCTCCGTGCGCGCCGACAGGAACTCGAGGACGGTGACCTGCTGCGCCGAGTTCCGGAAGTAGTTGCCCACCGTCGGCTGCAGCACGTGGTCCACGAGGTTCTGCATCGACCCGACGCGCGAGATCACCCGCGGCGCGTTCTTCATGCCGATGTGGATAATCTGCGCCACGTCGAGGCTGAACGAGAATCCGTCCTTCGACCGCACGAGGATCGACGACAGCCGCTGGTCATACTGATGCGCCTCGGTCCGCTGCGCCCAGTTCAGGACGATGTTTGTCGTCGGCACCAGCTCCACCTTCATCACGCGCGTGTTGATCGGGTGCTTGCCGGGAAGCAGCGGCTCCACCCACACGCCCTTGCGGCCCTTCTCCACGAGGTCGCCGTGAGTGAACGTGTCGCCGGACACGTCCAGATGCTCGTTGCCGACGTAGCTCACGACCACGCCGACGTAGCCGATCGGGATCTCGGTGAGGGGCACCGTCTCCACGCGCACGAACCACGGATTCAGGTTCCACGACCCCGCCAGCAGCACCTCCTCCTGCAGGCCTCGGCAGCCGCCGGCGTCGATGAACGCCTGCCCGCGCTGGAAGCTGTCGTGCCCCGCGACTACGGGGCCCGCCAGATCGCCGGCCGGGATCGGCCGGCCGTCGAGCACCGTGACGATGCCCACGCGATCGGGGGAGATCTGGTAGACGCGCAGGTCCCCCGGCATCATCGAGTACTGCTCGGCGCTCTCCGCCTTCACGACGTCGAACAGCGCGGGGTTGATCCGGTACGTGCCTGCCGTCAGGAAGCCGAGCTGACGGCCACGCTCACCGCCGCCGCGCAGGAACGCTTCCGCGTCCTGGAAGTTGTCGCACGCGACCTCCCGGGCGAGCACACGCTCGTACGGGATCGCCGCGCCGTCAGCCGCCACGACGAGCGCGATTTCACCGGGTTCGACGATGGACACCGGCACGTGGACAATGCGATAGCGCCAGCGCCAGTATCCGAAGTGCCAGCCCGGCGACAGCATGCGCGCCTGGTAGCCCGCCTCGCCGTCGCAGGCGATGATGCGGCCCGACGGCAGTGAGGGGCCGAACCTCTTGATGACGAGCCCTGACTGGTCGGCCCGGATGATCCAGCCGCCGACGAGCGTGAAGAACAGCGCGACGGCAAGAAGGAGGACCCAGCCGGCCGGGCCCCAGAGCCAGCCAAGAGACAGAGCGAAGGGGGTCATGAACATCCGCCTTTCCGGGTGACCGGAGCGGACCGATTCCGCGCCGGTATGCGGTGAAGCAGATCTGCATCGGCTGGGCCAGGCGAAAGCCGCGCCGTTTCGTCAGCAATTTGGCGGCAGGTCCCGCTTGACCATAATCTGAATCACGTCATCACACGAATATAATGACGTGATGGTCATTGCCTGGCAGGGCGAGAGTCCGGACCGCGCCTTGAAGCGGGTGCTCGATGCGGCCGACGTTCGGATTGGCCGATCGGAGGCAGCTGCGGCGGCGGTTGTCGTCGCGAGCCACGACTCTCGCCGAGCCCCTCGTGCGCCGGCGGGCGGAGTGCCGTGGCTCTGGGTGAGCCGCAAGCGCATCGGCGACGCCGTCGCCGTCGAAGCGGTATCGCGCGGCGCCTACGACGCGATTCCGCTCGGCGAACCAGGCGCGATCGCGAGACTGCTCCGCAGGCTGACCGAGCTCCAGGCGCCGCAGCCGGCCCCTCCGGAGAGCGACGTGCTCGTCACGCGGAGCGCCGCGTCGCGCGCGCTGGTCGCGCAGGTGGCACGCGTGGCGGCCACGTCCATGCCCGTGCTGCTGGTGGGAGAGACGGGCACCGGCAAGGAAATCATGGCGCGCACGATCCACGCGTGGTCCGCGCGACATCCAAAGCCGTTCATCCCGATCAATTGCGGCGCCATCCCCGATGAGCTGATGGAGGCCGAGCTGTTCGGCTACGTGCGCGGCGCGTTCTCCGGCGCGGTGCACCAGTACGACGGCCAGCTGATGGCGGCCGCGGGCGGCACGGTGTTTCTCGACGAGATCGACGACACTCCGCTGGAGACGCAGGTGAAGCTCCTCCGCGTCCTCGAAGATCACGTCGTCAGCCGGCTGGGCGAGAACGAGTGGCATCGCGTGGACTTCCGCCTGGTGGCGGCGACGAACCGCGACCTCGCGCTGCTCGTGCAGGAGGGGTTGTTCGGGCAGGATTTCTACGAGCGGCTCGCCATCGTGACGATTCACCTGCCGGCGCTCCGGGAGCGTCCGGAGGACATCGAAGGGCTTGCGGCGCAGTTTGTCGCGCGGTTCGTCCACGAGCAGCAGCGGACAGCGATCACGCTCAGGCCCGAGGTCGCGCGTGCGCTGCAGGCATACCCATGGCCTGGCAACGTCCGCGAGCTGCGCAACGTGATCTACGAGACGCTGGTCTACAAGCGCGCCGGCGACGAGGTGCTGCTGTCGGATCTGCCGTCGCGCGTGCTGAAGCCCACTGGACGGCCCGGGGACGAATCGGTGGATCGCGCCGAGGTCGCGCGCCGGGTGCGGCTGGGGTCGATGAATCTGCGACGAGAGGTCGAGGCGCTCGAGAGGGCGGCGCTCGACGAGGCCCTGAAGCTGGCCGGGGGCAATGCCGCGGCCGCTGCGCGGCTGCTCGGGTCGGTCGGGCGAGGGGCGGCCCGTGACCCCGGCGGGACGGTCCGCGCGATGATGCGACGGCTGAAACAGGTGCGTTAGGTGCGCGGGGTGCGCAAGGTGCGCAAGGTGCGCAAGGTGCGCAGGGTGCGCAGGGTGCGCAGAATCGATGGGTGCACAAGATGCGATGGGTGCGACGGTCGCAGTGCTGTGAGGACCGACAACGCCAGTTCCGCCAGGAGCCGGCGCCCGTCAGTTCCGAAGGCACCCGACAGCGTGAGTTCCCTTCCTGTTGAACTTCTAAAGGAGCGCCGCGTATACTCCTCCAGACGTTCTGGAGGAGAGCCATGTCCCCGCGCGCAGACATCATGCAGGGCACCCTCGACCTGATGGTGCTCCGAACCCTCGACACGCTCGGCCCGATGCACGGCTGGGGCATCGCCCACCGGCTCGAGCAGATGTCCGACGACGTGCTCCGGGTCAACCAGGGCTCGCTGTACCCGGCGCTCCTGCGACTGGAGCAGCGGCGGCTCATCCGCTCGAAGATGGGGCTCTCCGAGAACAACCGCCGCGCGCGGTTCTACAGCATCACCCCCGCAGGACGCCGGCAGCTCGTTGAGGAGAGGGCGCAGTGGGCGCTCGTCTCCGGCGTCATCAACCGCCTGCTCGCGTCGGAGGAATAGCGATGCGCAGCTTGATCTCGTGGGTGTCGCGCCTCTTCGGATCGATCGGCGGCGGACGCCGTGACGCCGAGATTCACGACGAGCTGGCGTTCCATCTCGAAATGCAGGAGAAGCTGGAACGCGATCGTGGTGCGTCGCCTGACGAGGCCCGCAGGCGGGCGCGCAGCCGGTTCGGCGGCGCCGACTCGACGACGGAGGCGTTCCGGGATCAGCGCGGGCTGCCGTGGCTCGATCAGCTGCGCCAGGACTCCACTTACGCGATCCGGATGTTTCGCAAGGATCCCGGCTTCAGCCTCGTTGCGCTGCTGACGCTGGCGATCGGGATCGGCGCCACGGTCACGATCTTCAGCCTGCTCGAAGGGGTGCTGCTGTCGCCGCTGCCGTACCCGGACCCCGCCAGCCTTGTCCGCGTGTACGAAACGACGCCGCGCGAGCCGAGGTTCCCCGCGCGGAAGATGGCGATCGTCGTGTATCGCCACGACAACCGCACGCTCGACGGGCTCGCGGCTTTCACGCGCGAAGACCTCCAGCTGTCGCTCGAGGATCGCCCCGAACGTCTCCGCGGGCTGCAGGTGTCGGCGAACTACTTCACGGTGCTTGGCGTGAACCCCGCGCTCGGCCGCGGGTTCACCTGGAACGAGGAACGCGAGGACGCCAACGTTGCCGTGATCAGCGACGCGGTCTGGCGCCGACGTTTTCAGGCCGATCCCGCCGTGCTCGGCCGATCCGCCCGGCTGAGCGGCCGCGAGTTCACCATCGTCGGCGTGATGCCGGAGGGCTTCGAGCACATCGGGGGAAGCTACCGGAGTTTCCCGCAGGGTGAGACAGTGGACGTATGGTGGCCCCTGCCGCTCGAAAAGGCATATGCCGACGGCGAGCGCTACTCGCACTACACGAATGTCGTCGCGCGGCTGAAGACTGGCGTGACCCCCGATCAGGCGGCGAGCGATCTCACGGGCCTCTCGGGGCGCATCACGAAAGCCGGTGACACGGTCTGGACCGTCCGCGCCGTGCCCCTCCTCGCCGACGTCGTCGGCACGTCGACCGACGGCATCCGCCTGCTGATGTTCGCTGCCTCGCTCGTGATGCTGATCACGTGCGCGAACGTCTCGAGCCTGCTGCTCGCCAAGAGCGCGGGGCGGCGTGGAGAGCGCGCCGTTCGGTTCGCCCTCGGCGCCGGGCGGTGGCGGCTGGTCCGGCAATCGATCGCCGAGTCGCTGTTGCTCGCGATCCCTGGTGCCGCCTGCGGCTTCGCGCTTACGCTCGCCGGCGTCCGCTTCCTGCGCGCGGTGCTGCCCGAGGACTTCCCGCGGCTCCACAACGTGCAGGTGGACTGGACGGTGCTTCTCTTCTCGGCGATCGTAGCCTGCCTGGCCGCGACGCTGTTCGGGCTGCTGCCCGCCTGGCACGAAGCGACCGACGATGTGCGCCCGTCGCTGCATGACAACGGCACGCGCACGAGCGCGGGACGGCGGACGACGCGGCTCCGCAACGCGCTGGTCGTCGCCGAGATCGCGCTGGCGTCGGCGCTGCTCGTCACGGCAGGCCTGCTCGCGCGCAGCTTCGTCAAGCTGCAGCACGTCGAGGCCGGCTTCAGGCCGGAGCATGTGCTCACGGCCACACTCGCGACCGTCGGGCCGAAGTACCCCGATCCGGCACGCACGGCCGGCTTCATGCAGCGCTTCGTGAAGGCCGTTGCCGCCCTGCCTGGAGTGACGGCGGCTGGCGCCGGCAGCGACCTCCCGTGGACGGGGTACGACGAGAACAGCGACATGGACATCGTCGGGCGCAAGACCACCGAGAGCATCAACGCCCGGTATCACGTCGCGACCCCCGGGTACTTCGAGGCCCTCGGCATTCCGCTCATCGAGGGGCGGCTGATCGACGAGCGCGACCAGGACCGCCCGCCGATGGTCATCGTGGTGAACCAGGCTTACGCATCGAAATACTTTCCCGGCGGAAGCCCGGTGGGCCAGGAGGTGGACCTGTGGGGCGCCCACCGCCGCATCGTCGGCGTCGTCGGCGACGTCAAGGACACGCCCGCGGATCCGGCGGCCCTTCCAGCATTCTGGTACCCGCACCCGCAGATCTCGTTCCCGTCGTTGAGCCTGGTCGTCCGCACCACCGGCGCTCCGGCGGCGGCGACCGGCGATGTGCGGCGGCTCCTGCACTCGATGGATCCGGAGCTGCCGCTGGCCGATGTGCGTCCGCTCGAGGACATCGCCGCGGCGGCAAACGGCCAGCGCCGCTTCATCCTCGCGATGATCCTGCTCTTCGCCGCGACGGCCACACTGCTGGCGATCGTTGGTGCCTATGGCGTGCTGACGTGGAGCGTGCGGCAGCGGTCGCGCGAGCTGGGTATCCGCGTGGCCCTCGGCGCGGCGCGCAGCCAGGTGCTGGCGCTGGTCGTGCGGCAAGGCATCTGGTTCGGCATCGCCGGGATGATCGGCGGCCTCGGCATGGCGTTCGCCTCGACAACGGTCCTGCAGACGCTCCTGTTCGGCGTCTCTCCGCGCGACGGCTGGGCTTACGCGACGGCCGGCGCCACGATGCTTGCGCTCAGCGTGCTTGCGGCGCTCGGTCCGGCACTGACCGCGACGAGGACGAATCCCGTTGAAGTGCTGCGGCTGGAGTAACGCCACACCTGTGGCACAGGACTTTAGTCCTGTGCTTCAGTCACTCCTGTGCTTTAGTGCTGCTGTCGCTAACGAGCAGAACTGAAGTTCTGCTCCACTGGTGTCCCTGTCGTTCAGTCGCCGATCTTCATCCTTCCCGTATAAATCGCCATGCCGACAACGGCGTCCACGCCGAGCGCATCGAGGCGATCGACTTCCTCTCTCGTCGTGATGCCGCCGGCGGCGACGATGCGGCGGGTGGTGGCGTCGCGGACCTCCAGGATGGCGTCGATGTCGGTGCCCTGCATCAGGCCCTCCTTGTCGACATGCGTGTAAAGGAACTCGCTGCAGTACGCCTCGAGCGCGCGGGCGGCGTCCGCGGCCGTGAGCGGCACGGTCTCGCGCCAGCCCTTCACCGCAACCCGGCCGCCCTTCGCGTCGATCGCGCCGATGACGCGGTCGGCACCGACGGCGTCAGCGAGCGCGGCCGCGAACACCAGATCCGGCTTGCCCTCGCGAAACAGCGACGATCCAACGATGACGTGCGTGGCGCCGGCGCCGAGCACCTCACGGGCCCGCTCGATCGTCCGGATGCCACCGCCCACGCGGCATGATCGCGCCGCGCAGACGTAACGCACGAGCGTGTCGTTGCTGCCTGTTCCGATCGCGGCGTCGAGATCGATGAGCTGAAGCTTTGGAAACGCCGCGAAGCGCCGGATCCAGCCATCGAGGTCGGCATCCTCAATCGCGAGCTTCTCGCCCTGTATGAGTTGCACGACTTTGCCGTTGCGGAGGTCGATAGACGGGATCAGCATCTCAAGAGGTCGGGTAGGGTTCGTGGTGTTGGGTAAGGTTGGGTAAGGTTGGGTGACGTTGGGTGACGTTAGGTGACGTTAGGTGACGTTGGATGACGTTGAGTGAGGTTGCCTAGATGCGCACAGCGATGGACCGGTCACGCAGGTGTGCCTTCAGATCTGCCACGCCGTGCTCGGAGTAGTGGAAGATCGACGCCGCCAACGCAGCGTCGGCGCGGCCGGAGGTGAAGACGTCCACGAAGTCGTCGAACGATCCCGCACCACCGGACGCGATCACGGGAATGCTGACCGCCGCTGAAACGGCGGCGGTCATCTCGCAGTCGAAGCCAGACTTCGTGCCGTCGCGATCGATCGACGTCAGCAGGATCTCGCCGGCGCCGCGCGACTCGGCCTCCTTCGCCCACTCCACCGCGTCCCGCCCCGATGCGGTCGTCCCGCTGCGAACGTAGACGCCGTAGCGGCCGCCTTCGCGCTTCGCGTCGATCGCGATGATGACCGCCTGGCTGCCGTACTGGCCGGCGAGCCGGCTTATGAGATCGGGATCCGTCAGCGCGGCCGTGTTCAGGCTCACCTTGTCTGCGCCAGCGTCGACGACGGCCGCCGCATCGCCGCTGTCGCGGATGCCGCCGCCGACGCAGAGGGGGATGAACAGCTCTCGCGCGACGGCTCGGACCGTCGCCGCCATCGCGAGACGCTTTTCGAGCGTGGCCGTCACGTCGAGGATCACCAGTTCGTCGATCCCTTCCTCGTTGTACCGGCGAGCGAGCGTGGCCGGATCGCCGGCGGAACGCAGGCCCTCGAAGTTGACGCCCTTGACGACCTGGCCGTCGCGGACGTCGAGGCACGCGATGATGCGCTTGGCCAGCATGATTCAGACGGCGGGCGCGGCCAGCGCCGCCACGCGGCGGAGAAAGTTGTCCAGGATGCGGAGGCCGGTGGCGCCGGACTTCTCTGGATGGAACTGCAGGCCCATCACCAGATTCTCCTCGACGGCAGCCGCAAAGCGCTCGCCGTACTCGGTTGAGGCCGCCGTCGCGGCATTGACCGGACCGGCGTATGAGTGCGTGAAGTAGACGCTCGCTTCGGCAGGAACACCGTCCAGGAGCGACGAGGGCCTGGGCATCGCGAGCGTGTTCCATCCGACGTGCGGCACCTTCAGATTTGCGGTTCCGCCGGTCAGCCGCGTGCAGCGGCCCGGAATAACGCCGAGGCCCTCGCTATCCGGCGCCTCGGTGCTGCCTTCGTAAAGCCACTGCATGCCGACGCAGATCCCGAGCAGCGGACGGCCGCGATCGAGCGACGCCCGGATGGCGGCGCGCCACTCCGCGGTCAGCGAGCGCGTCGCCTGGAAGTGACCGACGCCCGGCACCACGATGGCATCAGCGCCGTCGAGGTCGCGCGGCGATGAGGGAACGACCAGATCGGCGCCCAGATGTGTGAAGGCCTTCTTCACCGATGTGAGATTTCCAGCGCCGTAATCGACAAGGGCAATGCGCATGACGTAGCTGTCAGCTGTCAGCTGGCC
>Ga0268266_10006971_pt1 | contig 10272 bp, 6 predicted proteins | sample KBSS13metaG_FD_190356 | JGI IMG/M metagenome (GOLD analysis project Ga0268266, IMG submission 190356) | Switchgrass rhizosphere microbial communities from Kellogg Biological Station, Michigan, USA - KBS S1-3 metaG (SPAdes) (version 2) | ecosystem: Host-associated > Plants > Roots > Rhizosphere >... | reverse complement strand
TGGCGAGATCCAGCGGAATCCGAATCCGACGGATTTGCGGATACCGGCGGTGAGCGAGTCGGCCCGGAAGCACGGGTCGAACTGGATCGGCACTGCCGCGTTCTTGCGCTGCAGGCCCGAGCAGTAACGATCCTCGAGGTTGTACGCGTTGCCCATGTCGTAGAACACGACGCCCGAGATGCCGACCTTCTTGAACAGCGGGAATTCGATCTCGGTGTTCGTGATGATCTCGAGGTTGCCGCCGAGCGGCAGCTGGGTCAGCGGCTGGCCGACGTCGCCGGGCTGCTGGACGAGGATCTTCGGACCCAGCGACAACAGCTGGTAGCCGCGGATGTCGTAGATGCCGCCGAGCAGGTAGCGCTCGCTGATCGGCACGCCGAGCGGATCGGTCGACGTGGTGAGGCCGGCCTCGAGCCGGAAGTGCAGATCGAACGGCCCCCACAGCTGCTTGTACTTGCGGATGAAGCCGCCGACGCGGATGAACTTGTTCTCGGAGCCCGTGTACTGGCTCGCGTACTCGAAGTACAGCGAGTCGTACCAGCCCTCGGTCGGGAACAAGCGGTTGTTGCGCGAGTCCCAGCTGATCGACGGGCGCAGCGACGAGGTCAAGCCGCCGCGGAACAGGTTCGCGACGCTGGTCGCGGCGATCGGAATCGTCGTCGCGCCGAGGCTCGCAAGGCCCCCGGTGCCGGTCGTGATGCTGACGTCCTCGAGCTTGTACTGAAGGAACGCGGTCGCCATGCCGGTGTTGGTGAGGAATAGCCGATGGCCCCACGTGAGCGTGCCACCCGTCGCGTTGCGGTAGTACGTGAAGAAGCCCTGGCTGCGGTTGTAGATGTCGAACGCGAAGTTCCAGTCGGTGTCGAGGAAGTACGGCTCGACGAACCGCGCGAGGAACAACTGGCGCAAGCTCGACAGCTGGGCTTGCAACGCCAGCGTCTGACCGCGGCCGAACAGGTTGTTCTGCGAGATCTGCGCCTGCGCGATGAAGTTCTCGACGCTGGAGAACCCGGCGCCGATCTGGAACGTGCCGGTCGGCCGCTCGGTGACCTCGACGTTGACCTCGACGAACTCGTCGGAGCTACCGCGCTTGGTCGACACCACGACGTTCTCGAAGAAGCCGAGCGCCATCACGCGCTTCTTCGAAACCTCGAGATTCGTGTTGTTGAACAGCTCACCTTCGGAAATCTTCAGCTCGCGGCGGATGACCTTGTCGCGCGTCTTCGAGTTGCCGCGGATGTTGATGCGCTCGAAGTACGCGCGCTTGCCGCGCGAGACTTCAAACGTCAGCGCGATCGTCTTCTTGACCGGATCGACCTTCGTCAGCGGCAGCACGTTGGCGTACGCGTAGCCCTGGTCCTGGTAGTAGTTCGAGAGTCGCTCGCGGTCGTCGGCGATCACGGTGCGCGAGAACCGGTAGGTCGGGCGCATGCCGATGCGCGCCAGGTTCGCAGCGGGAGATCCGATCAGGTCGCCTTTGAAGTTGATCGACGAGATCGTGAAGACCGGGCCCTCGTCGATCGGGATCGACAGGTACATGTACTGCTTGTCGCGCGACAGCCGCAGCTCGGGCGTGCCGACCTTGACGTTCGCGTAGCCCTTGTCCCAGTAGTGCGCCGAGATCAGCAAGAGGTCGCGCTCGAACGCTTCCTGGCTGTACACGCCGGAGTCGTTCAAGAACGACAGCGCGTCGGCGCGGCGGGTCGCGATCGCACCGCGCAGCTCGTCGTCGGAGATGCTGGTGTTGCCGATGAACTGGACCTCGCGGATCTTGACCTTGGCCTTCTCGTCGATCTTGAACCAGACGTCGACCTCGGTCTCGTTGACGGGCTTGACCTCCCAGTCGACCGTCGCGAGGTAGTAGCCCTTCTCGACGTAGAGGTCGGCGATCTTGTCGCGGTTCTTCTTGACCTTCGAGATGTCGACGATCGTGTCGAGCTCGAGGTCGAGCACCTCGTTGATCTTCGACAGCTCGAGCTCGTTGTTGCCAGCGATCAAGACCTTGCGGATCGACGGCTTCTCCTTCACCGCGAACGTCAGGACGATCGAGCCGTTGGGTGTGATCTCGCCCTCGACGTCGATGTCGGCGAAGAAGCCGAGCTTCCACATCGCGCGCAGGTCTTCGCGAAGCTTGGTGGCGTCGAGCAGCGTGCCGGCCTTCGACAAGAGCTGGACGCGGATCGCGTCGTCTTCGATCTTGCGGTTGCCGCGGAACTGGACGCGCTCGATCGGCCTGCCCTGCCACGTCATCGGCGTGTTCACGTTCGGCGGGCTCGAGGTCGGCGGCGTCACGGGCGCCTGCGTGGCCGGGCCTGCCGATCCAGCGCCAGCTCCGGCGGCGGATCCAGCGCCGGCGGCGGATCCGGCGTTCGTCGGCGCAGCGCTGCCGGCGGCCGTCGGAGCCGCACTACCGCTACCGCTGCCGCTGCCACTGCCCGGCTGTGCCGACGCCAGGCCGGCCACAGCGAGCACGAGCATGACCGCGAGCGCGCGCAAACTCACGACGAAGCCTCGTGCGTCGCTTCGGGCGACGGCGTCGCCCGTTGCGGAGGCTCGGTCTCTTCGACGAGCCGTCCTTTATCGACCATGCGCATCCGCCGCGGCATCATCGAGGCGAGCTCCGGGTTGTGCGTGACGACGAGCAGCGTCGAGCCGCGCTCCTGGTTGAGCTCGATGAACAGCTGGTGGATCGCCTCGCCGGTCGGCCGATCGAGGTTGCCGGTCGGCTCGTCGGCAAGGAGCAGCGACGGTTCGAGCACCATCGCGCGAGCGAGCGCGACGCGCTGCTGCTCGCCGCCCGACAGCTCGCTCGGCCGGTGCGTGAGCCGGTGCGAGAGCCCGACGCGGCCGAGGATGTCCCTGGCGCTCGCGCGGGCCTTCGTCGCGTTGATGCCCTGGATCAGCGACGGCATCATCACGTTCTCGAGTGCGCTGAACTCGGGCAGCAGGTGATGGAACTGGAAGACGAAGCCGATGCGCTTGTTGCGGAAGTCGGCCAGCCGCTGCGGCGAGAGCCGCGTGAGCTCCTCGCCGTCGAACTGGATCGAGCCGCGGGTCGGTAGATCGAGCGTCCCCAGGATCTGCAGGAACGTCGACTTGCCGACGCCGGATGCGCCGACAACCGCGACCATCTCGCCCGCGTCCAGCGACAGGTCGACGTCGACGAGGACCGGCAGCGTGAGGCCGCCGTGGACGTAATCCTTGCTGAGCCCGCGGACTTCGATCCGCGCACCGCCGTGGGCGTTGCCTGTCTGCTCGGTCACGGCGGGAATCTCTAAGGAGCGCAGGACCTTACTTATGGCGCCTGCGGGTGTCAACGCGCGATACGACCTATGCAGAGCCGCAAAGGTTGCTTCGCGCGGCCAAAGAGATCGGCGTCAGATCGCCACTAGAGATGGAACGTGACGCCGAGCGAGAACATGCCGGCCGCCTGGCCGAACTCGAAGTTGTCCCCCGCGCCCGCGTTCGGCGCCGAGATCGTCGCCGACTGACGCTCGTAGTCGACGAACACAGAGACGAGCGGAATGATCCGGTACTCCGCCCCGAGCCCGAACAACCAACCGTTGCCCGAGCCTTCGAACGCGTTGCTCGGCGCGTTCGAGCTGAGCCAGGTTCGCTCGAAGCCGAGACGTCCGAAGATGGAAAATCCATCACTGAGCGGGAAGCTGTACTTCGCCGCGACACCGAGCATCGTCGAGTTGTACGGATCTCCTTTGAGTAGAAGTCCGAAGCGATTGGCTTCCCCTTCGATTGCAAGCGTGCCGTAGCGCAAGCCGAACCCTTGGCCAACGAACAGCCGCCCACTCCGGCCATCGTTTTGGTTTGGCACCGAGTCGTTGCTGATGCTGGGCGCCGTTCCAACCGCGACGCCGATGTACGTTTCGGCCGAGGCAGCAGACCCCGTCGTCGCGAGCACAGCCATGATCAGCATGGAACGCATGGCGCGATGATCAGCAACGCTCGTGCCACGCGCTAACTCGTGAGATTCACGGCCCTCACGTTCCGGCAAACGTGCCCATTCATTCACACCTGCGGCATCAATGTCGGATGCCAGCAGCTGGGCGAATCCGCGCAGCGAGGAGTGCCGGGTAGAACGTCGCCGCGATCGAGATCATGACTCCCGCCAAGAACGTCACGACGACCGAGCCCGCGTCGACGTGTATTGGCATCCGATCGATGTAATAGACGTCCGGGTTGAGCGGGATCCGGTAGTGCTTGCCGAGGAAGCACGCGCCCAATCCGAACGCGACGCCGAGCGTGGTGCCGATCAGGCCGATCAGCAGGCCCTGGATCGCGAACAGCTGCATCACACCGCCGTCCGACGCGCCGAGCGTCTTGAGCAGCGCGATCTCGCGCCCCTTCTCGACGACGACCATGATCAAGTTGCCGACGATCGAGAACGAGGCGACCACGATCACGATGCCGAGCACGAGGAACATCGCGATCTTCTCGAGCTTGAGCGCGGAGAACAGGCTGTGGTTGATCTCCTTCCAGTCCTTCACGCTGTAGCTCGGCCCGAGCGCGGCACTGATGCGCGCGCCGATCACGGTCGTGTCGTCGGGGTTCGTCACGCGAACCTCGATGCCGTCGACGCCGTCGCCGCGATCGAGGAACTCCTGGAACGAGTCGAGCGAGACGTAGATGTACTTGAGGTCGTACTCGTACATGCCGGTGAAGAAGAAGCCGGCGACGCGATAGTCGCGGTTGAACGGGATCGGCGTGCCGGTCGCGTCGGGGTTCGAAGGATCCGACAGCGGCGACACCACGCGGACCTCCTCGCCCTGAAAGATGTGCGTCTGCTTCTGCAGCTCCTTGCCGACGAGCACGCCGGGCAGCGACTGCGTGCGCCGCGACATCGACGGCGCATCGAAGCTCGCGTCGATCGGAATGTGCAGCGCCGGATCGTCGCTGCCGAAATCGTCCGAGGCGCTGCCGATGATCTCGGTGTGGCGATGATGAGGTAGCGGATCGAACGGCGGCATGTTCGAGCCGACGCCGGCCGAGCCCGCGGAACCGGCCGAACCGGTCGGCGGCGGCGGGACCGCTGCCGAGCCGGTGGCCGCCGAGCCGGCATTGGAGCCGACGTCCGGCGTTGCAGGCATCGAGAAGTCGATCGGCGCGTCGGAGCTCGGCAGCTCGGTCGCCGACGGATCGACCGCATCCGTGGGCGCCTGGCGCTGGCGGACGACCATCTCGTGGTTGTCTTTGACGAGCGGATCGAGCCGCGCCATCACCGTCGCGGGATCGTCGCCGTTGCCGCCTTCTTTGATCGCGCCGAGCAGCTTGGTCACCTTGCCGACGCTCTTCGGATCGATGCCCTTGATGATGACGCTCTGCCCGTTGTTGTTCGCGGCGATCAGGACCTCGCTCTGGGCATACGGCGTGGACGCGACGACACCGGGCACGGCGTCGATCTGCGTCTTGAGCGTGCGCCAATCCGTGATCTCGCCGTCCTCGCGCGTGACCTGGATGTGCGCGTTCGAGCCGAGGATCTTGTCGCGCAGATCCGATTCGAAGCCGCTCATGACCGACAGCACGCAAACCAGCGCCATCGTGCCGATCCACACGCCGCCGATCGGCACGGTCGTGAAAAACGTGAAGATGCCGCGCAGCGTGCCGAAGAACAGCGCGAGAAACGCGATGCCGCCGCCGATACCGGCGAGCACCAGCGCCATCGTGCCGTACCACTCGGGCACGCCGGGCCCGGAGTAGATCGGCGAGAGCAGCGCGTGCGCGTGCGCGGTCGACATCGTCGCGAGCACGCCGCCGACGGCGCCGATCATGCCGCCGACGATCAGCGCCCACGTCGCGACCTTCGAGAAGCGAACGACACCAGCGACCAGCACGAGCACGAGGCACGCGCCGACGATCCGCTCGAGGGCCGCCGCGGTCGGAGACGGATGCGTCCCGTCGAACACCGCGATCGCGACGAGCGCGACCAGCGCCGCCAGCATGCCGAGCCAGGTCAGCGAGCTCACCTTGCTCTCGCGCACGAGCAAGTACCGCCGCGCGACGAACCCCTGGTAGCGATTCCACACCAGGAACGGCTGGACCATGCGGCGCAACAGGCTCATCTACTCGGGCCTCATCAGCGGGAACAGCAGCACGTCGCGGATCGACGGCTGCCCGGTGAGCAGCATCACGAGCCGATCGATGCCGATGCCCTCGCCCGCCGTCGGCGGCATGCCCAGCTCGAGCGCGCGGCAGTAGTCCTCGTCGTAGTCCATCGTCTCGGCGGCGCCGGCCTGCTTCGCGCGCACCTGTCCGAGGAATCGCGCGCGCTGATCGTCGGGATCGTTGAGCTCGGAGAACCCGTTCGCGATCTCGACGCCCTTGATGAACAGCTCGAAGCGATCGCAGAACGCGGGATCGCGATCGTTCTTGCGCGCGAGCGGCGAGACCGCCAGCGGGAACTGCGTCAGGAACGTCGGGTTCACAAGCTTGGACTCGGCGGTCGCCTCGAAGATCAGATAGCCGAGGTGGCCGGCGCGCATGCGGCGCGTCAGGTCGTCGGGATAGCGCGCGACCAGCTCGGCCGCGAGCTGCGGGCGCTGCTTGAAGTCGGCGATCGCTTCTTCGGGCGAGACGTCGAGCGCGACGCCTTCGATCAGCACGCGCGCGATGTCCGCGGCGGGCACGCCGTGGGCGCGCGCGACCTCGGCCGCGAACACCGGATCGGCGAACACGCGATCGGCCTCGGCGATCCCGCCGAGCGTGCGCACGGCATCGAGGATGGTCAGGCGCGGCCACGGCCCGGCGAGATCGATCTCGACGCCGTCCCACGTGACGCGTGTGCCACCGGTGACCTCGCGCGCGAGCTCGCCGACGAGCTGCTCCGTGAGATCCATCAGGTTCTCGTAGCGCGCGTAGGCCCAGTAAAACTCGAGCATCGTGAACTCGGGGTTGTGCTGGCGAGACAGCCCCTCGTTGCGGAAGTTGCGATTGATCTCGTACACGCGCTCGAATCCGCCGACCACGAGCCGCTTCAGGTACAGCTCCGGCGCGATCCGGAGGTAGAGCTTCATGTCGAGCGTGTTGTGGTGCGTGACGAACGGCCGCGCCGCGGCGCCGCCGATGATCGGGTGCATCATCGGCGTCTCGACCTCGAGGAACTGCCGCGCCTCGAGGAAGTGCCGGATGCCGCGGATGATCGCCGAGCGCTTGCGGAACACCGCGCGCACTTCCGGATCGACCGCGAGATCGACATAGCGCTGGCGATAGCGCTGCTCGACGTCCGTGAGCCCTGCCCACTTGTCAGGCAACGGGCGCAGCGACTTGGTGATGATCCACAGCCGCTTGCACAGGATCGACAGCTCGCCGGTCTTGGTCCAGAACGCCGGGCCTTCGGCGACCACGTGATCGCCGGCGTCGAGCTGCGACAGCACGCCGTCGAAGTCGGCCTTGTCGAGGTGATCGACGTTGAGGAACAGCTGGAGCGATCCGGATCCGTCGACGATCGGCGCGAACACGGTCTTGCCCATGCCGCGCTTGACCATGACGCGCCCGGCGACGCGGTGCACGTCGCCGTCGATCGGCGTGATGCCCTTGGTCGCCGGCGGCTCGGTCGGCTTGGTGGCGGCGTAGCGCGCGCGCAGGTCGGCGAGCGAGATGTTCGGACCGAGATCGTTGCGATACGGATCGGACCCGTGCGCTTTCAATGCCGCGGCCTTGTCTCGACGCTCCTGGATGATGCGATCGAGGGTCTTCTCGGGCGGCGCGTCTGCCATGGCGCGCGCACCTTAGCACGCAGCGATCGAGCTACGTCGCGCTGCCCGCGCCGTTCAGCGCGGCAAGCGCCGCCTTCGCCGCGGCGAGCCCGTCGGGGTTGTCCTCGCCCTTGGGCAGGCTCTCGTACTGGTCGACCGCCTGCTGGCGGAACTTCTTCTCCGCGGCCAGGTCACCCGCGGCTTTCGCGATGTCGGCACGCATCCCGAGCAGGCGCGCCTTGCGCGGTCCGTACGCGAGCACGAGCGCCTGGTCGGTCCAGTTCGCGGCCTCGGGCAGCCGGTTCGCCTTCCAGAACAGCCAGCCGAGTCGAGCCGGCGGGTCGTACTCTTTGGGCAGATCGAGCGCCATCTTCTCGAGCGCGGGCACGAGGTCGAGCGGCTTGCCGAGATACACGTAAACTTCGGCGCGCGGCCAGATGTACGTCATCGCGACGAGCGGCGTCGCGGCCTTCGCCGTCGCATCGTCGAGCAGCTTGGCCTGAGCCTCGGCGACCTGCTTCGCGCCGGCCTTGTCGCCGAGCGCATCCATCGTCTCGCGCTGGCTGGCCATCGCATCGGAGCGATCGTCGATCGACATCGGTGCGTCGCCGTCGGCGAGCAGCTGCTTCCAGCGCGCGACCGCACGCTCGCGCACGTGCTTGACCGCGGCGGCATCCGGCGTGCCTGCCTTCGCGGCGTCGTTGGCGCACGTCGTCGCCGAGACCAGGAAGTCGCTCGCGACGGCCGCGTTGCCGGTGACGTCCATGTACTGCTCGGCGACGTCGATGCAGCCGGCCAGATCCTTGCGCTTCTGCTTCGTGAGGATCAGCGAGCCGAGCACCTCGGGCCGGCGCGACCACGCGACCGGTGCGGCGGCGATCGTCGCGGCGAGCTCGGTGTCGGCGGTTGCCAGATCCTTCACCGCGAGCGCGCGCTCGGCGCTCAAGAGGTGCGCGTCGGCCGCGGCCACGCCGCCGATGACGGCGCGCGCACCGGCGTCGAGGAACGCGTGGAACTGCGAGAGGCTCGCGCCGCCGACGAACCGCGCCATCACGGTCTCGTCGTCGCCGATCACGTAGAACGTCGGCCACGCGGAGATCGCGAGCTTGGTCAGCGCCTGCGCGTTCTGATCCTTGTCGGTGTCGAGCGATGCGAACACGAACTTGGTCGCATCGGGTGCAAACGAGGTGTCGTTCAGCACCGTGGTCTGCATCGACAGGCACGTGTGGCACCACGGCGCCCACAGATCGAGGACGAGCGGGACGTGCTTCGACTTCGCACACGCGAGCGCGCCGGCGTAGTCGTCGCGGATCCACGACAGCTCGCCCTCGCGCTCGCCGGTCGGGCACGCCGCGGCCGAGCCAGCCGCCGAGCCGGTCACCGCCGTGGTCTGTGTGACCGCGGGCCGATCGTGACGCTTGCAGCCGACCACGAGAACGCCGGCGATCACCGCATAACGCAACATGCTCGCTAGATAGCACGGGAATGGCGCCGGCCGCGGCGGCGGTTAGACTCGGGTGATGCGTACTCGCATGTCGGTCGTGGCGCTCGTCCTGTCGTGCCTCGGGCTCGGGGCGAGCCTCGCGAGTCTCGTCGATTACCTCGCACCGATCCCGACGTTCTGCGCGGCGTCCGGCTGCGAGACCGTGCGCGCCTCGGCCTGGGCCTACCCGCTCGGGATCCCGATGCCGGTGCTCGGCGTCGTGTTCTTCGCGGCGATGATCGCGCTCGCGTTCGTCGCGCGGCCGCGGCTGCGCTTCGGGCTCGCGCTCGCCGGCGCGGCGTGGGCGCTCGTGCTGATCGGCGTGCAGGCGTTCGTGCTCGGCGCGTGGTGCAAGCTCTGCATGGTGTCCGACCTCAGCGCGACCGCGCTCGCGATCTCGATCGTCGCCGGCGCCGAGTCGTTGAAGCTCACGGCCGCCCGCGTGTTCCTCGGCGGCGGCCTCGTGGCCGTGCTGCCGCTCGGGTTCGCGATCGCGACCGCACCGTCGGGCGATCCCGCGCCCGTCGTCGCGAAGCAAGCCGGCGTGCCCGACGTCGTGCGGCGCGCACAGCAGCCCGGCGCCGTCACGGTCGTCGAGTTCGTCGACTTCGAGTGCCCGTTCTGCCGGCGGCTCGCGCCCGAGCTGACGACGGCGATCGAGCACGCGGCCGGTACCGTCAACGTCGTGCGCAAGATGGTGCCGCTCCCCATGCATCCGCACGCGCGCACCGCGGCGCTCGCGTGGTGCTGCGCCGACGCGCAGGGCAAAGGCGACGAGATGGCCGCGGCGCTGTTCTCCGCGCCGCCCGACGAGCTCACGCCGCAAGGCTGCGAGAAGCTCGCGGCGTCGGTTGGTTGTGACCTCGACAAATACCGCTCGACGCTCGCCGATCCCGCGACGGCCGCGCGCGTCGAGGCCGACAGTGCCGACGCCAAGTCGGCGGACGCCAACGCGTTGCCGACGATCTTCGTCGGCGAGCAGCGCTTCACCGGCGCGAACCACTCCGCCGCGGAATTGCTGGCAGCGATCGATCACGCGCACTAGGCTCGTGCTCGTGCTCGTGCTCGTGCTCGTGCTCGTGC
>Ga0268266_10006970_pt1 | contig 10273 bp, 9 predicted proteins | sample KBSS13metaG_FD_190356 | JGI IMG/M metagenome (GOLD analysis project Ga0268266, IMG submission 190356) | Switchgrass rhizosphere microbial communities from Kellogg Biological Station, Michigan, USA - KBS S1-3 metaG (SPAdes) (version 2) | ecosystem: Host-associated > Plants > Roots > Rhizosphere >... | reverse complement strand
CGCGCCGGGCGACAACCTCATGATGCATCGCGCACTCTATCTGGCGAAGGCCGGCGACGTGCTGGTGGTGGTGGTCGACGGCGAAAACGCCGGCGCGCAATGGGGCGACATGGCCACGCGCTACGCGATGAAGAAGGGGCTGGCCGGCGTGGTGGTGCAAGGCAGTGCGCGCGACACCGACACCGTTGAAGCGCTCGGCTGTGCGGTGTGGGCGACCCAGGTTCGCTCGATCCACTCCGAGAAGTGCGGGCACGGCAGGGTCAACGCCCCTCTGGTTTGCGACGGCGTGCTGGTCAACCCCGGTGACCTGGTCGTGGCCGATGGGGATGGCGTGGTGTGCGTCCCGAAAGCCGATGCGGCCGGCGTGGTGCAAGGCGCCTTGGCGCGCATGCGCCGGGAGGAAGAGATGGCGAAGGCCATCGAGCGCGGCGAGGCCATCTGGAACCTAGGCGGATCGGCCGCGAGCTATGCCGCCATGAAGAACATCGAAGAGGTCGACGCGGCCTTCGACGACCACTGACGGCGCGTCGGACAGGGCACTACGAATCGTTGACGGTTTCGTGCTCGGCCGGCACGAGGACTTCGAGCAACTCGCAATCGCCCGACCAGCCGACCACCGTGTGGCGAATGCCGGGCGGCTGCACCCAGCACGAGCCGGCCACCAGGCGCTGCCGGCCGACACCTTCGAAGTCGGTTTCGAACCAGCCCTTCAGGCAATACACCATCTGGAAGCGCACGTCGTGGTGGTGCTTCTGGCTGAGCTCGGGGCGGAACGGCGCCACCATGCGGATCACATGCGCATCGGCCAGGCCGCCAGTCGCGGGCGCGACGCCCAGCTTGCGATAGGACGAGTAGTCGCGCAGACCGTCGCGCTTGAAGTCGGACTCGTCGAGGTGGCTGATGGCAAAGCGCTGAACGGCATCGCCGGACGGAAGCTGCATGGGATCTCCTTGGTTGTTGCAGTGGATGTTCATCGCGGACTCGCCACCGGCCATCCACCTGAAAAATCGATGACCGCGCCGGTGAGGAACGTGCCTTCCATCGTCGCCAGATAGCGGATGAGCTCGCCGATCTCTTCGGGTCGGCCAAGGCGCCCGGCGGGCACGGTCTGTTCGATGTAGGCCCGCCCGGCCGGGTCGTCCACGAATCGTGCTCGCGGGTAGTAGGTTTCGCTGGTCAGGTAGTTGGGTGCGATGGCGTTCACGGGGATGCCGTGCGGTGCCAACTCGATGCAGAGCGACTTGACCAGCGCGTTGACGCCTGCGCGCGCGATGTCGGGGATGGCGCCGCCGGGCAAATGCAGCCGATTTCGGTTCGACGAGATGAACACCACGCGCGCCTTGGACTGGCGCTTGAGATGGGGGATGGCCGCGCCAGCAATCTCGAACGGAAAGACGACCAGACGCTCCATCGTGTCGCGAAGGCCTTGCACGTTGGCTGCTTCGATCGGCGCGTGGATCTGCGGCCATGCATCGTTGCTTACCAGCACGTCCAGGCGATGACCGAGCGCCACCGCCGATCGGACGATCGCCGCGGCATCCTGGTCGGGCAGCACGATGACATTCGGGTGAGCGCGTTGATAGCCCTCACGTGCGTCGGCGGAAGCGAACGCCATGTCGTGTACCGCCACCCGAAACCCCGCGCCGACGAGTGCGTCGACCGCCGGCGGACCGGCGAACATCAGCGCATTGGTGACGAGGGCAACGGGCTGGGTCATGGGAGGCTCCTGAGGGGCAGGCTCGCCGACGAACACATCGAGCGCCCTGTCACTCCACTTTCGCAGAAATCAGTGCCATGAACGTGCCGACCGGGGTGGCTGTGTGCCGCGAAGATATCGTCAACTTCACTCCCCCTGCACGACGGCCTGAGCGAGGGATTTCTACGGCTTGCTCGATCCGGCCCGGGCGCGTGAAGAACGTCCCAACCCGGCCCTGCGCATGTGCGGGTCTGGGAGACTGCTGGCCCGCTCGAGCACCCAGTCGACGAAGCTCATGACCTCGGGTCGTTGGGCGTGGCGCTCCGGGTAGACCAAAAAATGAGCCTGCACCGGCAAGAACTCTCCGGCTTCGAAAACAGGCTTGAGTCGACCCTTGCGCAGATGCGGCTCGCCGATCGACGTGCTTTCGAACGCCACGGCCAATCCCTGCACGGCCGCGTCCAGGGCCATGAATGCGCGATCGAATCGGTAGGCGTAGCTCGCAGGCGTGTAGGCGATGTGTTCGGCAGCGAACCAGTCTGGCCATTGAAGGACGCCGACGGTCGACTGGATGAGCGGCACCTGCTTCATGTCATCGGGGGTGACGATGCGATGGCGCCTGATGAACGCCGGGCTGGCCAGCGGCATGATCTGCTCGTCGAATATCGTCCTGACCGCCAGCTGCGGCCAATGCGGGACGCCATAGCGGATGTCGATGTCTGCGTGGCCCGCCGAGAAATCCGAGTGGACGACGGACGCCGACATCGACAGCGAAATGCTGGGATGGTCTTTCACGAACTCAGTGAGCCGCGGCATCAGCCACAGCGTCGCAAAGCTCGGCGTCGAATGCACGTGCAGCGAGTTGCGCACCCCTTTTCTCGCGTTGTCGGTCGCCGCGCTGATGGCGGCCATCGCACCGCTCACGCGCTTCAGGTAGTCGTCGCCGGCAACGGTCAACGCCACGTTGTGCGCCGTGCGCTCGAACAGTCTGATGTCGAGGAACTGCTCGAGCTTGGCAACTTGATGACTGATCGCCGATGGCGTCAGGTGCAACTCGCTTGCTGCAAGCGTGAAGTTTCTGCGTCGGGCCACGGCCTCGAAGGCAGCAAGGCAAGCGAAAGGTGGAAAAGATGAACTCATCGTGTGAATCCGGGTAAACCCAATGATGAAGAGGAATCAACTTACCTTGAAGAATTATCGCTTCCATTCATGCATGTGAGTTTCCACAATCACGTCATCGAATCACTGGAGACAAACATGTTGCTGACGGACAAGGTCGTTCTCATCACTGGCGGTGCAGGCCTCAATGGCCTGGGATTCGCCACGGCACTTCAGATGGCCAGCCACGGCGCCCGGGTTGCCATCATGGATCTGGAAGGCGCCAAGCCCGTGGAAGCCGCCAGGCAACTCGGCGACGAACATCTTGGCGTGATCGCCAGCGTCACTGACAAAGCGGCGGTCGATAGCGCTATCGAAAAAGTGCTCGACCGGTTCGGTCGCATCGACATCCTGGTCAACAACGCCGGCATCACGCAGCCGCGCAAGACCGTCGACATCTCCGCTGCCGACTACGACGCAGTGCTCGACGTCAGCCTGCGCGGCACCTTGCTTTGCTCTCAGGCCGTGATTCCGGCGATGGAGCGCCAGCGCAGCGGCTCCATTATTTGCATCTCATCCGTTTCCGCGCAGCGAGGCGGCGGCATTCTGGGCGGCCCTCATTACTCGGCCGCAAAGGCCGGCGTACTGGGTCTGGCACGCGCGATGGCGCGCGAACTGGGCAGCGCAGGCATTCGCGTCAACTGCATTACTCCCGGTCTCATCGGCACGGACATCATCAAGGGCAAGCTGACCGAGGACCGCAAATCCGAGATTGCCGCGGAGATTCCGTTGGGACGCCTGGGCCATCCCAACGACATCGCGGGCGCATGCATCTTCCTCGGCAGCGACTTGTCGGCGTATTGCACTGGCGTGACGCTGGACGTCAACGGCGGCATGTTGATTCACTGAGCCGCCGGGGCTGCCGCGATCGCACGGCCCCATCCGAACCGAACACCTCTCACGGCGCCGACTTGGTCGGCGTTCGGCGACCGCGCGGCGGTTGCCGGGGGAGCCGCGCGTGCCGCCGCACCACTGCTGCACATCCAGAACCACTGATCCAAGGAGACACCCTCATGACCCAATTGACCCGCCGCGCATTGCTGGCCCAGTCCGCTGCACTCCCGCTTTTCTCGATCGTCTCGCACCGTGCGGACGCAGCCGAATTCGAGTTGAAGTACGCCACCGGACAAGACCCGACCCATCCGGTGAACTTGCGCGCCAAGGAGGCGCTCGATCGCATCCGCGAAGCAACGTCGGGCCGCGTCAACATCAAGCTCTTTCCGGCGAACCAGCTCGGCAGCGACACCGATCTCCTGACGCAAGTTCGCAATGGTTCGGTCGACTTCTTCAACCTGTCCTCGTTGATCCTGTCGACGTTCGTGCCCGTCTCGGGCATCACGAGCGTGGGTTTTGCGTTCAAGAACTACGACGACGTCTGGAAGGCCATGGACGGCGACCTGGGCAACTACATCCGGGCCGAGATCGCCAAGACACCGATCTTTACCGTCTCGAAAATCTGGGACAACGGCTTCCGTCAGATCACGTCCTCCGGCAAGGAAATCAAGACGGCGGCCGACTTGAAGGGCTTCAAGGTGCGCGTGCCCGCAGCGCCGCCACTGACCTCCCTGTTCAAGGCGCTCGAAGCCGCTCCGTCGCCGATCAACTTCAACGAGGTGTACACCGCCTTGCAGACGAAGGTGGTGGAGGGCCAGGAGAATCCGCTCGCCATCATCGCCACCGCCCGGCTTTACGAAGTTCAGAAGAGCTGCAGCCTGACCGGCCACGTGTGGGACGGCTACTGGGTGCTCGGCAACAAGCGCGCATTCGAGAAGCTGCCGGCCGACATGCAGCAGATCATCAAACGAGAAATCGACAAGTCTGCCACCGACCAGCGAATGGACGTCGCCAAGCTCAACACCAGCCTCGTGGCGGACTTGAAAGCCAAAGGCATCAACTTCGTCGACGTGCAGCAAGACGACTTCCGCAAGAAGCTGGCAAGCACGGGGTTCTACGCCGAGTGGAAGACCAAGTACGGCGCCGCCCCGTGGGATCTGCTCGAAAAAGTCTCGGGCAAGCTCGGCTGATTCACCGCCACTCATCCCGTTGCCGCTGGGCTGAGTGGCCCAGTCAAACATATCTGTGATGGGTAAGCCGCGCCTTCGTGCAGGCCGGCGGCTGCCCGTCGTACGAAAGAGACTAATGAACGTTCTTATCGATGAACACGGAAATCCGGTCGACGAGATCGCCCGGCGTGAGCCGATCGCCTGGCTCGAAGGCCTGAATAAAGTCGTCGCATTGCTCGTGGAAATTCCGGCCGCGCTGTTGGTCGTGGCCGAAGTCGTCGTCTTGCTGATGGGCGTGACGAGTCGCTATGTCTTTCACGAGCCGCTTGTCTGGTCCGATGAACTCGCTTCGATCCTGTTCCTGTGGCTGGCAATGCTCGGCTCGATCGTCGCATTCCAGCGCGGCGAACACATGCGCATGACAGCGATCGTCGGCAAGCTCGAACCGAGGAAGCGGGCCTTCCTCGATCTGATCGCGATTGCGTCGGCGGTCGCCTTTCTCGCATTCGTCGTCCATCCCGCCTATGAGTTCGCCGCTGACGAGGTCTTCGTGACCACACCCGCGATGGGTATTCCCAACTCATGGCGGGCCGCTGCACTGCCGATCGGTATGGGGCTGATGCTGCTCGTCGGCACCATCCAGCTTTTTCGGCTTGGCCGAACAAAGGACGTGGCGCTGGCGCTGGGCGCCGTGGCCCTGGTGATGGGTGCGATGGCTCTAGTCGGCCCGTTGCTCAAGGGTCTGGGCAACTGGAATCTGCTGCTCTTTTTCGTGTTTGGCGTTCTCTCTCTGGTTCTGCTCGGCTTGCCCATCGCCTTTGCCTTTGGCCTGGCCACGTTCGGCTACATCGCGCTGACGACCACGACGCCCACGATCGTCGTCGTTGGCCGGATGGACGAAGGCATGAGCCATCTGATCCTTCTTGCCGTTCCCCTGTTCGTCTTGTTGGGCTTGCTCATCGAGATGACCGGCATCGCGCGTGCCATGGTGAACTTTCTGGCCAACTTGCTGGGGCACGTGCGCGGCGGGTTGTCCTATGTGCTGATCGGCGCGATGTACCTGGTGTCCGGGATCTCGGGTTCCAAGGCGGCCGACATGGCTGCCGTTGCGCCCGCGCTCTTTCCGGAAATGCGCAAGCGGGGTGCGAAGCCAGGTGATCTGGTGGCCTTGTTGTCTGCAACTGGGGCGCAGACCGAGACCATCCCGCCGTCACTCGTGCTGATCACGATCGGATCGGCCACCGGTGTGTCCATCGCAGCGCTGTTCACCGGCGGCTTGCTGCCGGGCGTGGTGGTCGGCGCAACCCTGGCCGCGCTCGTCTGGTGGCGTTACCGCGGCGAGAGCCTCGCCGGAGTGCGACGCGCGACGGGCCGGGAGATTGGCAAGTCGTTCCTCATCGCGATCCCTGCGCTCGCACTGCCGGTCGTGATCCGCGCAGCAGTGGTGGAGGGCGTCGCAACGGCGACCGAGGTCTCGACCATCGGCATCGTCTACGCCATCGTCGCTGGACTGCTGGTGTACCGGCAGTTCGACTGGAAGCGGGTGTATCCGATGCTGGTCAGCACCGCATCGCTCTCCGGCGCGATCCTTTTCATCATCGGTGCGGCAACCGGCATGGCCTGGGCGCTCACGCAGTCGGGCTTCTCGACGGCCCTGGCCGAGGCGATGAAGTCGCTGCCCGGCGGGGGAATCACTTTCATGGCCGTCTCGGTGGTGGCCTTCATCATCTTGGGATCGGTGCTCGAAGGCATTCCCGCCATCGTGCTGCTGGGACCTCTGCTGTTTCCCATTGCCCGCCAGGTCGGCATTCATGAAGTGCACTACGCAATGGTGGTCACCCTTGCGATGGGCATCGGCTTGTTCGCGCCGCCGTTCGGTGTCGGCTACTACGCGGCCTGCGCGATCAGCCGGATCCATCCGAACGAAGGCATGAAGCCGATCGTGGGCTACATGGTTGCCCTGTTCGTCGGAACGGTTCTCGTTGCCGCGATCCCCTGGATTTCCATCGGGTTCCTCTGAGACGCAACTCCACTTTCCATCCGGCATTCCGTCCCCTGACGCGCTGCGCGGATTGCCGTCCCGCCCATCTCGATCCAGCGCGCTTCACACCCCGCTATTCATTCCTGCTAGGAGAACTCTATGGCTGACTTATCGACACTTCAACAAAGCGCCTATCGCATTCGCCGCTATGCATTGCGCATGGGCGAAGTCCAGGGGCAGGGCTACATCGGCCAGGCGCTGGGCTGGGCCGACGTGCTGGCCGTCGCTTACAAGCACGCAATGACCTACCGCCCCGAAGACCCGAATTGGGAAGGGCGCGACCGCTTCCTGCTGTCTCACGGCCACTATGCGATCGCCTTCTACGCGGCGCTGATCGAGGCCAAGATCATTCCCGAAGAAGAGCTCGAAACCTATGGCAGCGACGACAGCCGGCTGCCGATGTCCGGGATGGCAACCTATACGCCCGGCATGGAAATGTCCGGCGGCTCCTTGGGACAGGGCCTCGCCATTGCCGTCGGCATGGCGTTGGGCCTGCGCCTGAAGAAAAGCCCGGCATTCGTCTACAACTCGATGTCCGACGGCGAGCTCGACGAAGGCTCGACCTGGGAAGCGGCCATGGGCGCGGCACACCATCGCCTGTCGAACTTGATCTGCCTGGTCGACATCAACAACCAGCAGGCGGATGGCCCGTCCAGCAAGATCATGGGCTTCGAGCCGCTCGCCGACAAATGGGCGTCGTTCGGCTGGCACGTTCAGCGCGTCGACGGCAACGATATGCCGGCCGTCATCGCTGCCTTCGATGCGGCGCGTGCGCTGGCAGAAGACAAGCCCCGCGTGATCCTCTTCGACACGCTGATGGGCCGAGGCGTCCCGTTCCTCGAAACGCGCGACAAGAACCATTTCATTCGAGTCGATCCTCCGGAATGGCAGCAAGCCATCGGCCATGTCGACAGCACCCAAACCGAAGGAGCCGTTTAATGAACGCCACGACAGAAAAGAAGCCCAGGCTCACGACCTCGGCAATGATTGCCTCCATTGCCAGCGAGGGTCAGCGCGTCAAGGCTGCGCCGTTCGGCAAGGCCCTGGTCGATCTGGCACGTGATCGCCCCGAGATCGTCGGGATGACGGCCGACCTGGCCAAATACACCGACCTGCACCTGTTCGCCAAGGAGTATCCGGAACGCTTTTTCCAGATGGGCATGGCCGAACAACTGCTGATGGCGGCTGCGGGTGGCATGGCCAAGGAAGGCTTCATTCCTTTCGCGACGACGTACGCGGTGTTCGGTACGCGCCGTGCGTTCGACTTCGTCCACCAGGTGATTGCCGAAGAGAACCTGAACGTCAAGATCTGCTGCGCACTTCCGGGCCTGACCACGGGCTACGGGCCAAGCCATCAGGCGACCGAAGACCTGGCGTTGATGCGTGCAACGCCCGGCATGACGATCATCGACCCGTGCGACGCCCTGGACATCGAGCAGGCCGTACCGCAAATGGCGGACCACCAGGGCCCCGTCTACATGCGACTGCCGCGCGGCAACGTGCCGCTGGTGCTCGACGAATACGACTACAAGTTCGAACTCGGCAAGGCCAAGGTGATTCGCGACGGCAAAGCCGTGCTGGTGATCTCCAGCGGCTTCATGACCATGCGCTCGCTCGAAGTCGCCGACCAGCTCAAGGCCGATGGCATCGATGTCGCGGTGCTGCACGTTCCGACGATCAAGCCGCTCGACGAGGCAACCATCCTGGCCGAGGTTCGGCGGTCGGGAAGACTCGTGGTCGTGGCAGAGAACCACTCGGTCATCGGTGGTCTGGGCGAAGCGGTAGCGAGCCTGCTCATGCGTTCGGGTGTCTCCGCGACCTTCAGGCAGATCGGGTTGCCCGATGCGTTCCTGGACGCGGGTGCGCTGCCGACCCTGCACGACCGCTACGGAATCTCCACGGAGAAGATGAGCCAGCAAATCAAGGGCTGGGTCTGAGCCTCACGAGAAGGGCAAAAGATGAAGGTCACGTTCATTGGGGTAGGCGCCATCGGGTTGCCGATGGCACTGAAAATCCAGGAAGCGGGACACGACGTCACCGGGGTCGACGTTTCGGATGCGGTCATTGCAAACGCGAAGTCGCAGGGGATCGAAACCGTTCGACATTTGTCCGACGCACCTGCTGCAGATGCCGTTGTCGTGATGGTGGCCACCCCCGAGCAGCTGGGCGGGCTCGTTAGACGGACAGGCAGGGAAGTAGAGAACCAACTGTGGATCATCATGTCCACCGTTGGACCGGAATCGGTGCGCGCACAAGGGGCGATATTGCAGAGAGCAGGGGCGCGTGTTGTCGACGCTCCCGTCACGGGCGGCGTTGCCCGTGCGAGGACCGGAGAACTGGCCATCTTTGCTTCGGGCGCACCTGCCGATGTTTTCTCGGCCACCCCGGTGCTCGAAGCGATGGGCACCGTGCGTGTGACTGGCCAGCGTCTGGGCGATGGACAAAGCATCAAGGTGGTCAACCAGCATCTTTGTGCCGTGCATATCGTCGCCGCTGCAGAGGCTCTCAACCTGGCCCGCTCGCTGGGCCTGGACCCATCGACCGTGCTGAAGCTCGTGGAGAGCGGCGCGGCCGGGTCCTGGATGCTGTCGGATCGCGGCCCCCGCATGGTCGCTGGCAACGACGTCGAAGTGACCAGCGCCATCGACATTTTCGTGAAGGACAGTGGGCTCGTGGCGTCGGCAGGTGCCGCGTGCGGCGCCCAGTTGCCGTTGCTGGCGATTGCCCACGAGCGCTTCTGCCGTGCCGCGCGGCTGGGACTCGGTCGACGCGACGACAGCAGGGTGATCGAAACCTGGTCTTGATCGCACAGGCGGTGGACTTGCCCAGGTTGTCGGGACCAACAACTTTGGCGGCCTACACGGCCAATGGCTCGCGTTGCGCAACGCCAGGCGTCGCCTGCAGCTGCTGCATCAACGCACTCCAGCGCACGCGCGTTGCAACCACGCTCTCTTCCTTGACGTGCCCGAAGCCACGGATCTGCTCGGGCAGCCGCGCGATGGCCAGCGCGGTCGCCCGCACCTCGGCCAGGCCGGTCTGCTCGATGCGCACCAGCACCTGGTCGATGGCACTTCGGTAGTCGTCGATCAACTGGCGTTCCATGCGGCGCTCGGCGGTCTTGCCGAAGACGTCGAGCGGCGTGCCGCGCAGGCGCCGCAGCGCGGCCAGCACGCGGAAGGCCGGCATCATCCAGGCGCCGAATGTCTGCTTCACGGGTTGCCCGTGCGCATCGCGCTTGCCGAAGATCGGCGGCGCCAGACGGAAGCTCAGCTTCGGCGTGCCTTCGAATTCCTGCGCGAGCTTGGCGTGGAACTTGCCATCGGTGTACAGGCGCGCGACTTCGTACTCGTCCTTGTAAGCCATTAGCTTGAAGAG
>Ga0268266_10006969_pt1 | contig 10273 bp, 7 predicted proteins | sample KBSS13metaG_FD_190356 | JGI IMG/M metagenome (GOLD analysis project Ga0268266, IMG submission 190356) | Switchgrass rhizosphere microbial communities from Kellogg Biological Station, Michigan, USA - KBS S1-3 metaG (SPAdes) (version 2) | ecosystem: Host-associated > Plants > Roots > Rhizosphere >... | reverse complement strand
CAGCGGCGATCGGGACTTCGGCTCGTGTCAGCTCGAAGGGCTGCAGTCCGTGGAGAACGGTCCGATAGATGGAACCGACTGTACCGGCTCCGGCAACAGCAATCGCTTCACCCCGTTGGGCACAACGGTGAATGGCGTGTTCAGCGGGGCGAAAACCGGGCGGTTGGGCGTGGTCGGCAGTCAACTGTTGCCGTGGCCGGCGGACGGTCAGGTGCCGCCGGCCTTTTTCAATTCCCAGCCCTACATCACGATCGCCCGCCAGGACCAGCGCTACACGGCGGGGTTCATGGTCCATGATACGGTCGCCGACTACCTGCAGCCGTACATGGACTTCAGTTTCATGAACGACAAATCGCACACCGCGGTGGCCCCCGCGGGCCTGTTCGAGAACAGCAATCCCCTGGACTCGCAGCTCAACTACCAGACCAACTGCAGCAATCCCCTGTTGAGTGCCCAGGAGCAGGGCGCGATTGGTTGTACACCCGCGCTCATCGCCGCCGACGCAGCCAATCCGGGCTCGGCGCTCGCCAACATCGAGATCGGCCGGCGCAGCGTCGAAGGCGGGCCTCGCGCTGCCGACTTTGAACATACCAACTACCGCGCCGTACTCGGAACCAAGGGCGACTTTGCGGACGCCTGGAACTACGATGCCTACGGCAGCTACTACTACACGACCTTCTTCAACAGCAACACCGGGTTCCTGAACTTCCAGGCGATCAACAACGCCCTGCTGGTCACAGGAACGGCTGCGAATCCCACCTGTATCAGCGGTCCACCGTGTGTGCCCTGGAACATCTGGAATCAGGGCGGCGTCACCCAGGATCAAATCACTCCGATGCTGCAAACCGGTACGGCCTATGGCTCGGTTACAGAGCGCATCCTCCACATAGATGTGACCGGCGACCTCGGCAAGTATGGAGTGAAGTCGCCGGCCGCGAATGATGGGGTGGGTGTCAACGTCGGTTGGGAGCATCGTAACGATCACACGCAGTTCCAACCCGATTCGAGCGAAACCAGCGGCCTGCTGTCCGGTTTTGGCGGTGCCTCCGTCCCGATCAACAACAGCATCACGGTCAAGGAGGAGTTCCTCGAAGTCCGGGCGCCCCTGGTGCAGGACAAATTCCTGGCCAAGGACCTGGTTGCGGACGTGGGTTACCGCCGGTCGGACTATGACCTGATCGGAAACGTGAACACCTACAAAATGGAGTTGCAATGGGCGCCGACGCCCGACGTCCGGTTCCGCGGTTCCTACAACCGCGCCATCCGCGCCCCGAGCATCATCGAGCTCTACAACCCGAACCTCGTGGGCCAGATCGGATTCGGCGAAGACCCGTGTGCGCCGGATACCCAGACGCACGTGGCGACTGCCAGTCTGGCTCAGTGCCAGAACACGGGCGTCACGGCAGCTCAGTACGGGAACGGCATAGAGCGGGGTCAGACGGTGGGCGGTGTTGCCGGCACCAACGACATTCCACAGGGCACGGGAAGTCAGCTCACCCAGTTGCAGGGCGGTAATCCCAAGCTGAAGCAGGAAACCGCCGATACGTATACGTTCGGCTTCAATTTCACCCCGGAGTTCATCCCCGGATTTGCGACCAGCATCGACTACTGGCACATCAAGGTGAAGGACGAAATCAACGTCTATCCGGCGCCCGCTATTGTGCAGAACTGCCTCGCGAGCGGCGATCCGACCTTCTGTTCACAGATCGTCCGCTCTCCGGCCAATGGCGGGCTGATCGGCGCCAGCATCGCTTCCGGCGGTTACATCATTCAGACCAACAAGAACATCGGCGCACAGTTGCTCGAGGGCATCGACCTGGATGCCACCTACAAGCTGCCGTTGCCGAAGCTCGGCAATGCCTTGTTTACGATCAATGGCTCGTACCTGCTCAAAGATGCAATCACCCCGTATGCAGGTGCTCACACCTACGATTGCTCCGGGCTGTTCGGGGCTGTTTGTCAGACGGTCACGCCGAAGTGGCGGCACGTCGCCCGCGCCAGTTGGGAAACGCCGTGGGATGTGGACCTGACATTGTCATGGCGATACATCGGCAAGGTGTCCCTGGACCAGAACTCTTCGGACCCCACGCTGAATTTCGCCAGCTTCGGCGTATACGATTCCTTCAACCGCGAGATTTCGGGCTACAGCTACCTGGACCTCGCGGTGGCCTGGAACGTATACAAAGGAGTACAGATTCGTACAGGTGTTAACAATCTGCTCGACAAGGATCCGCCGGTGGTGACCAGTGAAATCACGGCCGGCGGTGCGGCCAACACCTACGAGACCTATGATCTGTTGGGTCGGCAGGTGTACCTGGCCGTGACGGCGAAGTTCTGAAGTGACCTGCCCGGCGGCGGCTCGCCGCCGCCGAGCATCGGCTGGCCGTATCTGCGCCCATCCTGTCCGAAAACAGCTAGAGGCTCCCGGGGGCGCGCGGGTATAGTGCCACTTGCTCCAAAAACGCCTGGGCCACTTTTTCATTACGTCGCAACACGGTCGCGTCCAGTACCGTTTGAGAGCTAGGCTAGGCATATGGAGACGACCGGCAAGCAGGCGATGTTGGAACTGGCGATCACGCTGCCACCGCGCGGGTCGGGTGCGGTCATGCGCGTTCTGCATCGTGAGCTGCGCGCGGCGATCCTCGACGGGCGATTGAAACCCGGTTTGCGCTTACCCTCCACGCGGATTCTCGCGGATTCCTGGGGTGTGTCACGCAACACTGTGATGGGTGCCTATGACCTGTTGCTCAGTGAGGGTTACCTGTTTGCCCGTCATGGCGCGGGAACCTATGTTGCAGAAGCGTTGCCCATTCGCGCCGATCGCGCGGCCGTTGTCGAAGAGCCGAATCAGGCGCCGGACCGCAGGCTGAGCGAATTCTGGCGAGCGCCGCCGCCGTATCTGCTGAAGGCGTGGGCTTCGAATTCCCCGAGTCACATGTTGTTTCGACTGGGTGTTCCGGATACGGCCTCGTTTCCGTATCACATCTGGCGCCGGCTGCTGGCTCGCTCACTGCGAGCACTTGCAAAGGTTCCGGCCGCCTACGTGGATGCTGAAGGCCGGCCGCTGCTGCGCGAGGCCATTGCCAACCATGTTTCGTTCGCCCGGGCTGTCGCCTGCAATGCAGATGACGTAGTAGTGACAGCGGGAACTCAACAGGCGATCGATCTCCTGGCCAAGATTCTCGTGACTCCGGGCAAAACAGTGGTCGCCATGGAGGATCCCGGCTATGCGCCGGTGCGCGGCGTATTCCTGGCCGCGGGTGCGAAGATCGTGCCCGTGCCGGTGGATGCGGATGGCCTGATGGTAGATCGTATACCCACCGATGCGCGTGTTATTTGTGTCACCCCGTCGCATCAGTTTCCTGTCGGCGTGGCCATGTCCATGCGGCGCCGGACCGAGTTGCTCGAGTTTGCCCGTCTCCACGATGCCGTCATCATCGAAGATGACTACGACGGCGAATTCCGATTTGGGACCACTCCAAGGGATGCGTTGCAGACGCTGGACCGGTCGGGCTCGGTGTTTTATGTGGGCACCTTCTCCAAGAGCCTGTTTCCCGGCATCCGACTCGGCTTCGTGGTGACGCCCCCCTGGGCCAAGCGCACGATCCGGGCGGCCAAACAAGTCACGGACTGGCATCAGCCGGTGTTGGAGCAGGATGCGCTCGCCGCGTTTATCAGCGAAGGCCACATGGCCCGTCACGTTCGCAAGATGCGCAAGCTCTACGCAGAGCGCCGCGAGCTGATGATCAGCGGACTGCAAGCCCATTTCGGCGCTTGGCTCGACCCGATTCCCGCCAGCGGCGGCATGCACCTGACCGCCCTGGCTCGTGAGGCTCTCGATTTCGACGCGATTGCACGCAGCGCCCGACAGAAGAACATGGATGTGCGTTCCCTGCGCGCGCTCAGCGCAACCGGTCATTGTCAGGCCGGTCTCGTGCTCGGTTACGGCGCCACCTCACCCGAAGGCATCACCGAGGGTTTGCTCCAATTGCGGCGCCTGTTTCCGGCAACTGGCCCTGTAAAATATGTTCGAGGTGGTGCTCGCTCAGCCATTGCGTCACGCTAGCTTGAGGGGTGAAGGTTCTTCGGGGCGGGACTGACGTGATCGACCGGACCAGGATGTTGATTTCCACCCTCGCCGGGCTTGGCGGCCTGCACGGTTCAGGCGGGTCGGTGAGTCCTGTCCGTGGCCCGGGCACGTTCCATTTACCGGTTCCAACAGAGGCTCGGCTCGGTGCTATCTGGCGCACAGTCACACCCATTTGGGCGGTGTTGGCAGCCGGACGGGTCGTCTACTACGCCCTGGAGCGTATACGGTATCCGGGTGACGTGCCGCCTGTATTCGCCGATGTTGTAGAAGCAGTGTTGCTCTGGCCACTGGCGGTCGTGGGTTGCTACCTGACAGTGCGCGCGTGGAGCCGCAATGGTGCTTTCAAAGCAGGCGTGGTTGCGCTGTTCTCGGCCTTGATATTCGGGCTGTTCGCGCGTCCCGCCTATGCCGTCGGCTCACTGCTCAATTCAGGGGACGCCCAGTCCCGACAATGGCTCCTGGAGTTCATACAGCACCCCAACCTGTTGTACCCCTGGATTTCAAACACGGTGGAGTATGGGGTACTCTATGCGTCATGCATGGCGGTGATGCTGGGCTACTTCAGCTTCATGAGCCTGGTGAATGAGCGTCGGCTGCGCAATGCGCTGGAGGTGCAAGTCACCCAGGCGCGTCAGCAGGCCTTGCGCTCCCAGCTCAATCCCCATTTCCTGTTCAACTCGCTCAATTCCATTGTCAGCCTGAGCGATGAGCAGCCGGCCGCCCAGTTGCTCGTCACGCAACTGAGCGATCTGTTGCGGCGGACGTTGCGGGCCAGCGAGCAGGAAGAGCACGACCTGTTTGAAGAGTTGACGTATGTCGAGGAATACCTGGAGATCGAACAGACGAGGCAGCCGTCACGAGTCGACTGGCAGATCAACGTGGAGCCCGGCTGTGCGCGTGCCGCGGTTCCCTCCTTGATCCTCATCCCACTGGTCGAGAACTCAGTGACTCACGGCTTGCGGGGTGGCCCGCGGACCGTGGCGATTGATATCAACGTGTGGCGTACCGAGACCGAGTTGTTTATTCAGATCGGAAACACCTGCAGCACATGCGCGCCGCCTCGCGATCCCACGCGCCAGGGCCTGGGACTGCGCAACGTTGCGGCACGCCTCGACATGGTCTTCGGCCGTACCGCGAGCTTTCGCGCCGACCGGGTTGACTCCGGTCAACCGGGCGACCCCGGCCGCTTCGAAGTACAGATGAGTTTGCCGATTTCGGTTTCGAGAGGTCAGCCATGCGGGTAGTGATTGTGGATGATGAGCCTTTGGCGCGGTCGCGACTGGTGCACCTGTGTCAGGAGCATGCCGGAGTGGAGGTGGTCGCCCAGGCGGCATCGGGTGCCGATGCCATCGAAGTGATCAAAGCACACAGGCCGGATGTGGTGTTGCTCGATGTCGAGTTGCAGGACATGACCGGATTCGACGTGTTGCGCTCGCTGGAATCCCGCGACGGTCCGCTCGCGATCATGGTGACTGCACATCCGGAGCACGCCATGGAGGCATTCGACAGCAATGCCGTACACTATCTCGCCAAGCCGGTTGACGGGCGGCGGTTGGTCAACGCCATCGGTCGTGCCCGCAAGCGCCTCTCAATGGAGCGCGCTCCGGCCGAAGGCAACTCCCTGCGACAAATCACCGGCGAGAAAGCCCAACGCCTCTACTTCATTGATGTCGAGAACATCGACTACGTGGAGTCGGAAGCAAATTACGTCGCCCTGCACGTGGAAGATGAGCGCTACCTGGCCCGCAACACAATGAAGCATCTGGCCGGCGTTCTGGCGCCGTTGGGCTTCGTGCGGATCGAGCGCTCCTTGTTGATCAACCTGCGCAAAGTTGCTTTCGCCGAGCGGGTCGACCGGGGCGCATTTGCCTTCACCTTGCGCAACGGCCGCCGCCTGGTGTCGAGCAGCACGTATCGCAAAGGCATCCTGGAGGAGATCCGCCGCGGTCAGTTCTTTGGGCGCAATGCCGCGCACTAGAACCGTCAATGAGGCGGTACGAGAGGTCTGCCTCTCGTTTCCGGAAGCAGAGGAGGTCGTTTCACACGGCTTCCCGGATTTCCGGGTTCGCGGCAAAACCTTTGCCTCCTATGTCGTCAACCATCACGGTGACGGCCGGGTCGCGCTGTGGCTCAATGCGCCTTCGGGTGCGCAGGATCACTACTCGAAGTCCGAGCCCAAGCACTTCTTCATACCCCCATACGTGGGCCCGCGAGGTTGGCTGGGCGTTCACTTGAACAAGGGCATTTCCTGGCAACGGGTTGCCACCTTGACGCGCCAAGCCTACGAAAAGGTCGCGCCCTCCAAGCTGTCGCAGTCGATCGGCGACACCGTCAAAGTCAAACTCCCGGTGGCTGCGCTATCCGCCGAGGAGATCGACCCCTTCCAGTCCCGCCGCGGCAAAGCCGTGCTGACAGGCGTCCGCAAGTTGGTCGCAGACTGGCCCGAAGTGGTCGAAGACCAACAGTTCGGCTCCCCTGTCTGGCGCGCCGGCAAAAAAACTTTCCTCTGGGTCCACGCCGACCGCAAACACCGCATCCAGATTTACTTCTGGGTAGGCGTCGGCGCCCAAGGCCTCATGACAGCCGACCCACGCTTCGAGATTCCCGCCTACCTCGGCCACCAGGGCTGGATCGCCCTCGACGTCACCCAAACCTGCGACTGGCCCCATGTCCGCGGACTGGCCCTGGGCAGTTATCGCCACTTCGCCCTGGCCCGCATGTTGAAAAACCTCAACGAGGACTGAATTCAAACAGGTCGAGCAGGTCCCCAATGGCCGGCGAGTTGGTCGGAACATACGGATTCGTCTTCGACGCAATCGGATTCGGCAGATTGTCCCTTCCCGCCGGCGAGATCGTCTCGTGCAAGTTCCAGTTCGCTTCCACGAATTTATCGAACGACACGTGATCGTAGTACGTGTGCACCACACGACCGCCGCGTGAATATTTCGAGACAACCAACAGCGGAACACGGGTCCCATCCCCGAAGAAATCAATCGGCTGCACGTACCCCGAATCGTAGAACCCGCCGCCCCCGCCGAAGGTGATCATGATCGCCGTGTCGTTCCAGGCATCCGGATTCTGCTGCACCATCTCGACGATTTTCTGCGTGAACCCTTCAAACAGGCTCAGCTTCGAGGAGGCGGGATGTCCGTCGAGGAGCCCGTCCGGCTTCACGATCGAAACCGCCGGCAGCGTGTCGTTCTGGATATCGGTGTACAGATCCTTGATGTCCTGATTGTTCGCGCGCAGGGCCGGGTTCGTCATGACCTGCGTCGAATACAGAAACGGATTGCAGATGTTGCAGAAGGTGCCGGCCTGCCCGTCTTCCTTGCCGCCGTTGAATCCCTCTCCGTAATACTTCCAGGTCACATGATGCTTCGTGAGCAACAGCCCGATGTTGTTCTGCTCAGTGGGCGGCACGGTGAATTGCGACGGCCCCAGTGGTGCGAGTGTCCCGTCACCGCGGTACCCCGGATTGAAGTCGTTGACCAGGTAATATGACCCTGCTGCGCAGTTGCCATCCCTGAACGCCTTGTAGGGCAGGGCGCGCAGATAGCTCCTGATGGCCTTGACACCGGCCTGGTTCTCATCCGCACAGTTGACGTAGGATCCACCGCCATAACCGTCCTGGATGTACCAGTTGTTGGTCCCCGCCAGCGCATTCGGATTCTCGATCTGAGCGGCCGGCGGCACCTTCGGCCTGCCGTTCGAATCAGCGTAGTAGATCAGGCTGCCATAACCCAACATGACGTGATTCGCGCCGGTCCCGCCCTGCACCGCCTGATGGAAGTTGTCACTCAGCGCGTATTGCTGCGCGAGCTGAGTGAAGTAGGGCACATCGCCCTTCGCCACGTTGAGAAACTGCATCGCGGTCGAGCCTTCACCGGTCGTCTGGTCGGTGAAGTTTGCCGGCGGCGGCGCCCCATTCGCGCCCGCACCCACGGTCGTCTCAACCCAGGGAAACAAGTCATTTTGGCAGCCGCTCGGATTGGTGCGCGTAGCGGCCTTTGCGCTGCAATCCAACTGTTGCCACATCTGAAAGAAACGGTGCACCGGGCTGCCGGCATAGTCGTTGTAGGAAATCGAGCGACTCATGTCCACCGGCGCATTCGGCAGGTTGGACGGAAAACGGGTGTCAACCGAGCGAGTGGGCAGATTCGTGCCGCCGCTCGCGAGCTGGAAATAATCACCGGCGGGCAATGCGGGCTCAACCGTTTGAGCCTGCGCAGCCGAAGCTGCGAACGGAACTGTGGGCGCGCCGTTCGTGTTGATATCGGGAAGAATGCCGTACGCCTGAGTCCTGGTCGGGCTGATGGAGAAAGCGCCGGTATTCGTGGCCTGCCACTGCCGCGCCAGCGCGACCTTCGGCCCGGGGGTGCCGTCCTTGTTGATGATCCCCTTGGACAACAGATTGGACACCGTCTGCCCATGCGGCGGCGTGTAGGTCGCAAACACATGATCAAAGGTCCGGTTCTCGCCGATGATCAGGATCACATGCTTGATGCGGGTGCGCGTCTGCTCGGTCTCGTCCGCTTGCGCCACCTGCCAGATTGACCCCGACAGCGCCGCGCCGGCGATGAGTGTCGCAAATCGACTTCTGTTCATGGTGCTCCCTTGCGAATCCCGCCGGAAGGCGCGACTTTGCGAGGGCAGTGTGACCGCTTGATTAAATCTGCGGCGCCCAGGAGGTGCACCAGCCCGCGGCCTTCACCTGCTTGTCCGGGAAAATCTGGCACGGTCCCTGCGTGGAGTTGTACGTACCTTCATACAAGCTGCACGTGGCGCACTTGTTCCCCTTGGCGCTCTTTTCCTTGCCGGCATCTTCGGTGTATTTGACTTTCGCGGCCGCCGGGTCATCCGGGCTCAGCAACGGCTGATCGGCCGCACGACCTGTCTCCAGGCGCGCCAGCGCCAAGGGAGCCAATGTGGCACCGAGAAGGAATCCGCGGCGGGTCGGCTTGTTATCGCGAGTCATGGCTACCCCTCCAGCAATCGGTCCAATCGAAGGGTACCACGGTATAGAATCACCGCATGCGCTTCTCAGCCAATCTCGGCCTGCTGTGGCCCGACCGACCCTTGCTGCAGCGGATCGAAGCCGCGGCGCGGGCGGGCTTTCGCGCCGTTGAAATGCATTGGCCGTATGACGTTCCTGCGAGCGACGTCGCAGCGACTGCTCGCCGCACAGGTGTGAGGCTTCTCGGAATCAACACGGCGCCCGGAAATTTCGCAGCCGGCGAGCGCGGTCTGGGTGCCGTTCCGGGACGCGAACGGGACTTTCAGTCCACTCTCGACCAGGCTGTCGAATACTGCCGCATCTGCGGTGCCACGGCGATTCATGTCATGGCAGGAAACGTTCCGCCAACCGACAAAGTACGCGCACGTGAGGTCTTTGCCGCCAATCTCCGGTTAGCCGCCGCGCAGCCGCTCACCGTGTTGTTGGAGCCGCTGAACCCGAATGACAACCCGGGATACTTCTACTCAACACTGGCCGAGGCGATCGAGCTCATAGACGAGCTGTCGCTCCCGAATGTCAAACTGCAGTTTGACGTCTATCACGTGGCACGCGCGGAAGGCGACGTGCTGGTGAAGCTCGAGAAGTACCGCTCGTACATCGGCAACATCCAGATCGCCGGTGTTCCCGCGCGCCACGAGCCCGATGCAGGCGAAATCGCCTACCCGAGGATCTTCGCTGCCATCGAGGAGCTGGAATACACAGGTTGGATCGGGTGTGAATACAAACCGTGCCGGGACACTGATTCCGGACTGAGTTGGATGGACAGGATGGGGTTGCGATGACTACGAAGATTGCGTTGGTAACAGGTGCGGGCTCCGGCATCGGCCGCGCGGTGGCGCTGGCTCTGGCCAAGTCCGGATTCACGGTAGTCCTCGCCGGCCGCCGCCTGGCGCAACTTGAGCAGGTTGCCCGGGAGGCGGGCAATGGCGCGATAGGTGTTGCCGCCGACGTCACCGATCGCGACTCGGTTGACGCGCTCTTCGAGCGTATCGCGAAGGACTTCGGCCGTCTCGACCTGTTGTTCAACAACGCAGGCGTGTCAGCTCCACCGGCTCCTCTCGAGGACCTGCCTTTTGAGCAGTGGCGCTCGGTGATCGATACCAACCTGACGGGCGCATTCCTGTGCACACAAGCTGCGTTCCGACTGATGAAGAGCCAGACCCCACGCG
>Ga0268266_10006967_pt1 | contig 10274 bp, 8 predicted proteins | sample KBSS13metaG_FD_190356 | JGI IMG/M metagenome (GOLD analysis project Ga0268266, IMG submission 190356) | Switchgrass rhizosphere microbial communities from Kellogg Biological Station, Michigan, USA - KBS S1-3 metaG (SPAdes) (version 2) | ecosystem: Host-associated > Plants > Roots > Rhizosphere >... | reverse complement strand
CGGCGCGTTCTTCGCGCCGTTCATCGGCATGTTCATCGCGCAGAGCGAGAGCTGCCGGCACTGGCTGCAAGGCCACGGGATCGATCCGAACCTGTGCTGGAACATGGGCTTCGGTGTCGTCGCGGCGGGCATGGGGTTCGGCGTGATCCAGTACCTGCTCGGCTACAAGAAGCTCGGCGAGGCAGGCCTGCACCCCACGGTGCCTGAAAATCCCAAGCGCGCGGCGCGGGACCGCGTGGTGCTCGTCGCGATCGGGGCCGGGCTCGTGATCCTGGCCGGCGGCGCGTTCGCGATCAATCGCTTCGTCACGCCGCTCAGCGGTAATCTCATCTCGACCGTGTTCGGCGCCGGCCTGGGCATCGCGTCGGTCGCGATCTTCATCGGCTTTTACAAGACGGCTCGCGATGCGGGCGAGCGCAAACGCGTGACCGCGATGATCCCGCTGTTCCTCGGATCGATCGTGTTCTTCGGCGTGTTCGAGCAGGCGAGCACGACGCTGTCGCTGTTCGCCGAGCGCCTCGTCAATCGCTACTACCTCGGCATGCACATCGTCGCGAGCACGTACCAGTTCGTGAACTCGGCGTTCATCATCGGAATGGCGTCGCTGTTCGCGTGGATGTGGCTGCGGCTCGCGAAGGCCGGCAAGGAGCCGTCGACGGTCAACAAGTTCGGCTTCGGCCTGGTGTTCACCGCGCTGTCGTTCGTGATCATGCTGCCGTCGCTCGCGACGATCGGCCACGTCGAGGGCGTCAACGCGAACTACCTGTGGGCGTTCCCGTTCCGCACGGTCAGCGCGAACTACCTCGTCGCGCTGTACTTCTTCTCGACGTGCGCCGAGCTGTGCATCTCGCCGGTCGGCCTGTCGAGCATGTCCAAGCTCGCGCCGCCGCGCATCGCCGGCATGGTGATGGGCACGTGGTTCCTCGGCACCGCGATCGGCAACTTCCTCGCCGGCCAGGCCGCGCAGCTGTCGGCAACGCGCGGCTACGCGTTCCTGTTCTGGACGCTCATCATCACGTCGCTCGTGTTCGCGGCGGCGATGTTCCTGGTCGCACCCGCGATCAAACGGATGCTCGCAGAGCCGTCGGAGCTTCCGGAAGCGAAGGTGGCATCGTGAAGCGCCTGCTCATCGCGCTCGTCGTGGCGCTGGTCGCGCTGTCCGCGTGCAGCGACGAAGCGGTCGACTCGCCCGAAGTCGCCGCGAAGAAGACCGCGTGTCGCGCGCTCGCAGCGCACATCTTTCAGATCTCGCACCAGACCGCGGATCAGTTCAACGGTCTCGACCCGACCGCCGCCCAGAAGCTCGCCGAGTCGATGGCCGCCAAGCTGCCCCCCGAGGACATCGACGAGTGCGTCGCCTCCGAGGACGACATCGTCAAGTGCATGTCCCTCGCGCCCGATGCGCGAGCTGTTCGCGCGTGCATCCCGAGCGACGAGATGCTCACGTGCATGGCCCGCTTCGACAACCATCACGACAAGCTCCAGCACTGCGGCTACCGGATCAACGACGGCCTCCGCCAGTTCTAGGGACGCTCTCCACTAGCTCAACCTGAGCCGGGTTAACCCGGCGAGATCACTCGAGCGCCGAGGGACGGTCTCCACTAAAGGGTCGGCCATCGTGTGAAATAGACACGCACGTCGTCCGGCACGTGCGCCATGAGCCAGTCCCAGGTCGGCTCGGTGATGAGCACCAGCCCGTCGTGAACGCCGGGATAGAGCTGGATCGGCGGCGCGACCGACGGCTCGTGCTCGGCCGCGGACAGCGCGCGGTCCAGCGGCGAGCCCTCGCCGCCGATGTACGTGAGCCCGACGATGCGGACGCGTTGCGCGTGCGGAACGCCCTCGGGCCGCAGGCTCGCTGGCGCGCGCGTGTACCAACGGATCGGAAAAAGGATGCGCCGCTCGGGAACGATCACGGTCGCGCCGGGCGGAATCTTGCCGGCCGCGTTCGCGGTCGCGGCGGCGAGCCCGGGATGCATGACGACCTCGCCTTCGGTGAGCTGGCGCGCGGCACCGACGGCGAACAGCGCGGCGGCGGCGACCGCGAGCACGGCCGTGCGATGCGGGATCGGCAGTGCGCCGACGGCGATCGCCGCGCCGAGCGCCATCGGCACGAACGCGACGATGCGCAGCCGGAACCCGAGGCCCTGCGGATCGCCGACCGCGAGCCACGGCAGCGCGATCGCCAGGCCGAGCGCGACGATCGGCCAGCCCAGCGCGCGCTGCGCCGCATCTCGCGAGCGGAGCAAGACGAGCGCCGCGACCGCGCAGGTCGCGCCGGCGACGAGCGGCTCGCGACGGAACATCAGCGCGGCGCCCGGCGCATCCAGCGTCGGCAACGACCAGCGTGCGGCCGCGAACAGGCCGCGCGCGAGGTCGAGATCCGCGGGCGAGGGCAGGCGCCGCGGCATCGCGACGCCGACGAGCGCGACGCCGACCACCGCGATCGCGGCGATGACGAGCGCTCGCGGACGCACGATGCGGACGAGCGACGGCGCGACGAGCACGACCAGCATGACGAACGCGAGCTTGTGGGCGAGTAGCGTCGCGAGCGCGCCGATCGCGAGATCCCGAGATAGTGGAGACCGTCCCTCGGCGCTCGAGTGATCTCGCCGGGTTAACACGGCACAGGTTGAGATAGTGGAGAGCGTCCCTATTCCTTGCTTCACGAACTCGAAGCTGAGATAGGCACTGCCGGCACTGCTGGCGGCGAGCGCGGCAGCGACGAGGCCGGCGCCGACGTCGTTGCGATCGCGGCCGAGGAACCGGCCGACGAAGTACATGGGCACGGCGATCAGCGCGCCTCCAAGAGCCGCGGCGAGCTTGGCGCCGACGATCGCGTCGCCGCCGGCGGCGAGCGCGAACGGCGCCATCCACCAGAACGTCAGCGGCGATGCGGGATACGCGAGCGTGCCGTGCTCGAGCAGCGAGCGCACCTGGATCGCGTAGAAGTAGCCGTCGACGCCAACTGGGTACGGCGTCGCGTCGAGGATCAGCCAGCGCTGCCACGCCGAGACCGCGACCATCGCGGCGATGCCGAGGCAGACGGCCCAGCGCACTGTCCCTATGCTACGCCCAGCAGATGCCCGCTGCTGTCGTGCTGCTCTCGGGAGGCCTCGATTCGACCACCGCGCTCGCGGTCGCGCGCTCCGAAGGTTTCGCGTGTCACGCGCTGACGGTGAAGTACGGCCAGCTCCACGACGTCGAGCTCGACGCCGCCCGCCGCGTCGCGCAGGCGCTGGGCGCGGTCGAGCACCGCATCGTCGGCGTCGATCTGGCGCCGCTCGCGACCTCGGCGCTGACCACGCGCGACGTCGCGGTGCCCAAAGATCGGGAGCTCGACGACATCGGCGCGCCGGGCGACGTGCCGGTGACCTACGTGCCGGCGCGCAACACGGTCCTGCTGGCGCTCGCGCTGGCGTGGGCCGAATCGCTCGGCGCGCGCGACCTGTTCGTCGGCGTCAACGTGCTCGACGCGAGCGGCTATCCCGACTGTCGGCCCGAGTTCGTGCGCGCGTTCGAGGCGCTCGCTCAGGTCGCCACGCGCGCGGGCGGCTTTCACGTGCACGCGCCGCTCATCGAGCTCACGAAGGCGCAGATCATCGCGCTCGGCATGCGGCTGGGCGTCGATTACGCGATCACGCACTCGTGCTACGACCCGATCGCGGGCCGCGCCTGCGGCCGCTGTGACGCGTGCGCGCTGCGCCGCAAAGGCTTCGCCGAGGCCGGCGTCCCGGATCCGACCCGTTACGCGATATGATCGGCCCGTGAAGCTGGGCACGCTGCTCCTGCGCAACGGGGCGATCGGGCTCTCCCAGCTCGAAGCCGCGCTGCGCAACCAGGTCCTCTACGGCGGCCGGCTCGGCACGAACCTCGTCGAGCTCGGCTTCCTCGATCTCGAGCTGTTGTCGTCGTACCTCGCGGAGCTCTCGGGCTTCCTGGTCGCCACGCCGAGCCTGCTCGACGACGCCGACCGCGCGCTGCTCGAAAAGCTCGGCGCCGACGACGCGCATCGCCTGCGCGCGGTGCCGCTCGCGATCCTCGAGACCGGCCACGCCGCGGTGGCGATGGTCGACCCGACCGACGCACCCGCGACCGACGCCCTCGCCGCCAAGCTCGGCGTGCAGATCACGCCGTACGTCGTCCCCGAGCTGCGCGCGCTCTACTATCTGGAGAAGCACTTCGGCACGCCGCGTCGCGCGCGCTTCATCCGCACCGCGCGGCCGGGGACCGACCCGGAGGGCGACGAGCGCCGCCGCCAGCAGCCGGCCGGCGGGATCGCGATGCCGCCGACGTTCACGCTCGAGCCGCGGCGCAAGCGCACGGGCTCGCAGCCGCCGGTCGCGCCGCCGGTCCCGACCACGCTCGCGTTCAGCGCCGCGTGCGACCAGATCGATACGGCCACGGGCCGCGAAGCGATCGCGGAGGCGTTCGTCGAGTACGCCAAGGGCCGCTGCGATGCGCTCGTGATCTTTCTCATCCGGGACGGCAACGCCGCCGGTTGGCGCTCGCTTGCGAGCCCGACCAAGCCGATCGAAGAGCTCTCGCTGCCGCTCGGTGGCACGTCGGCGCTCCAGGCCGCGCACGATGCCGGCGGGACCTTCTTGGGGCCGCCGCCATCGCAGACTCGCCCGATCGAGACCGCGTTGTGGGCTGCCATTGGCGCCGATCCGCCCCCGAGCGAGGTCCTGGTCGTGCCGGTGATGGTCAAGCAGCGAGTCGTGAACCTGGTCTACGTCCACGCGCTCGGCGGCCCGCCGGCCGCCATGCTGGTCAACGAGCTCCAGGATCTGGCCGCTCGCGCTCAGACCTCGTACTTGCGGCTGATCCGGCAGACCCGCAGCTCGTAAATTGGCCCGCCGGCAGCGGCCGGTGGAACGCGGGAATTCGTTTGACCTCAAAGGGCCGGGAGTCAAGCTTTTGCGAGCTTGAAAACAGTGTCTATCTATCTGTGATCACTTAGAAAGTTACCTCGATCCGATCCCCCGGCAGGGAACTTGATTTCGGCCCGAAAAAGAGGAAATTGGCGCTCGTGACACACCGCTTGGGACCCGTTGTTGGACCGAAAACGTTCGCTGCCGCGCTCGCCGCACTGTCGATGGCCGTCCTCGGACACTTCTTCATCTGACCCATTCATCGCGTCACTCCCGCACGAGTGACGCCACCTGGTCGACGAGCGGCAGGATCATCGCGCCGCCCGCGCCTTCACCGTGACCGAGCCCGAGGTCGAAGACCGGCTCGATCCCGAGGTGTGCCAGCGCGCGCGGCATCGTGAAGTTGCCGCGATGTGCCGCCACGAGATAGCCGGTCGCGGCCGGCGCGAGCTGCGCGGCGATGAGCGCGGCTGTGCCCGTGACGTGACCGTCCAGGACGACGGCCACGTTCATCGACGCCGCGCCGAGGATCAGCCCCACGAGCACGCCGGCGTCGGGACCGGCGAGGTCGAGCGCGCTCGCAGGCCGCTGTGCCGCGGCGCGCGCGCCCGCAGCTTCGGCTTCGGGATCGCCGAGCCCGGTCGGTGCCACGCCGGTGACGGCTCCGAGCACGGCCGCAGACGCGAGCTCCGAGCCGACGCCGAGCGCGCCCAGCGCGATCGCGGCGAGCGGCGGATCGCCCTCGGCCAAGCTGACCGCGAGCGCGATGCCGGCCTCGAGTTGTGCAACGGCGTGCACGGCGTCCACGGCGACCGCGATCGACGGCACGTGCGTGCGCTCGCGCGCGCCGGCATCGACCATCACGATCGGCGTGTGCGCCGCGCGGGCGAGGTGGGCGAGCGCGGCCGAGCCGTCGGCGATCGCACGGGCCGCGACGATCGTCGGATGATCGGCGCCGAGCACGATGCCGGGATCGCCGGCGGCATGGTCGGCAAGCACCACGCAGATCACGCGGCGCTCGCCGCGCGGCCGCGACGTGTGCTGCGCGCCCGCCAGTCGCGCCGCCAGCCGTTCGAGCATCGGTGCGCCGGCGCCGGCCACGCGCGCGCGAGCGGCTTCCGCGTGCGCGCCCGAGGCCTGACCGATCGACGCGATCACGTGGTCGAGCACCGCGCTCATGCGACGCCTCGCTTGTTCGCGACCAGGATCGCGAAGAAGAACGGCACGCCGAGCACCGCGGTCACCGCGCCGGTCGGCAGATGATTGGAGGGAATGATCGTGCGGGCGAGCGTGTCGCAGATCGCGAGCACGATCGCGCCGCCGAACGCCGACGTCACGACCAGCGCGCGGTGATCGGCGCCGACCAGCGAGCGCAGCGCGTGCGGCACGACCAGCCCGATGAACCCGATCGGGCCGACCACGGCGATGGCGCTGCCCACCAGCAGCGACGACACGCCGAACAGCACGAGCTGCGTGCGCCCGACGGCGACGCCGACGCTTGCCGCGGCTTCCGTGCCGGCCGCGAGTGCGTTCATCTCCTTGCCGTACAGCGCGAGCACGGCCAGCCCGCCGACGATCGGCGGCGTCGCGAGCTCGACCCAGCCGAGCCGGACCGCGTCGAGGCCGCCCATCATCCAGCCGAGCATGTGCTCGACGTCGGAAAAGTCGCTCGTGTACTGCACGAGCACGGTCGCGGCCGCGCAGAACATCGAGATCGCGACGCCGGCGAGGATCAGCGTGACCGCCGGCAGCTGGCGGCCGACCTGCGCGAGCCGCCAGATCGCGACGAGCGTCGCGACCGCGCCCGCGAGTGCGCCCAGGCCCACGCCGCCTTCGCCGAGCAGGCGCTCGGCGCCGAACCGGATCGCGAGCACCGCGCCGAGCGACGCGCCCGACGAGATCCCGAGCGTGAACGGCTCGGCGAGCGGGTTGCGCAAGAGCGCCTGGAGCGCGCAGCCGGCGCCTGCGAGCGCCGCACCGGTGACGAGCGACGCGAGCACGCGCGGCAGCCGCACCATCAGGATCGCGTGATCGAGCGAGCCGGGGGCGAGCGCGCTCGGCCCGATGAGATCGAGGTGCCAGCCGGTGCGGTTCGGCGTCACGCCGATCATCGGCGCGAGCACCGCGACCAGCGCGCACGCGATCATGCTCGCGATCACGAGCACGGCGAGCCGGCGTCCGGTCAGCCGCGCGCCGGCGCGTCCTGCGAACCCGCTCATACGGGCACCGCGAACGGCTGCCCGTCGGGCAGCGTGCCGAGGTGAATCTCGAGCTGGAACGCGGCGCGCGTCGCGGCCGACGCGAGCACGTCGCGCGGCGGGCCCTTCGCGGCGAGCGCACCGTTCGCGACCAGCCACATCGCGCTGCCGTAGCGCAGCGCGAGATCGAGATCGTGGGTCACCACGACCGCCGCGCCTCCGCCGTCGCAATGATCGCGCAGCCGGGCGAACACGCCGCGCGCGTGTGCAGGATCGAGCCCGGCGGTCGGCTCGTCGAGCAACAGGCAGCGCGCACCCTGACACATCGCTTGCGCGAGGATCACACGCCGGGCCTCGCCGCCCGATAATTCGTCGAACCGGCGATCGGTGAGCTCGGCGACGTCGCATGCGGCCATCGCGGCGCGCGCGACGGCGAGATCGTCGGCCGACGCGAGGCCCAGGCCCTTCTGGCGCGCGTAGCGGCCGAGCAGCACGACGTCCTCGACGCGGAACGGGAACGCGAGCGCGTAGTTTTGCGGCAAGTACGCGAGGTCGGCAGCGAGCGCGCGGCGATCTGCGGTTCGCGGATCGCGGCCGAAACAACGCACCGCGCCGGCCGCGACCGGCACGAGCCCGGCGAGCGCGCGAATGAGCGTGGTCTTACCGGCGCCGTTCGGACCGACGATGACAACGAGCTCGCCCGCGCTCACTTTTCCTGACGCGCCGCGCACGATCGTGCGGCCGCCGAGCGCGACGTCGACCGTGGTGAGCTCTAGCCACACGCGCCGTTTTACCAAGTAGCAACGCCGGCGGAAACGCGGTACGCAACCGAGTCGTGCGGCGACGCAACGAACGCGTAGTCATGAACGTGCCCGTCGAGCTCATCGTCGACGGCAAGAAGCTACGCGCGGTGTCGCAGGATCTCTCGCAGTTCGGCATGTTCGTGCGCCTCACGCCGCCGCTGCCGGTCGGCACGGTAGTGCAGGTGGTCGTCTCGCCGAACGGCGCGCGCCACGTGATCACCGGCCAGGTCACCCACGCGCTCAGCGATGGCGAGGCTCGCACGCTCGGGCGATTTCCGGGCGTCGGCGTGATGTTTCGCGATCCGGTGCGGCCCGCCGACGACGAGTTCCACGACGCGATCAAGCGGCTGCTCGAGCGCCATCAGACGCCGCGCGCGCTCGCCGAGCTTCGCATCGTGGTCGCCGATCCGCAGACGCGGTTGCTCGAGCGGCTGTCGACGGCGCTCGGCAACGCGGGCTTTCAGGTCGCGACGGCGACCAACGGGATGGAGGCGATCGGCGCGTGCCTGTCGAAGCCGCCCGACGTCGCCTTGATCGAGCGCGACATGCCGGTCGTCGACGGCCTCCACGTGCTCCAGGAAATGGGCCGCCACACGGCGCTCGCGAACGTTCCCGTGATGATGATGTCGGCGAACGCGACCGATCTCGCGCGGCTCCAGGCGTTCCAGCTCGGCGCGGCCGACTTCATTCCAAAGCCGTTCACGGTGCTCGAGATCATCCTGCGCGCTCGCCGGTGGGCGCGCGCCAGCCACAACGACAACACGCGCGTCGTGCTGCGCGGTGCGCTCGCCGACACCGGGTTGCCGACGCTGCTCCAGATGTTCGAGCAGGACCGCAAGACCGGCCAGCTGTCGCTCACGCGCGACGAGCTCGTCGCCTGGATCGACTTCGTCGACGGCCGGATCGTGCGCGCGCGGTCGTCGGAGGTCGAGGACGCCGATGCGCGCGAGGTGCTGATGCGCGTGCTCGACTGGAAGCAGGGCTACTTCGAGCTCGACGGCGGCACGCCGACGCTCGGCAAGCCCGAGCTGACGACCAGCGTCACGCACCTGTTGCTCGAGCACGCGCGACTGCGCGACGAAATGCAGTGAGCCGGCTCGCGCGTGCCGCGGCCGCGCTGACTCGCGGCGATCGCGCCGCCGCGCGCGAGCTGCTCGTCGATGACTGGCGGGCCACGCGTGCGCCGGAGCTCGCCGAGCTGGTCGCGGTACTCGATGCGGTCGCGCCGAGCCCGCTCGCGGCCGAGCTCGCCGCGGTGATCACGCCGCGCGTCGACTCGACGCTCGCGAGGTTTCGCGCGATCGCCGGCGCCGACGATCCGCAGCTCGCGCGGTGGATCCTCGACGTGCTCGCCAGCCCGCCGTTCTACGCCGCGAGCTCGGCGTCGCTCTACGACGCCTTCGTCGACGCGCTCGCAACGTTGCGCGACCGCCGGCTCGCCGCCGAGCTGCCCAGGCTTCGCGCGGTGCTCGACGCTCGGCTCCGCTACAAGTCGCTCAGCCGGCCGCTGATCGCGCGGCTCGAAGCGCTGGCCGGCGAGCTGCCGGCGCCGCGACGCCACGACGCCGCGAGCGAGACCGCGATCGCCGCGATGCAGCGCGAGCTCCACGATGGCGCGGCGCCCGCGCGCACGATCGACGCGCTGCTCGCCGACGTGTACGCGACCCCCGACGACGACGGTCCGCGCCACGTGCTCGGCGACGCGTTGATCGAGCGCGGCGATCCGCGCGGCGAATTCATCCAGCTCCAGCTCGCGCGCGGCGTTGGCGGCACGGTCACGCCGCGCGAGGCCGAGCTGCTCAAGCGCCACGGCAAGCAATGGCTCGGCCCGCTCGGGACCGTGCTGAGCTTCGGCAAGGGCTACTCGGGCACGAAATTCGAGCGCGGGTTCGTCGCTCACGTCGACTTCATCTTCAAGATCGAGCAGAAGCTTCCGCTGGTCGCCGACGATCCAGGCTGGGCGACGGTCGTGGCCTTCGAGGGCTACGTGCCCGACATCTTACTCGCGCGCGCGCCGCTCCGCGGACTCCGGCGCGTGGTCACCAACGACCACATTCTCGAGATCATGTCGCGGCGCACGGAGCCGCTGCGCGGCGTGACGCACATCCATATGCGGACCGTGAGCCCCGACCTCGCGAGGCTGCGCGAGCTGTTCCCCGCGCTGTCCGAAGCCACGGTCGAGGGCATCGTGCCGGATGCTCGAGAGCTCGCCGGGCTCGCCGCGGCGTTCATCGAGCTCACGATCAATGCGTGGCCCGAGTCGCGCGAGCGCTTCGCGCGACTGGCGATGGCGATCTGGGAAGCGCCGCTACCGCTTCAGCGCATCACGGTCCGGCCGTGGACCGACCGTCGGTCTCACGCCGACTGGGTGGAGTTCGTGCGCGACGCGACCGGCCACC
>Ga0268266_10006964_pt1 | contig 10276 bp, 7 predicted proteins | sample KBSS13metaG_FD_190356 | JGI IMG/M metagenome (GOLD analysis project Ga0268266, IMG submission 190356) | Switchgrass rhizosphere microbial communities from Kellogg Biological Station, Michigan, USA - KBS S1-3 metaG (SPAdes) (version 2) | ecosystem: Host-associated > Plants > Roots > Rhizosphere >... | reverse complement strand
CGATCATTCGGCGATCTATCTGCTGATCGCGGCGACCTATACGCCGTTCATCATGCAACTGAAGGAGAGCTATTTCGCGATCGCGCTTCTGATCGGCGTGTGGTGCCTGGCGATCGTCGGCATCGTCATCAAGATCGTTCTGCCGGGCCGATACGACCGGCTGGCGACGGGACTTTATCTCGCCATGGGCTGGAGCGGCATCATGCTCTATGACGCCGTGGTGGAGAAGCTGCCGACACTGACGCTGGGCTTCACGCTCGCAGGCGGCGTGCTGTATACCTCCGGCGTGATCTTCCATGCCTGGCAGCGCCTGCGCTTCCAGAACGCGATCTGGCATTGCTTCGTCTTGCTCGGCGCGGCCTGCCATTATACGGCTATTCTCGATATGATGGTCCTGACGTAACGATAATCAAAGGGAGGGCGGCCATGCAGGTGACCGGCAAAGTCGTGGTTGTCACCGGTGGCGGCAACGGTATCGGGAAGGCGATGTGCGAGGCGTTCCATCGCGCCGGCGCGGCCAAGGTTGTTGTCGCCGATATCGATCCCGGTGGGGCCCGCGCCGTCGCTACGCCGATCGGCGGGGCGGCCTTCAAATGCGACGTCGGCAAAGAAAAGGACATCCTTCACGTCATCGAGGAGACCGAGCATCAGTTCGGACCGATCGCGCTGTTCTGTTCCAATGCCGGCATCGGCGGCGGCTTCGATCCGCTGTCGGTGAATGCCGGCGGAAGTTCCGACGAACCGTGGCAGCGAAGCTGGGCCGTTCATGTCATGGCCCATGTCTATGCGGCACGGCACCTGATCCCGCGCATGAAGGCGCGCGGCGGCGGCTATTTCCTCAACACGATTTCGGCGGCCGGCTTGCTGTCGCAGGTCGGCAGCCCGGCCTATTCAACCACCAAGCATGCCGCGGTCGGCTTTGCCGAAAACCTCGCGATCTCGCACAAGGCCGACAACATCAAGGTCTCGATCCTGTGCCCGCAGGGCGTTGACACCAACATGCTGCGCTCGATCCCGAAGGGGCCGCAATCCGGCGACGGCGATCTCTCGCCGGAGCAGGTGGCGCAGGATGTGCTGAAGGGACTGGAAGAAGAGTCTTTCGTGATCCTGCCGCACCCACAGGTGCTCGGCTACATGCGCAAGAAGACCGAGAATTACGATCGCTGGATTGCCGGGATGGCGAAGATCCAGGCGAAGATGCGGGAAGCGCACGGGAAGTAACCTGCATCGACCTTTCCGCCGTCATGCCCGGCCGTGTGCCGGGCATCCACGTTTTCGATGCTGGAGCTGGGAAGGACGTGGATGGCCGGGACAAGGCCCGGCCATGACGACTGCGCTCTTCGTTGCGCTCGCAATGACGAGGGAAGAGCCTTGGCTCACCCCTTCTGCGCGTAGAGCAGCGGTACCGCCGAATCCACCATCACCTCGATGAGGCTGGTGCCGTCGTGCGAAAGCCCGGTGCTGAGCGCGCCTGCGAGTTCGGATGATTTGGTCACCCGCACGGCGTGGCAGCCCATGCCTTCGGCGAGCTTGACGAAATCGATGCCGGGCAGTTCCAGCCCCGGCACGTTGCGCACCTGCATCACCTGGCTGAACGAGCGCATCGCGCCGTAGCCGGCGTTGTTGATGACGACGACCGTGAGCGGCAGCTTGCGTCGCGCCGCGGTCCACAGCGCCTGGATCGAATACATCGCCGAGCCGTCGCCGATCAGGCAGACGATGCGCGTCGCAGGCCGTCCCAGCGCCATGCCGACGGCGGCCGGCAGGCTGTAGCCGAGGCCGCCGCTCGACATGGTGTAAAAACTGTCCTGGCCGCGCATCGGCATGAACTTCTGCATCGCCGGACGATGCGAGGGGGCTTCCTCCACCAGCACCGCGTTGGCCGGCATGGCTACCGACAGCGAGTGCAGCAGGAATTCGACAGGGAGCGGATCGGCGGCGGACGGCGCCGGCGGCAGCGTGCGGCCCGCAGGTGTCGCACGCTTTGATTCCGGCAGCAGGTCGAGCAGCATCGCCAGCGCCGGCTTCATGGTTGCAACAATGCTGGCGCCGGTCGGCGTCACCGCGGCAGCATCCGGATCGTCGGTGATCTGGAAGATCGCGGTCGCGCCGTCGAAGATCGAGGCATGGCCTTCAACGTGGAAGGTAAACACCGGGGCGCCGATCACGACGACGAGATCATGATCGCGCAGTGCATCCGACAGCTGTCCTGGCGAAGCGTGCAGGAAACCTGCGAACTGCGGATGACGTTCGGGGAATGAGCAGCGCGCCGAGAACGGGCTGACCCATACCGCGGCCTTGGCCTTCTCCGCGACCTGCACCATCAGATCGACGGCGCCGGCGCGGTCGATGCCGGGGCCGACGACGAGGGCGGGGCGCTTGCTTGCTTCGAGCGCGGTAACCAGCGCCTTGATCGCTTCCGGATCGGGGCCGAGTTCGCGGCTGACGTGGCGCGCCTCGATCGGCTGCGCCGGGCGCGCCCAGTCGTCGATCGGGATCGAGACGAAGGTCGGCCCGCAGGGCGGCTGCATCGCGACGTAATAGGCGCGCGCGATCGCCGCCGGTACGTCCTCGGGCCGCGCCGGCTCGACGCTGTATTTGACATAGGGCCGCGGAAATTCGGAGGCGCGCTCGGCGTAGAGAAAGGCCTGCAGCGGCAGGATCGAGCGGGCCTGCTGGCCTGCAGTGATGACGAGCGGCGTCTGGTTGCGATGGGCGGTGTAGATATTGCCGAGCGCATTGCCGACGCCGGCGCCGGAATGCAGATTGACGAAGCCGGCATTGCGGGTCGCCTGCGCGTAGCCGTCGGCCATGCCGACGACGGAGGCCTCCTGCAGGCCGAGCACGTAATCGATGTCGTCGGGCCATTCGCTCAGAAACGGCAGTTCGGTCGAGCCGGGATTGCCGAACACGCGCTTGATGCCGAACGCGCGCAGCAGGCCGAAGGTGGCCTCCTTGACGGTAGTGGACGCGCTCGCGGCTTTGGCTGACTTGCGGGAGGGCACGGGCCGGGTCTCGCTCACGCCATCTTCTCCCACAATTGAGGTACCAGCGGTCCCGCGCGCTTCTCGATGGCCGCCGCTGCATCCAGCGCGAGGTCCTCGCGATAGCGTCCTGCGATCAACTGCACGCCGATCGGCTGGCCTTCATGCAGCGTCACAGGCACGACGGCGCCGGGCAGGCCGAGCACATTGATCGCGGAGATGAAACGCAGGTCGTTCCAGAACAGTTCACGCGTGCGCTCCGGGCTGATCGCATCCTCACGCGGGCCAGGCGTCGGCTTCACCGTGGTGGGAGCCAGCACGACCGGGAATTCCTCGAAGAACAATTGCCAGGCGCGGATATGGCTGTTGCGCGCCGCCGTGGCGCGCATCCAGCCCGGCAAATCAAGCGTGTTGGCCTTCGCTTTGATGCCGCCCCAGGCGGCATGGAAATCCGGCGACGTCACTTTCAGCATCGCGGCTTCCTGCAGCGTCACCGTTTCGTTGGTGATGATGTCGCACCAGGTCTGCCAGACGCCGTTGATGTCGGGCGCTTCGGTTTCGCTGACGCGATAGCCCGAACGCTCGAGATGGTCCGCGGCTTGTCTCAGCGCCGCGCGCACCGAGGGCGCGACGTCCATGTCGTCGGGCAGTTTTGCGAGCGCGACTTTGATCGGCCCTTTTGGTTTTGGCCCGACCAGAGGGGCTGCGACCCACCAGGGATCGCGCGGATCGCGCTGGCTCATGACTTCGAGCGCAGCCCTGACGTCGCCGACGCTGCGCGCCAGCGGCCCCTGCGCCGACATCAGGTGCGCGAGCATCGGCCGCTCGGCGGCGGCGCTCTCGTTAAAGGCGGGGACGCGGCCCTGCGTCGGCTTGATGGTGACGACGCCGTTGCAGTGCGCCGGCCAGCGCAGCGAACCGCCGATGTCGTTGCCGTGCGCGATCGTGCCGATGCCGGCCGCCACCGCGGCGCCGGCGCCGCCCGACGAGCCGCCGCAGGTGATCTCGGAATCCCACGGATTCAGCGTCAGCCCGTGTAGCGGGTTTTCCGTAAAGCCGCGGAACGAGAACTCGGGCGTATTGGTCAGGCCGATCACGATGGCGCCGGCCTTCTTGAGATTACGCACGACCGGCGCATCGGAGGGCGCGATGATATTCATCTGCGCGGCCACGCCGTTGGGATTGGGCCGCCCCTCATAGTCGACGTTTTCCTTGATCGTGATCGGTACGCCGTGCAGCAGGCCAAGCTCGGTCTTTTTTGTCCGCGCATTGTCCGCGGCTTTTGCGGCCTTCAGTGCGTCCCCTGAGAGATCGACGACAACCGCGTTGAGCTTCGGGTTGACGTCGCGCATGCGCGCGATGTGGGCTTCGACAACCTCAACCGAGGAAATCGCACCGGAGCGGATCGCGGCCGCCGTCTGCAACGCGGTCCATTGCCAGACCGGCCCCTTGGGCGGGCGCGCCTTGGCGGACTTTTTTGCGACTGGCTTCTTCTGTGCTTTTAAGCCTGCGCGCGCGGCAGACTTTTTCGTCGATTTCCTCGGTGCCGCCTTTGCTGCGCCGCTCTTCCGCTTGACCACGGTTTTCTTTGCCATTTCTCGCCCCGTTGATGTGCCGGCACGTTAGAGACGCCGGGGCCCCGAGTCGAGACGGGCGGGGACTTTTGTGTGGGTGCGAGGTGGCTGCTCCGGCAAAATGCGCAAGAGCCGAGCTTACATTTTTCTCACCCGCAGCCTATTCTTTGCGGTCCAGGCGGTGCTGACGCGCCTTCCGACGATCGGAGGCCACCCGAGGAGCCGCAGCTTGCGCTATCTGTTCGAGGAGTACGTGTTCGACACGGGCCGGCGCGAACTGCATCGCGGGGCGGACGTCGTCTCCGTTGCGCCACAGGTGTTCGACCTGCTCGATTACCTGATCCGCAACAGGGAACGCGTCGTCAGCAAGGACGATCTCATCGAGGCCATCTGGAACGGGCGAAGCGTGTCCGATGCCGCGGTGACGACCCGCCTGAATGTCGCCCGGGGCGTGATCGGCGATACAGGCGAGGAACAGCGCCTCATCAAGACATTGCCGCGCAAGGGCTTTCGTTTCGTCGGAAAAGTAGTGGAAGGGCAGGAGGCCGCCGCGGCAACCGCCGACAGCGCGGTCGATGCGCCGAAGCCGGCCCTCACGCTCCCCAATAAACCGTCCATCGCGGTGCTCCCCTTCACCAATCTGAGCAGTGATCCCGATCAGGACTACTTCGCAGATGGCATGGTGGATGAAATCACCACCGCGCTGTCGCGGTTCAAATCCCTTTTCGTGATCGCGCGCAATTCGAGCTTTACCTACAAGGGGAGAGCCGTCGATATCAAACAGGTCGGGCGCGAACTCGGCGTCCGCTACGTGCTTGAAGGCAGCGTGCGCAAGGCCGCCGGAAAAGTTCGCATCACCGGACAATTGATCGATGCCACAAGCGGCGCCCACCTCTGGGCTGATCGATTTGAAGGTGACCTGAACGATATCTTTGCGCTGCAGGACGAGGTGACGGTGAGTGTCGTCTCAGCCATTCAGCCAAAATTGCTTCAGACCGAAATGGATCTGGCGGCGCGCCGGCCGAACGACCTGAGCGCCTACGATCTTTGCCTTCGGGCACAACCCCTCAAGTCATGGACGCGGCAAGGATCGGCGGAGAGCCTTCGGCTTGCCTCTCGCGCCTTGGAGATCGACCCTCGGAACGTCTTTGCGGCTACCCTCGCAGGGGAATGCCACCTCCGAAGCGTACGTCAGGGATGGTCGGCCGATCCGGAGTCGGAAATTGCGGAAGGATTTCGCCTTCTCCAGTTGGCACTCAGTATCGACGGAAACGCCACCCTGGCATTAAGTCTGCTTGGCTACGCAACCGCCTCGTTCACGGACGATTACGACACGGCAAGGGAGATGGTAGACCGTGCGGTCGCCTTGAACCCCAATTCATCCCGCGTATGGGACCAGCGAGGCATGGCTTACCTCGTCTCGGGGCAGCCCGAAGAGGCCATCCGAAGCTTTGAGCGCCGCATTCGATTGAGCCCATTCGATCCGTTGCTTTTTGCGACGTTGGGGGGAATGGGCGTTGCATTTATCGGTCTCGGTCGTTTCGATGACGCCGTCTCGATAGCCAGGAAGTCTATCCGCCAGAATCCGCTTCATCCCTTCAGTCATCGCTGCCTTGTGTCGGCCCTGGCTCATCTTGGACGCGACGCGGAGGCGAAAGAGGCCGTTCGCGGTCTGCTCGAACTCGATCCCGATTTTCGCATTTCGGAACGGGTGACGCGCAGCGGCGCATTGCGGCTTCACTTGTATGTCGACGGCCTCCGCAAAGCAGGGCTTCCGGAGTGACTCGGCGTTGCTGAGTTGCGACGGAGTATCGGTCGTTATGCCGCGTTGCGCCCCAGCGCCGAGCGGGTATCGAGCAGTTCTGCCGCGATCAACGCATCCCGGATCCGCGCAATTTCCGCGTCGGATATCTTGACCAGCGGCGGACGCACCACGGCGCGCGGCAGTTTGCCGAGCAGCACCAGCGCCTCCTTCATGCGATTGTGCATGTCGACGAACGGGTCGGCGTAGAACACGCGCGCCATCGGATAGATCCGGTCATTCAGCCGGCGGGCTTCCGCCAGATCGTTTGCCTTCACGGCGCGGAACAGCCGGGCCTGGAGGTCGGCGATGACGCTGCCACTGCCGGAAAGCAGGCCATTGCAGCCGAGCACCAGCGAACTCAGAAGCCATGCGCTGTTGGTGGACAGCACGTTGATCGGGCGCGCGCGGCTCTGCAGGCTACGAATCTGGCTCTCGTGCTGCGGCACCAGCGGCGTCCAGTCCTTGATGGCGCGGATGGTCGGCACTTCGTCGAACAGCCGCTCCAGCGTCGCCGCCGGATAGCCCTGGCCCGTGGCCAGAGGATACTGAAATAGGATCAGCGGCAGATCGGTCGCGTCCGCAATGGTCTTGAAATGGGCCAGCGCCATCCCGGCCGACTGGCCAAGGGTGAAGGGCGCCGGCGGAAACACCAGCAGCGCCGAAGCGCCGCCGGCCTCGGCCTGCCGTGCGATCCGTGCTGCTTCCAGGCTGCCGTCCGCCCAGACGCCGTGAATGATCGGCAATTTGCCGCCGACTTCCTCGCCCGCGATCTCCATGACCCGGCGTTGTTCGTCGCGGGTGCATGAGGCGACCTCGGTCGAGTGCGCGTTGATCGTGATCGCAGACAGTCCCGACACCGCGGCGACATCGCGCAAATGCGCGCGGAAGCTCGGCTCGTCGATCGAAAGATCGTCGTGGAACGGCAGCAGTACGGCCGGGATTACGCCCTGAGGCACGAAGTCAGGATGGCGGCTCATGTCTCGTCTCCTTCAGCGTTGTCGCTAGCGGGCGGATCAAACGGCGCGTCGACGAGATTAGGGCCGCTGCAGCAAGGTAGGCAAGCGGCTGCCGCGTCACGAATGGCACCTATGCCGAGCGAGTGTTCAGCACCTGGCTTACCCCTGTCCGTGCCCAAACACTGGCTCGTAGCTACCGCCATTCGCGCGGACATGCGCGCAACGCGGGCCACGAAAATGCGCCGGCACCACGAGCCGGCCGCTGTCGGCAGCCTCGGCAAGGATCTTCTCTCGTGTCTCGGCCGCCAGCTTCTGATCGACACAGGTCGACGTCGACAGGCCGGGCTGAAAAATCTGCAGCGGGTGGTGTATCGCGTCGCCGCAGAAGATCGCGCGATTCCTGGCGTAGTTCACGACGAGCCCCATCTGGCCGCTGGTGTGACCCGGCAAAGGCGCGAGTTGCAGACCCGGGCCGAGTTCGTGTCCGTCGTCGACCAGGTCGGCCTTGCCGGCCTCGACGATCGGAATGACGCTCTGCTCGAGGGCGCGGGCATGAATGGGCAGGGCGCGACCGGCATCGTGTTGTGTCATCCAGTCGGCCAGCTCGCGGCGACCGAACAGATAGCGCGCGTTGGAAAAGGTCGGCTTCCAGCGGCCATCGTCTTGCTGCGTATTCCAGCCGACGTGATCGACATGCAGGTGGGTGCAGAACACCATATCGACTTCGGCAGGATCGACGCCGGTTTGCCGCAGCCGATCGAGAAAGCCGCTACCGCGCCGCTGATGCCAGGCCGGGATTTCGGGAATGTCCTTGTGAGCGCCGATGCAACAGTCGATCAGCAGGGTTTTTCCGCCGGTGCGAAGCACGAAGCTCTGGATGGCGAACCGGGCCAGATTCCTGACGCGATCAACAAACTCGGGCTCCAGCGTGCCGCGATGCCTCTCCAGCAATTCCAGATCGGCTCCCGGCAGGAACTCCGACAGTGAAAGTCCAAAATCGTCGTCATCCACGATAATGTCGACGGTCGCGTCACCGATCGCAAAACGCATGAAAGCTCCTGTGCTGGAGTCTCGCGGTAACTTCGCTTCCTGTCTTGCCTATTCAAAGGGATCGAAGCAATCGTAATTCCGGATACGACAGATCTTGTCGTCGCGAAACTCGAAGAATTGCGCAAAACGCGCACGCATGGCGTCGCCCGCTTTTAGTCGCCCCATTCCTGTTTCAAGGGTGGCCGTCCAAATGACCTCGATCACGACCGTATTGCCCGATGCCATCGCGTTGACGACGTCGTAGGTCTGCGCTCGCAGGATGTGACGGGATCGATCATATGCCGCGCGCATATGGATAAAGTCCCGTACCGTGCCGTTGGGGGCCAGCAGGCTGGGATTTATCTCCTGGGTGACGTCCTCGGTATAGAAGGATTCGATGACCTCGCGAGGCTTCCCTGCGGCGATCGCTGCAACGAAGGCCTTGGCATGGGCGATGAGTGCCTGTTCTTGCATCGGGTCGCTCCCTCGTCCGGCCGGCGGCGGGTCAGCCTCAACCGAAATTGAATGGTTGGATTGCCATTTCGGCTGTGAAAAAAGCGTCAAAATAGAGAGACTTTCTGATATTTTCGAAATTGAAACGGGTGAACTAACGGAATGCTTCGGGTCAATCTGCTGGGAGCTTTTTCGATCGAGAACGAGCGATCGATTGTGCTGCGCAACAAGAAGGCGCAAGCCCTTGTCGCTTTTCTGTTGCTTTCTCCCGGCCTTCACCCACGCGAGAAACTGGCCGCCCTGCTATGGCCCGACAGCAGTGAAGAGGCCGCGCGCCAGAGTCTCCGCCAGTGCGTGAGCGGACTTAGAAAGGACCTGCCCGCCCTGCCGCTGTTGCTCGATCACGACATGGTCGGCCTGGATGCGGCGCTGACAGCGGACGTGAAGGAATTCGAGCGCGCCCTCGCAGATCCGACTGTCGACAACCTCAAGCAAGCCGCCTCACTCTATTCAGGCGATCTTCTCGACGGAATGAATGCTCGCTCCGACGCATTCGAAGACTGGTTGCGGACCGAGCGAACCAGGATACGGGCCTCCGCGATATCCGCCTTTCAGGTGCTGCTGAAGGAACTCCAGGCGCGCGGCGCCCGCGAGGACGCGATAGCGCTTGCGCTTCGTCTTCTGGCGATTGATCCGCTTCAGGAAGAGATCGACCGGGTCTTGATGAGGATTTACCTGGAACAAGGGCAAACTGCCCTCGCGCTCCGGCAATACAAGAGATGCGAAGCGATCCTGCGCAAGGAACTTGACATCGAGCCCGACCAGGAAACACGGACGCTCTATCAGGAATTGCTTCGGCAACGCACGGTGCGGAACGCGCCGAAAATCGAAGCCAGGACGGCGGGCCCGATGCCCGCGGTGCAAAAGTCATTGCGGCAAACTATCCGCACGTGCCTGGGTCAGGACGGCGTGCGCATTGCCTATGCGCTCACAGGAGCGGGGCCGCCGCTGGTCAAGGCGGCGAACTGGCTCAACCATCTGGACTTTGATTTCGCCAGCCCGGTCTGGCGCCACTGGATCGAGAGCTTCAGCCGCAACCACAGCTTTCTTCGATACGATGAGCGGGGAACAGGCCTGTCAGATTGGGACGTGTTCGACCTCTCGTTCGACTCCTTCGTGCGGGACCTTGAAACCGTTGTAGACGCCGCCGGGCTCGAGCGCTTTCCACTGCTCGGAATCTCGCAAGGATGCGCAATCTCGATTGCTTATGCGGCTAAACATCCAGAGAGGGTAAGTCAGCTCATCCTGTACGGCGGCTACGCCAAGGGCTGGATGCACCAGGGCGACCCTGCCGAGATCGCCAGACGACAGGCGCTTTCAACTTTGGCTCTCGAGGGCTGGGGCCAGGAGAATCCGGTTTTTCGTCAGGTCTTCACTTCCCTGTTCATCCCCGACGCCGATGCAGAGCAGATGCAA
>Ga0268266_10006958_pt1 | contig 10281 bp, 8 predicted proteins | sample KBSS13metaG_FD_190356 | JGI IMG/M metagenome (GOLD analysis project Ga0268266, IMG submission 190356) | Switchgrass rhizosphere microbial communities from Kellogg Biological Station, Michigan, USA - KBS S1-3 metaG (SPAdes) (version 2) | ecosystem: Host-associated > Plants > Roots > Rhizosphere >... | reverse complement strand
CGCAGCAACGACCGTTGGTTTCAACACATTGCAATCATCGTCAGCGACATGCGTGGAGCCTACTCGCGCCTGCGCAGCTTCAATGTGGAGCACGCCTCGAGCGGTCCGCAGCGACTCCCCGATTGGAATCCGGCCGCCGGCGGAATCGAAGCCTTCTACTTCCGGGATCCGGACGGCCACTATCTCGAGATACTCGCCTTTCCGCCCGGCAAGGGACTTGCGAAGTGGCACGATTCCAACGGCCGCTTGTTCCTGGGGATCGATCACACGGCCATTGTTGTGTCCGATACCGCCGCCAGCCTGCAGTTCTATCGTGATTCTCTGGGACTGCGAGTGGTTGGAACGAGCGAGAATTACGGGACGGAACAGGAACATCTGAACAATGTGTTCGGCGCGCACCTGCGGATCACGAGCCTGCGAGCCGCTGAGGGTCCGGGCGTGGAATTCCTCGAATACCTGGCACCCCGCTCCGGCAGGGTTGCGCCGCCGGACACTCAGGCCGATGACCTCTGGTACGGGCAGATCAATCTGCGCAGCGCCTGCGCGGCGCCCGGATTCATCCAACTGAGCGACAGCAGTTTGGGATGGGCTTCGGGGGAACTGAGACACGACCCGGACGGCCACGCGAGCCTGCTCACGGTCGCAGCTCCCCAACCTCGAAACTAGGAGAGTCTCTCATGTTGAAGAACCTGGTCGTGATCGGAGGCGGATTCGCGGGCACGCGCGTGACGCGGGCGCTCGAGCACACACTGCCACCGGATTGGACCCTGACTCTGGTGAGTCAGGAGAACTTCATCACGTTCAATCCCTTGCTACCTGAAGTCGTGGGCGCCTCGATACTTCCGGGACACGTGATCGCCCCGCATCGGCAGATGATTCATTGCAGCCATGTCTGCATGGCGCAGGTGACGGAAATCGACACCGGCACGCGGACCATTCACTATCTGGGTGAAGGCTCGGGGGTCATGCACTACGATCAACTGGTGCTGGCCTGCGGCACCAACGCAAATCTCGATGTTGTCAAAGGAATGGGATCCTATGCACTTCCTTTGAAGACGCTCGGCGACGCTCTGTTTCTGCGGAACCGCATCATTGCGCGCCTCGAGCAGGCTGAGCTGCAGCCTGATCGGATGCACAGGCGGTGGCTCACAACATTCATTGTCGTTGGGGGCGGGTTCAGCGGTGTAGAGACTGCCGGCGAGCTTGCGGACTTCCTTTACGCGAGCCTGCGCTACTACAAGCGGATCTCGGCTGATGACTTGCGCATCGTGTTATTGCATAGCGGCGATCGACTCCTTCCGGAGCTGTCTGCGTCATTGGGACACTTTACCCTGCGGAAGATGCGTGCTCGTGGTATCGATGTTCGACTGAATGCGCGCGCTGAAAATGTCACCGATCGTGCTGTGCAACTGGTTGATGGAGAGATCATCGACGGTGGCACAGTCATCTGTACCATCGGTACGCAGCCAAACTCATTGCTCGAGCAGATTCCGGCTCCGAAGGCTCGCGGCCGGCTCGTAGTCAATGCCGACATGTCCGTACCGGGAGTCGATGGAGTTTGGGCGGCGGGAGATTGCGCGGCCGTGGTCAACGCGTTGGACGGCAAGGTTTCCCCGCCAACCGCGCAATTCGCCGATGCGCAGGCCAGGGTGCTCGCCACCAACATTGTCGCGCGCTTGAGCGGTCAACCCACCACCAGCTTCAGCTATCGTCCCAAGGGCCAGTTGTCCTCGGTAGGCCACAATAAGGCGGTCGCGGAGGTCGCCGGACTCAAGATCTCCGGATTCGTGGCGTGGCTCATGTGGCGTGGATTGTATCTGTTGCGCATTCCAACACTGGCGCGCAAGTCACGACTGTTTCTCGAGTGGAACTGGGCGATGTTCTTTCCACCCGACATCGCTCATTTCGGTTACCGGCGCAGCCTGCGCCGCAATGCACCGCTGCCGTGAGCCTCCTCGGTGCTCTCATCTCGGTCTACGCCGACCTGCCCCGCAACCGGTTGCGGTAGCCCGCAACCCGCAGCGGGCCCGCAGTCCCTCTGAGCGCGTAACGCATTGAAAGTAAACGGCTTAGAACTTGGCATGGCAGTTGCTTTATGGATTGTGCCGCACGGCAAACAGCCGTGGGCACCACCTGAAACCAACTGAGGATCCAAGACATGACTTCAAAGACTACGCTTCTCATCGCGGCCGTCGGCAGCCTGTTCGCCCTGGCCGGCCCCGTACTCGCCGCTGACGATGCCAACACGGAAAAGTGTTACGGAGTCGCGAAGGCGGCCAAGAACGACTGTGCCGGCGCTGCACATGCCTGCGCCGGGCAGGCCACGAAGGACGGCAGCACCAAGGAGTTCGTCAAGCTGCCGAAGGGCACCTGCGAGCGCCTGGTCGGCGGAAGCCTGACATCCAAGTGATGTCCGTCGCCCGAACCCCCGTGGACGGATCCACGTCATACTCGGTCGCAGCGGATCTTCCGCTGCGAGCCGGTATCGGCCTTCGAGCCCAACATCACTCTGACCTGCTGCGTGAACGGCCCGCAGTGGGTTGGATCGAAGCGCACAGCGAGAATTATTTCGCGGCCGGCGGGGTTCAGCGTCGCTATCTGGAGCAGCTACGGGCGATCTACCCACTGAGTCTCCATGGCGTAGGGCTCTCGCTCGGCTCGATCGATCCGTTGAGCCAGACCCATCTGCAACAACTGCAGCACCTGGTGCGGCAGTTCGCTCCGATGTTGCTCTCCGAGCACCTCTCGTGGAGCTCGGTCGACGGACGCTTCACCAACGATCTGCTGCCTCTTCCCTACACGGAGGAAGCATTGCGCCACATGGCTGCAAGAGTGAGTCATGTGCAGGAGTCGTTGGGGCGGCAGATTCTGATCGAAAACGTGTCCAGCTATCTGCAGTTCCCCCACTCGACGCTGTCGGAATGGGAGTTTCTGGCCGAGCTGGCCCATGAGTCCGGTTGCGGGATCCTCCTGGACGTCAACAACGTGTACGTCAACTCCCAAAACCACGGGTTCGACCCGAAGACCTACTTGCTGTCTCTACCCCGTGCAGCAGTGAAAGAAATGCACCTGGCGGGCCACATCGCCCGTCAGGTCGGGAACCGGCAGATGTTGATCGATACCCATAACCAACACGTATGCGAGGCCGTTTGGGACCTGTATGGCTTTGCGGTGCGGCTCTTCGGGCGTGTACCGACTCTGATCGAGTGGGATGCGGATATTCCGCCGCTGGGCGTACTCGTTGCCGAGGCCCAGGAGGCTGACCTGCGTGCGGAGTTCAACCATGTCGTCGCTGCGTGATTTGCAGAGACAATTCGTCGAGGCGCTCTTCGATGAGTCACCCGACGGCCGGGCCGGCATCGAGATTTACCGCAACAACCTGCACGAAGGTTTCTTCAAGGCGTTGGCCCTGGAATTTCCGGTGATCCAACGACTCGTCGGGGAGGATTATTTCCGCCAGTTGGCGCGCAGTTTTCTACATGCGCACCCGTCACGTGCAGGCGATCTGCATGCCATCGGTGCGCCGTTTCCCGATTACCTCCGCGGCCGCTTTGCAGGGACGCAATACGCCTACCTTCCCGATGTTGCCGAGCTGGAATGGGCGTATGAGCAGGCATCGATTGCGGCGGATGCCGAACTCTTCGATGTGCGCTCGCTCGCCTGCGTCAGGCCGGATTCATACGGTGAGCTGCGATTCAACCTGCACCCGGCCTGTTATCGAGTGAGGTCCGCCTATCCCATCCTGCGGATCTGGCAGGTCAACCAGCCCGACGCTGACACGGATCTCGCCGTGGACCTGTCCATGGGCCCCGATCACATCGTCACCCGCCGCACCGAGCGCGGTGTTGAGTTGGTCCGGGTTCAGCACGGCGACTACCGCCTCCTCGAATGTTTCGCACGCAACGAAACTCTGGGCGAAGCATTGAGCACGTTACAGCGGATCACGCCCGCCTTCGATCTGGGCGCTGCACTGCGCCGGCTGATTGCGCTGGGAATGATCACCAACCAAGGAGCTTTGCCATGACTCTGTTATTGAATCTGACCGCCGCGCACGCGGCACTGGGTCGCCTGCTGGATCACTTTCGCTCGCTGGTGCTGCTGGCCACGCGTTTCTATGTCGGCTGGCAGTTCTGGAAGTCAGGCTGGCTCAAGGTGTCCGCCTGGAGCAGCACTCTCGATCTGTTTCGGACCGAATACCACGTGCCTGTCCTGCCGCCCGAGATCGCGGCGGTCACGGGTGCTTCCGGAGAGCTGTTCTTCCCGGCACTCCTGTTTCTCGGCCTGTTCGGTCGCGTCGGCGCACTGGGCGCGTTCTTTGTGAACGCAATGGCCGTCATCGCCTACCGGCAGGTTCTGCTGGCGGAAGGCTCGGAAGCGGCATTAGGGCAGCACGTGCTATGGGGCTTCATGTTGCTTGCGCTCGCGGTGTTCGGCCCGGGCCGCATTTCCCTGGACACCTGGCTCGAGCGCCGGAACGCCGCTCGCTGCCGTCCCGCGAGTCCTGCGGTTCCTGCTTGAGAAGGAGTACTCTCAGAAGATGCCCGACTTTCAGGCACTCAAGCTGCTGAAGGCGCTCGATGAGGGGGTCGCCAGTCGCAGCGGCACGTCCTTCTTTCCTCATCTCGTGAGCTCGCTTGCGAGAACGCTCGAGGCAACGTGCGCGTACGTTTCCGAGATCACTCCGGAAACCTACGAAGCGCACGTGCTTGCCTACTGGTGCGAAGGCAAGGTCCGCGATCCGTTTGTCTACAACCTGTCCGGCACGCCATGCGAATGCGTACTCGACAACGAAATTGTGGCCTTCCCCCGCAACATCCGCGAGATGTTTCCGAAGGACCGCAAGTGGTTTGAGACCATGGGGGCGCAGAGCTTCCTGGCGATCCCGTTATGCAACGACGAGGGCAGGGTGCACGGTCACCTGGCTGTTCTCGATCGGCGCGAGCGCGACTGGGGCGAGGTGGATTTTGAGATTCTGCGTATTTTCTCGGTGCGGGCCGGTGCCGAGATCGGCCGCCGCGACTACGAAAAACGCCTGGAAAGCGCCAATCTCGCCCTGCAAAAGGCCAACGCGCAACTGCGCCGCGAAGTGGCCCAGCGTCTGGAAACAGAAGATCAGTTGGCCAGCAGCAAAGGTCAGAGTGAGCATGTAGCGGAGCTGGTGCGCATTCTGAACGAGGGCATTACCTCCAACACGGGAACCGGCTTCTTCCGTGACCTCGTGCGCGCGCTTGCACAGGCCCTGGAGGCCACTGTCGTGTTCGTATCGAAGCTCGACTCCGCCCGGTACGAAGCCGATGTTCGCGCCATCTGGGTGAACGGCGATTTCGGTGAGCCGCTGCGATTCAACCTCGCGGCCACGCCCTGCGAGTCGATCCTCGACGGGCGCATAGCCGCATTTCCGCGTCGTGTAGCGCAGCTCTTTCCGGGTGCTCGCGCCACTCTCGAGCGGTTGAACATCCAGAGTTTCCTCGCGATTCCCATCGTGGATGACACCGGTGGAGTCATCGGCCACATCGCGGTTCAGGATACTCGCGAGCGCGAGTGGAACGAGACCGATTTCGGCATTCTGAGGTTGTTCGCGACCCGGACCGCCGTCGAATTCAAGCGCTGCGAGCACGAAGAGCGACTCGAAAACACCATGACTCAGTTTCAAAAGGCGAACGCCGCTCTACGGCGGGAAGTCGCGGCACGGCTGGACATGGAGGAACAGTTGGCGAAGGCGAAAGAGGCGGCCGAGGCTGCGAGTCAGGCCAAGAGCAATTTCCTGGCTCATATGAGCCACGAATTGCGCACGCCTCTCAACGGGATTCTCGGTTACACCCAGTTGATGGCGCGCGATGCGCGCCTGGATTCCCAGCAGCAGGAGCGGGTGGCCATGATCGCTCGCTCCGGAGAGCATCTGCTGACTTTGATCAACGATCTGCTGGATCTGGCGAAGGTCGAAGCCGGTCGCCTGGACCTGCAGAACAACCCCCTCGACCTGCCGCAGTTGTTACGACACGTGGCTGATCTCGCCGGGGTGCGTGCAGCCCAAGCCGGCCTGACATTCAACTACACGATCACGGGTCATCTGCCGAGTGAGGTTCACGGCGACGAGCGGGCGATCCGGCAAATCCTGCTCAATCTACTGGGGAATGCGGTCAAGTTCACACGTCACGGTGGCGTCGGATTCGAGGTAGAAGCTCGCGAGGTCGAGGGAAAGTGCTGCCTGCTGCGCTTTGCCGTGGAGGACACAGGTCCCGGAATTGCACCTGAGGACCTGCGTCATATCTTCGAGCCGTTCGTACGCGCGAAGGCGGACCGCAACGTGGAAGGGACCGGGCTCGGACTTGCGATCAGCAAGCGCCTGTTGGATGCGATGGGTGGCACCATTGAAGTAGAGAGTAATCCCGGCCGAGGCACACGCTTCGTGGTGAATCTGGAGTTGGCAGCCGGGAGCGCGCCTCTGGTTGAGGCTACGTCGACTACAACGGCGATCACAGGTCGAGTAAAGGGGTTGTGGGCAACCGAGCTCCATGACCTTGCCATGCGCGGTGACGTCAAAGCGCTCATCGAGCGAGCCGATGCGGCACTGGAGGAGGATCCTGGCGGCCAGGCGATCTACCGGGAGATTCAGCGTCTGGCACACAGCTTCGATATGAAGACCATCCGGCACATTCTGCGCAACGTCCAACAGGCACAGGCATGAACGATATTGCAGAGCAGCGCTCCATACTCGTAGTTGACGACACGCGCGCCAACATCGGATTTCTACTCGAGACGCTGACCCAGGCGGGCTATCGGGTCCGGGTTGCCCCCGATGGCGAGACTGCCGTGGAACAGGTGCAGTATGCGGCACCGGACCTGGTGCTGTTGGATGTCATGATGCCCGGCATCGATGGTTTTGAGACCTGTCGACGCCTGCGCAAGCTGCCGAATCAGTCCCAGTTACCCGTGATTTTCATGACAGCCCTTGCCGATGCCCAGGACAAGGTCCGCGCGTTCGCGGCCGGCGCCAACGATTACGTCACCAAGCCCTTTCAATCTGAGGAGGTCCTGGCGCGTGTGCGAGTACACCTCGCCAGGCGCATGTTGGAAAATAAACTCGAGGAAGCCAATCGCGAGCTCGAGTCCCGGGTAGCGGCCCGCACCTCGGAGTTGACGGCGGCGCTCAAAGAGCTGGAGGTTCTGAAAGGTCGGCTGCAGCAGGAAAACCGCTACCTGAAGCAGGAGATCGCCGAAGGTCAGCATGGCGGCGAAATCGTCGGCTCGAGCCCTGCCTTGCAGGCTGTATTGAGTCAGGTCGCAGTGGTGGCGCCTACCGATTGCACCGTGTTGATTCACGGCGAAACAGGAACGGGCAAGGAACTGATCGCGCGAGCGCTGCACGAAGGCAGCGGCCGACGCGAGCGCCCCATGATCAAGCTCAATTGCAGTGCCATCTCCGCCGGGTTGGTCGAGAGCGAGCTGTTCGGACACGTCAAAGGCGCCTTTACCGGCGCGACCGACCGCCGTGTCGGCCGCTTCGAGTTGGCCGATGGCGGCACGCTGTTTCTCGATGAAGTGAGCGAGCTGCCCCTGGAAACCCAGGCCAAGCTGCTCAGAGTGCTGCAGGAGCAGGAATTCGAGCCGGTGGGCAGCTCGAAGACCCAGAAGGTGAACGTGCGGGTGGTGGCGGCAACTAATCGCGACCTCGCCGCGGATTCCCGCAATGGCCGCTTTCGGGCGGACCTGTTTTACCGTCTGAACGTCTTTCCTCTGGAGCTGCCGCCGTTGCGGGAGCGGCCGCAGGATATCGAGCCGTTGGCCCTGCATTTCATGCGCCGCATGGGGCGCAAAATGGGCAAGGCGCTGACTGAAATAGATCCCCAGACCCTGAGCGCGCTGCAGGCGCATCCGTGGCCCGGCAACATTCGCGACCTGCAGAATACGATCGAGCGCGCCGCCGTGTTGGCACAAGGCAACGTACTGCGCCTGAACTGGCGCCTGGATTACGCGGAGCCGGTACAAACCTGCGCGATTGCCGACAAAGCCCCCACGCCGGCGCTGTCGCAATCGCTCGAGGACGTCGAGCGCAATCACATCATTGCGATTCTGAAGCGCACCCGCGGAGTGATTGAAGGTCCCCAGGGTGCCGCCCAACTGCTGAAGATGAATGCCAGCACCACGCGCTTCCGGATGCGCAAGCTCGGAATTACCCGGGCTGATTTCGTCGCCGACAGCGACGGCTGAGCGCCGCAACGGGCGGTTGATAACTGAAACAGCGCGGGGAGATACTTCGAGACCCAACACAGAAGAAGCAGGTCGTGTCGGAGCTCGACGCACTCAAGTTGCTGCGCCGCATCGAAGCCGGCGTCGCGGGCAAGACGGGCGAGGCCTTTTTCCGCCAGATTGTCTGCGAAGTTGCGCGCGCGCTGGGCGCACACAGTGCGTTCACCTCCTGGCTGCTGCCGAGTCGTCGTGCGCGCATGCTCGCCTTCTGGTCCGGAGGCGCTCACCAGGAATGCCTGGAGTATTCGCTGGAAGGAACACCCTGTGAGTTCGTATACCGAGGAGATATCACTTCGTACGCGCGCAACATCGGCGACGTGTTCCCGGTCGATCGCGCGTGGTTCGAACAGTTAGGCGTGCATAGCTACTTGGGGATTCCTGTCAAGGAGGAGACGGGGCTCGTCTGCGGCCATCTGGCTGTCATGGATACTTGCGAGCGCGACTGGGCCGAGGCTGACCTCGATGTGTTGCGTCTGTTCTCGTTGCGCGCCGCTGCGGAAATCAACCGGACGCGCTATCAACGAGCGCTCGAGGACGCAAACACGTCACTCCGCGAGGCCAACGAACAACTTTCCGCGGAAATAGCCCGACGCGCGGCTGTGGAAGCGGAGCTTGCCGCGGCCAAAGTGGCCGCCGAGAGCGCGAATCACGCCAAGAGCGTGTTCATCAGTCAGATGAGCCATGAGTTGCGAACGCCCCTCAATGGAATCCTGGGGTTCACACAGCTCCTGAGACGCAATGGCGGCGTCGCGGGCCCCAAGGTGAATGACAGTCTCAACATCATAGAGCGCTCCGGTGAGCATCTGCTGAAGCTGGTCAACGAGCTGCTCGATCTCGCGCGGATCGAGGCCGGCAAGCTCGAATTGTCCACGGAGTCGGTCGACCTTCCGGAACTGCTGCAGCACATCGTCAACCTGATACGGGTTCGTGCGGTCAACGCAGGCCTGTCACTCGTTGTCAGCTACGATGCGGACTCATTCGTACCGGTGTTGACGGACGAGCGCGCGATCCGCCAGATCCTGTTGAATATTCTCGGCAATGCAGTGAAGTTCACGGAGCGGGGCGGCACTGTTACGTTGCGTGTCGAGGGCAAGCGAGTCGACGGTAAACAGCATGTCAGGTTCGTCGTTGCGGACAGCGGTATCGGAATCGACGACAGTGAGCTTGCCCGGATTTTCGAGCCGTTTCACCGCGTACACAGCGCGGATCGCCCCGTCGAAGGAACCGGTCTGGGCCTGGCGATTACGCAACGGCTCGTCACTGCCCTCAATGGCGTTCTCACCGTCAGCAGCGAAAAAGGACTGGGCACCACCTTCACAGTCGAATGCGCTCTCGAGGTCGCGCCTGCCACGCGACCCGCTCTCAGTCCCACGTCGCAGATAACGGGCTTTATCGGGCCACCCCGTACAATCCTGGTTGCTGACGACGACCAGGATAATCGGGCCTTGGTGAGCTCCCTGCTGGAATCGGTGGGCTTTGCCGTGCATACAGTGGCGGACGGCCGCGACGCGTTGCGGTGTCTCGAGGTGACTCGCCCGGACCTGATACTCACCGACCTGCTGATGCCCTCGATCAACGGACTCAACCTTGTACGCACGGTACGGTCGGATCCGACCCTGGATGCCATCCCGGTCATCGCCATGTCGGCCAGCGCATCCGACATCAACTCCGAGGAGGCTCTTCAGGCAGGGTGCGCCTGTTTTCTACCCAAACCCTTGAAGCTCGCCGAGTTGCTCGAGGCCGTCGGACAGCAACTCGGCCTCGAATGGCGGCATCGGCCCGGGTCTGAATCGATCGCGAGACAGTTGCCTGACACTGACGCGCCGTCCTGCGTGGACCCGGACCTGGCTGCTCAGCTGCGGGAGCTGGCATTACGAGGCGACATATTGGCCATTACGGCCTTGATCGACTCGGTCACCCAATCGCAGCCGAGCCCCGTTTTTGCCCACTTGCGTGAGCTCGCCGAGCGCTACGATTTAAGAGGCATTCGGCGAATGCTGGAGCACTGAGTCAGGAAGGTTTGAGCGACAC
>Ga0268266_10006957_pt1 | contig 10281 bp, 10 predicted proteins | sample KBSS13metaG_FD_190356 | JGI IMG/M metagenome (GOLD analysis project Ga0268266, IMG submission 190356) | Switchgrass rhizosphere microbial communities from Kellogg Biological Station, Michigan, USA - KBS S1-3 metaG (SPAdes) (version 2) | ecosystem: Host-associated > Plants > Roots > Rhizosphere... | reverse complement strand
CCGGCATCGCGAGGTAGATGACCTGCGAGTGCCAGTCGGGCCTGCCCTGCTGGCAGCCGACCAGCACGACGAACAACAGGCAGAGCCCCCGCACGGCCGCGAGCATACGTTGACAGCCCGTGCGCCTTTGTATATTCATCCTACAGGGTGAATAATCTCGATGCCACCATGACCGCGCTCGCGCACCCCACGCGCCGGGCGATCCTCGAGCGGCTCCGCCGCGGCGAAGCGCGTGTCACCGCGCTCGCGGCGCCGTTCGACGATTCGCTCAACACGATCTCGAAGCACATCCGCGTGCTCGAGGCCGCCAAGCTCGTGCGCCGCCGCCGCGAGGGCCGCGAGCATTTCCTGTCGTGCAACGTCGCGCCGCTCGACGCCGCCGCCGCGTGGATCGACGCGCACCGCCGGCACTGGGAGTCGGCGTTCGACCGGCTCGATGCCGCCATGAAAGACAAGCGATGACACTCCGCACGTACCTGCCGACGTACACGATCGAGCGCACGTTCGCCGGCTCGGTCGAAAAGCTGTGGTGGATGTGGACGACGAAGGAGGGCCTCGCGCTGTGGTACTGGCCGCCGCCGCTCGTCGCGAACGTGCTGCACGTCGACGTGCGCGTGGGCGGCAGCTACGAGATCGCCGCGATCGGCATGACGCACACGTCGCGCGGCACCTACCTCGAGGTCGTGCCGATGAAGCGCCTGGTCAGCCGCGCGATCATCGACTTCTTGCCCGACCTCGAGCCGTACGAGCGGCTCGACGACATCGAATTCTTCGAGGCGCCGAACAACCACGCGCGCATGACGTTCACGTCGACGCGGATGCACGACGAGCTGTGGCAAGGTCGCTCGCTCGCCGGGTTCACCGCGTCGCTCGACAAGATCGATCGCGCGCTGGCGGCCGGCCTATGATCGCGACGTCGCGTGACGGCACGTCGATCGCGTACGATCGGAGCGGCAGCGGCCCGGCGATCGTGCTCGTCGACGGCGCCTTCTGCTCGCGCGCGTTCGGTCCGATGCCGAAGCTCGCGCCGCTGCTCGCGGCCACGCACACGGTCTTCCACTACGACCGGCGCGGCCGCGGTGACAGCGGCGATACGGCGCCGTATTCGCCCGCCAAGGAGCTCGACGATCTCGCGGCGGTGATCGCGCTCGCCGGCGCGCCGGTCACGCTGTTCGGCGTCTCGTCGGGAGCCGTGCTCGCCGCACGCGCGGCGGCGAAGGGCCTGCCGGTCGCGCGCCTCGTGATGTACGAGCCGCCGGTGTTCGCGGCCGGCAGCCCCGGCAAGCTTCCGCCGGACCGGCTCGCCGAAGCGGAGGCCGCGGCGAGATCCGGAGATCGCAGCACCGCCGTCGCTGCGTTCCTGCGCACGGTCGGCGTGCCGGCGTTCGCGATCCCGATCATGAAGCTCATCCCCGGCGTGTGGAAGCAGCTCAAGGCGGTCGCCCACACGCTGCCTCACGACTTCGCGGTCATCGCGCACAGCCGTCCCGGGCAGCCGACGCCCGACGAGCTCGCCGGCGTGTTTGCGGCGATCAAGATCCCGACGGTCGTCGGCGCGGGCGGCAAGAGCCCGCCCTACATGAAGCACGCGTGTACGGCGATCGCCGGCGCGATCGCGGGCGCCGAGCTACGTACGCTGGCGGGCCAGACGCACAACGCGTCGGCCAAGGCGCTCGCGCAGCTCGCGGTTACGGCGTGACCTGCGCCTCGACCGGGAACGTGCGCTCGAGCTCGTCCTGGCGGGCGGTCAGCGTGCCTTCGAGCTTCATCGGCTTGTTGTCGGGAACCGAGGCCGCATCGATCGGAACCTCGACCACGACCGTCGAATCGGCCGGCAGATCGCGCGACAGCGGCAACTCACCGGTCGACACCGTCGCGCCGCTCGCCTCGAACGTGTAGTCGAGCTTCGTGAGCCGCATTGCCTGACTCGCCGGATTGGTAACCTGCACGAACACGACGCGCTGGGTGTCAGCGGAGTGCACGCCGAGCACGCGCAGCTCGGGAGAACCAGCGGGATGGCAGGCGGTGGCAATCACGGTCAGAGCGGCGAGAACTGCGAAGCGATACATGGATTTCCGGAGCGGCTATTGTGCTGCTTCTGTGCCAGACAGCAAGAAAACGCAAGTGGTCGAGACCGTGATCTCGCGCTTCGCCCGCTGACAATGTTCGTTCACGGTCACGCGACGTGTGTGGCGCGGCTGTTATTCTTCAGCGCGTGAAGATCGAGAAAGGCCGTCGAGTCACACTCAAGGTCGACCTCTCCGTCGCAGGCGGACAACAGCTCGAGAAGAGCACCGTGGAGTACGTGCAGGGCGCCGGCACGATGCTGTCGGGCCTCGAAGCCGCGCTCGAAGGCCTCGAGCCCGGCGCCAAGAAAGAGGGCACGCTCAAGCCCAAGGACGCGTTCGGCAACCCGGCGATTCATCCCACGAAGAAGATGAAGCGGACGGATTTCCCCAAGGACGCGAAGCTGAACGTGGGCGAAAAGCTCGTAGCCGCGAGCGACGACAAAGCCAAGATGAACGTGATCCTCCAGATCGAGAAGATCACGGGTGACGATGTCGACGTTCGCCTCGTCCATCCGCTCGCCGAGAAGGACATCACGTACAAGGTCGAGGTCGTCAACGTGACCGATCCGCGCCCGCCGCCGATGCCGGCGAAGGCGCTCAAGCTCGAAGAAGAGTCGTGATGCATCCTCGGCGGCTGTACGCGCATCGCGGCGCGTCCGCCGAGCGGCCGGAAAACACGATGCCCGCGTTCGAGCGCGCGGTCGAGGTCGGCGTCGACGCGCTCGAGCTGGACGTCCATCTCACCCGCGACGACCAGCTGATCGTCGCGCACGACGATACGTGCGAGCGCACGACGGGAGCACAGCTCGCGTGGCGCGACCTCTCGCTCGCCGACATCGACCGGCTCGACGCCGGCTGGGGCTTCGTCGCGCCCGACGGCTCGCGCCCGTTCGCCGGCAAGGGCATCCGCGCGCCGCGCTTCGAGGCGGTGCTCGAAGCTTTCCCGAAGCACCACCTCAACGTCGACATCAAGGGCGATCGGAGCGTGGAGATCATGCTCGAGCTCGTGCGCCGTCACCGTGCGGAAGATCGCGTCACGATCGCGAGCTTCCAGGTCGCGACGCTCGTGCAAGTGCGCCGCAAGGGCTACGCCGGCGAGACCGCACTCTCGCAAACCGAGGTCGCGACGCTCGCTGCGCTGCCCGGCCTCGCGTGGCGCCAGCTGCCGTTCACCGGCAACGCCGCCCAGATCCCGACGCATGCGGGTCCCCTGCACTTCGATCGCGCGGCGTTCATCGCGAAGTGCCACAGCGTCGGGCTACGCGTCGATTTCTGGGTGATCGACGATGCCGCCGAGGCCAGCCGGCTGCTCGAGCTCGGCGCCGACGGCATCATGACGAACGATCCGAAGGCGATCGCGCCGCTGTTTCAAGTGCGGTCGTCGTCGTAGGGTGCGGCACAGTGTCAGTGTTGGGTTTCTGACAGTACCGAATTGCCGTCAGCAGCCGCACGCTTCCGCTTGCCTCGTCGAGGCGAAAGGTGCAATTTCCAGCCTTCTAACCCGGAGTACGCGCAATGGCTCTCAAGAAAGGCGTCGACGTCAAGCCGGCGCAAGGCAAGCTCGGCATCCTGCTCCCCGGTATGGGCGCGGTGGCGACGACGTTCATCGCTGGTGTGATGTCGATCCGCAAAGGCCTCGGCAAGCCGATCGGATCGTTGACGCAGATGGGCCATATCCGCCTCGGCAAGCGCACCGAGGGGAACTCGCCCCGCATCCAGGACTACGTCTCGATCGCCAAGCTCGACGACATCGTGTTCGGCGGCTGGGACATCTTCACCGACAACGCGTACCAGGCGGCCGTTCGCGCCGGCGTGCTCGAGAGCAAGGACCTCGAGCCGATCAAGGCCGAGCTCGAAGCGGTCAAGCCGATGACCGCCGTGTTCGAGCAGGCGTACGTCAAGAAGCTCAACGGGCCCAACGTCAAGAAGGGCACGTCGAAGATGAACCTCGCCGAGCAGCTGATGGAAGACATCAAGCAGTTCAAGGCGACCAACAAGTGCGACCGGCTCGTCGCCGTGTGGTGCGGCTCGACCGAGGTCTATCGCAAGCCGACCGAGGTGCACTCGTCGCTCGCGAAGTTCGAGGCCGGCCTCAACGCGTCGCACGACGACATCGCGCCGTCGCAGATCTACGCGTACGCGTGCCTCAAGATGGGCGTCCCGTACGCCAACGGCGCGCCGAACCTGTCGCTCGACACACCGGCGCTGCTCGAGCTCGCGCGCAAGCAGAGCCTGCCGGTCACCGGCAAGGACTTCAAGACCGGCCAGACGCTGATGAAGACGATCCTCGCGCCCGGCTTCAAGGCGCGCATGCTCGGCCTCGAGGGCTGGTACTCGACGAACATCCTCGGCAACCGCGATGGTGAGGTCCTCGACGATCCCGAGTCGTTCAAGAGCAAGGAAGTCTCCAAGCTCGGCGTGATCGACTCGATCCTGCAGCCCGAGAAGTATCCCGACCTCTACGGCAACATCAGCCACGTCGTCCGCATCAACTACTATCCGCCGCGCGGCGACGCCAAAGAGGGCTGGGACAACATCGACATCCGCGGGTGGCTCGGCTACCCGATGCAGATCAAGGTCAACTTCCTGTGCCGCGATAGCATCCTCGCGGCGCCGATCGTCCTCGACCTCGCGCTGTTCATGGACTTCGCGCAGCGCGCGGGCATGAGCGGCATCCAGGAGTGGCTGAGCTTCTACTGGAAGTCTCCGATGACGCCCGAGGGCCTGTACGCCGAGCACGACCTGTTCATCCAGCTCATGAAGCTGAAGAACACGCTGCGGTACACCAAGGGCGACGAGCTCATCACGCACCTCGGCGCCGAGTACTACGACTAGACGAAACGCGCGTGGACGATCTTCGCCGCACGGCGGAGCTCGTCCGCGCCGGCCCGCGCGAGCATCGCGGCGGGCAGCTGGTCGCGACACAGCTCGAGCAGCGAGTGCTCGCGCACGTAGCGCACCCGCGGATCGAGCAGCTCGACGTCGCGGCCCTCCTCGAGGCCCCAGCGCATCTCCGCGCTCGTGCGCAGCTTCGTTAGATCCGACGACGCCGCGAACGGCCGGACGATCGACGGCGCGTTGGTCTGGAACACGATCTCCTCGCCGGGGAAGCTCTCGGCGAGCGCCGCGAAGATCCGGCGGTGCTCGGCTTCGTCGAAGTACGGCATGAGGCCCTCGGCGACGAACATGATCGCCGACGACGACCGGCGGCGGATCTCGTCGAGCCAGCCGGTGTCGAGCACCGAGCCGGCGAACATCGCGTGGCGCGGGCTCGCCGGCTCGTCGAGCTTCGCGCGCAGCTCGATCACGGCCGGCAGATCGACCTCGAGCCATTCGACGGCGCCGTCGTCGAGCCGGTGAAAGCGCGTGTCGAGCCCCGCGCCCATGTTGACGACCAGGCCGCCGCGATGCGCGCGCACGAACTCGCCGACGACGGCGTCGAGGATCGCCGTGCGCGCGGCGATGCTCGCGCGCAGCACGCCGGTGTCCGCGAACTTGTGCCAGTCGTAGTCGATCGCGTCGCGGAAGCGCCGCGCGAATGGATCATCGCGATACGCGAGCGGGATGAGCAACGTCTCGGAGACGCCGCGCAGGTCGTCAGCGTCGAGCTTCGTGGTGGTCATGCTCGCAGCGTGACCGCGCCGTGTTGCGCGATCGCGCGGCGTTTCGTGACGAAACCTTGCAGGCTACGGCGACTGCGGCGGCGACGCGCTCATCGCCTTCTGCATGCACTGGCCCATCTCCTCGCCGATCGCGGTCGCGCGCTTGGTGTCCTCGTCGGTCATGTGCGGCGCCTCCTCTTGGCTCTTCGCCTGCTCCTGCGCCCACTTTCCCATCTCGTCGGCGACGTGCTGGGCGCACGGCGAGTCCTTGCACGCGCAGATCTCGTCGCGGAACCGCTCCATCTCCTTCAGCGCCGCCTCGGCCGACGCCGTGCTTGCGAAGATGCCGCGCCGGCCGAGGTCATAGCTCTTCCCGCACGCGACGAGCGCGTCGCTCGTGTGCGCTGCGGCGACGCACTCGCGCGTCGCCTGCGTCCACTCGTGCTGCTCGCACTCGCCGATCGCCATCGTGACGTCCTTGTCGCGCAGCTTGACCGCCGCGGCCGCCTGCTCGACGGCGGTCTTGCACCGGAGCGCCGGCGCAGGCGGCGTGTTGCTGGGCGGCGGTGCCGGCTCCGGCGACGCGCCTCCACATCCGATCACCATCATCATTGCGACTGCGATTCGCGACATATCCCCTGCTTATTCGAGCGTGCCGGTCTCGGCGAGCTTGCCGATCTCGCGGAACTCCATGCGGATCGCGCGCTCGAGGTGCTCGTGCGTGAGCGACGAGCCCTCCTCGGCGGCGAGAAACGCCGCGCGCAGCGCCGCGTTGCGGATGTAGCCACCGGAGAGCCGGAACCGCTGCGCGAGCGCCGTGAAGTCGAGCTTGCCCTGCACGGGCACCTGCGCCGGGATCAGCGAGCGCCACAGCTGCTCGCGCATCTCTTCGTCGGGGAACGGGAACGTCACGCGGTAGGTGAGGCGGCGCTTGAACGCGGGATCGATCGCGTTGCCGAAGTTGGTCGTGAGGATCGCGATGCCCTCGAACGTGTCGAGCCGCTGCAGGAGGTAGTTGACCTCCATGTTCGAGTAGCGATCGACGCTGGTCTTGACGTCGGTGCGCTTGGCGAACAACGAGTCGGCCTCGTCGAACAGCAGCATGACCTGGCCGTCCTCGGCGGCATCGAACAGCGCGCCGAGGTTCTTCTCGGTCTCGCCGATCCACTTGCTCGTGATGCGCGAGACGTCGACGCGATACATCTCGAGGCCGAGGTCGCGCGCGATCACGCCGGCGACCATCGTCTTGCCGGTGCCGGGGCTGCCCTGGAACAGCGCGGTGATGCCGCGCGCCGTCGTGATCGAGCGATCGAACCCCCACTGCTCGAACACCTTCTTCCGGTGGCGCACGCGTGCGGTGAGCTCGAGCAAGGAATCGGTGATGTCCTCGGGCAACACGACGTCGGCCCACGTCGCGAGCCGGCCGACGCGCGTCGCGGTCTTGCCGAGGCGATTCTCGAGGTGCTGGCGCACGGCGTCGTCGAGCTCGCGCACCCACGCCGCGGCATCGACCGGCAGATCGGGACGGCGCGCGACCTCGAGGCACACGCGCTCGATCGTGCCGGGCCCGACGCGATAGCGCGCCGCGAGCTCGCTCGGATCCGAGAGCTCGATGCCGTGACGCTCGAGCGCGACCGACCACGTGACCACGCGATCGCGCTCGTTGCGCGGGGGAATGTCGAGCAGCAAGTAGCCGGGATCGAGCGGCACTTGCGTGTCGGTCGGCAGCCGCACCGCGATCGGGCCGGGATGCGAGCGCAGCACGGATCCGAGCTGCGTCTTGGTGTCGGGGTTGTCGGCGCCGGCGATCTCGAGCCCATCGACGCACGGGATCAAGCCGCGCAGCATCGCGCGGCGCAGCGCACCTTCGAGCACGTTCGCGACGCCGCCGATCTCGCGCGGCACCGTCGCGAGATCGATCACGCCGAGCGACCGGCCCGCGCGCGCCGCCAGCGACGTGAACAGCGTGTGGCGGCCGACGCCGGTGCGGCCGCGCACCACGATGCGCAGCGGCTCGTTGTCGCGCGGCGTCGCGAGGTAGCGCAGCGCGCGCACGATCAGCTCGCGCGGCATGTGCAGCTCCTCGAGATCGCGGTCGACGCGGCGCACTTCGAGGTACGCGTCGGGCTCGCCTTCGGCCGGCTGGTTCGTGATGTAGCGGATCACGAGCGGATCGGCGGTGAGCCCCGCGAACGGGCGGTCGCCGGCGGCGACGCGCACCAGGCCGAACCGGCGCAGCGGGCGATCGCCGTCGAGCTCGCGCGCGATCTCGGCGATCCGATCGGAGCCGAGCAGCTGGCCGAGCAAGAACTCGTCGACGAGCGGCCGGCCCGGATCGTTCGCGAGGATGCCGTACAGCCGCGCGAGCTCGCCGCGCAGCCGCGGCGCGGCGATCACGAACAGCAGATCGATCGCGAGCGGCGTGAGCTCGAAGTCGCGGGCGAGCACGTCGAGCGGCGTGCGCCGGCCGCCACGCGCCTTGCGAGCCTCGTCGGCGACCTCGCTCATCGCCTCGAGCCGTGCCGCGGCGCGCTCGAGCTCTGCCACCGCGCGGCCGCTGACGATGCGCAACAGGCCCGCGACCTCGTCGACGAACGGCGCCTTGGTCTGATCGGGCTTGACGATGCGGCCGCAATCCCACGCATCGGCGATCGCGGCGTACGCGCGCGCGCCGACGAGCTGGAGCGCGAGCTCGATCGATTGCGCGACCTCGCTCGCCGTCGCGTCGGGCGTGACCGAGACCGGCACGAGCCGGACGAGCGGCGCGTCGGGGAACGGCTCGTGGACCGGCGCATCGGGTTCGGGCTCCGGCTCGGGCTCGGGCGCCGGCTCGATCTCGGCGATCGCGAGGCCAGCGGGCGCCTCGATGACCGGACTCGGCGGCGCGACCACATGGCCGTTGGGCTGGGCGACCTCGCCGTCGCCGTCTTCGGCGAGCCCGGCCGTCGTCGCCGCGAGCGAATCGGGCGTGACGAGGTCGAGCCCGTCGGCGCGCGCGAGCGCGATGCGCTGGAACGTGTCGTCGACGGCGAGCTCGATCGTGCCCGCCGGCACGACGAGATCGCGCAGCCAGCGACCGAACCGCAGATCGAACACGGTGAGCCGATCGCCCGAGCGCGCGATCGCGAGCCCGCGGCGTGCCGCGATCGCGAGTCGCTCGACCTGCGGGATGCGCAGCACCGCGTTCTGCGCGCCGTCGGTGACCGCCGCGATCGACAGCCGCATCTCGCCGGCAGCCTCGCCGCTCGCCACGGCGCGCTGCTGCGCGAGCACGAACAACCGGCCTTCGAGCACGAGCTGCGCGTCGGTGACGCGCGCGCCGGGATCGCCGAGCGGCCGACGCCACGCCTCGCCGATGCTCCGCCACAACCGGAGCTGGCCGGCTTGCCAGAGCAGCCAGCGGCCGTCGGCGACCGGCAGGATCAGCTCGGCGGCGATCGGCGGCGTGGCGCTGCGAATCGCCGAGGGCCTGGCCGCGTGCCAGACCGGAACCTGCGGCGCGGTCGTCGATTGCAGGATCCGGCCGTTCGGATCGAGATAGTCGTGCCGCTCGCTGCCGAGCACGCGGCCGTCGCTCGCCGCGCGCCGCTCGAGCCGATCCGGCAACACGACCCACAGCTCGTCGCCGACCGGCGCGACGTCGAGAAAGCCGTCGACGTTGACCCGAAATCGCTCGTAGCCGGAGGCGTCGTACACCGCGATCGACGGCGCTTCGGCGGCAAGTAGATCGCCGCGGGGCCCGAAGAACCGCAGAACGCGTCGATGACGGTCGGCCACCCTGGCGCGATCCTACCCTAGTGCGCGCTACCCGCGCGTAGTCCTTGCCAGAAGTGACCGTGCCGCGCGGGTGCGGGCAGGTAGGCAAGAACGTCCGCGCCAGGGAAGCTCGACCCTGGAGATCTCGTATTCTAGAACGCCAGATGCGCGACCAGGACGGGTTTGCCCAGGGCTCCAGTGGCGCGCAGCGCCGCGATGCCGATCCTGCGCTCGTTCCAGGTCGCGAGACGCGCGTGTCTCCCGACGGACGCCGCACGGGCGCGGCAGGCGGTCCCGGCAAGCGCACGCTGGTCGAGGCGAGCCACAAGGAAGCGAGCGGCGCATTCGAGAGCACGATCGCCGACGGACATCGCCACCGCGCGGAGCTCGCGCACGCGCTCGCGGGCGGCGATCGCGCGGCGATCCACGCATCGGCCAAATCCCTCGAGACCGCGGTGCAGCTCGTCAAGGAGACGCTCACCTCCGGCGGCGCGGAGCACTCGGGGCCGCGCATGCAGGCCGCGATCGAGCTCGTCTCGCACGCAGAGCCGCTGCTCGCGCGCGCAGGCGGCGGCGCGGCACCCGGCGCACCCGGCATCGCCGCGCAAGGCACGCGCGGCTCGGGCCACGCGCTGCCGTTCGCCGCCGAGATCCAGCGTTCGTTCGGCCGTCACGACGTTTCCGGGATCCGGGCGCACGTCGGGGGTGACGCAGCCGTGGCAGCCGATGCGATGGGCGCGCGCGCGTTCGCGTTCGCCGACCGAGTTGCGTTCGCCGGCGCACCCGATCTGCACACGGCCGCGCACGAAGCCGCGCACGTGATCCAGCAGCGCAACGCCGGCGGACCGGTGCAG
>Ga0268266_10006955_pt1 | contig 10282 bp, 9 predicted proteins | sample KBSS13metaG_FD_190356 | JGI IMG/M metagenome (GOLD analysis project Ga0268266, IMG submission 190356) | Switchgrass rhizosphere microbial communities from Kellogg Biological Station, Michigan, USA - KBS S1-3 metaG (SPAdes) (version 2) | ecosystem: Host-associated > Plants > Roots > Rhizosphere >... | reverse complement strand
GGAGAGCTTCGGCATGTCGGTGGTCGAATCGCTGGCCTCCGGCGTGCCCGTGATCGCAACGCGCACCACGCCGTGGAGTGAGCTGGAGACGAACGGCTGCGGTTTCTGGGTCGAACAGACAGCGCCAGCCATCGCCGGCGCGCTGAGCGCGCTCGTTCGCGACCCATCGCTCCGGAAGAACATGGGCGAGCGCGGTGCGGCGTTTGCGCGCGACCGGTACTCGTGGGATGCCGTCGCATCCCGGATGGCGCGCCTCTACTCGGATCTGACATAACGTGGCCACGCCCGTCTTCGTGCTGACGCCGAACCTGTACGGCTCCGACGGAATCTCGCGGCTGGCGCGTCTGGTAACCCGCAGCTTTGACGAGGTGACGGTACTGGCACTCCACGAGCCGGTGTCAGCGTCGCGCTTCGGGCCGGCCACGGTGCATGGCAGCGGCGGGAACCGCTGGCGATTCGTGATCGATGCCTTGCGGGCCGCGAGATCCGCGAATCCGCACGCGGGCGTGATTGTCACGCACCTCCATCTGGCACCAGCGTCGCTGCCGTTCATGTCCCACGGGGCGCCCGTGACGACGATGCTGTGCGGCGTGGAAGCGTGGAGGCGTCTGAGTGTTCTGCAGAACACGGCACTGCGCCGCGCCGCGAAATTGATCGCCATCTCGCAATTCACGCGCGCCGGTTTTCTGAAGGCCAACCCGCAGTTCGCCGACCGCCAGGTGGACGTGTGTCACCTGGGCGTCGGCGCACTGGCGGGCGACGATCAGTTGCCGGCCGGTCCGCCGTCCGCCCTCATCGTCGGGCGCATGGCTCGCGACGAACGCTACAAGGGACACGACTCGTTGCTGGAAATCTGGCGCGACGTGGTCGCGGCCGTGCCAGACGCCACGTTGCGCATCGTCGGCGACGGCGACGATCGCGTGCGCCTCGAAGGAAAGGCGGCGTCACTCGCGCTCGGCGATCGCGTGTTGTTTCTCGGACGCCTGGACGAGGACGCCCTGCAGCGGGAGTACGAACGATGCACGGCGTTCGTGATGCCGAGCCGCGATGAAGGGTTCGGGTTCGTATTCGTCGAGGCCATGCGCGCGGCCAGGGCATGCATCGGCAGCCCCGGTGCGGCGGCCGAGATCATCGCCGACGGAGAAACGGGATTGCTGGTGTCGCCCGACGACCGGACGCGATTGCTCGAAACTGTGATTCGAGTGCTTCGCGATCGGCCCGCCACCGCCGCGATGGGCGCGCGGGGCCGCGCCCGGTTCCTTCAGCAGTTCACCGAAGAGCGGTTCCGCGACCGCTTCGCAGCCTTGCTGCCGACAGCGTCATGAACATTCTCGGCCTGAATGCCTACCACGGCGACGTCTCCGCCGCCCTCGTGCGGGACGGCCAGCTCGTCGCCGCCGTCGAGGAAGAACGCTATCGCCGAATCAAGCACGTCGCCGGTTTTCCCGCGGAGGCGATGCGCGCATGTCTGGACATGGGCGGTATCCGCGCCTCGGATGTCGACGTGTTCGCCGTGTCGCGCGATCCGAAGGCTCACCTTCTGCGGAAAGCCTGGTTCCTCCTTCGGCATCGACCCAAAGGAACCGTGGCGTCCCGCGCCCGCAACATGGTGAGTCTTCGCGCGCTGCCGGCCACGATCGCGAAGGCGCTGGCGCTCGACGAAGCGGGCGTGCGCCGGAAAGTGCAGTACGTCGAGCATCATCCCGCGCACCTGGCGAGCGCCGCTTTCGTCTCACCGTTCGACGAAGCGGCGATTTGCGCGATTGACGGCTTCGGCGATTTTGTCAGCACGTCGTGGGGACGGCTCGCCGGATCGCGCATCACCGTCGACGGTCATGTCTTCTTCCCGCACTCGCTCGGTCTGCTGTATCTGGCGATCACGCAGTACCTCGGGTTTCCCAACTACGGCGACGAGTTCAAGATCATGGGCCTCGCACCGTACGGCGAGCCCCGCTATACGCGCGAGATCGAGTCGCTCCTTCACCTTGACGGCGATGGCAGCTTCGAGCTGGATTTGACGTACTTCAGGCACTGGTCCGAAGGCGTCCAGATGACGTGGGAGGACGGCGAGCCGACGCTTGGCGCGGTCTTCACGCCGAAGCTGGAGTCACTGCTCGGCCAGGCGCGCCGGAAAGACGAGCCCGTCGCCGCCAAGCACGAAGCGATCGCCGCGTCGCTGCAGGCGGTGTTCGAACGGGCGGCGATGCACGTGCTTCGCCACGTCCAGAAAACGACCGGCAGCCAGAGGCTGTGCCTCGCGGGAGGATGCGCGATGAACAGCGTGGCGAACGGCAAGATTCGTGAGCAGACCGGCTTTCGTGAAGTTTTCATCCAGCCCGCCGCCGGCGACAACGGCACGGCTCTCGGCGCGGCCTTCTATGCCTGGAATCAGACGGCTGGACGGCCTCGCGGTTTCGTGATGGAGCACGGCTACTGGGGTCCGTCCTTCGACGACACGGCCATCGTCAAGGCGCTCGATGCCGAGCAGGCGGCGATCGCCGGAAGCGGCTGCGCACGCCGGGCGTGGACGGATCAGCAGGCGCTCGACGATTGGACCGCGCAGCAGATCGCGGACGGACGCGTCGTCGGCTGGTATCAGGGGCGCATGGAGTGGGGCGCCCGCGCGCTCGGCGACCGCAGCATCGTGGCCGACCCGCGACGCGCCGACATGCGCGAGATCATCAACACGCGGATCAAGTTTCGCGAGCGATTTCGTCCGTTCGCGCCTTCGGTCGCGGAGGAAGCGCTTGACGACTGGTTCGTCGGGGCGGTCCCGGATCCCTTCATGCTGCAGGTCTATCCCGTGCGTCCCGACAAGCGGACGATGGTTCCCGCCATCACACATGTCGACGGATCGGGACGGCTCCAGACGGTCAGTGCCCGTACGAACCCGCGCTACTACAGCCTGATCAAGGCCTTCGGCCGCCTGAGCGGGGTGCCGATGCTCTTGAACACGTCTTTCAACGAAAACGAACCGATCGTCCTGACGCCGGCGCAGGCGCTCGATTGCTTCCTGAGAACGAGCATGGACGTGCTCGTGATGGGCTGCCATGTGCTCGAGCGTCCGCGGGCGGCGGTTGAGGCGATCGGCGACAAGGCCGCGCGAGTGGAGATCTGATCCATGACGAGTCTGGCTTCAAAGCGCGTGGCGGTGACCGGCGGAAGCGGATTCCTCGGCCGCCATGTCGTGTCGGCGCTCGAGGCGCGCGGCAGCACGGTGCTCGTGCCGCGCAAGGCGCAGTACGATCTGACGCGCGCAGCGGACGTGGAGCGTATGTACGCCGAGCTCGCGCCGGACATCGTGATTCACTTAGCGGCGGTCGTCGGCGGCATCGGCGCGAATCGCGACTCGCCGGGACGCTTCTTTTTCGAAAACGTCATGCTCGGCGCGCTGACCATGGAGTGCGCGCGGCGGAGCGGCGTGGAAAAGTTCGTCGGCATCGGCACCATCTGCGCGTATCCCAAGCTGGCGCCCGTGCCGTTTCTCGAGCGGGATCTCTGGAACGGCTATCCGGAAGAGACCAATGCGCCATACGGCATCGCCAAGAAGATGCTGCTGGTTCAGGGCCAGGCGTACCGCCAGGAGTACGGGTTCAACGCCATCCACCTGCTGCCGGTCAACTTGTACGGGCCGCACGACAACTTCGATCCGAAAACGTCGCACGTCATTCCGGCCCTGATCCGGAAGTGCATGGACGCCGTGGCGAGCGGAGCGCCGGAGGTTGTCTGCTGGGGCACCGGCAACGCCACTCGCGAGTTTCTCTTCGTCGAGGACTGCGCGGACGCGATCGTGCTGGCGACCGAGCGCTATGACGACCCCGAGCCGGTGAACCTGGGCGCCGGATTCGAGATCGGCATCCGCGAGCTCGCAGAGGTAATCGCGGAGCAGACCGGGTTCGAGGGCAAGCTGGTCTTCGATCGCACCAAGCCCGACGGGCAGCCGCGGCGCATGCTCGACGTGACGCGCGCGGAGAAGCGATTTGGTTTCATCGCAAAAACCGATTTTCGCGAAGGCCTGCGGCGGACGATCGACTGGTATCGCGCGCAGCGCGAGGCCGTGGTGTGAAGATCTGCTTTTTCAACCGTTCGTACTGGCCAGACCAGGCCGCGACAGGCCAGCTGCTGGCGGAGCTGGCAGAGGATCTCGTCAGCCGCTACCACACGGACGTGACGGTCGTGGCCGGACGAGCGCTGAATGCATCGCGCGCGGAGACGGGAACGCGACGGACGCTCGTGAGCCGCGAGCAACATCGCGGCGTCGACATCCGACGCGCGAACGGCACGACGCTTCGTCCCGGCCGCTTCGTCGCCCGCGCGTCGAACTACGTGAGCTATTTCGGCGCGGCGACGGCGGCCAGCTTCGGTGTCGGCCGTCCCGATGTCGTGGTCTCGCTGACCGATCCGCCGATTGTCGGACTCACGGCTCTCTGGACGGCGCGGCGCACAGGTGCGCGCTTCGTGTTTCTGTGCGAGGACATCTTTCCAGAGGTCGCGACGCTTCTCGAGGACTTTCAGAATCGTGCCGTCAACGCGGCGCTCGATCGCATCAACCGTCATCTGCTGCGGAGCGCGGACGGGATCGTCGCCCTCGGCGATCGCATGCGCCGTCGCCTCGTGGAAGAGAAAGGCGCCGATCCTGCGCGCGTCCACGTCATTCACAACTGGGCCGATTGCGACGCGATCGTCCCCGGGCCGAAGGACAACGCGTTTTCCCGGGAGCACGGGCTGGCCGATCGTTTCGTCCTGATGCACTCCGGCAACGTGGGGCTGTCGCAGAACCTTGACGTCCTGATCGAGGCCGCAGATCGGCTGCGATCGAAGGAGCGGCTGACCGTCGCGATCATCGGCGACGGATCGAAGCGACGGCCGCTCGAGGCGATGACCGCTGCTCGCGGCCTGACCAACGTGCGGTTCCTTCCATACCAGCCGAAGGCGCTGCTTCACGACTCGTTTGCCGCGGCCGATGCGTTTCTCGTTTCGCTCAAGGCGGGCATCGAAGGCTTCATCGTGCCGAGCAAGGTGTACGGGATTCTCGCGGCCGGGCGTCCGTACATCGCCGCCACCGATCCGGCCAGCGAACCCGCGCAGATCGCCCGAGAGAGCGGCTGCGGCCTCGTCGCGATCCCCGGCGACCCGGCGGCGCTCGCCGATGCCATTGCCACGATGCACGACAACCCGGCGATGACGCGCGAGATGGGCGCGAGGGCGCGGCTCGCCGCGAGACAGTACGATCGTAAAGTCGCCGTGCAGGCCTATCACGACCTGTTCGAGCGCGTGGCCGGCATGGAGCGCGCCGCGTGATCAAGCGGGCCTTCGACTGCGCGCTCTCGGGCGTCGGCCTTATCGTATCGGCGCCTGTCTGGGCGTTGCTCGCCACGGCCATCAAGGTGGAAGACGGCGGTCCGGTGTTCTTCCGTCAGGCGCGGGTCGGGCTCGGGGGAAGGACGTTCGACGCGCTGAAATTCCGGTCGATGGTTCCCGACGCGGAGAAACGTACGGGCCCGGTGCAGGCGACGGAGAACGATCCGCGCGTTACGCGCGTCGGCCGGTTCATGCGTGCGACCGCGATGGACGAACTGCCGCAGTTGTGGAACATCTTCGCGGGCGACATGAGCTTCGTCGGGCCGAGGCCGCTGCGGCCCGGGGAAGTGGAAGTGCGCGGCGACGGTCGTCTCGTCCAGCTCGATCAGATTCCCGGCTATCACGCTCGCCACAGCATCCGACCAGGCCTGACCGGCCTGACGCAGGTGTATGCGTCGCGCGACATTTCGCGAACGAGCAAATTCCGGCTGGACCAGGTCTATTTGAAGCGAGCGAGCTTCTGGCTGGACCTGAAGTTGATCCTGCTGTCGTTCTGGATCACCGGGACGGGTTCCTGGGAGAAACGCAATCGCCGCGCCCCTTAACAGTCCGCTTATAATGCAGGCCACATGGATAGGGCGACGGATGTCCTCATCGTGGGCGGAGGCCCGGGAGGACTCTTCATGGCCGCGCGCCTCGCGGAGCGCGGCGTGCGGACGCTTGTCTGCGAGGAACACGCGCGCATCGGCGATCCGGTCCACTGCACCGGCGTGCTCTCAGCCGATAGTTTCACGCGGTTCGATCTGCCATCCAGCGCGACGCTCAACGAGCTGACGTCGGTCCGCTTCCTCTCGCCGGGTGGTATTCCGGTCGACTACACCACTCCGGTCCCTCTCGCCACCGTCATCGATCGGCCCGTCTTCGATCGCGCACTCGCGGATCGAGCGCTGGCTGCCGGCGCTGAAATCCGGCTCGCCACGCGCGTGACGTCGCTGGAGATTCACAAGAGCGGCGTGCGCGCACACGCCGGCGGCGTCCCCGTGCACGCGCGCATGGCCGTCCTGGCCTGCGGCGCAAGCTACAAATTCCAGCGCCGCTTCGGATTCGGTCTTCCCACTTCGTATCTGCACACGGCACAGCGCGAGCTCCGCGCGCGTCGGCCGGGGGCAGTCGAGTTGCATTTCGGCCAGGATGTCGCCCCGGGCGGTTTTGCCTGGGCGGTGCCGGTGCTGCGTCCCGATGGCGCATGCGTGCGGATTGGCGTGATGGCCTCGCGCGACATTCGCGTGTGCTACGAGCGAATGGTCGAACGCGTCCGCGATCGATGGGGCGTGATCGGCGACGACCTGGCGCCGCGAGTGAAGATCCTGCCGCTCGGCGCCGTCGGCAAGACGTACGGCGATCGCATTCTTGCGATCGGCGACGCGGCGGGCCTGGTGAAGCCGACGACCGGCGGCGGAATTCATTACAGCATCGTGAGCGGCGCCCTGGCCGCCGAGGTGGCCGTGGCCGCGCTCGCTGACGATCGGCTCGACGCGAGACGCCTCTCGGACTATGAGGACCAGTGGCGGACCGAGCTTGCGGCGGAGTTCGAAGCGCAGCAGGAGCTGCGCGAAGTCGCGGCCTCGCTGAGCGATGAGGCGATCGACAGTTTCTTCGAGCTGGCGCATACCGACGGCATCATGCCGATCGTGCGCGCGACCGCCCGGTTCAACGAACACCGCCCGCTCATCCGCGCCCTCTTCAAGCACCCGCCCGCGCGCCGGATTCTGTTCCGCGCGATGATCGCGTGATTGCGGCGCCCAGCCGCAGTGCTCCGACGACACAACCTTCCTTCTTTCCATCCCCGCACCGCGTGCGCCGCCTTCTCGTTGCCGCGGCGCTGATCGCCGGCGTCTTCGTCCGCCTCGCCGTTCTCTCCATCGGAGTCCCGGTTGTCGACGACTCGTGGCGTGCCTGGAGCTATCACGCCGCCACGCGAGGGCCGTGGAACCTGTACGGGCCCAGGGGGCACACGGTGAAGTTCGGCGACATCGATGCGCCGGTCGTGTACCCTCCGCTGGCGCTCGATGAACTGGCGATCGTCGGACGCGTTCACATGGCGATCAACGGCGGGCGCTTCGAAGATGGCGTGCCGTTGACCCGGACCATCAAGGGCGCAATCGCACTGCTCGATGCCCTCTTGTCGACGCTGATCTTTGTTGTGGTCCGACGGGGTGGTGGTTCGGGTCGCGCCTGGTCGGCGGCCATGACCTACTGGGCGAACCCGGCGGTCCTCATGACTACGACGCTCGGCTACATCGACGTCTTTCTGGCCATCCCGGCTGTGAGCGCCGTGGCCGCTGCGTCCGCTGGGCGCCCGTGGCTGGCCGGTGCGCTGTTCACAGCCGCCGTCGTGACCAAACCACAAGGATTGTTCGTCGGCCCCGTGGTCGCGCTCGCGTTGTGGAATGCCGGACCCGCCGAAGGCGGCACGACTCGGGTCCGCGATGCCGTGTTGGCATCGGCGTTCTGGGCGGCAATCGTCGCTGCGCCCGTCGTGGCGGTCGGCAAGACGTTCCAGATGCTGCGTTCCATCGCGGTGCTCGCCGGGCACGACATGTTGTCGGCGCTGGCCTTCAATCTCTGGTGGGTTGTCAGCTACCTCTTCATGGCGGCGGCGGCGAGCGCCGGCGGGTTTCGAGCGGCAGTCACAGCGAGGGCGGGAATCGTCCAGCATACCTACGCGATGGCGCGAGGATTCCCGAACCCCCGAGTCGTGGCGCTGCTGCTGCTGACAGGCGCGGTCTTGTGGGCCTTGAAGACAGCCCGGCATGCTCGCGATCTGGGACTCCATGCTGCGCTCGGCGCCTTCGTCGTCGTGACGTACTTCACGCTGTCAGTGCAGGTTCACGAGAATCATTTCTTCCTTGCGGTGCCGCTGCTCGTGATCGCCGCCGCGCTGCGGCCTGCCTTTGCTCGCGTGTTCGCGGCGTTGAGCGTCGTGTTCGCACTGAACCTCTATCTGCCGTTCGGCGTGCGCGGGAACGGTCCGGCGGCATTCGTGAACACAATCCCCATCGATCCGGGCGTGGTCGTGGCGATCATCACGTGCGCGTTGTTCGTGTGGTTTGCCGCGGTCCTGATGCGGGAGTGCACTGCTCCCGGCGGCGAAACTCCGGCCTGACTCGCAGCCGCAGTCATGAAGCGATGACCGCACCCAGCCGTTCACAGGTTCCGCGAGCCTGGCTCGCGCTCCTCGCCGTCGCGGCCGCGATCAACATGGGTGCGGCCGTGGTGCTCGCCTTGCGCGATCCGCGCCGGGCGTCGGATCTCTGGACGATGGTGGAGTGGTGCCGGGACTGGCTACTAGGCGGCCGGTCGCTCTACGCTGGCGCGGACGCCTTTACGGACTATCCGCCGAATGCCATTGTCTTGCTGTCGCCGCTGGCCCTGATCCCGGAGCGCTTGGTGGTTCCAGTGTGGACGGCATTTGCACTCGCGCTCACACCGGTCCTGCCATGGTTCGTCCTGCGATGCGCATCTCCAGCAGGCATTGGAAACGACTGGTATCGGCGCAACGAAGCGCTGATCGCGCCCACGCTCCTGTACTTGTGCTGGGCTGCTCCCCGGACGCTGCTGCAGTTCAGCCTGCTCTCGATGACGCTGGCGTGCCTTGCGATGCTGATTGCCGACTCACGCTGGCTGGCGAGCGGCCTGCTGGTCGGAGCGGCGTTGGTCAAGCCGCACATCGCCGGCCCCTTCGCACTGTGGATGCTGGTCACCGGCCGCATCCGTTCGTTCATCGTCGCCATCGCGGTCGTGGCGCTCGGTGTGGCTGTGTACGACGTGCGCGTCGGGGAGAACCCGCTCGTCACGGTGGCCGGGTGGGGAGGTGTGATCGGCCGCGCGTATGGAGGCCCGGATGGCCTCGTCGGCAACATGAACATCCGCGCGTGGGCGTACAGCGCCATCGGCGATCCCTCCATTGCGGATCTCGTCTGGCTTGCGCTCTCCGCGGCGCTTCTGATCGGACTGTGTGGCCTCGCGCTGCGCGATCGATCGCGTGCGCTCGATGACGGCGGCATGGCGGTTCCCGCGATGTTCGGGATGTGGTCGCTGCTGACCATCTACCACAACGGCAACAACATGATTCTCATGCTGCCGGCGTTTGCGTTTCTGTGGTTTCACGTCGATCGCTGGACGCTGCCCTCTCGCTGGATCCCGCTGGCTGCGCTGGAAGCGGCGCTGGCATTCGACGTCTCCGTGCGCTTGAGCGCCGCCGCGCCTTCACTTGGGTGGGCACGAATCGCGATCGAGCAGTTCGATCGCGTTCTCGTCCTCATCGTACTGGCGTGGGTGTCGGTCGCCTGGTACCGATTGACGGCGGACCCCGAGGTCCGGCTAAAGCCGGACACTACCGGTAGAAGGCATTCGGCGTCGAATGCGCTCTCACCTTTCACAGACGCGGATCGCGTTGGTGAAGGGCGATTGCCACGATGACGGCGAAGAGCACGCCGTTGGCGGGCGTCCGCAAGCCGGTGTCCCAGATGCTCTGAACGGCGATCGCGACGACGCCGCAGATCGCGCCGGCGCGGACCCAGAAGATCGATGTGCGATCGGCATCGAGCGTCTTTGCCATCAGCATCGCGGTAGCGATCAGTAAGATCGACGCAGGCACGGCGACGATCAGGCCTCCCTCGGCGAGCACCTGCAGGTATTCGTTGTGCGCCTGGTTGAAGAAGAACAGCCGCGATCCCTGCTGGTAGGCGAGCATCGCCCGCTGAAACGCGCCGGCGCCGACTCCCGTCAACCAGAAGTCGGACACCATCCGCCACGTGTCCCGCCAGATCGCCGGACGGCCCCACGGCCCCTGCTCGGTGGTTTCCTGCAGTCGAAGGGCGAGAGTTCCCAGGTTGGCGTACGCCGACGCGAGCACGACCAGCGCAACGAGCCCGGCGAACATCCACGCAACGCCGGACCCGCCGTTGAGCCTCTGGCG
>Ga0268266_10006954_pt1 | contig 10283 bp, 9 predicted proteins | sample KBSS13metaG_FD_190356 | JGI IMG/M metagenome (GOLD analysis project Ga0268266, IMG submission 190356) | Switchgrass rhizosphere microbial communities from Kellogg Biological Station, Michigan, USA - KBS S1-3 metaG (SPAdes) (version 2) | ecosystem: Host-associated > Plants > Roots > Rhizosphere >... | reverse complement strand
GCGCTGATGCGTGCATTACCCAACATGGCGGTACTCGACCTGGCCGACGCGAGCGAGATTCGCCAAGCGGTGACGATCGCGGCAGATCGCAAAGGGCCGGTCTACCTGCGCCTCAAACGGGGAGAGATTCCGCGAATTTTCGATGACAATCATCAGCTGGAATTCGGCTCGGCGCACATTCTCAGCGAGGGCTCGGACGTTACCATCGTGGCGTCGGGTATGTTGGTCCCGGCCGCGCTCGTTGCCGCATCGATGTTGGAACAGCACGGTCTTTCTGTCGGTGTTGTCAATTCGCCGTCGATCAAGCCGTTGGACGGCGACACCATTCTGAAGGCGGCGCGCGGGTCCCGACTGATCCTAACAGCGGAAAATCATTCGATCATCGGCGGCCTGGGCTCGGCGGTGGCGGAAGTGATGGCGGAGGCGGGATTGGCAGTTCCGCTGCGTCGGATCGGCATCGCCGACACGTTCGGGGAGTCCGGCAGCCGCGAACATCTCTTCGCCAAATACGATCTCGACATCGCCGCCATCCTGCGTGCGGTCTGGGCCGGCCTCGCTCTCAAAGGCAACCCGCCCAACGTCACGATCGATAGAGCTTCCGCTGACGAATACGCGCCCGTTTAGCCTGGACCATTGGAGATCGACATGTGCAACCACCCTCAACACCTACACTGCACTCCGGAGATGCTGCCGGACCAATTCAAGCGGGGCGCTTCACAAAACGCGATCATGGCCGTCGATTGGGAAAATCGGGTCGATTTCGACCGGCTGCGCAAATACCGGTTCCAGCGCGTTCAGGATCAGCTCAAGACCTCGGACATGGGCGCTGTACTGTTGTTCGACATGAATAATATTCGCTACACCACCGCGGCCCATATCGGCAATTGGGCGCGCGACAAATATTTTCGTTGTGCGCTCATCATGCGTGATCGCGAGCCGATCATGTGGGATATCGGCTCAGCCGCCAAGCAGCATCAGAGGCACAATCCTTGGATCAGCCCTGACAACTGGCGCCCAGTGGTATCGAGTTGGCGCGGTTCCATCATGGAGGAGGTAGGCGTCGAGAAGGCAAATGCCAAGCGCATCGCGGGTGTGCTGCGCGACGCCGGCCTCATCCACGAGCCGCTGGGAATCGATGTCGTCGAAATTCCGGTGCTCCGCGCGCTGGAGGCCGAAGGCATCTCGATTGTCAATGCCGAAGGGTTGATGCAACGCGCGCGCGTCATCAAGTCGATCGATGAAGTCTCGCTGCTGGAGACTGCTGCGTGCTTGGTGGATGCCGCCTATGACGAGTTATTCCGTGTGCTGCGCCCCGGCGTCAAGGAAAGCGAGGCTGTCGCAGTCGTCAATCATGTGCTCTACAACATGGGTTCGGAGAATGTGGAGGCAGTGAATGCCATTTCGGGCGAGCGCTGCGCACCGCATCCGCATGTGTTCTCGGACCGTTACATGCGGCCGGGCGATATGGCCTACTTCGACATCATTCACTCCTACATGGGCTATCGCACCTGTTACTACCGCACGATCAATGTAGGCGGCGCGACTGGAAAGCAGCGCGACGTGTACAAGAAAACGCGCGACATTCTCGACGAAGCGATTGCTGAAATTAAGGTTGGCGCATCTTCCGCAGATATCGCCAAGAAATTCCCCGCTGCCCAGGAATTCGGCATGGCGAACGAGGAGGAGGCGTTCGGGCTGCAATATGTCCACGGCATCGGCGTCGGCTTATGGGAGCAGCCGCTGATCAGTCGTTATCACTCGATCGAACATCCGATCACGATAGAGGAAGGTATGGTGTTTGCGATCGAGACCTACTGGCCATCGAAAGACGGATCGACCGCTGCCCGGATCGAGGAGGAGATCCACGTTACGAAGGACGGTCCGCGCCTGCTGACCAAGTTTCCGGCGCAGGATCTGCTGGTGGCCGGACAGCAATATTGGAACGGCCACAGCTTCGCCAAGGGCGTCAACGAAATCCAATTGCCCGGCGGCGAGACCATCTGATCCGTTTTGGGGCAACTCCCGCCGTTTCCGAGAAAGATTAAATGCTAAAGAACAAGTGAATGCTCATACCTGCAGTCCGCATGTGCTACTAAGGTTGAAAGCGACCGTCGTCACAAGAGCGACGGCGAGTTTACAGCAGAGGGTCAGTCCGATGAAGTTGAACCGGATATGTTGGTGTAAGGCCTGTTGTGCCACCATGCCTGTCGGGCTGCTGTTTGCAGCCAACCTTGCTGTGGCACAGGCTGATTCCGACAGTGCGTCGGTGGCGGGCCCTGACGTGGCGCTGCAGGAAGTCGTCGTGACTGCACAAAAGCGCAGCGAGCGTTTGGCCGACGTCCCACTGACGGTGGCGGCAGTTTCGGGCACTCAGCTCGCCAGTGCGGGTGTGAGTAACATTACAGAAATGAACCTGCTGGTCCCCGGTCTGCAGGTGCAGAATTTCGTGGGTTTCGCCATTACTCACCTGCGCGGAATCGGCAGCACGGCAATCGGACCCGGTGTAGAGAACCCGATTGCAATCTATGTGGATGGCGTCTACTACGCGTCCACCAGCTCCTCTCTCTTTGACTTCAACAACGTTCAGAATGTGGAGGTGCTGAAGGGGCCGCAGGGCACGCTGTTCGGGAGGAACGCCACCGGAGGTCTCATTCAAATAACGACGCTCAACCCAACGCAGGAGCGAGTCGTCAAGGCCGACGTGAGCTATGGCAATTACCAGACCGCCAAAGCCAATCTATACGTTGGCGGAGGGCTCACTGACACTCTCACGGCGGATATTTCGGCCCAGGTGAGCGGCGCGGGCCAGGGTTGGGGAACCAATCTCGCGAACGGTCGGGAGGTTTACCGGTCCGATCTGAATCTCGCGACGCGCTCGAAATGGGTGTGGACGCCAATCGACTCTACGAAAATCACGTTGGCACTGGACTACGCGCGCCAGCACAACAGCAACATCTCGTTCAGTCAGCCGCCAGGAGGGGGCAACCTTCCGGCAGCCGCAGACCTGCCCACTACGTACGGTGGCCCATGGAATATCTCCAACGACGTGCAGCCCTTATATATCAATGAAAATGGCGGCGCGAGTCTGCGCATCGCGACGGATCTCGGACATGTTGATCTGGTGAACATCACGGCCTACCGGCGCGCGGCCACTACGCTGAATTTCGACCTCGACGACTCCGCAGCTCCGGTCCAGGGGGCGTACCTGCACAGCGACGAGAATCAATTCAGCGAGGAGCTGCAACTCCTTGCCAAGCCGGGGTCGCCGATTCAATGGACGACGGGACTCTACTACTTTCACTCGCAGTCGCAGTACGATCCCTCGCGGGTCACATTTGGACAGCTCGCTTTCTATCCGGCGCCCCCATCGGTCTATCCGTTCGCCGCGTTGAACGCTTATGGCTTTCAAACCGCAGAGTCGGTTGCCGGGTACGGGCAGGCGACCATGCCCATTTTTTCGCGCACCAACCTGACATTAGGGCTGCGCTATACCCATGAGGAGCACTCGCTGACCGGCAGCCAGCCCTTCTTCCTCCCGGACGGCAGCTTGATACCCGGCACGGATGCGCAATTTCCGGAAGTGTCGAAGGCCTTTCAAGGGGTGACCTACCGGGCTGCGCTGGATCATCACCTCACCAAGGACGCCATGGTGTATGGAAGCGTGAGTTCCGGCTTCAAGAGCGGCGGATATAACACACAAGCGTACGCAGACGGCCGTTCAAGCCTGAGAAGCTCACGGCTTACGAGCTTGGCTCCAAGACGGAATGGTTCAACCACAGGTTGGAAGCGAACCTGGCGGCCTTTTTCTACAATTACAACGATATCCAGGTCGAGAGAGTCGAGGGCGCGGCGACCGGTATCATGAACGGTGCGGCGGCCACGAGCCGCGGCGCCGATCTGGACCTCGCCATGAAGGTGACCTCCGGGTTGACCGTCACCGGATCGGCCGAGTATCTCCTGGCCACATTCAAATCCTTTCCGAATGCCCCGCTCTCGAACCCTGATGTCGGTGCGACCACTCCACTCACAGTGGGTTCGGCGGCCGGCAACGATCTTCCATATGCGTCGCGTTGGGTGTTTTCGGTGGTCGGCGACTATGCCTTTCCTGTCGCGGGGGGCACTGGCGATCTGAATTTGGTAGTGAACCGTGTCGGGTCCTACGCGCTCGAGCCTGACAATGTAGTGAAGCAGCCCGCCTATGCCAAAGTGAACGCCTCCTTCGGTTGGTCCACGGCGAACGGACGCTACGGAGTCAGCTTATGGGGCCGCAATCTCACGAACGTCGCCTCCATAGCCGAAAACCTGACATCGGTAGTCGGAGTGCGTCAGGGGGAGTTCGAGGCGCCGCGGACTTACGGGATCACGCTTCGTTACCGGTTTGATTGATGCCGCTTTCTACGACAAAAAACTAGGAGGTATGCCGTGGTCGGTTCATCGATTATAGGACTCGGTACCCAGCGGGACACCGATTATTCCATTTGGCCCCTGGCCTACTGCCAATCTGACATGCCGGTGGATTTCGTGGCCGGATCCGGTCTGTTCAGCAATGCCGGGACTGTCCGTCTTCCCATGCTCTACACGTTGGTTGTAGGTGGTGAAGTCGGTGGCAAGCAGCATGTTGCGTTGGTCGATTGCGGCTTCCGGAACGATTATTGGTTGACGCGTTACGCCTTTTCCAGCTGGGAGGAGCCGCGCGACGTTCTTGGACGTGTTGGCTTCAAACCCGAAGATGTCGATGTGATCCTCGTGACCCACATGCACTTCGATCATATGGGCAATTTCCAGGCCTTCCCGAACGCCAAGTTATATATCCAACTGGATGAGTATCTCGGATGGTCCGAGGCAGTTTGTGCTGCCCATCAGATGGAAACTGAGGAAGAAAAGGCATGGGTCTTTTCTTCTTTCGACCCTCAGGATCTCATCAGAGCCGCACAAGGCATATCCGAAGGCCGTGTGAAGTTCATTCGCGGTGATGAGGAGGTGCTGCCCGGTATCACGGCTCACCTGGCGAAGGAGAGTCATACCTTCGGCACTCAATGGTTCCTGGTGCAGACGCGCAACGGTCCATTCGCGGTTGTAGGTGATACCGTCTACTGGTACTCGAATATCGAGCGCATGTGGCCTCCCGGCTATGGCCAGGGCAATACTTTCAATCAGATTCGCGCGTATCGCGAAATCCGCGAAGTCTTGAAGAATAAGCTCGACCGGCTGGTTCCGGGTCACGATCCACTGATTTACGATCGTCACTCGTCCTGGGTCGCGCCAAGCGGTAACCAGATCGCCGAGGTCAATCTGCGGGAAGGGGATACATCACGGCGCCCAAATGTCTCTGCCCAGAAAATCATCCATATCTAAACGTGCAGACGCAATGGTGTGAGATTGCGCGAAGCCGAAGCGAATGCCGGGTTGCGTGGCCACCGGGTTTGGGTGCGGCTGACACACTGGCTGATTGCTGGCGCGGTTCTCGTGCTGATGTATTCCGGCGTCACCATTCTGATGGCGCATCCGCGCTTCTATTGGGGCAATGCCGGAAACGATCTCATCCAGCCGCTGTTCGAGGTTCCGCTCGGCCCGAACTATCACAATGTCAGCTTCGCTCCCGCAACGCCGTTCTTCCCGTCGCGCAACAGCCCGGTAACCGCTGACCTGCTGGTGGAGCCATGGAATCAGAACTCCTGGGCGCGCAGTCTGCATTTCCTCGCCGCGTGGTGCTTTGCGGCGGGGCTGCTTGCCTATCTCGTCTTGGCCTGCGCCACCGGCCACGCCCGCGACGTTTTGTGGCCGCGCCGGGACGAACTCGAGCGGAATAACCTGTGGCGGGACGTCCAGGCGCATCTGCGTCTACCGATGCCCGCGGTCAAACCCGGCCCGCCCTACGCCATTCTGCAAAAGCTCGCCTATACGCTGGTGGTGTTTGTCGCACTGCCGCTGATGTTCCTGACCGGGATCACCATGTCCCCCGGGATCACGGCGAGTTATCCGATCTTGCTGGTCATTTTCGGCGGTGCGCAAGCGGCGCGCACGATCCATTTTTTCACCTTCGGATTGCTCGCAATCTTCCTGCTCATCCACCTCGCGATGATCCTCCTGACCCGACCACTACGGCAGGTGCGCGGGATGATTTTGGGAAACTGACATGAACGACAGGCGCCTCCAACTCTCGCGCCGCGCACTCATTGGGGGCCTCGTCTCCAGCAGTGCCCTGGTGCTCCCCGGCTGCAGCGACCAGCAGCCCCCGACCTACGGCAACATTCTGAGGATGGGAGACAATCTGACCTACAACGCCCAGCGTCTCCTGCTCTCGAGCAGCGCACTGGTGGCCGAATACGACCGCTCGCAGATTACTTCGATGCCGGCGATCGGTACGATTGACCCTTCGCGGTCGGATGTGGGGCACCCCGATCCGCATGGCGGCGAAGCCTACGCCGCGCTGCGGAGTGGCAATTTCGCCGACTGGCGGCTCAAAGTTGAGGGCAGCGTGAACAATCCGAGGAGCTTTTCACTCGCCGAGCTCCAGCACATGCAATCGCGCACCCAGATCACCCGGCACACTTGCGAGCAAGGCTGGACCGCGATCGCAGAATGGACTGGCGTGCCGTTGCGTGCGGTGCTCGCGGCGGCGGGTGTCCGCCCCTCTGCGCGTTTCGTCCAGTTCCACACTTTCGACCTGATGGCCGACGGAATCGACATGGTTGATGCGCTTCATCCGCAAACGATCCTCGCTTACGGGATGAACGGTCGCGAACTGCCGATCGGCCACGGCGCCCCGCTGCGCCTGAGGGTCGAGCGCCAGATGGGCTACAAAAGCCTGAAATTCCTGCGGCGAATCGTCGTCACCGATCGGTTCGACGACCTCGGTCGCGCGGGGCCGATCCGAAACGGCTGGGCGTGGTTTAACGGTATTTAGGTCGGGAGCGATCAACGAGTCCGGCCCATTTCGCCCTGATCCGGCCATCGTCGCCGGTCACAGATCAAAGCAGTTCAAGCGATCAAGCCATCAATCCTAACAGCGGCGACCGTTCAACCCTATTCTTTCTTAAAGCTAGCCCAGTGTGGCGGGATGAGCGTGACGGGGGTTGCGGCATGAAACTTGAGGGGCCATCGCGCGCGCAGTCGGTGAGCAGCGCCCCAGTGGCTCTCCACCGGATCGAGATCGAGCCCGATGGCGGGGCCCTCGTCGCGCTTGCCCAACAGCGCCGCGATATCATCTGCCTCGGGGCTCGTCTGGCCGTGACCAGTTGGCTGGCGGTACTCGACCTGGCAGGGTGCGGCCACGCGGCACCTGAGCCAAACCCGAACTTCAATCCAACAGACCTTCAGTTACAAAGGATGGCTAGCATGTTTAAAGTCAGAAATCCCCAATCCATCGCCAAGCCGGTCGGGGCGTACAGCCATTCGGTCGAGATTCCGGCCGGCGCGCGCATCCTGTCAATCGCGGGACAGGCCGGCATCCGGCCCGACGGGACGCTGGCCGAGGGCTTCGAGGCGCAGCACGAGGAAATCTGGAAGAACGTGCTGGCCATTCTGGCCGAAGCGAACATGGGGCCCGAAAACCTCATTCACCTCAACGTCTATTCGACCGAGGCCAGTGGCATCCGCTTTGTGGGGCCACACCGCAAGAAGTACCTGCCTGAAGGTTATCTGCCAACCTCGACCTGGGTTGTGGTCTCGGCACTGGCCAATCCCAACTGGGTCGTCGAGATGGAAGCCGTCGCTGCGAAGGTCGACTGATCGCTCCATGTTGCCCTTGGCCGCAAACAGGCTGGTCGAGGGCAACGCATGCATTTGAAGCAGGTAACGCCGCAATGTTGCGGCATGCCAACGAGGGTACTGTGAACGCCATCGTTTTTCCGGATATCACCGACGCCATAGTTCAGCTTCGGATCATCTGCGGACTCTATTTCATTCCGCACATCATCGGGCAGTTTACCGTCAGGGACGCAGTCTTCGCATTTTTCGAGACCGCCGGGCTCAAGCCTGCGTGGCTGTTTGTGCGGACTGCGCTGGTGGTCCAGACGCTCGCAGCGCTGGGTTTAGTACTGGGCGTCTATGTTTTCTACGCTGCGTGGCTCGGTGGCATCTTCATGATCTGTGCGGGCCTGGCCGCGTTCAAAGTCTCCAAGGGCCGTTGGTTCTGGAACCTCGGCGGCTGCGAGTTTCACATGTTCTGGGGCCTGTGTTGCATCATCGTCGCGCTTCACAGCCCGCGATAGGGCGCAGAGGCACATCGAGCGTGCACCGGTTCAGATGATTATGCGACTGAGCGCGCCGCAAAAGGGTGCAGTCCGGTTCGCCAGGACGCCCGTCGCCGAGCCGGACAGGTCGTTGTGAACGTGAAGTAATTCGAGGAGTACCGATATGGCATTCAATATTCCCGACGTGGACATCGATATCTACTCGCGGGAGGCACTGGCCGATCCGTACGAGAATTATCGTATTTTTCGCGACACGGCGCCGATCGTGCGCCTTCCCAAATACGACCTCTATCTCATGGCGCGGTTTGCGGACGTGCAGGCGGCCCTGAAGAACAACACATTGTTCTCGTCGGCGAGCGGCGTTGCGATGAACGACCTGATGAACAAAGCGATCGCGGGTAGCACGCTCCACACCGATGCGCCTTACCACACCATACTGCGCTCGATTGTCGGTCGGCCGCTCACGCCCGGCCGATTGGGCGAGCTTCGTCAGTTACTTTCCGAAGTCGCCGAGCGATTGGTGGAACGCCTGGTTGCAAAGGGTGATTTCGATGCCGCGACCGAACTGGCGCCCCATCTCCCGGTCACGGTGGTCTCGGAATTGGTCGGCCTGCCCGAGGAAGGGCGTGAGCGGATGCTCACGTGGGCTGGCGCGGTGTTCAACTCCTTAGGACCGCGAGGCCTCAGCCTGACGGAATCTGCTCTTCCGATCGTGGAAGAAATGGTCGCTTACGCCCGCGGCTGCACCCCCGATCGCGTGAAGCCGGGTAGTTGGGTTGCGAAACTCTACGAAGCGGCCGCGGCTGGCGAGATCAGTCTCGAGCAAGTGGGGCCGCTGATGGGCGACTACCTGGGCCCGAGCCTCGACACAACCATCCTTGCGACGGGCAGTACGATCGCGCTGTTCGCCAAGCACCCCGATCAATGGGACAAGCTGCGCGAGAAGCCGTCGCAGATTCCTAACGCGATCAATGAAGCCATTCGCCTCGAGAGTCCGATACAGGCCTTTTCCCGCGTGTTGACGGATGACTTCTCGGTTGAAGACCAGCGCCTCCATAAGGGCGCCCGGGTTCTGGTGATCTATGCATCCGGCAATCGCGACGAACGCCACTGGGAGGACCCCGAACGGTTCGATATCACCCGTCGGGCCAACGACCACCTGGGCTTCGGCCACGGCATCCACATGTGCATGGGTGCCAACCTCGCCCGGTTGGAAATTTCGGCGTTGCTCTCTGCACTCATACCCCGGGTGGAGCGGTTCGAGCTGCACGAGGAACAGCGCATTTCAAACAATGTGCTGCGCGGTTTCAAGTCGCTCGCGCTGACCGCACATGCGGCGAAGTGAAGGGACGAATGCGACCATGAATGACCAACGTCTCGCGCAGACCATCGAGGACCACGCCCTGGAACGGGTGCCCGATGATCAGCGGCAGGGATGGCTCGCATTGACGTGGAATACGGCCGGCGTGGTGGTGTCCCTGGTCCAGTTGTTCTTTGGCGCCCTGGTGACCTTTGTCGCGGGATTCCAGGTCGCACTCGTCGCCGGGCTGATTGTTATGTTGGTTTGCTGGCCTTTGAGCTGGGCGACCTCCCATATCGCTTACCGGACCGGTTTGTCCAGTACGGTCATGTCGCGATACTTCGGGTTCGGTAAAAAAGGGTCGATCATATCCTCGATAATATATTCCTTCATGATCATCGGCTTTCTCGCTCTCGAGAATGCACTGTTGTACAAAGGATTTTTATTCTACTTCAAGCTTGCCGACACACTGACGACCAAGATCGTGATCTATGGACTGATGACGATCCTCTGGATTGTGCTGACATCGTACGGGTTCAAGCTGATCGCTCGGACATCGTCCATAACACTCACCCTGTCATGCCTGGTGCTGGCGTATATAACCTACATCGTGGTCTCCAACGGCGAGCACACGGTCCATAGCCTCGTTTCGTTCGGTCCCCAGTTCTCCCCCGATGTTCTAAAGGGCATGGGTGCCGACAGCCCCATGGGCAGATTTATCTTCGCGATTAACGTACTCGTTGGTTCGGCGGGGGGAATGGCGATGTTCGGTGCGGATATGGGCAGAT
>Ga0268266_10006948_pt1 | contig 10290 bp, 9 predicted proteins | sample KBSS13metaG_FD_190356 | JGI IMG/M metagenome (GOLD analysis project Ga0268266, IMG submission 190356) | Switchgrass rhizosphere microbial communities from Kellogg Biological Station, Michigan, USA - KBS S1-3 metaG (SPAdes) (version 2) | ecosystem: Host-associated > Plants > Roots > Rhizosphere >... | reverse complement strand
ATCTAGCCGCATCCCGCCTGCGCCGTTGCGCATCCGTCGCGATGCGCACGCCGGCGCGCGTCCCGAATCCGTCCGTATTGCCGTCGTGGCCATACGACCGGTGCGCGGCGCGGTGCGTCGCGTCTTCCAAGGAGTCCATCCATGTTGCAGTTCACTTTCACGTTGTCGCAGTGGCTGATTGCCGGTGCGGTTTTCGTCGGCATCGTCCTGCTCTGGTCCAGCATCGTCTACGTACCGAACAACCGCGTCGGCGTGCTGGAGCGGCTGTGGTCATCCAAAGGCTCGGTCGGGCAGGGCATCATCGCCCTGCAGGGCGAGGCGGGTTACGTGCCGGACCTGCTGCGCGGCGGCTTCCATTTGTTGTTCCCGTTCCAGTATCGCGTGCACAAGGTCGACCTCGTCGTCGTGCCGCAGGGCGAGATCGGGTACGTGTTCGCGCGTGACGGCAAGCCGCTCGAACCGGGCCAGTCGCTCGCGGGGAACAGCCACGCGGCGGACTTCGAGGACGTGCGCGCATTCCTCGCCGCCGGCGGTCAGAAGGGTCCGCAGCGCAAGGTGCTGCGTGAAGGCGCCTACGCGATCAACGACGCGCAGTTCATCGTGCTGACGCGCGCGGCGACCTATGCCTTGCAGCTCGCACGCACCGATGCGGACACGATCACCGCGATGCGTACGCAGATCGAATCGCGCGATGGTTTCCATCCGATCGTGATCACCGACGCCAAGGACGTGATCGGCGTGATGACCGTGCATGACGGTCCGGGCTTGCCGCCGGGCGAACTGATCGCGCCGCCGGTCGGGCTCGATCGCAGGGATGGCGTGCGCTACCACAACCAGTTCCAGGATGCGGACCGGTTCCTCGCCGCCGGTGGCTAGCGCGGCCGCCAGTACCAGGTGCTGGTCGACGGCACCTACTACGTGAACCGCTTGTTCGCGAGCGTCGAGTTCACCGAGAAGACGATGATCCCGATGGGCATGGTCGGCGTGGTCGTGAGCTTCACCGGCCAGCGCGGCGAGGATCGCAGCGGTGTCGCGTATCAGCACGGCGAACTCGTCGGCGAAGGCGAACGCGGCGTGTGGGAGGCGCCGATGATGCCTGGCAAGTATCCGTTCAACCGCTTCGCCGGCGCGATCGTCAAGGTACCGACGACGAACTTCATCCTGAAATGGGAATCGGGCCAGTCCGGCTCCGACTTCGACCGCAACCTCAAGGAAATCTCGCTGATCACGCGCGACGCGTTCGAGCCTACCCTGCCGTTGTCGGTCGTCGTGCACATCGACTACAAGAAGGCCGCGCGCGTGATCCAGCGCTTCGGCGACGTGCAGAAGCTGGTCGAGCAGACACTGGACCCGATGGTGTCGGCGTACTTCAAGAACACCGCGCAGACCAAGACGTTGATCGAACTGCTGCAGCAGCGCGCGGACATCCAGGGGCAGGCGCTGGCCGAGATGAAGGAGAAGTTCGACTTGTACAATCTGGAATTGCAGGAGGTGCTCATCGGCACGCCTCGTTCGGCGGCGGGCAGCAACGACCAGATCGAGAACATCCTCGTGCAATTGCGCGATCGCCAGGTCGCGCGCGAGCAGGTGGAGACCTATGCGCGCCAGGAGGAGGCCGCTATCAAGGAACGCACCCTGCGCGAAGCGGAAGCGGTGGCCGCGCAGCAAAAGGGACTGACCCAGTCGCGCATCGCGATCGAAATGGCCGAGAACAAGGGCCTCGCCGAGGTCAAGACGCAGACGCGACAGGGCGAGGCGGACGCCGCGAAGATCCGCAACGTCGCGGTCGCCGACGCCGAGCGCATCCGCGCGATCGGTGCCGCCAACGCGAATCGCATCCAGCTCGAGGGTGAGGCGACCGCACTCGCGGCGCAGAAGCAGGTCGAGGCGTTCGGCGGTCCGGAAATCCGCCTCGCCCAGGAGATCGCCGCGCAGATCACCCGTGCGATCGCCGAGGCGAAGTTGCCGGTGGTACCGCAGATTGTCGTTGGCGGCGACGGGCGCAACGGCAATGCGATCGAGGCGATCACCGCGATGGTGATGGCCGCGGGGCAGGACCTTCGCCAGCGCGCGAATGGAACATCGCAACACGGCGCGGCATAAGCCGCGTCGCCGGATCGACTTTCCCGGGCTGAAAACGAAGAAGCCCGCACGAGGCGGGCTTCTTTCACGTATTCGATGGTGCCCAGGAGAGGACTCGAACCTCCACGGTTTTACCCGCTAGTACCTGAAACTAGTGCGTCTACCAATTCCGCCACCTGGGCCAACCCGACGGACTGAGCCTACCGGGGGCGCGAACGATACTGGCCGCGCACCGCACTGTCAACGCATGCTGCTTGCATTCGCGTTGATGCTCGGCGACGCTGGCTGTCCACGAGAAGGAATTCCGATTGAAAAGCAGAAAAACAACCGGTTCGGGCGCGCCGCAGGCGCGCAACAAGCGCGGGCCGGGCAAGCGCTCGGGCGGCCAGAAATCACCGCCGCCCCAACCATCACCGAATGGCGGCAAGGGCAATGCACCTTCCGGCCGGCAGGGGGCTGATCGCGCTGCGCACGGATCCGGCAGGAAAACGGCGCAGCCCAAGTTCATGCCCGAGGTATTGCCGCCGTTGCCGGGCCGGCGCGGCGGGAAGTTCCATGACCCGTATGCCGACCGCGAGGCGAGTCGCTACGAACGGCCGATCGCCAGCCGCGAGGCAATCCTCGCCCTGCTGGAGAAACAGGGCGAGCTGATGACGATCGAAGCGGTCGCGCGCGCGCTGCATCTGTCGGGGCCGCAGGATCTCGATGCGCTCACGCGTCGACTCGCGGCGATGCTGCGCGACGGCCAGCTGATCCAGAACCGGCGCGGAGGTTATGGCGTCGCGACCAAGCTCGACCTGATCCGCGGCGGCGTCATCGCGAATGCGGAGGGGTTTGGTTTCCTGCGTCCCGAGGATGGTGGTGAAGACCTGTACTTGTCTCCGGCCGAGATGCGCAAGGTTCTGCACGGCGACCGCGTGCTGGCCAGCGTGGTCGGCGTCGATCGCCGCGGCCGCAGCCAGGGCGCGATCGTCGAGGTGCTCGAGCGGCGATCGCCACGCCTGGTCGGCCGGGTGGTCGAGGAGAATGGTCTCGTGCTGGTCGCACCGGATGACCGCCGGCTCCATCAGGACATCCTGATCACGCCAGGCAAGGATCGTGGGGCACGATCGGGCCAGATCGTCGTGGTCGAGATCACGGACCAGCCGACCACGCAGCGTGGGCCGATGGGCCGCATCCTCAGCGTGCTCGGTGAACGCCTGACACCGTCGCTGGTGGTCGAGATGGCGATCGCGAGCCACGGCCTGCCGCATGAATGGCCTGCGGTCGTGCTGCGCGATGCGGCGCAGGTCGAGCCGGAAGTCTCGGCCGACGAGATCAAGGGGCGCGTCGACCTGCGCAAGACGGCGCTGGTCACCATCGACGGCGAGGACGCGAAGGATTTCGACGATGCGGTCTACGCCGAGCCGAACGAACAAGGCTTCCGCCTGATCGTCGCGATCGCCGACGTGTCGCACTACGTGAGGCCGGGCACGCCGCTCGACGAGGAAGCGTACAACCGTGCAACGTCGGTGTACTTCCCCGGTTTCGTCGTCCCGATGCTGCCGGAGACCCTGTCCAACGGGATCTGCTCCCTCAATCCGAAAGTGGAACGCCTGTGCATGGTCTGCGAGATGCAGGTCGATAACGACGGCGAGGTCACGCGCTCGAAGTTCTACCCGGCCGTGATGCGTTCGCACGCACGCCTGACCTACGACAAGGTATGGAAGGCGATCGGCGAGAAGGACGCCGATGCGCGTGCCGAACTCGCCGACGTGCTGCCGCAGCTCAAGCACCTGCACCAGTTGTACAAGCTGTTCGCGAAGGCACGCCAGCGCCGCGGTGCGATCGACTTCGAGAGCACCGAGGTGTCGTTCCGCCTTGGCGCCGGCGGCGAAGTGGTGCAGCTCGGCGCGTACGAGCGCAACGATGCGCACAAGCTGATCGAGGAGTGCATGATCGCGGCGAACGTCGAGGCGGCGAAGTACCTGCAGAAGCGCCGCATTCCGACGCCGTATCGCGTGCATGCCCCGCCACCGGCATCCAAGTACGACGACCTGCTCGAATTCCTGCGCGAGTTCAAATTGAGCTTGCCGCCGGTCGAACAGGTCACGCCGGGCGATTTCTCCGCACTGCTGAAGAAGGTACGCAAACGCCCCGATGCGAGCCTGATCGAATCGGTGTTGCTGCGCTCGCAAAGCCTGGCGGTTTACCAGCCGAATGATCCCGGCCACTTCGGCCTCGGGCTCGAGTCGTATACCCACTTCACCTCGCCGATCCGGCGCTACCCCGATCTGCTCGTGCATCGGGCGATTCGCTACGCGTTGTCCGGCGGCAAGCCGGCGGAATACCAGTACAGCCCGAGCGACATGGCCAGCCTGTGCGTCCACTGTTCGCACAACGAACGTCGCTCGGACGAAGCCGAACGCGACGTCGACGAGCGCTACAAGTGCGCGTGGATGGAAAAACACGTCGGCAGCGAGTTCGCCGGCATCGTCTCCGGCGTCGCTTCGTTCGGCTTGTTCGTCGAGCTGAGTGAATCGAAGATCAGCGGTCTCGTGCACATCACCCAGTTGCCGAATGACTACTACCACTTCGATGCGACGCGGCGCCTGCTCACCGGCGAGCGACGCGGTCTGAAGTTCCGCCTTGGCGACGAAGTGCGCGTGCAGGTACTGCGCGCGAGCCTGGAGGACCGCAAGATCGACTTCCGTCTCGTGAGCGGGCGCTAGATCGTTGTGTGGGGGCGGCTGGAGCCGCGATGCTTCTGCTTCCGGACGGACCAGGGACATCACGGCTTCCGCCGCATCCACGAAATAGCTGCCTGCCGAGTCCCGACAGCAACGTTTCTCTGGTCGCCCACAGGGTGGGCTCCTACACTCCAGCCCTCAGCCATCAGCCATCAGTACCCAATGAGCAACGAACTCCTCATCGGCATCCACGCGGTCGAGGCCGCGTTGAACCACGACGTCGCCAACCTCGTCGAGCTGTACATCGAAAACGGCACGCAGAATGCGCGCGTCAAGGAACTCGGCGAGCGCGCACGTGAGCTCGGCGTGAAGCCGCATGCGCGCGATCGTGCCGCACTCGACAAGATGACCGGCGGCGGCCGCCACCAGGGCGTCGTGGCGCGTTACAACGCACCGGCGGCGCTGCCGGATTCCGCACTGGCCGGTCTAGTCGAAGCGGCCGGGCGCAACGCGCTCATCCTCGTCCTCGACGGCGTGACCGACCCGCACAATTTCGGTGCCTGCCTGCGCAGCGCCGAAGCGGCCGGCGTGACGGCGGTGGTGGTGCCGAAGGATCGCGCGGTCGGCGTCACGCCGACGGTCAGACGCGCATCGGCTGGTGCGGCCGACCGCGTACCGATCGTCGCGGCGACGAACCTCGCGCGGGCTCTGAAGGCGCTCAAGGATGCAGGGGTATGGCTGGTCGGACTCGCCGGCGACACCGCGCAGTCGGTCTACGCCGTCGACCTTGATGGCCCGATCGCGATGGTCCTCGGCGGCGAAGGCGAGGGCATGCGTCGCCTGACACGCGAGAATTGCGACTTCGTCGCGAAGATCCCGATGCAGGGCGACATCGAAAGTCTCAACGTGTCGGTCGCGACCGGCATCGTGCTGTTCGAGACCTTGCGCCAGCGCGCCGCGAAACGCTGATCACCTTGGATCGTCGAGCGGCAGTACCGTGGTGGTATCCCCCTTGCGTCGCGTCTGCGCGATCTGCGTGCCGTGCACGAGGAAGTAGACGTTCTCGGCGATGTTGGTCGCATGATCGCCGATGCGCTCGAGATTCTTCGCCATGAACAACAGATGCGTGCACGGGGTGATGTTGCGCGGGTCTTCCATCATGTAGGTCAGCAGCTCGCGGAACAGGCCGGTGTACTGCTCGTCGAGTTCCTCGTCGCGCGCCCATGCCTCGAGCGCCTTGTCGGCATCGCCGTCGCGATAGGCGACGAGGACGTCCTCGACCAGGCCCTGCGCGATGCGCGCGAGTCGCGGCAGCGCGTTCACGAGCTGCACCGGCGCGGACTGGTTCAGCACCAGCGAGCGCTTGGCGACGTTGGCGGCGTAGTCGCCGATACGCTCGATGTCGGTCGCGATGCGCAGCGCGGCGAGGATGTCGCGCAGGTCGCGCGCCATCGGCTGGCGCAGCGCGAGCAGGCGCACGACATCGTGGCTGACTTCGTGCTCGAGCGCATCGATCGTCGCGTCGTTGTGCACGATCTTCATCGCCGCATGGCTGTCGCGTGCCATCACGGCGTCGATCGACGCATCGAGCTGGGCGAGCGCGAGCTGGCCCATGCGCTGCAATTCGCCGGTCAGGCGCTTGAGCTCGTCGTCGTAGCTCTTGACGATGTGTTCGTGCGGAACGGTAGTCGAGTTCATGCTGCGGGTCTCGATGCGGGTTGGTGGCGCGGACTGCGTCCGGCACTGTGGAAGCATGTTGCCGGGCAGGCGCGGCTCAACCGAAGCGTCCGGTGATGTAGTCCTCGGTCTGCTTCTTGGTCGGCTTGGTGAACAACATTTCGGTTTCGCCGAACTCGACCAGCTCGCCGAGGTACATGAACGCGGTGAAGTCCGAACAGCGCGCCGCCTGCTGCATGTTGTGGGTGACGATCGCGATCGTGAAGTGTTCCTTGAGCTCGGCGATGAGCTGCTCGATCTTGCCGGTCGCGATCGGGTCGAGCGCCGAGGTCGGTTCGTCGAGCAGGATCACCTCGGGCCGGAGCGCGATCGCGCGCGCGATGCACAGGCGCTGCTGCTGGCCGCCGGAGAGGCCGAGCGCGCTCTGCTTCAGCTTGTCCTTGACCTCGCCCCACAGCGCGCCCTGGGTCAGCGCCTGCTCGACACGCACGTCCATCTCGCTCTTCGACAGCTTTTCGTGATGGCGGATGCCGTAGGCGATGTTGTCGTAGATCGACATCGGGAACGGCACCGGCTTCTGGAACACCATGCCGACCTTCGAGCGCAGCCGGTTCAGCGGGAACTTCGGGTCGAGGATGTTCTCGCCGTCGAGCAGTACCTGGCCCCTGGCTTCGAGCTTCGGGTAGATCGAGTAGATGCGGTTGAACACGCGCAGCAGGGTCGACTTGCCGCAGCCGGACGGGCCGATCAATGCGGTCACGCGCTTTTCGGCGATGTCGAAATTCACGTCCTTCAACGCGCGAAAACCGTTGTAGTGGAACTCGAGGTTGCGCGCTGCCATCTTCGGGCGCGCGGCCTGCATCGGCGCCGCGGCGGCAGACGGGGCGGCCGCGGAAGACACGGAGAAGTGGGCGTCAGTCATGGGAGACCTTGTTGCGCAGCAGGATCGCGCGGGAAAGGATGCTGAGAAGCAGGACGAACACGGTGACGACGAATGCGCCGGCCCAGGCGAGCGACTGCCACGATTCGTACGGACTCATCGCGTACTGGAAGATCACCACCGGCATGCTCGCCATCGGCGCGTTCATGTCGTGGCTCCAGTACTGGTTGTTGAGCGCCGTGAACAGCAGCGGCGCGGTCTCGCCGCTGATGCGCGCGAGTGCGAGCAGGATGCCGGTGACGATGCCGGGCAGGGCGGAGCGGTACAACACTTGCAACGTCACCTTCCACTGCGGGATACCGAGCGAGAGCGCGGCTTCGCGCATCGTGCTCGGCACCAGTTGCAGCATCTCGTCGGTGGTGCGCACGACCACCGGGATCACGATCATCGCGAGCGTGAGCGCGCCGGCCCAGCCGGAGAAGTGCCCGCTCGGCGCGACCACGAGCGTGTAGATGAACAGGCCGAGCACGATCGAGGGTGCCGACAGCAGGATGTCGTTGAGAAAACGGATGGTTTCGCCGATCGCCTTCTTCTTGGCGAATTCGGCGAGATAGGTGCCGGCGGCGACGCCGATCGGCGTGCCGATGACGATCGCGGCGACGCTCATCACGAGGCTGCCGAACAGCGCATTGGCGAGGCCACCTTCCGAACCCGGAGGCGGCGTCATCTGCGTGAACAGGCCCGGCTTCATCGCGGCGATGCCGTGGCGGAACGTGGTCCAGAGGATCCACACCAGCCAGAACAGGCCGAACGCGGCGCACAGGCCGGATGCGACCAGGTTGAATGCGTTGACGGCACTGCGCCTGCGATACAGGCGATCGGCGACGGCGCTCATTTCGTGCCCTCCTGGCGCGACAGCCGGCGCAACATCAGTTTCGCCACGGCGAGCACGATGAAGGTGACGACGAACAGCAGGAAGCCGAGCGCGATCAGCGACGATCGGTAGATCTCTGAATCCGCTTCGGTGAATTCGTTGGCGATCGTCGCCGCGATCGAGTTGCCGGGTTCGAGCAGCGACGCGGACAGGCGATGCGCATTGCCGAGCACGAACGTCACGGCCATGGTCTCGCCGAGCGCGCGGCCGAGACCGAGGAAGACGCCGCCGATCACCGCCGAGCGCGTGTACGGCAGCACGATGTCCCACACGACTTCCCAGGTGGTCGAGCCGAGCGCGTAGGCGGATTCCTTGAGACGCGTCGGCACGGTCAGGAACACTTCGCGCATGACCGACGAGATGAACGGGATCACCATGATCGCGAGCACGATGCCCGCGGTGAGCATGCCGATGCCGAGCGGCGGTCCGGTGAACAGCGCGCCGATCAGCGGCCAATGGCCGAGGTGGTCGTTGAGCCACGGCGTGACGTACTCGCCCATGATCGGCACGAACACGAACAGGCCCCACATGCCATAGATGATCGACGGGATGCCGGCGAGCAGTTCGATCGCGGCGGAGACCGGACCACGCAGCCAGCTCGGCGCGACTTCGGTCAGGAACAGCGCGATGCCGAAGCTGACCGGAACCGCGATCAGCATCGCGATCAGCGCGGTGACGATGGTGCCGTAGATCGGCACGAGCGCACCGAACTTGTGGTTGACGGCGTCCCATTCGGTCGAGAACAGGAAACCGAAGCCGAATGTGCCGAACGCCTCACGCCCGCCCCACAGCATCGAAAGAGCGGTGCCGACGAGAGCGGCCAGCACGAGCATGCCGGCAGCGGCCACGATCCAGCGGAAGATGCCGTCCGCGCGCGCGTCGCGCACGTCGCGGCGACCCGCATCGACGACTGCGGCGGTCATGCTGGCGGTGATTGCACTGCTGTTGGCGGCCATGGTGCGTCGTCGTCTCGAAGGCGGTCGATCAATCGCAGCGGAGCGGGAGAGGGGATGGTGTCCGCGGTGACGTGGGCCGCAGGCAACACCATCCCCATCCGCGCCTTCCTTGCGGAAGGGTTTGCCTGGATGTCGAGAAGTGCCTTACTGCACGTTCTCGACCCGGCGAGTCCGGCGCATGTCCGGACCCGCTTCGGTCAGAGCTTGACCTCGGCCTGCCAATAGGCCTCGATCTGCTCGGTGAGCGCCTTCGGCAGCGGCACGTAGTCGAGTTCCTCGGCCTGCTTGCCGCCGTTCTCGTACGCCCACTTGAAGAAGTCGAGCGCGGCCTTGGTGCCGGCGCTGTTCTTCGGCTGCTTGTAGACGAGGATGAAGTTGGTCGCAGTGATCGGCCAGGAGTTCTCGCCGGGTGCATTCGTGATGACGAGGAAGAAGTCCTTCGCGTTCTTCCAGTCGGCGCTCGCTGCGGCGGCCTGGAAGCTGGACAGGCTCGGCTGCACGAACTGGCCGGCCGCGTTCTGCACCGAGGCGTAGGTCATCTTGTTCTGCAGCGCATAGGCGAGTTCGACGTAGCCGATCGAGCCCTTGATCTGCTTGACGTAAGCAGCGACGCCCTCGTTGCCCTTGCCGCCGACGCCGACCGGCCACGACACCGCCGTGCCTTCGCCGACCTTCGCCTTCCATTCCGGCGAAACCTTCGAAAGGTAGTTGACGAAGTTGAACGTCGTGCCCGAACCATCCGAGCGATGCACGATCGTGATCGCCGCGTCGGAAAGCTTGAGGTCCGGGTTGATCTGCGCGATCGCCGGATCGTTCCACTTGGTGACCTTGCCCTGGTAGATGTCGGCAAGCAGCGGGCCGGTGAAACGGATCTTGCCGGCGTCGACGCCTTCGATGTTGACCACCGGCACGACGCCGCCGATCACGGACGGAAACTGTGCGAGGCCCGCGTCGTCGAGTTCCTTCGGATCGAGCGGCTTGTCCGACGAACCGAAGATGACCGTGCCGGCCTTGATCTGCGCGATGCCGCCGCCGGAACCGATCGACTGGTAGTTGATCTTGTTGCCGGTGGCGTTGTTGTAGCTGTCCGAC
>Ga0268266_10006947_pt1 | contig 10291 bp, 8 predicted proteins | sample KBSS13metaG_FD_190356 | JGI IMG/M metagenome (GOLD analysis project Ga0268266, IMG submission 190356) | Switchgrass rhizosphere microbial communities from Kellogg Biological Station, Michigan, USA - KBS S1-3 metaG (SPAdes) (version 2) | ecosystem: Host-associated > Plants > Roots > Rhizosphere >... | reverse complement strand
TGGCCGCCAATCGCTGGGACCTCGACCGAACCTCCGACGGTTGGCGCATCCGCCGCCGCTTCACCCGCCTGCTCGACGGCCGCGCCGACGCCCGGGAGATCTTCCGCCGGTCTACGGGCGCGTAGAGGCCCGCACCACCAGCTCCGGGGTGAAGACGGGGTTCGCGTCCTGCTGCTCGGTGGCGTCGGCGAGCAGGAGCCGGGCGGCCTTGCGGCCCAGCTCGTGGCCGGGCTGGGCCACGGTGGTGAGCGGGACGCCCGCCGTCGCGGCGAAGTCGATGTCGTCGTAGCCGACGATCGACAGCTCGGCAGGCACCGCGACGCCACGGCGGGTGCAGGCGTTGAGCACGCCGATGGCGAGCAGGTCGTTGGCGCAGAACACCGCGGTGGGGCGATCGGCGGAGGGGCGGGCGAGCAGGTCGTCGAGCACCGCCTCCCCGGCGCCGATGGTCAGCTCGGCGCTGTCCACGACGTCGATCCGGGTGCCGCGGAAGGTCGAGCGCAGCCCGAGCAACCGGTCGAGGACCTGGCGCAGCTCCAGGGGGCCGCCCGCGAAGGCGACGTGGTCGTGCCCCGTGGCGGACAGCAGCTCGCCGACCAGCGCGCCGCCGCGCACGTCGTCGACCGCGACGGAGGCGAACCCGGGGGCGGCGGGCGGGACCCGGTCCACGAACACCACCGGCGGGTGCCTGCGGCGGGCCGCGAGCTGCTGCGCGCTGACCGCCTCGTGCACGGGGGAGAGCAGGATGCCGAGCACCTGCTGCTGGATCAGGTGGTCGAGGTGGCGGGCCTCGCGCCCGGGGTCGCCGCCGCTGTTGCACACCACGACCTGGACGCCGTGGCTGTCCGCGACCTCCTCGGCGCCTGCGATGATCGCGCCGAAGAAGGGGTTGCCGACGTCGAGCACCACGACCGCGATGGTGCGGCTGGCCCCGGCCCGCAGCTGGCGGGCGGACTCGTTCCGCACGAAGCCGAGCTCGGCGATCGCCCGCTCGACCCGGGCCCGCCGCTCCGGGCTGACCCGCTCGGGGGAGTTGAGGACGTTGCTGACGGTTCCGAGGGACACGCCCGCCAGCCGGGCGACGTCCTTCATGCCGGCCATCGGTGTCCCCCTCGAACGTGTGCGGACGCCACCGTAGCGATCACCCGGCCCGCCCGTCCGCGACGGGCGGGCCGGGGAGTCTCAGGCCGAGCTCCGGGTGGCGCCGAGCTCGGTCGACAGCACCTCGCCGTAGCGCTCGGTCTCGATCTGCTCGAGCGACTTGCCCCGGGTGTCGGGGGTCCAGATCGCGCCGACCACCAGCGCGAGCGCCAGCAGGCCGATCATGATCAGGCCGACGAACGGTACGCCCCGGGTGGCGAGCAGCGTCGGGAAGAAGTAGCTCAGCAGGCCGATCGCGACCCGCACCGCGAAGAAGAGCACGCCCTGCGCGCTGGCCCGGTACGGCGTGGCGAACAGCTCGCTGGTCCACAGCGCGTAGAAGGCCTGCGCGCCGATGCCTGCCGAGACGCCCCACGACACGGCGAAGAGCAGCAGGACCGGCAGGGTCGCCTCCGCGAACACCAGGAGCACCCAGGCGACGATGCCCAGGGCCGCGCCGACGACGTAGAGCAGCCTGCGGCTGACCTTGTCCCCGAGCAGCATGAACCCGAAGTAGGTCGCGGCGACGGTGCAGGCCCACAGCAGTGCCTGCAGCAGGTTCTGCTCGGTGGCGCTCTCCACCCCGGCGGTCTCGTAGACCCGCGGCATGAAGATCCCCATCTGCCCGGCGACGACGTTCCAGCCGCCGTAGACGAAGAACAGGAACAGCAGCGCCGTCAGGTTCGCCCTGCCGGTGAACAGCGCCTTGAGCCCGCCGCGGCGCCGGTGCGTGGTCGCCTCGAGCTGCTTGCTCTCCTTCCACAGCGTGGACTCCGACAGCCCCTGGCGGATGTACCAGACGATGAAGGCGACCACGAACAGGTGGAGGAAGATGATCCGACTGCCCAGCAGGCCCAGCGGCCCGGTCAGCACCACCGCCAGCAGGAACCCGACGACCGGGCCCATGGACCACGCCAGCTGCGCGGTGCCGACGTGCTTGGCCCGTTGCTCCGGTGGGGCCTCCTCGGCGATGTAGGTCCAGGAGGCCGGGACGCCCGCACCGACCGCGATGCCGGTGACCAGGAACGCGACCAGCAGCATGGAGTAGCTCACCGCGAAGGCGGCCAGCAGCACGCCGACCATGTAGACCATCAGGTCGTAGGTGTAGATGAACTTGCGGCCGTAGCGGTCGCAGAGCGGGCCGCCGATCGCCGCGCCGATGGCCGCGCCGAAGGCGTTGGCGCTGAGAGCGGCGAGCAGGCCGACGGCGAAGTCGTCGATCCCGAACCGCTCCTGCCAGAGGGTGAGGCTGGTGGCGATCGCGATGATCGACCCCGCCTCGATGTAGTTGGACATGGCGACGGAGATGGTCGCCTTCCAACCCGTGGTGCTCGTGCTCCCGATGCGCATCGTCGTCGCTCTCTCGTGGGCAGGGTGGGGCCGTCAGGCCAGGTGCTCGGGGCGCAGGTGCATGAGCACACAGACGCGCTCGCTCACCGGCGACCTCCCTGTCTGGGCAGATGAAGCGTTTCAGCTTGTCGAGCGGGGACTGTTACATGCGCGGCGATCGAGCGCAAGAGCGCTCATTGACAGGGATTCGCTCGGGCGGCTACGGTCCTTCCGTCAGATTGATACGTTTCAAAGAGGAGATGGGCCGATGGTGTCCTCCGCTGTAGAGGCCGCGCTCGCCGGGCAGACGATCGAGCTGCCGAGCTGGGCCTTCGGCAACTCGGGCACCCGGTTCAAGGTGTTCGGCCGGCCCGGCACCGCGCGCGACCCGTTCGAGAAGATCGCGGACGCAGCGGTGGTGCACTCCCACACCGGGCTCGCGCCACGGGTCTCGCTCCACATCCCGTGGGACCACGTCGACGACTTCGCCGTCCTCGGTCGGCACGCCGCCGACCTCGGGGTCTCGATCGGGGCGATCAACTCCAACCTCTTCCAGGACGACGACTACCGCCTGGGCTCCCTGACCCACCCGGACCGGGCCGTGCGCAAGAAGGCCGTCGCGCACCACGCCGAGTGCGTCGACGTCATGCGTGCCACCGGGTCCACCGACCTCAAGCTGTGGCTGCCGGACGGCACCAACTACGCCGGGCAGGACGACATCCGGGCCCGCCAGGACCGCCTGGCCGAGTCGCTGCAGGAGATCTACGCGCTGCTCGACCCGAACCACCGGCTGCTGATCGAGTACAAGTTCTTCGAGCCGTACTTCTACACGACCGACATCCCGGACTGGGGCACCTCGCTGCTGCACTGCCTGGCCCTCGGCCCGCAGGCGCACGTCGTGCTGGACACCGGCCACCACGCGCCGAACACCAACATCGAGTTCATCGTGGTGCAGCTGCTGCGCGCGGGGCGCCTCGGCGCCTTCGACTTCAACTCCCGCAACTACGCCGACGACGACCTGATCGTCGGTGCCGCGGACCCGTTCCAGCTGTTCCGGATCATGAACGAGATCGTCGGCAACGACGCGCTGCGGCCCGAGTCCGGCGTGAACTTCATGCTGGACCAGTGCCACAACATCGAGCCCAAGATCCCCGGCCAGATCCGCTCGGTGCTCAACGTGCAGGAGGCCACCGCCAAGGCCCTGCTCGTCGACCGGGACGCGCTGCGCGCCGCGCAGCACGCCGGTGACGTGCTCGGCGCCAACGCGATCCTGATGGACGCCTACCACGCCGACGTCCGTCCGCTGCTGGCCGAGTTCCGCGAGTCCCGCGGGCTGCCCGCCGACCCGTTCGCCGCCTACCGCGCCTCCGGACACGCCGAGAAGATCGCCGCCGAGCGGGTCGGCGGCGTCCAGGCGAGCTGGGGTGCCTGATCCCGTGCCCGAGCCCGCACCCCTCTCGCCGACCGCACCCGAAGGACAGCTCGTGAGCCCCGTGCAGGACCTGATCGCCCGCAGCAACCGGCTCGGCGCCGACCCGCGCAACACCAACTACGCGGGCGGCAACACCTCCGCCAAGGGCACCGAGACCGACCCGGTCACCGGGCGCCCGGTGGAGCTCATGTGGGTCAAGGGCTCCGGCGGCGACCTGGGCACGCTGACGGAGTCCGGGCTGGCGGTGCTGCGGCTGGACCGGCTGCGTTCGCTGGTGGACGTGTACCCGGGCGTCGAGCGCGAGGACGAGATGGTCGCGGCGTTCGACTTCTGCCTGCACGGCCGCGGCGGGGCGGCCCCGTCGATCGACACCGCCATGCACGGGCTCGTCGCGGCCCCGCACGTCGACCACCTGCACCCCGACTCCGGGATCGCGCTGGCCACCGCGGCCGACGGCGAGGTGCTGACCAGGGAGTGCTTCGGCGACCGCGTGGTGTGGGTCCCGTGGCGCCGCCCCGGCTTCCAGCTCGGCCTCGACATCTCGACGATCGCGGAGAAGAACCCGCAGGCCATCGGCTGCATCCTCGGCGGGCACGGGATCACCGCCTGGGGCGACACCGCCGAGCGGTGCGAGGCGAACTCGCTGGAGATCATCCGCACGGCCGAGGAGTTCCTGGCCGCCAAGGGCGGGCCGCAGCCCTTCGGCCCCGCGCTCGAGGGCTACGGCGCCCTGCCCGAGGCCGAGCGCCGGGCCAAGGCCGCCGCGCTCGCGCCGGTGATCCGGGGGATCGCCTCGCAGGACAAGCCGCAGGTCGGACACTTCACCGACACCGCGGTCGTCCTCGACTTCCTCGCCGCGGCCGAGCACCCGCGGCTCGCCGCGCTCGGCACCTCGTGCCCGGACCACTTCCTGCGCACCAAGGTCCGCCCGCTCGTCGTCGACCTGCCCGCGACCGCGTCGGTGGCGGAGACCGTGGCGCGGCTCAAGGAGCTGCACGCCGAGTACCGCGCCGACTACGCCGCCTACTACCAGCGCCACGCCACCCCGGACAGCCCCCCGATGCGCGGCGCCGACCCGGCGATCGTGCTGGTCCCGGGCGTGGGCATGTTCTCCTTCGGCAAGGACGAGCAGACCGCGCGGGTCGCGGGGGAGTTCTACGTCAACGCGATCAACGTGATGCGCGGCGCCGAGGCGGTCTCCAGCTACGCCCCGATCGACGAGGCCGAGAAGTTCCGCATCGAGTACTGGGCGCTGGAGGAGGCCAAGCTCGCGCGGATGCCGAAGCCGAAGCCGCTGGCCACCCGGGTCGCGTTCGTGACCGGTGCGGCGTCGGGCATCGGCAAGGCCGTCGCGCAGCGGCTCGCGGCCGAGGGCGCCTGCGTCGTCGTCGCCGACCTCGACCCGGCGAAGGCCGAGCAGGCCGCCGCCGAGATCGGCGACTCGGACCGGGCGATCGGCGTCGCCGTGGACGTGTCCGACGGCGAGGCCGTGGCCGCGGCCTTCCGCGCCGCCGCGCTCGCCTTCGGCGGCGTGGACCTCGTGGTCAACAACGCCGGGCTGTCGATCTCCAAGCCGCTGCTGGAGACCACGGAGTCCGACTGGGACCTCCAGCACGACGTGATGGCCAAGGGCAGCTTCCTCGTCTCCCGCGAGGCCGCCCGGATCATGATCGAGCAGGGGATCGGCGGCGACATCGTCTACATCTCCAGCAAGAACTCGGTGTTCGCGGGCCCGAACAACATCGCCTACTCCGCCACGAAGGCCGACCAGGCCCACCAGGTGCGGCTGCTGGCCGCCGAGCTCGGCGAGCACCGGATCCGGGTCAACGGGATCAACCCCGACGGCGTCGTGCGCGGCTCCGGGATCTTCGCGGGCGGCTGGGGTGCGAAGCGGGCCGCGGTGTACGGCGTGGAGGAGGAGAAGCTCGGCGAGTTCTACGCCCAGCGCACGCTGCTCAAGCGCGAGGTGCTGCCCGAGCACGTCGCCGCCGCCGTCTTCGCCCTCACCGGCGGCGACCTGACCCGCACCACCGGCCTGCACGTGCCCGTCGACTCGGGTGTGGCCGCGGCGTTCCTGCGATGAGGGTCGCGGCGGTCGACCTCGGCGCCTCCAGCGGGCGGGTCATGGCCTGCGCGGTGGACGGCTCCGGGATCACCCTCGAGGAGGTGCACCGCTTCCCCAACGGGCCGGTGCCCCTGCGGGGCTCGCTGCACTGGGACGTCCTGGGGCTCTACCAGGGCGTGCTCGCCGGGCTGGCGAAAGCCGGGCCGGTCGACGCGGTCGGCATCGACTCGTGGGCCGTGGACTACGGCCTGCTCGACGCCACCGGCGCCCTGCTCGGCAACCCGGTGCACTACCGCGACTCCCGCACCGACGGCGTCGCCGACCGCGTGCCGGACTTCTACGCCACCACCGGCGTGCAGGTCCTGCCGTTCAACACGATCTACCAGCTGGTGGCGGCCGCCGGGTCGCCCCAGCTGGCGGCGGCGCGGCAGCTGCTGCTCATCCCGGACCTGCTGGCCTACTGGCTCACCGGCGTCCGGGTCGCCGAGGTCACCAACGCCTCCACCACCGGGTTGCTCGACGCGCGGACCCGGGACTGGGCCAAGGGCGTGATGGCGCAGGTCGGTATCGAGCCGGGGCTGTTCCCGCGGCTGGTGGAGCCCGGCACCGTGCTCGGCACGCTCGACGGCGGGAGCTCCCTGGTCGCCGTCGGGTCGCACGACACGGCGTCGGCGGTGGTGGGCGTGCCCGCCGCCACCGACCGGTTCGCCTACATCGCCACCGGCACCTGGTCGCTGGTCGGTGTCGAGCTGGACGAGCCCGTGACGAGCGAGGACGGCCGCGCGGCGAACTTCTCCAACGAGCTCGGCGTCGACGGCACGGTCCGCTACCTGCGCAACGTCATGGGGCTCTGGCTGCTGCAGGAGTGCCTGCGCGAGTGGGGGAACCCCGAGCTCGCCCCGCTGCTGGCCGCGGCGGCCGAGCAGCCCGGGCTCGCCGCCGTCGTCGACGCGGGGGACCCGGCGTTCATCCCGCCCGGCGACATGCCGCGGCGGCTGCGGGAGGCCTGCGTGCGGACGGGGCAGCGGCCGCCCGAGTCTCGCCCGGCGATCGTCCGCTGCATCCTGGACAGCCTCGCGCTGGCCCACCGCCGGACCGTGCGGGACGCCGTGCGGCTGAGCGGGCGCGAGGTCGAGGTCGTCCACGTCGTCGGGGGAGGGGCCCGCAACGAGCTGCTCTGTCGGCTCACCGCGGACGCCTGCGGCCTGCCCGTGATCGCGGGGCCGGTCGAGGCCGCCGCCTACGGCAACGCCCTGGTGGCGGCCCGGGCCCTCGGCGCGGTGTCCGGCGGGCTCGACGGGCTGCGGGAGGTCCTGCGGTCCTCGGTCGCGCTGCGCCGCCACGACCCGTCGGGTGCCGACGCGGACTGGGCGCGCGCGGAGGACCGCCTGCGTGGGACGGTGGCACGGTGAGAGTCGGGCTGCTCGTGACCTGCCTGAACGACGTCCTGTACCCCGAGGTCGGCCGGGCGACGGTCACCCTGCTGCGCCGCCTCGGGGTGGACGTCGAGTTCCCGCAGGCCCAGACCTGCTGCGGCCAGCCGATGGTCAACACCGGATACCTCGACGAGGCCGTGCCGCTGGTCCGCACGCACGTCGAGGCGTTCGCCGGGTGCGACGCGGTGGTGGTGCCGTCCGGCTCGTGCGCGGGCTCGGTCCGCCACCAGCACCGGCTCGTCGCGCGGCGCGCGGGCGACCCCGGGCTGGAGCGGGCCGTCGCGCAGGCCCCGCCCGCCTACGAGCTGACGGAGTTCCTGGTGGACGTGCTGGGTGTGACCGACGTCGGGGCGTACTTCCCGCACCGGGTCACCTACCACCCGACCTGCCACTCGCTGCGCATGCTCGGGGTGGGGGACCGGCCCGCGCGGCTGCTGCGGGCGGTGCGCGGGCTGCGCCTGGTCGAGCTGCCCGCCGCGGAGGAGTGCTGCGGCTTCGGCGGGACGTTCGCGGTGAAGAACGCGGAGACGTCGGTGGCGATGGGGGCGGACAAGGCCCGGCACGTCCGCGACGCCGGCGCCGAGGTGCTGGTGGCGGGGGACAGCTCGTGCCTCACCCACATCGGCGGGCTGCTCTCGCGGGAGCGCGCCGGCGTGCGGACGATGCACCTCGCGGAGATCCTGGCCGCGACCGAGCCGTCGGTTCCGCTGCCCGCGGTGGTGGCGGGATGAGCGGCACGTTCCTCGGCACCCCGGCCTTCCCGAGCGCGGCGCGCACGGCGCTGGCGGACACCCAGCTGCGGCGCAACCTCGCCCACGCCACCGGCGTCATCCGCGGCAAGCGGGCCGCCGTCGTCGGCGAGGTCGAGGAGTGGGAGCAGCTCCGGCTCGCGGGCGCGGCGCTCAAGGACCGGACTCTGCGCCACCTCGACACCTACCTCGAACAGCTCGAGAGGTCGCTGACCGCCGCGGGCGCCACCGTGCACTGGGCGCGCGACGCCGCGGAGGCCAACCGGATCGTCGTCGACATCGCGCGGGGCCACGGCACGGACGAGGTCGTCAAGGTCAAGTCGATGGCCACCGCCGAGATCGGGCTCAACGAGGCCCTGGAGGCCGCCGGGATCCACGCCTGGGAGACCGACCTCGCGGAGCTGATCGTGCAGCTCGGCGACGACCTGCCCAGCCACATCCTGGTGCCGGCGATCCACCGCAACCGGTCCGAGGTGCGGGAGATCTTCCTGCGCGAGATGGGGCGCCACGGCACACCTGCGCCCGCCGATCTCACGGACGTGCCTGCCGACCTGGCCGCGGCGGCGCGGGCGCATCTGCGGGAGAAGTTCCTGCGCGCCAAGGTCGCCGTGTCCGGGGCGAACTTCGCCGTCGCCGAGACCGGCACGCTGGCCGTCGTCGAGAGCGAGGGCAACGGGCGGATGTGCCTGACGCTGCCCGAGGTACTGGTCAGCGTGGTCGGGATCGAGAAGCTGGTGCCGACCTGGGCGGACCTGGACGTGTTCCTGCAGCTGCTGCCGCGGTCGTCGACCGGGGAGCGGATGAACCCGTACACCTCGATGTGGACGGGGGTGACACCCGGCGACGGGCCGCAGGAGGTGCACGTCGTGCTGCTGGACAACGGCCGCACCGACGTGCTCGCGGACGAGGTCGGCAGGCAGGCGTTGCGGTGCATCCGCTGCTCGGCCTGTCTGAACGTGTGCCCGGTCTACGAGCGCACCGGCGGGCACAGCTACGGCTCGGTCTACCCGGGTCCGATCGGGGCGATCCTCACCCCGATGCTGCGCGGCGTCGGGCAGGACGCGCAGACCGACTCGCTCCCGTACGCGTCGAGCCTGTGCGGGGCGTGCTTCGAAGCGTGCCCGGTGCGGATCGACATCCCGGAGGTGCTGGTGCACCTGCGCGCCGAGGTCGTCGACGCGCACCGGGGTCGGCCGAAGGTGCAGAACGTGGCGATGAAGGCCGCCTCCTGGGCGCTCGGCGACGCACGCAGGCTGCGGGCGGTCGAGAAGGCCACCGGTCTGGTCGGCTCGGTGCTGGGCCGCACGCGGCGCCGGGCGCCCGGCGGGCGGGCGGTGCTCGGGGCGGTGCCGGGGGCCGGCGTCTGGGCGGACGCCCGGGACGTGCCGGTGCCCGCCGCGGAGTCCTTCCGGTCCTGGTGGGCGCGCACCGCGGGCGGCACCATCGAGCAGGACACCGCGGGCGAGCACGGCACCGGGAAGGGGGCTGGGGAATGAGCGCCCGGGACGAGATCCTCGGCCGGATCCGCACCGCCCTGCGGGACGTGCCGGGGGCCGAGCAGCCGGGGGACGTCGCCGTCGAGCGGCCGTCCGCCCGGGACCCGCGGCCTGCGGACGTGGACCTGTTCGTCGAGCGGGTCGAGGACTACCGCGCCACGGTGGTGCGCTGCGCCGAGTCGGAGCTGCCGGAGCGGATCGCCGAGGCCCTCCGCGGTGCGGAGCGGGTCCTGGTGCCGGCGGACCTGCCCGCCCCGCTGAGGCCGAGGACGGCGGTCCCGGACCGGGCGCTGTCTGTCCCGGAGGTCGAGGGGATGGACGCGGTGCTCACCCTCGGGGCCGTCGGGATCGCCGAGACCGGCACGGTCGTGCTGGACCACGGCGCGGGGCAGGGCCGCAGGCTGGCGACCCTCCTGCCGGACCGGCACGTGTGCGTGGTGCGCGCCGACCAGGTCGTCCCGGACGTCACCGCGGCCGTCGCCCGGCTGGACCCGACCCGCCCGCAGACCTGGATCAGCGGGCCGAGCGCCACGAGCGACATCGAGCTGGACCGGGTGGAGGGGGTCCACGGACCGCGCTCGCTCACCGTGCTCGTCGTGGACTAGGTGTGTCTAGAGTCGAGCAGGGGCTACTGCCGAAGGATC
>Ga0268266_10006945_pt1 | contig 10293 bp, 6 predicted proteins | sample KBSS13metaG_FD_190356 | JGI IMG/M metagenome (GOLD analysis project Ga0268266, IMG submission 190356) | Switchgrass rhizosphere microbial communities from Kellogg Biological Station, Michigan, USA - KBS S1-3 metaG (SPAdes) (version 2) | ecosystem: Host-associated > Plants > Roots > Rhizosphere >... | reverse complement strand
AGGACATCCGCGGCTTCGCTTCGGCGCGGCGCGGCGCTAAGCTGGGGCCGCTCGGTCGAGTCGCGGGGGGAACGGCATGCGGGCGACGTGCGGGTTGGCGGTGCGGAAAGCAGGCGGGCAATGATGATCGATGATGCGCCGCTTCGCCCGGGTCCGCTCGGGTCAGAGGTCGATCCGCTGCTCATGTCGGCCGTCGCTCCGGAAGCGTCCGGGCTCATCGCGGGGATTCGGCTCGCCTCGCGCTACGCCAACATCAGCAGCAGTGGCGACAGTGTCAGCTACAGCCGCCGGGTGATGATGCTGGGGATTGCGACCGCGGCGCTTGGCGAAGGTCAGTCGGATCCCTGGTTCGCCTGGTTCGCGAACTGGCTTCAGCAGCTCGACCCTACGCCGCTTGAAAGCCGGCTGTCGGCGAACGACCGCTCGGACGCGGTGCGCAAGGCCCTGAAGCTCAATCGCAGGATCGTCGTTAGCCCGAAGCTCGGCCGAGTCATCGTCCGCGCCCGCGAGATTGCGCATTTCACCGCCGAGCGCGACCTGATCGACCTTCGCCACCTCCTGTTTGCGGTCGCCGAGGATCCCGGTCGGGCCTTCATCAATTTCGGGACGCAGCCAAAAGCAGCGGATCTCGCGGATCTCCGTTCAGGAATCGTCGACCGGGTCGCGCAGGGCTGGGCACCCAAGGAGTCCGAGTTCCAGTGGCGGTCGCTGGTTGGCCTGGAAGGCTCGAGCGGGCCCGACGGCTTGTCGAGGAAATCGGCCAGTTCCACGGGCGGTGGGGAGGACGGGACGGGCCATCGCGTGCCGCCTGTCGAGGACCTCCACCAGGTCAACGACGACGAAGGAAATTCCGGATCCGGTCCGGCAGAAAGCGAGTCGCAGAGCGTTCCGTTCGTGGAGACACTCAATATCGGCCCCGATGATTCGAGCCCGGCCGGTTCGCCGGTTCGGAAGACTGAAACGAAGGAAGCTAGAAGCCAAGCGAGCCGGCCAGGCCGCAAGGGTGGGGCGGGGCAGGGACGGCAAGGGCCGGACGAACAGGTTAAAAGTCGGCAGGGAGCGGATCGAAAGGGTCCGAAACAAGGGGCCGGTCCGGGCACTGAGCGGACGTCCCCCGAGCCGGTCGATGAACAGCCCGATCCGTCGTCGTCGGGCAACGATCCCGACGAGAACAGGACGGATTTCGTCGACGACGATGCCGAGCTCGACCAGGACCGCCTCGAGCGGTCGGTGTTGGCGATCGGCCTTGCCCGGCGGCTTCATTCGGTCTGGCGGCGGACCAACGACCGGACGGATCCGGCCCGGCCGGCCGGCCAGCGGGCGCGGCCGGTTTCGCCGCCGCCGTCGGATTCGCGGTCAGCCCACGAAGGCTCGCGGGCCGCCTTCGTTCTTCACCTCGATGCGCCCTGGGGCGGCGGCAAGACCACGTTCGCGAACTTTCTCACGCGGGTCCTCAACCCCTGTCCCGAAGGCGCGCAGCCAGCGGGCTTCCTGCGCGAGCGTTATGGCGAGGATGCCGACCTCGGCGGCATCTTCCTCGAGGATCCGCCGGGCAAGGACCAGGCCGAACAGATAAAGGATAAATATGGGCCGGACTCGCGGCGCCGCTGGATCACGGTCTATTTCAACGCCTGGCAGATGGAGCATATCAGGCCGCCGTGGTGGGCCTTCTACCAGGCTATCCGCCAATCCTGTTTCGATGCCATCCGGCGCGAGGGTGACGCGCCCTGGGACCCGTGCGCGAAACCGGGCTTGCGAGGCTGGTTTCCAAGGCTGGTCGATGCAGTCGAGCAGCTGCGCCGCTTCGACCGCTGGCTTGGCCTCTGGTCGGACGAGATCGGGTGGAGGTTCACAAATCCCAAAATCTATTCCCTGCTGATTACCGCGGCGGTCAGCCTGCTCCTCGTCGGGCTGCTTTATTGGGCGGGAGCCTGGGGAACCATGACGACCAAGGACGGAAGCAAGGCGAGCTTCCTTCTCGGCAGCCCACTCGGCCTGATCCTCACCGGCGTCGGTGGAGTTACCGGCCTGTGGGGCCTTTCGGCGCTGGTGACCGAATCGATCGTTCCTGGAACCGATAGCCTTTCCGAGCGCCTCAACCTGGGCAGCGGCGACCCGTTTGGACGGTTCCGGCGGCATTTTGCTTCTACCATGCGGCGGCTCCGAAGGCCCGTCCTGGTCGTCGTCGACGATCTCGACCGGTGCCAGCCCGCGTTCGTGGTCGATTTGATCCGGGGCATCCAGACCCTTCTTCGCAGCCCCCGAGTAGTGTTCGTGATCCTCGGCGACCGTGAATGGATCGAGCGCGCCTTCGAATCCCAGCATGAATCCATGAGCAAGCTCGACGTCGGGCCCGAGCAGACGTTCGGAGCGCGCTTCGTCGAGAAGGCCATCCAGATGTCGTTCGTCCTTCCGGCGCTCGGTGCCGATGCGCGCCTCGGCTTCGTTCGCCACGTCGTCCTTGGCGACCGGGCAAAGGCGGCCGCTCCGAAGGTCCGGGTGCTCGACCAGGGGATAAGGGCAAGGATTCGCGAATTCGTGAACAAGCAAGCCGCGAAGCGCGACGTCGACACGTTCGATACCAAGTCCGTGCTCGATCTCGTTGGCGAGCAATTCTGGAGCGTTGAAGAGGGCGCCGGGACCGAAGGATCGATTGGCGCCGTCCTCGACCAGGCGGGGGTAGAAAAGGGAAGCGCGGCGCTCGAGCAGATTGTCAGCGAGACGCTCGCGATCCACGCCGCGACCGACGTGCAGACCGAACAGGACGTAAGGCACGAGCTCGAGCGCTTCGCGCGATATTTCCCGGCCAATCCGCGCCAGATCAAGCGCATCATCAATTCGATCACGATCTATTATGCGGTTGCGATCCAGCGGCCCGATGTCCCGACCGATCCGCGTTTCCGCTCGCAGCTCGCGATGTGGATCATCCTTATGACCGAATGGCCGCAGACCTGGCGCCTGCTCGCTTCATACCCCGACCTGGTCACGGTCCTGACCGCGCCGGACCCGATGAAGGCGCTTCGCCGCCAGGGCCTTCTCCTCCCTGGTTCGGTCAAGGCCACGGAGGCCGCACTTGCCCCGATCCTTGCCGACAGGGAATTGATGGCGCTGATCACGGGCACCGGTTCGACGCCGCCCCACGACCCCCTCGATGCGAGCGAGGTCCACAAGCTTGCCGAGCTTACGCCGCTTCATAGCCGGGTCCGGCGGCTGGCCGAACCGCAACCGCCAACCGCGAGCAGTCGGCGGACTGCATCGCCGCGGGCGGCGAGGACTCCGGCTAGCGCGGGCTGACTGCTTGCCTTCGGCTGAAGGTTCCGGGAAGGCCGGGAAGCGCCCGCGCTTGGGCGCGGGATTGGGATCATATCGTCCGAAGCTCCCTGCCTCGCCTGCACCCAAGGGAGCTCGATTTCGTGAGCCCGCCTTAGGTCGGTGCGAACGATCCTTCGCTTAGCCTTATCTCGTTGGACCGCGTTGGTGCCCGAGTCATCGGACTTGCTGCTAATTGCGCGGGAGCAGGAAAAGGATCGTCGCGGAAGTGAAAGCCAACAGTGCGAGCAGCACGAACAAGCCGGTGAAGCCAAAGCTCGGGACCAGCGCGAGCGTCAGCCAGGGCATGATCAGCGACGGCACGGTGTTGGTCAAGTTGAACACGCCAAGGTCGCGTCCGCGGTGGCGCGCACGAGGCAGGACGCGAAGCGTCTGACCGCTGTGCAAGGAGAGAAAGACGGTCGTTGCCAAGCCGAAGACGACATAGCCGCCGATAGCCCGATCGACGCCTCCTGAAAGCGACAGCACGACCAGTCCGCTGCCAGCGAGGGCCGCCGCGATCGCCAAGGGGAAGAACGGCCGCTGGGTGCGGTCGGCCCAGCGCCCGGCGGTAAGCGCGACCGGCACGGCGGCGACCAGCACGAGGCAGAACAAGCGCGCAATGAAGCTTTCGCTGATGCCCGGCTGGATCGACCGGAAATAGATGAGCAGGAAAGCGAACAGCGCAGCCTCCGCGATCTGCACGAGCAGGCGCGCTAGCCACATGGCGACGAACGGGCGCCGGGCGAAGTCCGGCCCGCCGCCGCTCTCGCTTTCTGGCACTGCAGCGTCGCCGGCCACCGGCACCGTCAACGGTCGTCCGAACAGCAGGACCGGTGCAACGCAAGCGACGATCAGTACGCCGACCAACGCGATGCGTCCGTTCGGTCCGGCCAGGCCCGGCACCGTGATCAGGACGCCCGCGAGAGCGCCCATCCCCGGAGCAAAAGCAAGCAGGCCGCCAAGCAAGCCCATTTGCGAGCGCGGGACGCAATCGCCGGCCCAGGCGGACAGCGGCCCAAGCATCATGTTGAGGGCGAGCTGCCACAGCAGGATCAGGCCGAGCAGTGCAAGCGGGGCGACGACCAAGGTCATCGCCAGCAGCAGCCCGACGTTAAGCACCAAGGCGGTGGCAATCCAGGGGCGGCGGCTCCGGCTGCGGTCGCTTAGCCAACCGAACAGGATGTTGCCGGCGCTGGCCGCGATGGCGCCGGAGAAGGTGATGAAGGCGAGCCAGCGGATATTTTCGTCGCCGGCGACGGCAGTGATCCGGATCGGCAGGAGGATCGTCAGGAAGGGTACGTAGGCAATTGCGCCGCCGGCCCAGGCGAGCGCGTAAAGCCACAGGAAGCGCGGCGATTGCCGGCCAGTCTCGAGGGTCTCACCCGGCACGGGCGATCGCCGTCCGCGCCGCGGTCGACTGTCGTTCGACCAGCGCGGCCGGGACAATCACGGGCTCGTCGGGCAACGGCTCGCCGCGCTGGGCCGCGATGATCAGTTCGACCGCGCGGGCAGCAGTCTTGGCAATCGGCTGCTCGATCGCGGTCAAGGGCGGCTGAGCGAAGCTGACGATCGGGGTGTTGTCGAAGCTGATCAGCGACAGGTCCGCCGGCACGTTGAGGCCGCGTTCGCGCGCAACTTCGAGGCAGGCGAGCGCCATGCGGTCGTTACTGGCGATGATCGCGGTCGCCGCGTCGCCCCGCCCATCGAGCAGATTGCGTGCGGCCTGCGCGCCCGAGCCCAAGCTGAAATCGCCTTCGGCGAGGAGGCCGCCGCTGTCGAGGCCGGCGGCCGCCATTGCCGAACGCCAGCCATCGACGCGCCACTGGCTGAGCGAATATTCGCTCGAGCCGCTGATGAACCCGATCCGCCGGTGGCCAAGCTTGACCAGGTGCTCGGTCGCCAATCGCGCCGCATGCTCGTCATCCATGGTCATCCGGATACCAGGTCCGGGATTGATCGAGCCGATCCGTGCAAAAGGAATTCGGTGATCCGCCAATAACGTCGTGATTAGCTCATTGTCGGAGTGCGGCGGAGTCAGGATCACGCCGTCGGGCTGCAATGCAGCGATCGTCGCGCGAAGTTCGCGCTGCACATGGTCGCTATGGGTATCGACCAGTTCGATCATCATCCGATAGCCGAACTGGGCGCACGTCAGCATCCCGCCGAGCAGCATCTGGTCGACCCAGTCGGTGCCCTGGCGCTCCATCCAGTCGGCGATCGTGCGATCGCGATCGTTGAGTGCAAGGATGATGTACGATCGGGATCCGCTCATTCGCTGCGCGGCGATCGAGGGGACATAGCCGAGGGTCTCGATTGACGCCTCGACCCGGGCCTTCATGTGCGGGCTCACCTTGGGGTCGTTGTTGATGACCCGGCTGACGGTCTGCAACGACACGCCCGCATCGGCGGCGACGTGCTTGATCGTCACGGCCTGGCGGCGACGCCCCCCTTGCGCGCCGGATGGCGTGGTGTCCGCGGCCATTGCGTGCGACCCTCCGAATCTAGGCCGCGCTGGCGCTGTCCGCGCCACAGTAGCGGGCCACATAGGCCCCATGGTCGGGCAATCCGGCAACCGTCCGCGCGACATTGTCGCGAATGGTCGAGAGCAATTTGGTCATCTCCGCATCGCTCAGCTTGGTCGCGATCGGGTGATATGATCCGGGAAGGATGCCTTGTCCCATCATCACCTGGACCCAGCTGTTTTCGGCAAACAGTTCCTCGTTGCGGCGGAACACCCGGCCCGTCTCGCGGAACAGCTCGATCTTTTGCGTGAGGCTGTCGGGGATGGCCATGCCGGCGCAGTAGCGCCAGAAGTCGCTGTCGCGGCGATCGGTCGCCTTGTAATGGAGGATCAGGAAGTCGCGGATCTGAACATAATCGGTAACCATCTGGTCGTTGAATTCGGCGATGTCGCGCTCACTGACCTGGTTTAGCGGAAGCATCCGGATGAGGCGCAGCACAGCCCGTTGGATCAAATGGATGCTGGTCGATTCCAGCGGTTCCATGAATCCGCTCGACAGTCCCACTGCGACGCAATTCTTGACCCATTGCCGGTGCCGCATCCCGGCCTTGAAGCGCAGTACATTGGGTTCGGTCAGCGTGTCGCCCTCGATATTGGCGAGCAGCCGCTCAAGGGCGGCGCCCTTGTCGAGATAGCGGCTGCAAAACACGATCCCGTTCCCGGTGCGATGCTGCAGGGGGATGCGCCACTGCCAGCCGCAATCATGCGCCATCGCCAGCGTGTAAGGGACCGGCGGACCCACCGAGCGCGTCTGGATCGCGATCGCGCTGTCGTTGGGAAGCCAATGCGTCCAGTCTTCGAAGCCCGACTGGAGCGCGCCGCCGACGAGCAAGGCGCGAAAGCCGGTGCAGTCGACGAACAGGTCGCCTTCGATGCGCTGTCCGGATTCGAGCTTGAGCGCAGCGATCGCCCCGCTCGCCGAGTCCAGTTCGACGTCGGCGATTTTGCCCTCGACCCGGACCGCGCCGTCGCCCTCGGCCATGACCCGCAGGAATTTCGCGTAGAGCGAGGAATCGAGCTGATAGGCGTAATTCATCCGGTCTTCGGGCAAATGTGCGAACTTGCCGGCGTAGGCGGCCGATAGCTCGAGGCAATAATCGTCATAGGGCTCGTCATGGCCGCGCTCGAGCCCGTTCAGCCAGAAATGCTGGAAGCCGGCGCTCCAATGGTCGGTACCGGTCACACCGAAGCTGTGGAAATAACGGTGGCCGACCTCCTTCCAATTCTCGAACCCAATGCCGAGCTTGAACGTCGCCTGGGTAGCGCGCATGAACTCGGCCTCGTTGATCCCGAGCAGGCGGTTGTAGGTGACCAGCGGCGGGATCGTGCTCTCGCCGACCCCGACGGTCCCGATCAGCTCGGACTCGATCAGTGTCAGCTCGACCGCCTTGCCCAGCGTTCGGGCGATCGCCGCTGCCGTCATCCAGCCCGCGGTACCGCCGCCGGCGATGACGATCTTGCGGCATGGCCAGCCGCTCATCGCGACAGGCTGCGCAGGAGGTTGGCGCGAATTCTTGAGGCGCTCTCGGCGTCGAGCGGGTCGAGAATTCCGCGCGATCCTTCCGCGAGATGAGCAGTGGCGGCCGCTGGGTCGCCAAATACGTAATGGTCGAACATTTGGCGCCACAGTTCCTTTTCGCCCGGCGGCAGGTCGCGGATCGCCAGCAGCGCGTGGTGGAGCGCATCCTGCGGTTGGCCGAGGTAGCGCTGCGTGTCGCGCCACCAGTAATTCACCAGGACGTTGAACGGCTCGAGCGCCTCGACATGGTGCCACCACATCGATGGAATGAAGATTGCGTCACCCGGACCGAGCTCGGCGGCCTGGGCGCTCGCCAGCGCTTCCTTGAAACGCGGATATTTGGCGAAGTCGGGATCGCTGAGGTGCACCATGCTGACCGGCCGCCCCGCCGGCGTGTGATCGAGCGGGCCGACATAGAGGTTGGTGAACTGGCCGGGTGGGAACAAGGTGAAGCGGCGGCGCCCGACCGCGCAGCAGGCGAGATTGTGCGGAAAATCATTGTGCGCCGCAATTCGCGTGCGGTTGCCGATCCAGATGCTTTCGATCGGCTCACGGGCACCGAGATCGACGTGATTGGCTTCGTGCAGCCCGTCGAAATAGTCCTGGACGTCGATCGACGAGAGATAGATGGCGGGCGCGTCGCTGCGGCCCTCATTGGCGTCGATCCCACCGAAGATTTCCGCGAGGTCGCCGCGGCCGGTGCGGAAGTTCATCGCCATTGCTTCGTCGTAGAACAGGCGCTCGCCAGCACCGGGCTCGCCGATGTTGACCGTGAACGCGCGGTCGCGGCGATGCGCGAGCAGATAGGCTCGCGCCGACGCGCCCCCGGCTAGCCCCGCCTGGACCAGTGGCCAGTCAGCGACCAGCCCGCGCACCACGAACGGCGCCGGCGCGTTGCGGAGCCGCGCGTCGAGCTCGTCCGGAGCGACCTTTTCCTCGATGATTGGTGGCAGCGCGGCGATTGGCGCAAGAGCGGCGTCAGCCATCGCCGAGCCGCCGGTTCTTGCGCTCGATCAGCGCCGACAAATTGGCGAGCGAGGCCAGTGTCATGAATATTGGCATGAGATGGCCGGCCGCGTGCAACTCGGCCAGGGCGCCGGGCTCGAGCGCCTGCAACTTCATTTCGTCGACCAGGTGATAGCCGACCAGGCGGTGCTTCGAGCCGTCGCGAAGATCGATGTCGAGCGAGAACGGCTCAAGCAACTCATAACGCTCCAGCGCGGCGTAAAAGTCGCCGCTCGCGCGATAGCCCTGGTCGAGTTCGTCGAGGCTCGAAATCACCGCCTCAAGGTATGGCGTCGGCTGGCCGTGATCGTCGAACGCGCGCACGCCGTCCTCGTCCTCGCTGGCGATGCGGGGATGGCCAAGGTCGATGTGAACTTGCGCCGGGCCATCGCCGTCCGCGGACTTGCCGACGAGGAACGGCTGGATCGACAGGGCCAATGGACGGTATCGCGCATCCCAGCGTCCCCCTTCGAGGAACAGGTTCTCGCCGTTCTCGAACCCGAGCAGCGCCAACGCCGAGAAGCGGCCGCTGTCGAGATCGCGCCGGAACAGGATCGGGAATTCGTTTTGCAACCGCCGGAACTCGCTCGGCACGGCGAGGCAGGCCATGACCGCGTCGCCGAGCTCGGCCGACGCGCCCACGCGAATCCGCAGCGCGCAATGGTCCTTCGCGTCGAGGACGGCGTGACGAGTCACGGCTGGGCCACCTTCTCAAGCTTGGCCGCAGTTCCTTGCGGCCCAAGCAGGGCGCGATTGGATGGAAGTGCCGACAACAGGCCGCGGGTGCGCTGGTGCAATTGCTCGAATTGCGCGAGCATTTCCGCGGGCGGCGGCGGCAAATCGGGCGGCACGGTGCCGCCCATGCCGTACCAGACATATTGGTAGCTCGCCGCCGGGAAAATCTCCTCGGCCAGCGGAAGATCGTAGCGCGACGGCGGCTGGTCGTGCCACAGCTCGACCAGGCCGGCGAGGCGCGGCGGCACTGTTTCCGGGTCGCGCTGCGCGCGCCAATAGGGCTCTTTGCGCCGGCTCAGCAGATAATGGAGCTTGAGGAATTCGACGACGCGATCCCACCGCGTGCGGAACAAGTCATTGAACCGGGCCGCGTGCCCGCCCATCGCCGTGCGGCTTGCCGGAAAATTGTCGATCAGCGCGTTGAGCGACAATTCGATCATCACGATCGCCGAGGCCTCGAGCGGCTCGATGAAACCGGCGCTCAGTCCGACGGCGAGGCAATTGCCGCGCCAGAACTCGGCCCGGTGGCCAGTTGGGAAACTGAGGCGCCGCGGGCTCAGGCTGGCGGCCGGGCTGTCGGGTACGGCGCGCGCGATATAGTCGCGCAGGATCGCTTCGGCCTGATCGTCATCGAGGAAACGCGAGGCGTAAACGCAGCCAATTCCGCGCCGGGTCGGCAGGCCGATGTCCCAGATCCAGCCGGCCTCGTGCGCCGTGCCGATGGTTTGCGACTGGATCGCCGAGCCCGGTGCCACGGGGACCTGGACGGCCAGGGCCCGATCGTTGGCAAGGACCGCGCCGCGGTCGATCCATTCGACGCCATAATGATCGCCGATCAGCAACGCGGCGTGGCCCGAACAGTCGATGAAGAGATCCCCCTCGATCCGCTCGCCGCCGCGCGTGCGCACCGCCGAAATGTCGCCGTCGGTGTCGCCGTCGATGGCAACCACCGTGTCGTGCAAATGCGTGACTCCAAGCGTGCCGACGGCGTGGCGCGCGAGCCGGGCCGCAAGCTTGGCGGCGTCGAGGTGATAGGCGTAGTTGAGCGCTCCGCTGTACGGCGCCATCGACCGCTGCCGCGGCGCGAGCTCGGCCGCGCAGATTGCCGGTTGCGAACTGACCGAAAAGGCGAACGGCGTGCCGGGCCCAAACGCCTGCCAGGCACTGACCAGATCGACCGGCGCGCCGTCGGGGGGCGGGG